>FTEN01000544.1_pt1 | contig 11748 bp, 10 predicted proteins | sample 1640221 | NCBI WGS metagenome assembly FTEN01 (sample SAMEA3914816, study PRJEB12502) | metagenome | biome: forest; material: soil | place: USA | collected 2011-09-16 | depth 0.3 m | reverse complement strand
CGACGGCTCCGGCCAGCATCGAGGCCGGCCGGCTGAACGAGCACTACAAGACCACCGAGGACTTCGTTGTTGCGATCGCGGAAGCCCTGCGCGTCGAATACGAGATGATCGCACAGTCCGGTTTCATTCTGCAGGTGGACGATGCCTGGCTCGCCGCGCTTTGGGGACGCATCGGCATTCCGATGGGATTGGACGCCTACAAGCGTTTCTGCATGTTCCGCGTCGAAGCCCTCAATCATGCGTTGCGCAACATTCCTCCGGAGCAAGTCCGCTATCACCTGTGCTGGGGAAGCTGGCACGGTCCACACGCCTTTGACATTCCACTTGCGGACATGATCGACGTGCTCTTGAGCGTGAAGGCGCAGACATATCTGTTCGAGGCCGCTAACGTCCGGCATGAGCACGAATACAAGATCTGGGAAACCGTCCGTTTACCGGAGGGTAAGATCCTCGCACCCGGAGTCGTGAGTCACGCTACGACGCTCATTGAGCACCCTGATCTGGTTGCAGAGCGGATACAGCGGTTTACGCAGCGGGTTGGTGCCGAGAATGTGATTGCCTCTACCGACTGTGGACTCGGACTCCGTTGTCATCCTCAGATTGCGTGGGCGAAGCTCAACGCGCTGACCGAAGGCGCCAAGCGGGCCTCTCGGGAGCTCGGACTGCGTGCCCACGTGTAGCAGCTCAACAGTGAGCTGCATTCCCGCGCGCGTACGTTCGTCCGTTCAAGGAGTTCCGCGGTTACCCCGGAAGTCGGACTGCAGCAAGTGCGTCAACGTGTGCACGTAGCGCAACTTGCCGTTCTCCACACGGAACAGATGACTGTCGGGCGCGCCGCTTCCGCCACCTGGGCCTCCGGCGCCGAAGGTGCAGTAAACCTGCACGGTACCGAGCACCTCGTCCACGACGAAACGACGATTGGCGATATTGACGCCGCCCGGAACGCCCACTTCGCAGCTGTCTGACGGGGAGCCCTTGCCTGTGTAGGCGCCGCCCTCGACGCGCACACAGGGGAACCCCCACGGCACCCGGTCGATCTTCTTCTCCAGGAAGGCGTCAAGGTAGGCGTTGGCCGCAGCGACCAACCTGCCACGCGAATCCCGCTGCTCCGCGGGAATCGGGTCCCACTTCTCCGCGGACGAATACTTCAAGTACGCGTCGGCATTGAAGAGCCAATACCCGGTCGTGGTCCACAGGATCTCAACCTCGGCGATCTTGTCGTGATTGACGCGCAGGCGCGTGCCGAAGACGTAGGGCGCCGCCTTGTCGGTCACAATCGCCTCGGTAAACGTCTGACACGTATCGGTATCGAAGAGGCTGCGATGATGATCGAGCTTCAGCGGCTTGGTGATGAATCCCTTCTGAATGTCAGCGGGCGCCACGTTCTCCCAATAGCCGACGCCCTTTGCCAGCGGCAGGCCGGAGACGTCGCCCTTCGTCTGAGCGGCGACGTAGAGATCTACTGCCTGCTGCAGCCCGCCTCGAGTGCAGGACACCTCCGCTTGGCTGAGTGCGGGAGTCAGTAGCGAGCTGAGCGCAAGACAGAGCCCGGCGAGAATGATGCGTTTCATTGGATGCCCCCTGTTGCTTTTCGTCTTGCTGCTCCCGAGGAGCGAATTGCGGTCGATCAGTGCCCGTTTGGCTGACGGCGCCTTGCGCCGTGGCATCCGGCCACTATTGATTGCTCTGCTCCGACTCGAGCCGCTCGCAGAATGTAACCAGCTGCTCGAAATACGTAGCGGATTGAAAACCGACACCGGCTTCCGCGGAGTTCCAGGCGAAGTAGCCCTGCAACCAGACGTGTCGCAGAATGATGAACAACGGAACGAGGTCCACCGTACTGGCAGCCGCCGGCCGAATCTGCAGGTACGCTGCGATGAACGGGCTCCAGGCCTGCTCCTCGACGCGACGCAGGCGAGCTGCCCAGCGGTACGTCGCCAAGTCATACACGCGCCAGCCCGGACCGCAGCAATCGAAATCGTATAGCGCGAGTGATTCGCCATCAACGTGCGCATTGCCGCCGTGAAGATCACCATGACAAAATCCCCAGTCCCATAGCCGCTCCTGTGCACCCTCCACACGCGCTCTAACGCGGTCCATGAGTGCATCGAAACGTGCAGCCAATGATGGATGGGGCCTCAGTGCAGGGCGTAGGCTTTCGAGCGGTCTGTTCAACAGGTAGTCGAGATCCAGCGGAATGCGCGCCCCACTGGAGGGCAAATCGTCTCCCGCCACATGCAGTCGCGCCGCGACGCTCCCGTATAGCTGCGCATGCGTTGCATTCATGTATCTCGGCTCTTCACCCTTCACCCAATGAAACAGCACCGCTTGCCGAGGTCCTTCCGGTGCAGCGACGTCCGTGACCAGCTCGCCGTCGGATCGAGCGATTGGCGTGGCCAGCGGGATCCCTTTTTTGCCGAGGTGCAGAAGAGCTGCCAACTCACCCGTGACCGCTTCCCGGGTGCGCCATCTGGAACGGTACAGCCGCAGCGCGAACTGACGCTCACTGGCGGACACAAGATAGGTATCGTTGAGTCCCCGATTGTATAACCGGCACTCCACAGACTTACCGAGGTGGTAATGCGGGAGGATCTGCTGCCGGATCGCGTCGCTGGAGAACGTTGAGTAGATGACTGTTCCGGACAGCACCACAAATCCTTACGAAGTCACGCGGCTGGACGGCAAGCCGCCATCGTACTCATGCGGCCGGAAAATGCGAGTTATCCGCGATCAGGTCATCCACCACACGACGAACTCCTTGAAACCGATGTAGCCGTCACCCTCGGTGTCGGCGACTTCGAAATCGAGCAGACACTCCGCACGCGAGACATCGCCGTCGAGCTTTGTGAGCAGGACGTGGAACTCGTCTCGATCGATGAAGCCGTCCCCATCGAGGTCGCACGATTCGAAGGCTCTCTCCAACTCCGCAACTTCCGTTTCGGTCAGTGCTGCCATGATGGTTGCTGCCTGTGGCGGTAGTCCAAGTCCGCCGGATGTGAATGCCAGTTTCATGGTATTCACTGTAGGGAACACTGGCTATACGGAATGTGAATCGACCCGGCCGCAGCTGATTTGACAGAAGATGGCCGTCGGCTCTTCAGGGCTGTGAAGAGCCCGATAGGTGCGGCATGGCCGTGTCCAATCGGCGTTGCACGATGAGCGGATCACCACTGGCAAAGCCCGCCGGACTGATGCGCAAGGGAGCGGGGATCTGCTGCCACACCGAGAGACTGCTTTCATACGCAGCTCGGGATTGCGCCCACAGGCGCATGCCCTCCGCCTCATCATGCGCGCGCTCGGCGAGGGCAGCGGAGACTTCACCCAAGCCGGCATAGGCATCGGCGACCACGTACAGGGCGGGCACATTGTGATACCGCGGGGCCGTCACGGGATCGAGGATCTCGAGCGCATGGTGGTATGCCGCCTGCGCTTCGGGGCGCTGCCCCAGCTGGGACAGAGCGTTTCCCGTCTTGACCAGACCAGCGCCCAGCTCACACAGCAGCGCGGCATCCAGAGGCTTCGAGCCGACCAGGCTCGCCCCGATCGTGGACTTGCGGTAGCTCTCCAGGGCGTGTTGCATTTCGCCGCGCCCTGCGAAGGCGTCGCCGAGCCAGATGTAGACTGAGCCGGGCCCGTTCGGCACCTCGTCTCGCACCCGGCCCAAAGGGATGATGGCTTCGAAGACGGCCGCCGAGTGCGCCAGCAGCGGAATGGCTTGAGCGTATCGGTGCTCGATCACGAATACCCTGCCCCGGCGGAAGTCGCTTGCGGCCAGATCGAGGCGCAGCAGCGTGTTCTGCGGGTCCGCCGCCGCCATGGCCTCCAGAACCGCAGAGGCCTGCGCGTACGCGGCCGCCGCTCCCGGCAGGTCGTGGTCGCTCAACAGGATATCCCCGAGCATCTGCCGGGCGACGGCCAGCTCGCGGGTCGCGCCCATGTCGTCCTTCGAGGCTAACTCGAAGAATCGGATCCCTTCTTGCAGCGTGGGAACGGCCGCGCGGAAGTCACCCGCACGGTACAGGGCCCTGGCGAACATTGACGTCGACATCCCGCAGCTGCGCTGGATGTGCGGATAGTCAGGGTTGCTTCGAAGAATCCCGAGGCGCAGTCGCCGAAACTCCTTGAAGGAGTCGAGTGCACTGCTCAGGTCCCCCATGGAATCCTGCAGCAGCCCCAGGTCCTGGTACTCGATGGAGCGCTCGCTGCGGATCTTGGGATTGGAGGCGTCGGCCGCCATCAACGGGCCGCTGATCGCCATCGCCGCCTGCAGATGCTGCCTGCCGCTGGGCTCGATGAGCGTAGAAAAGGCGAGGATCCGGTGCATCATCGCCACATTCAGCTGGTCGATGACATTGCCAGGATTGGCCTGGACGACGGCGGTGAACAGGGCGAGCGCCCTGCCGTCACTCCTTAGGCTCGCCTGCTCGTCCCCGAGATTCGATTCCGCCGGATTTCCCTGCACGACCGCGAGCCTCTGAAACGCCCAGGCGAGCTCACGCTGCAGATCCGGGCTGCCGGCGGCATCTGCGGCGACGGCGTCCAGGTATTGAACCGCGCGGTCGAGCAGCAGCTGGCGCGCGGGCGTCGCTCCCGGGAGACGCTCGATCGCATCGTGGATATCGAATATGAGGGAGTTGGAAAATTGGCGCACATCATCGAAGCGCTTCTGTGCCAACGCACGTTGCCGCTCCGCAATGAGCGCCTCCTGCTGCGCCACCCGGGCTTCGCGGAGGACGGCCACGATGGCCGCCAGCACGACGAAGACGAGGACCGTCCCGGCGGCCACGGCTCCCCGGTGACGGGTGATGAATTTGCCGGCCCGGTAACGCCACGACCCCTTCGCGGCGGTAACCGGCAGGCCTGACAAGTGGCGCTGGATGTCATCCGAGAGCTGCTCAACCAGGCTGTAGCGCTCTTCCGGTTCCTTGCGCAAGGCTTTCAGGATGATTGCGTCCAGATCCCCCTGCAGGCCGCGGCGCAATTTGAGCGCCGCGGCGTTACGCGTGCCGGGGAGATCCACGCTCTGCGGCGTGGACCGATCGTCGCGCTGCCGCCGAGTCAACGCCTGACTGGGCCGCAACGGCTCATCGTTACAGATCGCCTGGGCAAGCTCGTGGGGACTGCGTGATCCCTCCTCGAAGGGCGAGTGCCCGGACAGGAGCCGGTAGAGCACGACACCCAGGGAGTATACGTCCGAAGCTGTGGAGATCGGCCGGCCAAGAATCTGCTCCGGGCTCGCATATTCCGGCGTCATCGCTTGCAGCAGCGTCGCGGCTTGAGGCTGCGCAGTCGCAGCAATCGGCGCCGCCGCGACGATCTTCGCAATCCCGAAGTCCAGCAACTTGGGCGTTCCGTCGGCCGTGACGAGGATGTTTCCGGGCTTGATGTCGCGATGCACGACCAGATGGCGGTGCGCGTACTGAACCGCGGCACACACCTGCAGGAACAGCTGCAGGCGTGCCTCGATATCGAGCTCGTGGCGAGCGCAGAACTCATCGATCGGAACGCCTGTCACCAACTCCATCGCGAGAAACGGCACTCCGTCGTCCGTCGTGCCTCCGTCGAGAAGCCGGGCAATGTTGGGATGATCGAGATTCGCGAGGATCTGGCGCTCATTGCGGAAGCGTTCCAACAGCAGCGCGGCCGCCGGGCCGCTGCGGACCAGCTTGACTGCCACTTCCTTGGTGTAGAGGCCGTCAGCCCTGATCGCCAGGTAGACCTCGCCCATCCCTCCATGCCCGATCTCGCGTTCGAGGCGGTAGTCACCCACGTACTGGCCCGTGCGGGAGACTTCGGGGTCTGGCACGCTAAAAGGCATGACGGCCGGCGACTCCAGAAACCCCCGGCTCTCGGCCCGCTCGTGCGCCTGCAACAGTGAGCAAACCTCGGCGCGCAGCTCGGCGTCCTGAGGGCAGACTGCATCAAGATAGGCGGCGCGCGCCGGCGCCTCGACTCCCAGCAGCTCGTGGAATACGCGTGAGACCAGTATCCAGCGTTCGGGAGTCATCGGCTTCATGCCCTTGAGGTGTTACCCATGAGCTTCTTCTTCACACTGACGTAGCGGCAAGCGTGACGCGCTCGCCGCGCAAGGCCTGACGGTAGCGGCGGCTGCAGGGAATGCGCGTGCCATCGTTCAGCAACAGGCGGGCGTCGCCGGTATCGAGCGGCTCGATCTGTACGAGGAAATCGAGATTCACGATGTAGCTGCGATGGACGCGCACGAAGCGGTGCGGGTCGAGTCGTTCCTGTATCGCCGTCATCGTCGAGCGCAGCGGATAAGCGCGCGCGCGGACGTGCAGGTTCACGTAGTTCTCGGCGGCCTCCAGCCATTCTATGTCCCGGGCGGCCACCAGGAACTCTGCCCCGACCTTGCGCACGAGAAACCGCTCCGGCCGCTCCACTGCTTCCACCGGGAGACCCGTATCCGGCGCCGTGAGGAGCCGCGCTTCGCCCTGCAGCCTGAGCAGTAGAAAGCGATAGAAGTACACGGTAACCAGGAAAAGAGTGTACGTGCGGCCGTCCTTGAGATATTCGTAGAACAGCTCACGCGGCCAGTTACCGAAGTTGTACTGCGACCCTGCCGCCGCATATACAAGGTGCCGCAGGCCCACCATGCCAAGCACGTGGACCAGCGAATACACCGCGGTGGCGAGCACGTGCCACGGCAATGCGCGTCGCCACGTGTCGAGGCGGATTGGAAAGTGCCGCTCGAACGCGAACAGTGCCGGCAGCAGCGCAAGCAGCGTGAGCTCGCTCGAGAACTCCCAGCTGACGGGCTCCCACCAGGCGAAATGCAGGTGGCGGCGTTCCACGTCCATCAGCACCACGATGCTGTTCATGGCAGCGAGCAGCGGCAGGCCAACGACCCACATCATCACCTCCCAGAAGCGCCGGTGCCGAAGATAACGATCGAGCAGAGCGGCTCTGTCCTGGGTCATGCCCGCGATTCTAAACCACACCCGTCACGCCGATCCCCCGCTCGTCACCGGTGCCCTTCACCTCGTCACTTTGCGGTCGAGGGTTGCCGCAGACGCTGCCAGCGTTGCGGCATGAAAACGCCACTGCTGCTGTGCTCCCTGCTCCCCCTCGCCGTCATCGCCCGGCCCGCTCCTGAGCGCATCACGCCGGACAACGTCCAACGACTCGCCGTCGCTTGGACTTGGGACGCTCGGAACCCCACCGAGCGGCTGCACCCCGCCGGCAAGCCGCCGGCCTTTGAGGCGACACCCGTCTACGCCGCCGGGCGCCTGTATGTCTCCACACCCCTGGGCACTGTGGCGGCGCTGGATGCCGAAACGGGTGCGCAGGTCTGGCGAGTCGAGCTGGGGGTACCGCGAAACACGAACTACAGCGATCCTGCGAACCGCGGACCGACCCTTGGTGGCGATCGGCTGTACGTGGGCACGATTGACGCCCGTCTCGTTTGCATCGAGCGGCGCGACGGTCGCCGCTGTCCGAGATTCGGCCTGAACGGTGAGGTGGATCTCTCGCAGGGCCTGCGACATCCGCCGCAATACCGGGGTGAATACGGCGTGACGTCACCGCCTGCCGTGTACCGAAATCTGGTCATCGTCGGCCCCTCCGTCGCGGACAACAGCCGCGTCCTGATGGCCTCCGGCGAGGTGCGGGCATTCGATGGCACCACCGGCGCTCTGCGCTGGACGTTCCATCCCCTGCCGGCGGATTCACCGGCGGGAGCTGCGAACACCTGGTCGAGAATCGTCGTCGACGAACGGCGCGGTCTCGCCTTCCTGCCCACCGGAAGCGCCAGTCCGGACTACTTCGGCGGTCTGCGGCCTGGGAATAACGCCTATGCCAATTCCATCGTGGCATTGAAGGCGGCCACGGGCGAAGTGGTCTGGCACTTCCAGACCGTCCATCACGATCTGTGGGACTACGATGTCGCCTCGCCGCCCCTGCTCTGGCCCGGCCGGAACGCTCCTGCCCTCGCCGTCGGCTCAAAGACCGGGCACGTTTTTCTCTTCAATCGCCTCACGGGTGTGCCGCTGTTCCCGATCGTCGAACGCGCAGTGCCCGCGAGTGACGTGCCCGGCGAACAGGCGGCGGCAACCCAGCCGTTCCCGACGAAGCCGGCGAGTCTCGTGCCTCAGCAGATCGGCGAGGGCGACCTGTGGGGCGCCACACCGGCGGACCTCGAGGCGTGCCGCCGCATTCTGCGCACGTTGCGCAATTCCGGTGTGTTCACTCCTCCCAGCGTCGAAGGCAGCCTGCACGTGCCCGGCAACATCGGCGGGCTGCATTGGGGGGGATTGGCATGGGATGCGCAGAATCGATTGCTCATCGCGCCAGTGAATCGTCTCCCCGCGATCGTTCGACTGATTCCCCGCGCCCGATACGACGAAGCGAAGCGCGAGTTCCCCAACCGCGAGACGACCGAGCAGGACGGCGCGCCCTATTCCATGTCGCGCGAGTTCTTCCTCGGACCCTCCGGCGCACCCTGCGTAGCACCTCCATGGGGTGAACTCGTCGCTATCCAAGCAGACAGCGGTGATGTCGCCTGGCGCGTGCCTCTGGGCGATCTGCGCGAGAAATTCGGTGCAACAGCATTGCCCACTCCGCTCGCCGGGACGAGCCTGGGAGGTCCTGCGACGACTGACACCGGGCTCGTGTTCATCGGCGCGACGCTCGACGATGCGTTCCGCGCGTTTGACACGCGCAACGGGCAGGAATTGTGGAAAGCGCGACTACCCACGAGTGCTCGCGCCACACCGCTGGTCTTCACGACGGAGAGCGGCCGACAGATGGTGGCCATCGCGGCGGGCGGCCACGACAGCACCTTATCGCGCCTCGATACGAAGCTCGTCGTGTTCGCTCTGAGGAGCGCTACACGGTAGTCGTGCTGAAAGAGGCATCCGTGAAGACGAATGTCAGCGTGGTCCGTCCGACCCTGCCTGCAGGCTGCGGTGGAGTCGGCATCACCGCGGTGAGCCGACAGCCTCTCAGCGTCACGGTGGAGAGCACGGAGCGGTTTCGCTGTAGATACTGCACGGTAATGTCAGTGGACTGATCCGCCAGCAACTGCCCGCCGGCGGCCACGGCATTCACGAGCGGCGTGACCAGATCGGGCCGCTCGGTACCGAAATCCAGGACCACGGCGACCGTGCCACCCCGGACGCCCGGCGCCAAGGTCACTGGGCTGACCGCTGCGGCGCGTCTGAAATCTACGCTGCTCGCGTTCGAGCCCACCTGGAAATTCAGCTGATGCCAGACAGCCAGCGGGCCGCCCCAACCCACAGGCTGCGGCGCGCCTTGCTTCGCTGTCAAAGTCCGCGCCTGAACGGTGAGCGTTGGATAGGCAACGGCCGAAGACGTCGCATCGCACGCAGGAAACTGCACTTGCGTGACGACTCCGTCGGCCCAGGTATATTCGGTGAGCTGAGTCGACTGGCTCAGGACCAGTACGCGCCCCTGCTGCCGGCTCGCCTTGTGCGCAATGGCCATGCCCATCCACTCAGCCAGGGGTTTGGGGAGCCTCCAGGCGATCGCCAACTGAAGCTGACTGGGATTGGACGCCTGAATCGAGAGCACGGATGCAATCGGTCCACCCGTATCGCCGATCGACAAATATGCCGAGCTTCTGAGCGTGTCGAACGTCGAGTTGGCGGCCGCAGAACTCATGCTTGGCCATGAGGACGCCGTGAGCGCCGTGCTCCCGATCCAAGCTGAGTAGGCGAGGACGTCCCTTCGGGAAACAGTCTTCATTGCAGCCTCCCGGGCATTGCCCGACGGTTCAGCGCATGGATGCGTTGGCCTTCACTGAACCGTAAGTCGACGGTGCGTGCATTTTGGTTCGAGCCCCCGGCGTTCGCAACGGAGGGGGGGCGGAGCGTTTCTTTAGCGAATACGTCTGACGCGGATGGTCTGCTTGTGTCCGGTGGTCAGAAAGAATGAACCGAGTACTCCCGGTTTGATCGTTATCGAATCCTGCGGGCGAATATCCAAGCCGGCCGCGCTGTCCACCTGCACCCACACCTGCCCATTGTCCAGCTCGAAAGCAGACTCGGTCGCGGAAGCCCGTCGAATTGCGGTCACTCGGGCCACGAGAGGTTCAGGCCGCTCCAGAGGTGTCCGGCTCTCCTGCGGTACCTTGTGAGGCTGAGCGTCCTCCGGTCCCACATTGGCCTGGACGCCTTTGTGCGCCGGAGTGGCCGCTGCATGCCGCGCCGCCACCTCGCGGTCGAAACAGGCAAGCCGTGCGGAGTCCGCCTTTTCCGCCGCACACAGATCGATCGCGTCGGCTCTGCCTTGCGGGGCAGCACCCACGATGACGACTGCAGCAATCGCGAGCGAGACTCTCGAATGGATCATGGAGCAACCCCCTTGTTCGTATCAGCAGGCATCGCGCGCCAAGCAGCTACGCCTGCGCACAATCATTTTCACCACACTCGCTCAGCTCGATCTGCACCGTGGCGTGTTCGACGCCAAACCGGTTTCGCAACGCACTGTGAATCTCGATGAGCACGCGATCCCGGTCGGCCCCTTCGCGCAGCACAGCGTGCAGGGTCATGACCGGTCGCTCGTCGGTCAATGACCAGACGTGCAGATGATGGACACCCGACACGGCGGGCACGGCCGATAACAGCTCACGCCCCACGCGAGCGCTGTCGCAGTTGGCAGGAGCGCCTTCAAGAAGAATATGTGCAGCTTCGCGAGCGATGCGCCATCCGCTGATCACCATCAGTAGCGCCACCACCGCCGACAGAATCGGGTCGACCGGCATCCAGCCCGTCAGCACGATTACGCCACCGGCGATCAAGGCGGCAAGGCTCCCGACCATATCGCCGATGACGTGCGCGACCGCACCGCGCACGTTGAGGTTACTCTCCCCGCGAGACAGCACGGCGAACGCCATGATGTTCACGACCAAGCCAACGGCTGCAACGCCGGCCACCACGCCGCCCTGCACAGTCGATCCCTCGCGCAGTCGTTCCACGGCTTCCACTGCAATCCATGCTGCCAGCAGCAGAAGTGCCAGGCCGTTGACGAACGCGGCGAGCACCTGCCAGCGATGATGGCCATAACTCATTTTCAGTGTCGCCGGACGACTCGCGGCGCGCACGGCAGCGTAGCTCATCGCCAACGAGGCGCAGTCGGTGAGCATGTGCGCCGAATCGGCGAGCAGCGCCAACGAACCGGCGATCCATCCACCGACCGCCTCGATGACCATGCAGCCGCCGGTGAGCAGGAGAGCCCAGAACAGTTGGCCCTGGCTCGTGGGAGGCCCGTAGTGGTGGGCATGACCCGATTCGCCACCCGCATGGTGGCGATCACGATCGTGCTCGTGACCGTGGTGGTGCTTGTGCTGCAAATTAGACATGACTCACCCGTATTCTAAAGGCCTGGGCACGCGGAGGACGGCCTCTGAGCAGCTCATGGAAGGGGCGCACATCAGGTGAGGTAGGAATGAACGATCTCAACGAGCTGCTCGGCAGCCTGGGAACGCAGATCGCTGCGCGGTGCGTCAGGGTCCACGACGTGGTTGCGAATATGATGCTCGACCACCTCCGCGACGAGTCCGTCGAGCGCACCCCGGCAGGCCGTGATCTGCTGCAGAACCGCCGCGCACTCGGCCTCGCTCTCCACGGCGCGTTCCACCGCTTCCAATTGGCCGCGGACGCGCCGGATGCGGGTCAGCAGCTTCTGCTTTTCCGTTTTCGTATGTCCCATCATTTCTATATCCTATCCCCCTGGTGAGCCTATGATCGGGCCAGGCAGCACGTCTCGTAT
>FTEN01000398.1_pt1 | contig 11782 bp, 11 predicted proteins | sample 1640221 | NCBI WGS metagenome assembly FTEN01 (sample SAMEA3914816, study PRJEB12502) | metagenome | biome: forest; material: soil | place: USA | collected 2011-09-16 | depth 0.3 m | reverse complement strand
TCGCCGGACGGATGCCGACGAGGTCATCGCCCGCCGCCTGCAGGACGCCGTGGGGGACATGTCCCACTGGAGCGAGTTCGACTACGTCGTCGTGAACGATGACTTCGGGCGCTCCGTCGATGACCTGGTGCGCATCGTGGAAGGGCGAGGTGAGGAGCTGACCTCGGGACGGCCCCAGCTGGAGCCCCTGCTCGCCGGCTTGCTGGGATGATGCGTTAACTGGCCTGAATGGCCCGTTGTCGCTTATACTGGTGGACCTGCTGCGACCCGCGCGCGGCCTGAATTTTCAAAGAGCGACCATGGCCAGAATCACCGTCGAAGACTGCCTGAGCAACGTCGAAAACCTGTTCCAGCTCGTGCTGCTGGCCGCCCAGCGCTCCCGCCGCCTGGCCAATGGCGCCGAGCCGACGGTTCCCTGGGAGAACGACAAGCCGACCGTCGTGGCGCTGCGTGAGATCGCGGCGGGCAACATCACGGCAGAGATGCTGCGCGAGCCGGAGCCTGTACCCGAGGCTGTAGTGCCCGAGATCGATGTCCAATCGACTTTCCGCGCTCCGCAGTTCGGCCTCGGAGACTGAAGCCTAAGCGCCCGTCGCCATGGACTATGCGTCTTCGCTCCTGGGACTGCTCACCGGTGGAAGGCGCACGCCCGGTCTGAAGGAGCTGCTGGCCTCGGTGAGCTCCTACCTGCCGCCCGAGCAGGTCGCGCGCATCCGCGAAGCCGCGGAATTCGGCGCCTCGGCACACAAGGGCCAGAAGCGTCTCTCCGGCGAGCCCTACATCGCTCATCCGGTCGCCGCCGCCGCGATCCTTGCCGACCTGCATCTGGATCCCGACACCATCGTCGCGGCGATTCTGCACGACGTCATCGAAGACACGCCGACGCCCAAGGACCAGCTCGCCGAGCGCTTCGGCGCCGACGTCGCGGAGCTCGTGGACAGCGTCACGAAGCTGGACCAGATCAAGTTCAAGAGCCGCGAGGAAGCGCAGGCAGAATCCTTCCGCAAAATGCTGCTGGCAATGGTGCGCGACCTGCGCGTGATCCTCGTGAAGCTGGCGGACCGCACCCACAACATGCGCACGATCGAGGCAATGGCCGTGCCGCGACGCAGAGCCATCGCGCGCGAGACGCTCGAGATCTATGCGCCGATCGCAGAACGCCTCGGACTCTACAACATGAAGCTCGAGCTCGAGGATCTGGGCTTCAAAGCGCTGTACCCGCGTCGTTACCACATCCTGGAGCGCGCGCTGAAGAAGGCGCGCGGCAATCAGAAGGAATTCCTCAAGAAGATCGAGCAGCAGCTCAAGGCTGCGCTGCTGAAGAATGACATTCCCGCACAGGTCGAGACACGCGAGAAGCATCTGTACAGCATCTACAAGAAGATGCGGCGCAAGCGCGCGCTGCTGAGCGACATCGTCGATGTGTACGGCCTGCGGATCATCGTCGACAAGCCCGACACCTGTTACCGCGCTCTGGGCAGCGTGCACTCGGTGTTCAAGCCGATGCCCGGGCGCTTCAAGGACTACATCGCGATCCCGCGCGTCAACGGCTACCAGTCGCTGCACACGACGCTGTTCGGCCCCAACGGCGTGCCCATCGAGGCTCAGATCCGCACCAACGACATGGACAGCGTCGCCGAATCGGGTATCGCCGCTCACTGGAAGTACAAGACCGGCGATGCCGAGTCGCTGCCGCAACAGCAGCGCGCACGCGAGTGGCTGTCCAACCTGGTCGAGCTGCAGGAAGACGGCAGCTCCGAGGAATTCCTCGAGAGCGTCAAGGTCGACCTCTTCCCCGACAAGGTCTACGTCTTCACGCCCAAGGGAACCATCCTGAGGCTGCCCAGCGGCGCCACGGTCGTCGATTTTGCGTATGCAGTACATACCGACATCGGCAACCGCTGCGTCGCCGCGAAGGTCGATCGGCGCCTGACACCTCTGCGCACGGTGGTGCGCAACGGGCAGACCGTCGAGATCATTACCGCAAAGGGCGCGATGCCCAACCCATCCTGGGTCAATTTCGTCGTCACGGCGAAGGCGCGCAGCGCGATCCGGCACTATCTGAAGAGCCTGCGCCGGACCGAGGCCATCGCCCTCGGGCAGCGCCTGCTCAATCAGGCCTTGGGAGAATTCAGGCTGTCGCTCGAGGACGTGAGCCCGGACGCCCAGCGGGCAGCGCTCGGAGAGCTCGGGATGAAGGATCTCGATGACCTGTACGAGAAGATCGGGCTGGGCGAGCGTCTGGCGCCTCTCGTAGCGAGCCGTCTGATCCCGGTGGGTAAGGCGGAGGACGGCTCGGGCACACCCGCGCCGCTGGCCATCGCCGGAACCGAGGGGCTCCTGGTCACCTACGCGCGCTGCTGCTTCCCGATTCCGTACGACCCCATCTTCGCGTTCCTGTCTGCGGGGCGCGGGGTCGTCATTCATCGCGAGAACTGCGTCAATGTCGAGGACTACCGCAAGCATCCGGAGAAGTGGCTGCCGGTGAGCTGGCAGACGGCGCCGGACCGGATGTTCAGCTCCGAGATCCGTATCTACGTCGTAAACCGCACGGGTGTGCTGGCGGCGGTCGCCGCTGCGATCGCCGGCTCCGACTCGAGCATCGACCACGTCTCGATCGACGAGCACGACAGCGACACGTCGGTGTTGACGTTCGAGCTGAAGGTCCGCGACCGGAAGCACCTCGCGCGCATCGTGCGCGTCATTCGCCGGATGCCTGACATCGTGCGAGTCTCGCGCTCCATCGCAGCGCACGCCCGCGATGAGCGCGTTCGCGGCGAAGAGATCGACGAACATGACGAAGAGTCCGAGAAGTGAGGAGCCCAACACAATGACCCGCCAGATCATTCACACCGACCGCGCGCCCCAGGCGATCGGTCCCTATTCCCAGGCCGTGCGCGCGGGCGACACCGTGTACCTGTCGGGCCAGATACCTCTCGATCCGAAATCCATGCAGCTCGTGACGGGCGACATCGAGGCGGAGATCCGCCAGGTGTTTGAGAACCTGAAGTCGGTCGCGGAAGCCGCGGGCGCCGGCCTTGCCAATGCGGTGAAGGTGAATGTCTTCCTGACGGACCTCGCCCACTTCACCAAGGTGAACGAGATCATGGCGGCTTATTGCTCGCAGCCCTACCCGGCGCGCGCTGCAATCGGGGTGGCGCAGCTGCCGCGCGGTGCCCGGGTCGAGATCGAGTGCGTCCTGCACCTTGGCTGAGCTGGCAACCAGGCGCTCCGTAGTGCGGTCCGAGCAGAGGCCGATCACCGCGTTGCGCGGTGTGGGTTCCGCCCTCGCGGAGCGCCTCGCTCGCCTGGGCGTCGCCCAGGTCCAGGATCTGCTGTTCGTGCTGCCCCTAAGATACGAAGACCGCACCCGCATCGTCTCCATCGGCGCGCTGCAGCCAGGAATGCGCACGACCGTCGAGGGAGAGATCCTGCTGACGGAGGTCGCGTACCGGCGGCGGCGGCAGATGCTGTGCCGCATTTCCGACGGTTCGGGGTTCCTCACCCTGCGATTCTTCTACTTCTCGACCGCTCAACAGAACGGCCTGAGCCGGGGCACGCGCATCCGCTGCTTCGGCGAGATCCGCCGCGGGCCTCTGGGACTCGAGATCGTGCACCCGGAATATCGCCGCATCATCGAGCGGGAGGCGGTTGCGCTGGAAGAGACTCTGACTCCCATCTATCCGTTGACCGAAGGCGTGCCGCAGGGCCGCCTGCGAGCCCTCATCTCACAAGCTCTGCAGGAGCTGGAGACCGAAGGCATGCGGGACTGGATCCCCCCGCAGCTGATTCAGCCGCTCGGCCTGCCGACCCTGCGGGATGCTCTCGCCTACGTCCACAGACCTCCTCGCGAAGCCAAACTGCCGGAACTGGATGCGGGACGCCATCCCGCGCAGCGGCGGCTCGCATTCGAAGAGCTGCTCGCGCATCACGTCAGTCTGAAACTCCTGAAACGCGCCGTGAAGACCGATCCTGCGTGGCCGCTCGAGGACGGCGAAGGGATGCAGACCCGGTTTCTGTCCGCGCTGCCATTCAAGCTCACTGCGGCGCAGGTCGGAGCGCTGCGTGAGATCAATTCCGATCTGAGCACCTCGCGGCCCATGGTCAGGTTGCTGCAGGGAGACGTGGGGTGCGGCAAGACGGTGGTGGCCGCCGCCGCCGCCGCCAGAGCCGCCGGCACCGGTCTGCAGGCCGCGCTCATGGCACCGACGGAGCTGCTCGCCGAACAGCATTGGCGCAACTTTCGCGACTGGCTGCAGCCCCTGGGTCTGCCGGTGGCGCTGGTGTCGGGGTCGCAGCCGGCCAGAACGCGCCGCAGCGCGCTCGAATCGATCGCCTCGGGCGAGGTGCGTGTGGTGGTCGGCACGCACGCGCTGTTCCAGGAGGAGATGGAGTTCGCAAAGCTTGCACTCGTCATCGTCGACGAGCAGCACCGCTTTGGTGTGCAGCAACGCATGCTGCTGCAGGAGAAGGGCAAGCGACAGGGCCGCTTCCCCCATCAACTCATCATGACGGCGACACCGATTCCACGCACGCTGGCGATGACCGCCTACGCCGACCTGGACATCTCGGTCATCGACGAGCTGCCGCCGGGACGGACTCCTGTGAAGACGGTGGTGGTGTCGGAGCAGCGCCGGGATGAGGTGGTTGCGCGAATCGTGCAGAGCTGCCGCGACGGACGACAAGCCTATTGGGTGTGTCCGTTGATCGAGGAGTCGGAGGAGCTGCGCTCGCAGGCGGCGGAAGAGACCGCGGCGGCGCTGGCTGAAGCCTTGCCCGATGTGAAAGTCGGTCTGGTACACGGCCGGATGCCGCCGTCCAAGAAGGATGGCGCCATGCTCGCGTTCAAAGCAGGGCGCTTGCAGGTTCTGGTGGCCACGACCGTGATTGAAGTGGGCGTGGACGTGCCGAACGCGACGCTGATGGTCGTGGAGAATGCGGAGCGCATGGGCCTCGCACAGCTCCACCAGCTTCGCGGCCGCGTGGGTCGGGGCGCGGAAGTCAGCACTTGCGTACTGCTGTACCGCGCGCCGCTTTCCCAATTGGCGCGGGAACGGCTCAATGCGATCCGGGAGACGAACGACGGGTTTGAGATCGCGCGCAGGGATCTCGAGCTGCGCGGCCCCGGCGAGCTACTCGGCACTCGCCAGACCGGTCTCGCACAGTTGCGGGTTGCCGACCTGATGCGGGACGCGGATATGTTGCCGCGGGTTCAGGAAACTGCGGAGCTGCTGCTCGCCTCGTACCCGGATAGTATAGCCGCGCTCACTGCACGGTGGATCGGCGCGGACCAGCAGTACGGGCGCATTGGGTGATATTGAACTGACGAAAGGACGGGTCATGGCTGCCGTCTCCAGCGATCTGGTGCTCGAGCCGAAACCGAAGGAAGCTCCCTTCCTCTATCGCCTGCAGCGGCGCGTGGAGGAATACGCGCTCCTGGCGCGTCTGGACAAGCCGATCGGGATCTGGCTGCTTCTGTGGCCCGCGCTATGGGCACTGTGGATCTCGGGCGCAGGGCGTCCGCAGCCGAAAATACTCATCGTATTCGCGCTCGGCGTCGTCGTCATGCGCTCGGCCGGTTGCGTGATCAACGACTTCGCGGACCGCGATATCGATCCACACATACGCCGCACACGCGATCGCCCACTCGCCGCCCGTCGCGTGTCGCCAAAGGAGGCGTTGGGGCTGTTCGGCCTGCTGCTGGTCCTCGCGCTGTTCCTCGTCACCCGTCTCGATACTTTCACCATCGAGCTGGCGCTCGCCGGGGCCGCACTGACGGTGTCGTACCCGTTCGTGAAGCGATTTTTCCCCATGCCTCAGCTGTACCTGGGGATCTCCTTCGGCGGCTGGAGCGTCCTCATGGCATTCGCCGCGCAGACCGGTGCGTTGCCCCGCGTGGCCTGGGTGTTGTATTTCGCTGCGGTGATCTGGGCGGCCGTGTACGACACGCTGTACGCCATGGTCGACCGCGAGGACGACCTGAAGATCGGCGTCAAATCGAGCGCAATTCTGTTCGCCGACATGGACAAGATGCTGATCGGCGCGATGCAGGCGATGATGTTGTTCGCCCTGGTGCTCGTGGGGCGGAACATGCACTTCGGCCGCTGGTACAGCGGCGGATTGATCGCAGCCGCAACGCTGTTCGCCTTCCAGCAGTGGCTGATCCGCAATCGGGAGCCAGCGGGGTGCCTGCGCGCCTTTCGCAACAACCACTACGTGGGGATGTGCGTTTTCATCGGCATATTGCTCAACTACGTGTACGAGCGCTAGCGGGCAAAAAGCCACGCCTTTTTTGCCCGCGCGCACAAAGCGCCGCAGGCGACTGTGTGCGATGAGACCAGCGACCGCGGTCTCACCACTCCTTCTTCAGGCCCACGTAGATTCCATGAGGCAGGGCAGCGAGCACGAACGGAGCTGCGCTGCGCCGGTGCGCCCAGTAGCCGGCGGCCGAGCCCAGCGCGAATCCGGCGATTACGTCCGATTGCCAGTGCCCCCGTACTTTCATGCGGGCGATCGAGTCGTAGAGCGGAAGCAGCTCCAGAGCGTAGACGCCCGGATGATCCGGACCGTATTCGAGAACGAGCGGGGTCACGATCGCGCTGATGACGGTGACCTCGCCGCTCGGAAAGCTGGCGTTACCCCCTCCCTTGAACCATTCGTTCGGATCCGACGTGCTGCCGGGGCGCTCACGCGTGAAGACGCGCTTGAGCAGCACGGAGGAGACGCCGCCCACGAGCGTCGCATCGATCGATTGCCACAGGGTGTGGCCCAACCGGTCTTCGCCTCCCTCCCACACCGCAGCGCCGATCTCCCCTGCGATCATCAACTCGAGCAGCGCGTTCTGGTGGCCGCGTGCCCAGATGCCGCTGTTGTCGTAGCCAAGCTGGTGGTCGATGCCGAACGGGCCTCCACCGGCGCGCACGGACTGCGCCCACGTTCCCGCGAGCAGCAGCCAGATCGTGGCCAGCAGACGACATGTTGTCGCTGAGCGTGTAACGTTTGCCTCCTTGGCAAGCGGCTTGCTGCGAAAGTGACGGTGTCTCGTTGGACATGAAAACCGGCAAGAATCAATCGTTCTTCCTGCGACTGCGGTTCGCTCTGGCTGGCGCGCTGCACGCATGGCGTGCCGAGCGCAGCCTGAGAACCCAGGCCGTGGTGCTCGTGGTGGTGCTGGCAGCGCTGCTGATCCTGCGTCCGGGACCGGGATGGTGGGCGCTTGTGCTGCTGGCGAGCGCGGCGGTCGTGGCGGCGGAACTCTTCAACACCGCTATCGAGGCGCTTGCCGATCACCTGCATCCGGACCTGCATCCGCGCATTCGCATCGTGAAGGACTGCGCTGCCGCGGCCGTTCTGGTCGCGGTGCTCGGAGCGGCGAGTGTCGGAGTCGCGCTCGCCGTGCACGTCGCCCGGCAGCTTGCTCAATAAATAGGCAATTGTAGACTCAAGACCCCCCGTCCCGTTGACATCGGCGGCGGCGCCCCCGAACATCCCGTCCGGCCTCCCTCAACAGGTCCGTGACGCATGCAAGATTCCCTGCTCGGCGCCAGCCGCCATGATTGGACGCTTCCCCAGGTGGAGGAGCTGTTTGCGCTTGCCTTCCTGGACCTGCTGTTCCACGCGCAGCGCGTGCACCGGGCCCATCACGAAGCCAACACGGTGCAGATGAGCACACTGCTGTCCATCAAGACGGGCGGCTGCCCCGAAGACTGCACGTATTGCCCGCAGAGCGTGCGCTACGACACCGGACTCGGACGCGATGCGCTGCTGGAGGTGGCCGCGGTGCGCGAGTGTGCGCTGCGCGCCAAGGAGGCGGGCGCAACCCGTTTCTGCATGGGCGCCGCGTACCGCTCGCCGAAGGCGAAGGATCTGGCCGTCATCACGGAAATGATCGGCGCCGTGCGTGCCATGGGACTGGAGACGTGCGCAACGCTCGGGATGGTCTCCCCGCAACAGGCTCAGGAGCTCAAACAGGCCGGCCTCGATTACTACAATCACAATCTCGATACGTCGCCGGAGTTCTACGGCGAGATCATCACCACGCGCACCTATCAGGACAGGCTCGACACCCTCGAGGCGGTGCGCGAGGCCGGACTCAAGGTGTGTTGCGGCGGCATCGTCGGAATGGGTGAGACGGTGACGGACCGCGCCAAGCTGCTCCTCGTTCTGGCCAATCTCGCCGAACATCCGGAGAGCGTGCCGATCAATCAGCTCGTGCAGGTCCCCGGCACGCCGCTCCACGGCACTGCGGCTGTCGACCCGTTCGATTTCATCCGCACGATAGCCGTTGCGCGGCTGCTGATGCCGCGCGCACACGTGCGGCTGTCGGCGGGACGCGAGGGGATGAGTGATGAGACACAGGCTCTGTGCTTTTTCGCCGGCGCCAATTCGATCTTCTACGGCGAGAAGCTGCTGACGACCGGCAATCCTGACGTGCGCCGCGATCGGGAGCTGTTCGCCAGGCTGGGCCTCAAGGCGGAGCGCCCGCACGGCGTAGCCCCGCAGGGAGCTGCCGCGGGCAAAGCCCTCGAGAGCGCAGCACATACCCATGAAACACGACCCGCGAGTGCTTGAAGCCGCGCTGGCGGATCTCGAGCGGCAGAATCTCAAGCGTGTCAGAACGACGGTCGAGTCGTTCGCGGATCCTGACAGCCGGCAGGTGACGGTCGCCGGCGGACAGCGCCTCGTCGATTTCTCCAGCAACGACTACCTCGGTCTCGCCCGGCACCCGGAAGTTGCAGCCGCGATGAGCGACGGCGCCGGGCGTTGGGGTGCGGGAAGTGGCGCATCACATCTGGTGACCGGTCACGGCACGCAGCATGCGCAACTGGAAGAGGAGCTTGCCGCGTACACCGGTCGCGAGCGCGCGCTGCTGTTCTCCACCGGGTACATGGCCAACCTCGCCGTCGTTGGCGCGCTTGCGGGTCGCGGCGAGCTCGTACTGCTCGACCGGCTCTGTCATGCGTCCCTCATCGATGGCGGCCTGCTGTGTGGCGCTCGCCTGAAGCGTTATGCGCACGCCGATGCGCAAGCAGCGAACCGCGCGCTGGCGGCGGCGGCGGACACCGCTGCCGTCATTGCAACCGATGGCGTGTTCAGCATGGACGGGGATCTGGCACCGCTGCCGGCGCTTGCACAGAGTGCCCGCACCCATCACGCATGGCTGATGGTGGACGACGCACACGGACTCGGCGTCACCGGCGCTACGGGACGAGGCTCGCTCGAGCGTTTCGGCCTGAGCCAGGACGACGCCCCCGTTCTGATGGGCACTCTCGGCAAGGCGTTCGGAACGTTCGGCGCCTTTGTGGCGGGCTCATCGGACCTGATTGAATTCCTGCTGCAGAAGGCGCGTCCCTACATTTACACCACGGCTCTTCCACAACCCGTGGCCGCGGCAGCGCGCGCGTCGCTGCGGATCTCCCAACAGGAATCGTGGCGCAGGCAGCGCGTGCTAGCCTTGACGGAGCGCTTCCGCAGAGTGGCGACGCAGGCCGGGGTGCCTGTTGGAATCTCCGCAACGCCCATCCAGCCGGTGCTCCTGGGGAGCGCTGCTGCCGCACTGCGGGCACAGGGTGAGCTGCTGGAAGCAGGATTCTGGGTCGTCGCCATCCGCCCCCCCACCGTACCAAAGGGTACTGCACGCCTACGCGTCACGCTGTCGGCTGCGCACACCGAGTCGCAGGTTGACGCGCTCGTGGAGGTGTTGGGCCGTATCTGCGCGCGCGCTGACGTAGAGGCCGGATGAACGACATGCAGACTTTCGATCTGGAGCGTGCGGCCGTACGCACCTCGTTCGACCGCGCGAGCGCGGCATACGAGGAGGCGGCGGTGCTGCAGTCACGTGTGGCGGACGAGTTGTTGAGCCGGCTGGATGTGTTCGAGTTTCACCCGCGAGCGGTGCTCGATCTTGGCGCCGGACCCGGCAGAGGCGCGGCGGCGTTGAAGCGCAAGTATCGGCACTCACTCGTGATCGCGCTGGACATCGCGCCGGGCATGCTGCAGCAGGCCCGGCGGCATCAGCGATTGTTTCAGCGCTTCCAGCGGGTGTGCGCAGACGCCCTGCGATTGCCGTTTGCGGATCACACGGTCGATGTAGTTTTCAGCAACCTCATGCTGCAGTGGTGCAACCTCGACGCCGCTTTCGCAGAAGCGCGTCGCGTCCTCAAGCCGGACGGCTTCCTGATCTTCAGCACGTTCGGACCCGACACTCTGCAGGAGTTGCGTGCGGCGTGGGCCGAGGCTGACGGCTACAACCACGTGAATCAATTCATGGATATGCACGACGTTGGAGACGCGCTGGTCCGCGCTGGTCTCACGGAACCGGTGCTCGACGTCGAGCGCATCTGCCTGACGTATTCAGACGCACTGGAGTTGATGCGGGATCTGAAAGCGATCGGGGCCCACAACGTCACCGCCGGCCGCCCACGGGGACTCACCGGCAAGTCGCGCTTGCGCAAAATGCAGGCCGCGTATGAGGCATTCCGCCGCGGCGGTCGCCTGCCGGCCACCTACGAAGTGATTTACGGCGCTGCCTGGGGAGCCGCCGGCCGGCCAGGCGCGAGCGTAGTGGAGGGCGAAGTACTGATTGCTCCAGGTGCCATCGGGCGCCCGCGCTCACCATGAGGGGTTTTTTCATCACCGGGACCGATACCGGCGTCGGCAAGACGCGGATCGCCTCGATGATCATCCGCGGGTTGGCCGAGCAGGGACATCGGGTCGCTGCGATGAAGCCCGTCGCGGCCGGAGCCGTGGACACTCCATCCGGTCTCCGCAACGACGATGCCCTGTGTCTGGCCGCGGCGGCCACAGTGCCGGCTCCTTACGAAACCCTCAATCCGTACTGCCTGCGGGCTGCCGTCTCCCCCCATATCGCCGCGGAAGAAGATGGGATCGTGATCGATCCTGCCGTCATCTGCCGCGAATTCGGCACTTTATCGCGTTCATCCGACTGCGTCATCGTCGAGGGCGCCGGGGGCTGGCTCGCACCCATCGGCGGGGGTCAGACGATGGAGGATGTCGCCGTCTCGCTTGGGTTGCCCGTGATCCTGGTGGTCGGATTGCGCTTGGGGTGTCTCAGCCACGCTGCGCTCACGGCACGCGCCGTGCGTGCCAGTGGTCTGCAGCTCGCTCACTGGGTCGCAAACGAAATCGATCCCGGGCTCGAGCGCAGCATTGAGAATCTTGCCGCTCTGGGTGCCACCCTCGGCAAGCCGCTGGCGGTTGTGCCGTATTCGGGCGCTGCGGCGCTGCCGTGGACCGGACACGGCACAATTCGTCTAAGTCTTTGACTTGAATAAAATCTTCCCTCGCGTACCATCATCGCGGAATCTCAGGCTCACGATTTGAATCCTCGCGTGGACGCCGCCGACCCGCAGCGCATCGAGATCTCGCCCAACTGCTCCTTGAGCGTCGCGGGCGCCCGGGCCTTCTTCGCAGGGCTGTGTCTCGTCTCGTTCGCCGTGGCCGGCCTCATGGCCAGCCAGGGGTTCTGGCCCGTCATTCCATTTTCCGGCTTCGAGATGCTGCTGCTGGGGTGGGCCCTGCATGTGAGTCTCGCGCGGCGGCACTTTCGGCAGACGATCACCGTGACGGACGACAACGTGAGCGTGGAGCTGCGCGATCGGGCGCACTGCGAGCAAGTCGTGTTTCCGCGGCATTGGGCACAGGTTAAACTTCGCCGCCCTGCTTCGCGCCTGCACCCGAGCCGGCTCACGATCGAGTCGCACGGCCGGCAATGTGAGCTGGGCACCTTTCTCACGGAAGAGGAGCGGCGGGGACTTGCGGC
>FTEN01000074.1_pt1 | contig 11851 bp, 8 predicted proteins | sample 1640221 | NCBI WGS metagenome assembly FTEN01 (sample SAMEA3914816, study PRJEB12502) | metagenome | biome: forest; material: soil | place: USA | collected 2011-09-16 | depth 0.3 m | reverse complement strand
TGTAGCACAGCGGTTAGTGCAGGGGACTCATCTGAAATGGTGCCTTCGCGCGGAAACGCGCGAAGTGGACGGGATGAATTCAGGGAAACCTTCGAGCCCGCAGCGGGCTCATGGCAATCCTGAGCCGAGCCGCCGGTACACCGGCGGAAGGTGCAGAGACTACCTGAGGGCTGGCGATGCGCACGGCGACTTTAAGATGCTGGCGCGTTGCCGCAGTGCCCTTCATGACAGGCTTCGAGCATCCCGCACCCTCCCGCACATGGCTTGTGCGCGGGTGAAGAGATAGTCCACTCCCGATGGAAACATCGGGCTGAAGTGAATCCCTTGGTCGTAGGTTCGAATCCTACCGGGCCCAGTCCTAGTCTGCCGCGAGCGGCCAGTAGACCTCGGTTCTCCAGTCTGCGGGATCCGGGTGCTGTGCCGGGTCAGTCACGTACCATTCCCACGGCGCTCCCGCAACGCGAAAACCGTTTGCCTCGATCCAGCGCTCGACTGCGGCATTGGTTTCCTGAAGTTGCTCATAGCTGCCTGCGTGCACGGCCAGTGCCACCGGTCCCTCCGGCAGGAAGCCGGCCTCCATCTCTCCTTCTCCGGACGCGGGCTGCGCCAGCGGAATCGCTGCTTCGACGGTCCAGAGCCCCGGCCCGGTCGATACGTACCGCGCCAGCGGAAAGCCCGCTATCGGAAGCGCGGATTTCTGGCCGTAGCCATAGAGCTTTCCAAAGCACTCCGCGAGCATTGCCTGCAACTCGCCGCGCGCTATGCGCCGACGTATGAAGAGTATCGGCTGGGCTGAGCGCTCTACGCGGCTGATCGACAACGTGGGCATGGCAGGTTTCCCCGATGAGTACCTATCAGGCAGATGATGCAGGCGGATGCAGGGGCCGATGGCGCCGGTGAGCGCGGCATGACGTGCTCGCTCCGACTTCGACGCACTGGCGAGTGCAGCCGCTCGATAGCGCGCCGGAGTGCGCGCGAAACGCCGAAGAAACGCGCGCGTGAACACTTCGTGGCTCGCGAACCCACAGGCAAGAGCGATATCTAACACCTTCCTGCTGTCCGTCACGAGCAAGGCGGCGGCGCGTTCCAGCCGCAGACGCAGCGTGTATTGCTTGGGTGTTTCACCCGCCAGCCTGCGAAAGGCGCGGTGAAAATGAAACTGCGACCAGCCGGAGCGCTGCGCCAGCAGCGCGAGCGAAACAGGACTATCCAGGCGCCTGCGCAGGTCGGACAGCGAGCGTAACAGCGCGAGATTTTGTGGCATTCGCCGATGATAGGCGAAGTGCATGGGCCGTTTTTGACGTTTCTTGCGTCGAGCAGCCGGTCTTTCCTGGGGGCTATCCCGCCACGATCCGGACATGCCGGTAGCACGAACAGGAAGCGGCTTCGAGAGCTTTCTGATCGAGGATCGTGATGTCACCGCGGCGGTAGTGGATCAGCTTTCGTCGTCGCAACGCGCTGGCCGCCGCCGTCACACCCACCCGCCGCACACCGAGCATGTCGGCGAGAAATTCCTGCGTCAGATGGAATTCGTTGGACGGCAGCCGCTCGCGGGTCATCAACAACCAGCGCGCAAGCCGCGCCTCGATCCTGTGGAAGCGGTTGCAACCCGCGGTCCGGGTGATCTGCGTCATCAGCGAATCTGTAAAGCGCAGCACCGCCTGCCGCAGGGCCGGGCTGCGCTGGAGTTCCCGCAGAAAACGCGCTGCCGTCATCCGCATGGCCGAACCGGTTCCCTGCACGAGTGCGCGAACCGGCGAAGCGCCGATGCCCAGCGCGAGTCGCGTCCCCAGCATACCCTCGCAGCCGACCAGTCCGACCTCGAGCGCGTGATGTCTATCGACGACCGTCAGCAGCGACACCAGGCTATTGCTGGGGAAATACACGTGCCGCATCCTTTCGCCGGGCTCGTAAAGGATGTCGCCGTAAGTGAGCGTCACCGGCGCCAGACCGTCCAGAAGGCGTCCATAGTCTCTCGCTGGCAAAGCGGCGAGGAGGCGATTTCGTGCATCCGGGAGCGCCACCTCGGCGATTCTGCTCGCCAGCGCTGCCGGCAAGAAGATGGCGCCACCGGTGTCGGGATCGATGACGGCGTCGACCTCGCCCGCCTCGAATGCCCGCAGCTCGGCGGCACCTGTGACAACCTTGCGGACCCAGTTCTTGAACGCCCCCTCCGCCTTCAGATCTGTGGCTATACCGGCTGGCGGTGCGGGGCTCATTCCAACTCCCCTGCTCGCAATCCAAGCGCCGCCAACACGCTGCCCGTGTCGCTCAGGTTTCCGATGACACTCGCGGCAAACCCGGGTGACAACTTGTTGAGGCTGGGCGTGACGATGACGCCATCGGACAACGCGCGCGCCGGATGCTCGCAGACGTCGACGATCTCCAGCTTGTAGCCCTTCTTCAGGTAGCGGCGGCAGATCGCTTCCAGATTGGCGATGGCCTTGACGGAGTTAGGGGCGTTGCCCGCAACGTACAGGCACATTGTCACAACCGTGGTGACCGGGGTTTCAGCCACAGGCGCCTTGGTTCGCTTACGAGCCACGTTCAGGATCCTTTCCACCGTTCATACGTGCTTTGGCTGAAGTCCGGATTGGACGTAGCCTCCCGCGCACGAGTGGCGTGGACGCCGGTTCTGCAGGAGTTGCAGGCTCCATGCCGCGCATTCCGCGTAGCGCGTTTTTGCCATCACCCGAGGAAACGTGACGCGCCTCATCGTCCCGGGTATACAGACCAAGCTCCGCCCGCTGTTTGTCGAGATCCAGCTGCAAGGCCGCGATCCGGGCCGCGATGTCCGCCTCGGCGAACTGCAGCTCGCGCCGTTTGTGCTTGAATTCCGCGCCCCGCTGTACTTTCCGGGCTTTTTCCTCGGCCTCCCTCTCCCAGCGCAGCGTGCCCATCAAAACCTCGCCACCTGAGGCGTAGACGTCCGCCAGCGTCGGTCCGGTGTCGCTCAGCACCAGCTCGCGCACTTGGTTCGAGTGCCGGGTCCCGCGTGACTTGACGATCGTGAGAGCTCGATTGCGCTCGCCGCCGCTCACCAGATACGAAAGATGAATCCAGCTATCGGCAATCGTGGAGATTTGCAGCTCAGTCGCTTCAGCCTGCGGATCGTCGCCGTCGACGAGCGAGGTGATTACCGTGGTGATGTGTTGGTCCCGCACCTTATAGATGAGGCGGTTTCCGACCGCACGGGCGGAGCTGAGCGCCCCCGTCCGCGCGATGGCCGACAGCGGATCGATTACCACGCAGCCGGGCCGGTGCTCGGCCAGCAGTGCCGTGATCCTGATCAAGTGATCTTCCGGATTGGTCACGTCGGTTCGGCCGGAGTACATGCGCAGCAGACCTGACTTCACGTAGCGCTCGAGGTGAATGCCTACCGAAGTGAGGTTGCGCCGGATCCGCTCGCCGCCTTCGTCAAAGCTCACGTACAGCGTTCTCTCTCCGCGTCGGCAAGCGCTGTCCGTGAACTGCCCAGCGAGCGTGGTCTTGGAGGTACCGGGGGCGCCCGTGATCAGCGTGCTGCTGCCGCGGAACAAGCCGCCGCCCAGCATCGAGTCCAGACCCTGGAAGCCGGTGGAGACGCGTTCGCTCGAAGCCTCCAGCTGGGTTTCGGCGGCACCCGGCGTCGCCACTTCGAGGCCGCCGTGGCCGAAGCTCAGCGGGAACTCACCGGGCGCAAAACCAGATCCGCGGTATTTGGTGATCTCGAGCCGGCGTACCGAGACTCCCTGCTCGAGGCGGCGGTCGAAGCGGACGACGCAATCGACCATGAACTGCATGAATCCGTAGCTCACGGGCCCGGACAGCTCGCCGTTTACCTTGGTCGTGATGATGGCGGTCAGATCGTTGCGCGCCAGCCAATCTCGCAGACGGTAGATCTCGCGAATCTCCGAGTCCCGATTCTGCAGCAGCGACAGCAGCACATCGATGCCGTCGAACACGATCCACGCCGCACCCAGCTCTTTCTTCTTGGCCGCCAGAATCGCCAGCATCCCGGTCAGCTCGAAATCCCCCGAGCGAACGACCGTCGGCGACAGGCTGGCGTTGAAGAAGAACAACGAATCTTCCGCCAGAGCCGGCAGGCCCCACCCGAACGCGGCGGCATTCGCGAAGATCTGCGCGACACCTTCCTCGAACGCGACAAAGATGCCCGGCTGCTTGCGCTCCCGCACCGCGCCGACCAGAATCTGCAGGGCGAAGACGGTTTTGCCGGTGCCGGGGCCGCCCATCACGAGGCTGGTGCGGTTGCGCGGCAGCCCGCCGCGGCTGATCTCGTCGAACCCGGGGATGCCCGTTGCTGCTTTGGACAGAGCGCTCGCCACGGTCTTCTTCTTCGTCACTACCCGGACTCCTTTGCCCGCGCCACACACTGCGCCAGTGACGGGTTCACATCTGTACGGTAGCGCTCATAGCAAGCTCTCTGTGCGCCCCGATACATAGAACCCGATTAGGGTCTAGAATGTCCTGGCGCAGCACTCGGCTGTCAGCGGACAAACTACTCGGTGCCTGGCACGACCCACCCACAGCAGAATTACATTCTGGACGCGTTACCACACGAGGAGCGCGAGCGGCTGTTCCCGCATCTGAAGCTCGTTGCGATGCCCCTCGGCATGGTGCTGTACGAGTCCGGCGATACTCTGCGCCACATCTATTTTCCGACGGATTCCATCGTCTCGCTGCTGTACGTGATGAAAGATGGCGCATCCGCAGAAATCTCCGTCGTCGGGAATGATGGCGCAATCGGGGTCGCGCTGTTCATGGGCGGTGAGACCACCACCAATCGCGCAATCGTGCAGAGCGCCGGCTCCGCGTACCGGCTGGCGGGCGTGCGACTCAAGGAGGAATTCGAGCGGCACGGCGAGATGCTGCATATCCTGTTGCGCTATACGCAGGCCCTGCTCACCCAGATGGCGCAGACCGCGGTCTGCAACCGGCACCACTCGGTGGACCAGCAACTATGCCGTTGGTTGCTGCTGTCGCTCGACCGGTTGCCGTCCAACAAGATGACGATGACTCAGGAGCTCATTGCCAACATGCTCGGAGTGCGCCGCGAGGGCGTCACCGACGCTGCGGGCAAACTCCAGAAGCTCGGCGTGATCGAGTACACCCGCGGGCGCATCACGGTTCTGGATCGGGCGCACCTGGAGCGGCTCTGCTGCGAGTGCTACTCCGTCGTGAAGAAGGAAACCGACCGGCTGCTGCCCTTGCGCGCGCTGTCCTGAACGCCCCGATTCGACCCGCTGCGCGTCGCTCTGCCGGGGCGTCGCACCCCTGCGACAGGAATTTTCCTCCTATGTCGGCCACCGTACAGATGGATCCACGGTGTCGGTGCAGCTTGTGGTCCTCGAACCAGAGGACTCTATGCGCGATCAAGCAGAATGTGTGAACGTGATGGGAGGGAGCGACTGGCGCCCTGAATGCCTCGACGGCGTTCCCGGCGACGACGTCATGCGCAGCGATCGCGCGCAGCGCCCCGTGCACGCGCAGGTGGATGAGCGTGCGTCCGCGGATCAGCGCAAGGACGAATTTCTGGCGATGCTCTCCCACGAGCTCCGCAGCCCGCTTGGAGCCCTTCATCACGCCGTTCGTCTGCTGAGCCACACAGGCGAGGCCGCCGCGCAGCAGCGACTGTACGCGCAGGCCGAAAGGCAGCTGCGGCGCATGACGAAGCTCGTCGACGATCTCCTGGATGTATCGCGGATCACGGCCGGTCGTTTGCACCTGGAGCTCGAATGCCTGGATCTGCGCGTCCTGGTGAGCAACGCGATCGAGACTCTCGAGCCTGATATCCGGGCGCGCAGGCATCGGCTGGTGTCGGCGTTCTGCGGTGCGCCGGTGTGGGTACAGGCCGACCCGTGCCGCCTCGAGCAGGTATTCGTAAATCTGCTCGCCAACGCCTCTCGATACACGGATTGCGGCGGTGAGCTGACGGTGTCGGTACGTCAGTCGGAGGGTCAGGGCGTGGTCCGTGTCCGGGACTCGGGCGCGGGAATCGCGCCGGAGATGCTGGCGCACATATTCGATCTCTTCCGCCAGGCGAATGAGGCGGATCGGCGTTCCAAGTCCGGTCTCGGCGTTGGCCTCGCCGTCGTGCGTAACATCGTTGCCCTGCACGCAGGCAGCGTGATCGCCGCGAGTCCTGGCCCGGGACAGGGCAGCGTGTTTACCGTCCGTCTGCCGGTGTCAGGCAGACAGTCATTTGCAATCGAATGACCGTCCAGAACGAACCCCCGGTGAATCGCGTGCTGGCCAGCCTCCCACCGCGGGACTTGCGACGGCTGCGTGCGCAACTCGAGCCGGTCAAATTGAAGTTCGGGCAGGTGCTCTACGAGCCGGGCCAGACCATCCGCAGCGTCTATTTCCCGATCGACTGTCTCGTTTCCCTCCTGACGGCCGTCGACAAACGCCGCACGCTCGAAGTGGGTATGGTCGGCAATGAGGGCATGGCGGGGATGCCGTTCATTCTAGGCGTGGGCGTTTCGGGAGTGCGCGCGCTCGTGCAGGGTGCCGGCGGCGCACTACGCATGGCCGCGGACCGTTTTCGCGACGAATTCGATCGCAGCCGTCCCCTGCAGGAGGCGCTGTATCGCTATACCCACGCTCTGATGGCGCAGATCTCACAAACCGCCGCCTGCAACCGCTTTCACGACGCGGAAGCGCGCCTGTCCCGATGGTTGCTGATGACACGGGACCGTGTGGGATGCGACGAATTCCCGCTTACGCACGAATTCCTGGCGCACATGCTCGGCATGCGGCGCGTGGGAATCACGCAGGCAGCCAGCATACTCAAGCGGCGCAACCTCATAGCCTATCGCCGGGGAGCAGTGCACATCCTCGACACGAAAGGACTCGAGGCGACCAGTTGCTCGTGCTATCGGATTGTGAAGACCGTCTACGAGCGTGCGCAGAGCCTCCCCGGTTTCCCGGCTCCAACGTCCAGACACTGAGTACGGCAGCGCAGCGACGCAGCCGCCTTGGCTTGCCCCGCCAGGCCCGCGTTACGCGAACCTGTCACGCCCCGGGTCCTGTCCCGGATAACGGAAAATTGTTGCGCGCCGCGCCGCGCAACTTAAGCAATCCCTAAGTCCCGAAGCGTAATATTGGCTCCCTTGCGTGGTCACACGCACCGCCGGCAGTGATGTCGAGTGCCGTGATCCAGCGATTACTTCGGAGGCCGAATGGCTCTTTTTGTCCGCGCGTCCTGGCTCCTGGTTCTCTCCCTGGCCGTCACAGGTCTGACTGCCGCTGCGGACGGCCCTGCGCCCAACGCGGCCGTGGCCCCGGCGGCGAAGAAGATCCTGTCGATCGAGGGGGTCACCGAATACCGCCTGGGCAATGGTCTGCAGGTGCTGCTCTACCCGGACGACGCGAGCACTACCGTCACGGTGAACATGACCTACAAGGTCGGCTCCCGCTTCGAGAGTTATGGCGAAACCGGGATGGCGCACCTGCTCGAGCACATGAATTTCAAGGGCACTCCGCAACATCCGAAGATCCCCGACGAGCTGGCGAGCCACGGTGCCCAGGCGAACGCCACGACCGCGGAAGACCGGACGAACTACTTCGAGACCTTTCCTGCCACTCAGGCCAACGTCGAGTGGGCTTTGGGCCTCGAGGCCGACCGGATGCAGCATTCGTTCATCGCCAAGAAGGACCTGGACAGCGAGATGACGGTCGTGCGGAATGAGTTCGAGCGCGGCGAGAACAGCCCCGCGACCATCCTGCGCGAGCGCGTCCTCGAAACGGCCTACCTGTGGCACAACTACGGCCACCCCACGATCGGCTCGCGCGCCGATATCGAGAACGTGCCGATCAAGCGCCTGCAGGCCTTCTATCACACCTACTATCAGCCGGATAACGCGACTCTCATCGTCGCGGGAAAGTTCGACGCAGGACAGACGCTTGGCTTCATACAGCGCAGGTTCGGCGCGCTTCCCAAGCCGGCGCGCATCCTCCCCACGCCCTACACTGCGGAACCTGCCCAGGACGGCGAGCGGGAAGTGACTCTGCGCCGCACCGGCGGGCAGAAGGTGCTGATCCAGTCCTACCACATCCCGGCCGATGCGCAGTCCGACAGTGCCGCGCTGGGTCTGTTGGCGCAGATGCTGAACGACAGGCCAGCGGGACGGCTGTACAAGCAGCTGATCGAGACGAAGCTGGCTGTCCAGGCCAGCGCCAATCCCGCCAGCCTGCACGATCCGGGCTACATGATGTTCACGGTGGTAATGCCGAAGGATGGCGATCTCGCCGCGGCGCGCAAGGCGTTGTCGAGCCTGATCGAGGGACTCGCCGCGGAACCCTTCGCCGCGGACGAGCTCGAGCGCGCCAAGACGCAGGAGCTGAACGATTACGAGCGCCTGATGAGCTCCTCCGAGCAGGTGGCTTCCAACCTGAGTGAGAACGTCGCGGCCGGCGACTGGCGTCTGCTGTTCTGGGATCGGGACCAGATGAAAAAGGTCACGGTGGCAGACATCCAGCGAGTCGCCGGCGTTTACTTCGTTGCTTCCAACTCGACCGTCGGTGAGTTCATCCCCGATGACAAGCCGCTCCGCGCCGTCGTTCCAGCGGCTCCGCCGGTGAGCGCAATGCTGCAGGGCTATACCGGCAGCGCGGAAGTGGCGGCCGGGGAGCATTTCGATGCGACGCCCGCGAATATCGAAACGCACACGCAGCGGGCCGCGGTCGGCGGGCTCAAGACCGCATTCCTGGAAAGGAAATCCCGGGGCGGCCGTGTGAGCGGCGTGCTCAGGCTGCATTTCGGCGAGGCCCACTCCCTTGAGCAGCTCGGCGAGGTCGGCCGGATCACGGCAGCGGAGCTCATGCATGGCACTCAGAAGCATACCCGTCAGCAGCTGCAGGACGAATTGACGCGGCTGAAGGCGACGTTGGTCGTCCAGGGCGCCGCCAATGGCGTGTCGGCCTCACTCGAGACCACGAAGGAGAACCTGCCTGAGGTCCTGCACCTGGCCGCGGAAGTGCTGCAGCAGCCTACGTTTCCCGCCGACCAGCTGGATGAGATCAAGCGACAACGCCTGGCACAGATCGAAAGCGCGCGCACGGAGCCACAGCCGCTCGCGACGCAGGCTGGACGCCGCTATCTGTCCCCGTATGCCCGGGACGATTTCCGTTACGTACCGACGTTCGACGAGCAGGCGGCGGAAATCAGCAAGATCACGACAGCCGATCTCGAGCAGTTCCACAAGCATTTCTACGGAGCCTCGCAGGGCGAGGCGGCGTTCGTGGGCAGCTTCGACGGCGCGGCCGTGACCAAGGCGCTGCAGGAGTCGTTTGGCTCCTGGAAGAGTCCAAGCCCGTACCAACGCGTGCCGGCGATCTACAAGGAGGTCGCTGGAAAATCCGAGACGATCGCGACACCCGACAAGGCGAATGCGGTCTACTTTTCCGCCGGCACGCTCAATTTGCGCGATGACGATCCGAGCTACCCGGCGCTCGAGGTCGGCAACGCGATCCTCGGTGGCGGCTTTCTCAACTCCCGCCTGGCCACCCGGATCCGGCAGCACGATGGCGTCAGTTACACGGTGGGCTCGGACGTGAACGTGGATTCACAGGACCCAGTGGGCTCCTTCTACGTGTTTGCGATCTGCGCCCCGCAGAACATCGGTAAGGTCGAGAAGGGCGTCGACGAGGAGATCGCGCGCGCGCTGCAGTCGGGGTTCACGCCCGAGGAAATTTCCGCTGCCAAGTCGGGAATCCTGCAGTCCCGCATCGTGGGGCGGTCCACGGATGGCGAGCTGGCCGCCGCGCTGGCCGAGCACCTGTACGTCGGCCGCGATTTCAACTGGGATGCGAAGTTCGAACAGAGCATCGCCGCCGTGACGTCAGAGTCGATCCAGGCGACCCTGCACGTCAACCTCAACGCCAAGGCGATGTTCACCGTGAAGGCGGGGGATTTCTCCAAGGCCACCGACGGCGCCGCGCAGAGCCGCTGACTTTACAAAAGTCCCCGCGACATCACATATTTCGGCCGAAAACTGCGACTTTTGTCTATGAATGGCCCCCGGGATCGACGGACGATCAATGTCCCAGCACGGAGTGCCCGGTCAGTCCAAAGATTCCGCAGTGGAAAGTCCTCTTCGCCTGCTGATCGTCGATGACCAACTTCCCGACGCTACGCTGAGCGCCGAGCAGATCGCGCGCGGCGGCTATCCTCGCACCGGCGTCGAGACCGAGGAAGACTTCCGCGCGCAGCTGCGAGAGTTCGCTCCCGACAACCCTGCAGATCGCATTCGCCGGCTGACGGGCGTGTTGCAGATTCTCTCCGGTATCCGGGCGGCTGCGGCAACGATCCTCAAGCCCGCCGCATTTCTGGAGGAGGCCTCCCGGATCGCTTTCGATTCGAAGCAGTATCCGTACACATTCATTGTCCTGAGCAACCCGCATACGCATGTTGCGCGTGTCGCCGCCTGGTCCGGTGTGGGCGCGGACACCGGTCGGGACGCGCGGTTTCACGTGGCATCGATGGACACGGAAGACACGAGTGTCGTGGGCCGGGTGCTGCGCACCGGCCTGTCGGTGGTCTGTCTCGACATCGACCAATACCGGGGCCCGCTCTCAGAGTACGAGCACGGCGCCGCCCAACCTGCGAGCGCCTTCGTGTCCCTCCCGCTCCTCGTTGGTGAGAGGGCCATCGGGGCGCTGACGGTGGGAGCACCTGCAAGCGTCCACATCAGCGAGCAGGAGTTGCTGCTGCTCGAAGAGCTCGCAAACCAGATCTCCTTCTCGTTCCAGACGCTCTCGGATCACGGCACGGCCGGCCGTCTCGCGCCACTGGATCCGCTGACCAGCCTGCCGCGGCGTGAATTCTTTGCCGAGCATCTCGCCGAGCTGCTGCGCGACGAGGCGGCACAAGACAGCGTGCCCACCGTGATCGTCTTCGACATCGAGCGTCTTCGTGACGTGAACGATGTTCATGGTCGGCACGTCGGGGACCGGCTCCTGCAGGGCGTTGCCGAACGGTTGAAGCGCCGATTCGGCGACGACGGCGCGGTCGCACACTTTGGCGGAGGCACTTTCGTGGCGGTCTTCGGTGAGCAGCGCCGCCTGTCCGATCCTGCGCGCGACTCGGCGACCGCCGTGTTCGGGCATCCTTTCATGGTCAGCGACCAGCCGGTACCGGTTACCGTCAAGTGCGGTCTGGCGCGCTATCCCGCCCACGGCCGCGATGCCCGGGCCCTCCTGCAGTATGCGGAAGCCGCCCTGGGAAGAATTCGCGATCGCCACGAGCCTGGCCCGCACGAGCTGTTCGGGGCAAACCCCCTCGATCCGCTGCCGCAGACTCTCGAGCAGCGTCTGCGCCGGGCGCTGGAGGACGAACAGTTCCTCGTTCAGTATCAACCCATCATCGACCGGGCGAGCGGCGAGGTCGTCGCCGTCGAAGCGCTGCTGCGCTGGCACGACCCCGAGCGCGGCATGATCTCGCCCGGGGTTTTCCTGCCCACGCTCGAGGAGACAGGGCTGATCATCCCCGTCGGCGAGTGGGTCCTCGCGCGGACCGTCCGGGACTTCGCCGCATGGCACAGCCGCGGATTACCCAGAATCCGCGTCGCCGTCAACGTGACCCTCGCGGAGCTGGGCCGCAAGGATTTCGCAACGTACTTTCTCGACAGCGTCCGGCAGACGCGGGCGACTCCCGGCATAGACCTCGAAATCAGCGAAAGCGTTCTGCTCGAGTATCCCGATCATCTCCGCCAGACCTTGAGAACCTTGCGCAGCGAGGGTGTGCGCGTGGCCGTCGATGACTTCGGCGTGGGATCATCGTCGTTCAAGCGTCTCCCCGAGCTGCCGGCCGACAGCGTCAAGATCGACCGCTCCTTCATCGATCACCTGG
>FTEN01000348.1_pt1 | contig 11898 bp, 9 predicted proteins | sample 1640221 | NCBI WGS metagenome assembly FTEN01 (sample SAMEA3914816, study PRJEB12502) | metagenome | biome: forest; material: soil | place: USA | collected 2011-09-16 | depth 0.3 m | reverse complement strand
TGAAAGAGGTCGATTTGCGTCCCACGCAGTTCGCCGTGCTCACCCTCATCAAAGAGAACCCCGGCGTGCGTCAGACCGAGGTGTGCACGGCGCTCGGCATCAAGAAGGCGAACTTCGTGCCGCTGCTGAACGAGTTGCAGCGTCGCGGGTTTGCCGTGCGCAAGACCGGGGTTGTCGATCGCCGTTCCTCGGCACTGCATCTCACTGCGCTGGGGGAGGCTGTTCTTGGGCGTGCGCGAGCGCTCCACGACACGTACGAACAAGGACTCGCGGTGCGCCTGGGCACGAAGGGACGGGACCAGCTGCTCGGCTTGCTGAGCCGCCTGGTCGCCGCCTGATGCGTCCGCAGCCCTTCGCCGCAGACGCTCAAAGATCGGCCGCGGGGACTTCGCCAATGGGCCGCGACCCGTTGCGAACCACCGCTTCATACAAGCGTGTGCGTGGCAGAATCCGCGCTGCATAAAATGCTGCCGTAGCGAGGCTTGCGCGCCGCTGCTCGGAATCACCCTGCCCGAGGGACTGCGCCGCGGTGAGCGCCCACTGCCATGCGCCTCCGATGACGCCGAGCCATGCCAGGAAGTCGCTTGCGACCGCACCGATCAACTCCGCGTCCGCCGACGACTTCTCGATGATGTCCACGGCGGCACTGCGCAGCGCCGCGGAGGAATGCAGAAGTCCCGAGCGCAGTCCTGCAAGCACGTGCGAGTCTTCGCCGGGGAGGGCACGAGCGGATTCCTCGATGTCCGCGAGCAGCTCGTCCAGCGCGGCGCCGCGGTCCCGCACTATCTTGCGGCCGAGCAGATCCTGCGCCTGGATGTAGTTGGTGCCCTCGAAGATCGGACCGATGCGTGCGTCGCGATAGATCTGCGAGATTTCCGCATCGTCGATGTAACCGGCGCCACCGTGAATCTGTACGCCCAGGGAAGCGATCTCGACGGCGGTGTCGGACACCCAGGCCTTGATGACGGGTGTGAGCAGATCCGCACGCCGTGCCGCTGCCGAGCGCACGGACTCGGTCTTTGCGCCATGCGAAACGTCGACCGTGGCAGCGGCGGTGTAGGTGAGGCAGCGCACGGCGTGCGTCAGCGCTTTCATGGTCAGAAGCATCCGCCGCACATCGGTGTGTTGGATGATGGGGCGCTGTGCACCGGCGGCGTCACGTCCCTGCAACCGCTCACGCGCATGGTGGCGGGCGAGCTGCAGTGCGCGCTCTGACAGGCCGAGAGAATGCATCCCGACGCCGATGCGCATGTGATTCATGATGGTGAACATGCAGCCGAGCCCCTCGTGCAGCCGGCCGATCAGCCAGCCTCGCGCGCCAGCGTGCTCTCCGATAGCCATCACACACGTTGGGCTCGCGCGAATGCCCATTTTGTGCTCGATCGATACGGCGTGAATGTCGTTGCTCACGAGCTTACCGCCGGCGTCGGGCAGCTTCTTTGGCACCAGGAACAGCGAGATTCCCTTGATCCCCGGCGGCGCATCGGGAGTCCGCGCCAGCACGAAGTGGACGATGTTGTCCGACAGATCGTGGTCGCCCCAGGAGATGTAGATTTTCCGGCCGAACAGCCGCCACGCCTCGGCATCCGGCTCGGCACGGGTCCGCAGTGTCGACAGGTCGGAGCCGGCCTGCGGCTCCGTCAGGCACATCGTCGTCGTCCACTCTCCGCTCGCGATGCGATGGACGTACTCATCGCGCAGTCGCGGAGCGGCATGCACGCGGAGAGCCTCGAGGGCGGCCACCGCAAGCTCCGGGCACATGGCGAATGCCATGTTCGCGCCCGCCCACATTTCGGAGACCGCGACTGCGACGAGCGCGGGCAAGCCCTGTCCCCCGAATTCGACTGGAGCACCGAGCGAGGCCCATCCGTCAGCACAGAAGCGGCGGTATGCCTCGGGGAATCCGGGCGGGGTTACGACGCCTTGGGGCTCGCAGCGCGAGGCCGAGCGGTCGCCGACCCTGTTCAGCGGTGAGAGAACGTCGGCGGCGAAGCGCGATGCGGTCTCCAGGATCGGCGTGGTGAGCTCGGTCAGGACCTCCGCGTAGCCCTCGAGAGCGTCCGCTCCCGTGACCTTCGCCGCCTGTGCGATGGCGAGGCGCATCAGTGTTAGAGGGGCCTGATAGGGATTTGACATGGGCTCGCTTCATCAGCGCCACGAGGCCGCCGAGGGCCGTCCGTGCGCGGGTGTTCCGCATCCGGGTATCCGATTTGCAGATGGAGCATATTACGGAATTTGCGTTGCGGGGTGGGTTCGTGCGGGCGGAGAATCCGGCGGCGTCTTGCAGGAGCGTGCGCGATGTTCATGAAAAACTGCTGGCAGGTGGCAGCGTTCGGCCGCGAGATCGTTCCCGGCCGGATGCTCACGCGCAAGATCGTCGATCAGCAGCTGGTGCTGTTCCGCGCGTCAAACGGGCGCGTCGTGGCCCTCGAGGACCGCTGTCCGCATCGCTCCGCGCCGCTTTCGAAGGGCAAGCTCATCGGCGACACGTTGAGATGCGGGTATCACGGCATGCGCTACGACGTGACGGGAAAATGCGTATTGATTCCCGGCCAGAATCTCATTCCGCCCAAGGCCCGTGCGCGGGTATTCCCAATCGTCGAGCGCCACAAGCTCGCGTGGATCTGGATGGGAGAGGAGGAGCGCGCGGATGCGGCCACGATTCCGGACGTGCACTGGATGGACAGCGCCGGCTGGATCGCGAGCGAGGGATATCACCGCATCGATGCCAACTACAAGCTGCTGAACGACAATCTGCTCGATCTTTCCCACGAGGCTTTCGTTCATACGCACACCATCGGCAACGAGGCCGTGGCCGATTCTCCGGTTGAAGTGCAGACGATCGCAGGATCGGTGTTCGTCACCAAGGAGATTGCCAGCTGCAATCCACCTCCGCTCTATCAATACCTCGGCCGCGTACCCGCGACGGCAGACGTGCAGCGCTGGCAGCGGACCACTTACATTCCTCCGGGCTACGTGGTCATCGACGTGGGCATTCAAGCCCTCGGCGAGGTGCCGGGATCGAACCGGGTGGAGGGCAGAGTCATCAACCTGATCACGCCCGAAACGGTCTCGACGTCGCACTATTTCTGGGCCTTCGCCCGCAATTTCCGCCTGGATGAGCCCGAGGTGACGGAATTCCTGCGCGATGGAGTGCGCAGCACGTTCGATGAGGACAAGGAGATGCTCGAGGCGCAGCAGAGAGTACTCGGAGACATCGACGTGGATCCCGCTTACAGGATCGTCGTGAAAGCCGACGCGGGCGCGGTCCAGGGCCGGCGTTTGCTGGCCGCGAGAGTCGCGGCGGACATGCCCGCAGCCGTGCAATGACACAATCGCCCCGGGGCGATCGGTGCAATCAGGATGTGACGCGCGAGCCGCAGCGCTGCTGCGGTGAGGCAGCGTTGCGGTCAGCAGGAGTCAGCAATGGCGCAGAACCCTTTCGAAGTCGTCAGCCAGAGCCGCAGCTTCGGCGGCACCGTCGGCTTCTATCGTCACGAGTCCACGAGCACGGCGTGCCCGATGAAGTTCTCGGTATTCGTGCCGCCGCAAGCGCAATCGGGCCCGGTGCCGGTGCTCTACTACCTCGCGGGCCTGACGTGCACGGAGGAGACCTTCATGATCAAGGCGGGCGCTCAACGTGTTGCCGCCTCGCTCGGGATTGCGCTCGTCGCTCCGGACACGAGTCCGCGCGGGGTCAAGCTGCCGGGAGACAGCGACTCGTGGGACTTCGGCGTCGGTGCGGGCTTCTACGTGGATGCGACCGTGGAACCGTGGTCGCGACACTATCGGATGTACACCTATGTGACGCTGGAACTGCGCACTCTCATAGAGTCGGGTTTCCCGGTGGATCCGGCGCGCACCGGGATCTTCGGCCATTCGATGGGCGGCCACGGCGCGCTCACGCTCGCCCTGCGAAATCCCGACATCTACCGCTCCGTCTCGGCGTTTGCGCCGATCGCCGCGCCGCGGACGTGTCCTTGGGGACAGAAGGCGTTTACCGGCTACCTGGGGCCCGACGAAGGACAGTGGAGCGAGCACGATGCGACGGATCTGGTCGCGCGCGTACGTAACGCCGCGAAGCGGCCGCCCATCCTCATCGATCAGGGTCTGGGCGATCAGTTCCTCGAGCGGGAGCTGCATCCACAGCTCTTCGAAGCGGCGTGCCAGAAGGTGGGCTTCCCGCTGATTCTGCGCCGCCAGGCAGGATACGATCACAGCTACTACTTCATCTCGAGCTTCATCGAGGACCACGTGCGCCATCACGCGGGAATTCTCGGAGCGGGCACCTGAAGAGCGTCGAGGACCCGCGAGCCCGCTTGCTGCCGAGGGTCTAGGGGTCTCTGGCCGCCTCGATGATGATGTCCCGCAGCCACGCGTGGCCCGGGTCCGGCTCGTTGCGCTTGTGCCAGATCACCACTTCCCGCGTCTCCGGAGTATCGAAGGGCAGGGGCAGGACCTTCACCGGCGCGAGTTTCTCGAGAGTGAGCGCAAGATGCTCCGGGAGAGTGGCGATGAGCTCGGTGCCCGCGATGAGCGAGGGGATTTCCAATAGCCCCTGCGTCGTCGCGCGCACGTCGATGTTCGCGTTCATCAGGCGACGAACCAGCTCCTCCAGCGGAATGGTGTGCCCGCTGGGCCACCCGAATACATGCGGCAGCGCGAGGTACTGAGCTTCCGTGATCCTGTCTTCCACGGTCGGATGATCACGCGAGACGACACACACCCAACGCACGGCCCGAAGATCGATGATCCGCAGCGTCTCGGGAAAGGAGCGCAGCCCGAAGAGCCGTAAACTGTTGAGGCCCAGATACAGATCGGCGTCGCCGTATTCGAGGCGGGAGAGCGTCGTCACGGAGAAGTGCTCCACGTGACACTGAATCCCCGGGGCTTCCCGCGTCAGCCGACGGAACACCCTCGGCATGACGCGGAGGATGGCGTCCGCCGACACGATCAGGGTGAAGGTCCGTTGCACCGTCGCCGGATCGAAGGTCGGCTGCGTCCCGAGGGTTGCCTGAATGCGCAGCAGTGCCTCACGCACGGGCTCGACCAGGGACAGTCCCCGGGGAGTGAGCTCCATGTCCCGGCCTACCCTGACCAGAAGCTGGTCGTTGAAGTACTCGCGCAGCTTCTGCAGGGCAGCGCTCATGGCGGGCTGCGACACGAAAACCCGCTCCGCGGCGCGAGTGACGTTCTTCTCATGCAGCAGGGCATCCAGCGCGATGAGCAGATTGAGGTCGAACCGGTTCAGTTGCATGGTATCGAAGGACTATCCAGCCGCTGCACTATGGTAAATGGGCCGTCCGGTGCCGGCATCGAACACCGGGGTGCCCAAAGTCGAAGGACCTGCTGGCGCCGACCCTCGGCGAAGCCCAGTACGTATACTGGAGTCGAATAGCCCGGATTGAGCAAAGTGATTGGTTTCACCGGCTTTCAGGCCCGTAAGGTTTTCCGGCTTCCTCATGAAGACATCGCCCACTGCCTATCCGTCCGACACCCGCACGCTGCCCGGCAAGCATACCGTGAGCCTGTGCCAGGCGGAGTCCGGGAAGCTGAGTGGGCCCGTGAGGGCTGGGCGGCGATATGCCAGGTAAGGACACGGTTCCAGCAGAGCCGGCTGCGGCCGCCCCGCCGAAGGCGGTCAGCGCGGAAGTGGCGATCGAGCGCTGGACGAGTGGAACGAATACCCGCACCAGCGACCTGGTGTCGGAAGAAGTCCCCGTCGCACTCGTGTACCACGGGGTGCCCCACGTGGTGATGCTCGCTACTCCTGCCAACCTCGAGGACTTCGCCGTAGGGTTTACGCTGAGCGAAGGGCTCGTGGCGAGTCCCGATGAAATCCGCGAAGTGCAGGTGACTCAGGGGTCCGAGGCGATCGATGTGCGCGTCACGGTTGCCTGGGAGCGCTTTTCAGAGCTCCTCCACAAGCGCCGCAACCTGACAGGGCGGACCGGGTGCGGATTGTGCGGAGCAGAAACCGCTGCCGAGGCTATTCGCGAGCCGGCCCCCGTCGGGCCCGGTCCGACCGTCACGATCCAGGAGCTGCACGCCGCGATCGAGCAGATCGGCTCGATGCAGCCGATCAATGCGCTCACCGGTAGCGTGCATGCCGCGGCATGGGTCGTGCCGGGAAAGGGCATCCACCTGGTTCGTGAGGACGTCGGCCGCCACAACGCGCTCGACAAGGCCATCGGCGCATTGGTGCGCGAGGGAGTGGATTTTTCGACCGGGTTCATGCTCATCACCAGCCGAGCCAGTTACGAGATGGTGCAGAAGAGCGCCACGGTTGGCATTTCGTTCCTGGCCGCGCTGTCGGCGCCGACAGCCTTCGCCGTGCGGCTCGCCAATCGGGCCGGCCTGACGCTCGTGGCGTTCGCGCGGCGCGACAAGCACGTCGTTTACGCTCATCCCGAGCGGTTGAAGTAACTCTGCCGACGATGATCCCGGGCTTTCCCGGTGGGGCGAGCTCGCACGGATGTTGCAGCGCACCCCGTGCCCCTGGGCCTTCCGCCGTCGGGGAGGCCCTGTCAGAGCCCTTAAGGGGTCCCTGACCGGGCGACGTCCGCCATCCGCCCCATCTATAGCTCCCATTCCAACTACCGATTTCCGCTGCCGGCCGGGACTGGCTACCGTTCGGGCCCATCCGCGTAAGGGGGCGGTAGCTTATGAACGTCGCGGGTAAACAGGCACTCCCGGATCGAAGCAGCTCCGCGCCGACGGCTGCAGCAACACCGGACGGCGCCACTCCGTTCCGCTTCTACGACAACCGTCAGAAGTACCTCGCTTTCGTCAACACGTGCAACGAGAAGTCCGCGATCGCACGACGTGCGTATCAGGAGCTCACCCACGTCAAGCCGACTCCACCGGCGCTGCGCTTCTTCGACGCCGGAATGGGCGATGCCACGGTGCTCTCACGGTTGATGCGCAGCACGCACCGGATGTTCCCCAACGTGCCACTGATGGCCGTTGCCAAGGAAATCAGTCTCGAGGACGTCCGCCTCGGGCTGGAGAAGATGCCGGACCGCTTCATCGAGCATCCGGCATCGGTGCTGGTCATCACCAACCTGAATTATGCGGAGGCGCCGCGGCTCATGCCCCGGGACATGCCCTCCGCCGCAGCACTGAACTGGCAGGAGGTGCGGCTGACGGGCGCCTCCTCGCATGAGTACGCCGAACAGATCGAGGAGCTGGGGCCGACGCTGGATTACGGCTGGCAGACCAAGCCGAGCGCGAAATCCGGCAATCCCGTGTACGCGCGTCCGTCCGTTCTGGTGATCTACCGCGAAGACCAGAAATTCCTGCTGGACTCCGTCATTCCCAAGCCCGGGCGCATCTTCGAGAGCTACGATCTGATTCTCGCCTCGCAGCCCTGGCGCGCCCGCATGTCGGCCGAGTTCAAGGCGCAGAAGGTGCTCGCGCCACTGGCCCGCAGCCTCGCTCCGGGCGGCCGGCTGCTCGCGATCCAGTCGCACGGCGCGGATCCGGGCCTCGAGATCATCCAGAAGCTGTGGCCGGATGAGAATCCGTTCCGCGTCGACCGGCACGCTCTGCTCGCCGCGCTGAAAACCGAGCTCGGCCGCGATGCGCGCGATTTCAGCCTCACCGCGCTGCCGGACGAGAAGGCCCTGTTCCGCTACGACATGCACACGCTGCCTTCCGAAATCAGCGATCGCATCGGCACTTCCACGCTGTACGCGGCCTGGAACGCGGCCATCTACGTCAACCAGATCGAGGACGAGCGACTCGATCCTGTCATGCAGAACGGCGCCTATCTGAGCGCCACGCAGACGGTCCTGCAGAAACACAGTGGCCTGTGGTTCAACGACGAGATCTTCGTCGTGACCCGCCGCAAACCTTGAGCGAGCCCCAGCACATGAATGCCAACCAGCCAGTCGAAGAGTCCATGAACAACCACGAATCAGCGAATCCGGCGGATCTGAAGCGTCGCGTCGTCGAGTTTGCGCGCGGGGCTTCCACCGAAATCTCCACCATGGACGAGGAGCTGCTGTCGACACTCGCCACCAAGATTCCGGCCGGCACCGCGGTGTTCATCGCTCATACGCCGAAGGCGTCGCTCGACGACGTGGTGCGTGTGGCGTTGAAGGTCCAGGCGCACGGCTTCCGGGCTTCGCCGCACATCGTCGCACGGCGCCTCGAGAGCGAGCACGCTCTGCGGGACGGGTTACGCGAGCTGGTGGAGGGCGGCGTGGAGCAGGTGCTGCTGGTCGCCGGCGACCTCGAAAAACCGCTCGGGAAGTTCACCAGCACGCTGGAGGTCCTCGATTCGGGTGCGCTGGTCGATGCGGGCATCAAGCGGGTGGCGGTTGCGGGACATCCGGAAGGTCACAAGTCCGTCGGTCCGACGACGCTGTGGGCGGCCCTGAAGCACAAGCAGGAATTCGCCCAACGCACGGGCATCAAGATGCAGATCAACACCCAGTTCGGGTTCAATCCGCAGTCCATCCTCGACTGGGGTAACCATCTGGCGGAGCACGGGATTTCATTGCCGGTGTACGTAGGCGTGGCCGGTCCCACGCCCCTGCCCAAGCTGATCAAGTTCGCCATGGCCTGCGGCGTGGGGGCCTCGCTCCACTCGCTTATGAAAAACATGAGCGCCATGAGCAACCTGGCTCGACTGGCGACCTCTCCGGATGAGATGCTAGTCGGCCTCGTCGAGGGGGGCGCCGGAACGCCCGCCAGCCCGCTGGTGCACCCGCACTTTTACGCGTTTGGCGGCACGGTCGCCACGGCGCGTTGGTTGCGTGCGGTCGTCGACGGCAATTTCGAAGTGCCTGCCGGCGGCGGCAAATTTGTGATGGACGCCTGAGGTCCGTAACGCCAGGGTTTTGTTTGCGATGAGTGATTCCAAGGCATTGATATGCGGGTCGATGGCGTTCGACACCATCATGGTGTTCGGCGACCGCTTCCGCAATCACATCCTGCCCGACAAGATCCACATGCTGAACGTGTCGTTTCTCGTGCCGCAGATGCGGCGCGAGTTCGGCGGCTGTGCGGGCAACATCGCCTACAACCTGAAGCTGCTGGGAGACAGCGGCTACCCCATGGCGACCGTGGGGCGCGACTTCGGGCCCTATCGGGAGTGGCTGACGCAGACCGGAGTGCCGGCCGATTACGTGCGGGTGATCGAATCGGAGCACACGGCGCAGGCCTTCATCACCACCGACCTCGACGACAACCAGATCACGGCATTCCATCCGGGCGCCATGCAGCAGTCGCACACCAACAAGGTGAGCGACGCGAGCGGCATCGCGCTCGGCATCGTCGCACCGGATGGTCGGGACGGCATGATCCAGCACGCCGAGCAGTTCGCGGCGGCTGGGATCCCCTTCATTTTCGATCCGGGCCAGGGGCTGCCGATGTTCGACGGCGCGGATCTCACGCGCTTCATTTCCCAGTCGAACTGGGTCGCGCTGAACGAATACGAGTGGCAGCTCGTGCAGCAGAAAACCGGGTGGACCGTCCGGGACGTGACCCAGCGCGTCAAGGCATTGATCGTGACGCTGGGCGCGAACGGTTCGACCATTTACACGCGGGACGAGGAGATCTCGGTCCCCTGCGCGAAAGCCGCGGCTGTGGTGGATCCGACGGGATGCGGCGACGCCTATCGCGCGGGCCTCATTCACGGACTGTTGCATGGCCTCGACTGGAAGACGACGGGCCGCATTGCCTCCCTGCTGGGCGCCATCAAGATCGAGTCGCGCGGGACGCAGAATCACCGGTTCACTCGCGCCGAGTTCGACAAGCGCCTGGCGCGCAGCTTCGCCGACCCATGAGCGACGTGCGCGCGGCCGGCATGCGGGAGCGATTTGCGAACAGCGGACCTCACCCCTTTCAAAACCAGTGCGTCAAGCGGGATCACGCCAATGGCTAACAACTTCGTGTTTACCTCGGAATCCGTCTCTGAAGGGCATCCAGACAAAATGGCGGATGCGATCTCGGATGCGGTCGTGGACGCAGTCATCGCCCAGGACAAGCGGGCGCGCATCGCCGTGGAGACACTGGTCAAGACCGGTGTCGCGATCGTAGCGGGCGAGCTCACCACCACGGCCACTGTGGAGTTCGAGGCGCTGATCCGCAGGACGATACTCGACATCGGTTACGACTCGTCCGAGATGGGTTACGACGGCGCGAGCGTCGGGGTCATCAATATCATCGGCAAGCAGTCTCCGGACATCGCGCAGGGCGTGGACCGCAAGGACGAGAAGAAGCAGGGTGCTGGCGACCAGGGGCTCATGTTCGGCTATGCGACGAACGAGACCGACGTGCTGATGCCGGCTCCCATCACGCTCGCGCACCGGCTGGTGAAGAAGCAGGCTGAGGTGCGCAAGAAGGGCAAGCTCCCCTGGCTGCGCCCGGACGCGAAGAGCCAGGTGACGCTGCGCTACGAGGATGACCGGCCGGTGGGCCTCGAGGCGGTCGTGCTTTCCACCCAGCACAGCGACGACATCTCGACCAAGCAGCTGCGGGAAGCGGTGATCGAGGAGATCTTGAAGCCGGTGCTGCCGGCGAAATGGATCGACAAGCGCACCAAGTACCACATCAACCCGACGGGCCGCTTCGTCGTGGGCGGGCCAGTGGGGGACTGTGGCCTGACCGGTCGCAAGATCATCGTCGATACCTACGGCGGATATGCCCGTCACGGCGGCGGCGCGTTCTCCGGCAAGGATCCTTCGAAGGTCGACCGCTCGGCCGCCTATGCCGCACGCTACGTGGCCAAGAACATCGTGGCTGCAGGGCTTGCCGAGCGCTGCGAAGTCCAGGTGTCCTACGCGATCGGCGTCGCGGAACCGACCTCGATCATGGTCGAGACCTTCGGCACGAGCCGGCTCTCGCGCGAGCGCCTGACACAGCTCGTCCGCAAGCATTTCGACCTGACTCCGTACGGGTTGCGCGAAATGCTCGATCTTGCGCGCCCGATCTACCAGAAGACTGCGGCGTACGGTCACTTCGGCCGCACGGAACCTGAGTTCCATTGGGAGAAGACCGACCGCGCCGACGCGCTCGCCGCTGACGGCAAGGGCGCTGTCCGGGCGGCGTAATGAGGACGCGGAAATATTCAGCCGCACCGCACGGTGCGGCAACCATCGTCGCTCCCGAGGGGCGCTGCGACGGGACGGAGCGGGCAAGACCCGCTGCCGGCCTGCCAGGCTCGGGAGACGGTGGGCCCAACCACACGGCGCTCGTTCATTTCCTGGAGCCATGAAGCATGAACGCCAATGTAAAAGCCGTTGCCGGTGCAGGGGACTACAAGGTCGCAGACCTCAAGCTCGCGGACTGGGGCCGCAAGGAGATCGCGATTGCGCAGGTCGAGATGCCGGCACTGATGGCAATTCGCGAAGAATACGCGTTGACCCAGCCGTTGAAGGGCGCCCGCATCACGGGCTCCCTGCACATGACCATTCAGACCGCAGTACTGATCGAAACGCTCCAGGCCCTCGGTGCGGACGTGCGCTGGGCTTCGTGCAACATCTTCTCGACGCAGGATCACGCCGCCGCAGCGATCGCAGCGGGCGGTACGCCGGTATTCGCCTACAAGGGCGAGTCGCTGGAAGAGTACTGGGACTTCACGCACCGCATCTTCGAGTTCGGCGACAAAGGGCCGAACATGATCCTCGATGATGGCGGCGATGCCACGCTGCTGATGCATCTGGGTGTGAAGGCCGAGAAGGACGCTTCGGTCATCGCCAAGCCCACGAGCGAGGAGGAAACCTATCTCTACGCCGCCATCAAGAAGAAGTTGACGGCCAGCCCGGGCTGGTATTCGAAGGTGTCCAAGGAGATCCGCGGCGTCACCGAGGAGACCACCACCGGCGTGCATCGCCTCTACCAGATGCACAAGGAAGGCCGGCTGATGTTCCCCGGCATCAATGTCAACGA
>FTEN01000145.1_pt1 | contig 11916 bp, 11 predicted proteins | sample 1640221 | NCBI WGS metagenome assembly FTEN01 (sample SAMEA3914816, study PRJEB12502) | metagenome | biome: forest; material: soil | place: USA | collected 2011-09-16 | depth 0.3 m | reverse complement strand
TCTCCGCGACGACCAGTCGTGAATCCCGTCAGGGCCGGAAGGCAGCAGCGGCAGCGGCGATGTCGGGTGCCGGAGCCAGAGCTGGTGCGAGCCGCCTCCTGTTTACGGCTTCGCCGACCTGCTCACTTAGGTTCGCGAGGCGCGAGCCCCGTTGGATTAGCTAGCAGGAGTCCTGAGCCGACCCATGGCGTATACCGCTTTAGCGCGTAAGTGGCGCCCCAGAAAATTCTCCGAGCTCGTCGGGCAGGAGCATGTCCGCCGCGCACTCGTGAACGCGCTGGAAACGGGCCGCATCCATCATGCTTTTCTGTTCACCGGGACGCGTGGAGTGGGCAAGACGACGATTGCCCGCATATTCGCGAAGTGCCTGAACTGCGAGGCGGGCGTGACCGCGGAGCCCTGCGGGCTGTGCGCGACCTGCCGTGAGATCGATTCGGGGCGGTTCATCGATCTGATCGAAGTGGATGCGGCCTCGCGCACCAAGGTCGACGACACGCGCGAGCTGCTCGACAACGTGCAGTACGCTCCCACCCGAGGCCGCTACAAGGTGTATCTCATCGACGAGGTGCACATGCTATCCACGCACTCGTTCAACGCGCTGTTGAAAACGCTCGAGGAACCGCCCCCGCACGTCAAGTTCCTGCTGGCGACGACCGATCCTCAGAAGCTGCCCGTGACCGTCCTGTCGCGCTGCCTGCAGTTCAATCTGAAGCGGCTGCCGGTTGCGCAGATCGCCGAGCGCATGCGGCACATTCTGGAGACGGAGGGCATTGCGTTCGAGCCTGCGGGGCTGAAGCTCGTGGCGCAAGCTGCGGATGGCAGCGTGCGCGATGGCCTGTCGCTGCTCGATCAGCTCATTGCCTTCGGCGGCGGCAAGGCGAATGAAGCCGAGGCACGTGCGATGTTGGGCACGATCGCCCGCGATCATGTCGTGCGTCTGGTGGAAGGCCTGGCGACCCTGAGCGCCTCCGAGGTCATGCGCTGCGCCCAGTCGCTTGAGGAATTTGCGCCGGATCATGCGCAATTGCTCGACGAGCTGGCCGCACTGCTGGTGCGCGTGGCGATGCGCCAGGCGGTGAGCGATTTCGAGGGCGACGAGCTGTATGCGCCGGAGTTGCTCGAGCGCCTGGCGACACAGCTGGCCCCCGAGGACGTGCAGCTGTTCTACCAGACGGCGATAGTCGGCCGACGGGATCTCGCGCTCGCGCCGGATCCGCGCACCGGTTTCGAGATGACCCTCGTCCGGATGCTCGCATTTCGCCCTTCCGGGGGGCTGCAGACGCAGGCGCGCAGTGCCGGCCCAGTCGGCTCGAGGATGCCCTCGGGACCGTCAGGATCGGCGGCATCGTCGCGGACACCGCCCGCCGCGGCCGCAGAGAGCTCCACCGCAGCGATCCCGGCAGCACCGGCCATCGCCACAGGAAGCTCGGCGGGTTCCCCCAGAGGCATCTCGGTAGCCGCCCCCGCGGACGGTTCCGGAGTCTGGCCGACCATCCTGGGGCAGCTGGATCTGCAGGGCGCTGCGCGGCAGCTGGCCGGCAATTGCCTGCTGCTGGGCCGCCACGGCGCGGTCGTGCGCCTGGCGCTCGATCCGCGCAACAAATTCATGCGCACCCCTTCCGTGGAGGACAAAATCGCGCAGGCCCTGTCGAAGTATTTCGGCGAGCTGGTGCGGCTCGAATTCGAGATGGCCCTGTCGGGTGTCGAGACGCCTGCCGTGGCGGAGCAGCGCTCATCGCAGGAGGAGCTCGAGTCGGCGCGGCGCGCGCTCGAGGCGGACCCGGGCGTCAAGGGTCTGCGCGAGCGTTTCGGCGCGACCTTGCTGCCGGATACGGTACGACCGGTAAAATCCTGAGCGGGACTGCGGCAGTCCTGCGCGAACGGCAACGAATCGAAGGAAACGCGATGCGCGGCAATATCGGCAATCTGATGAAACAGGCCCAGGCGATGCAGGCCAACATGCAAAAGGCCCAGGCCGAGATCGAGACCATCGAGATCGTCGGCGAATCCGGCGGCGGCATGGTCAAGGTCACCATGAACGGCAAGCACGAGGTGAAGCGCGTGCAGATCGAGCCGGCCGTCGCAGGCGAGGACCGGGAGATGCTCGAGGACCTCGTCGCGGCGGCAATCAACGATGCGGTTCACAAAGTGGACGCGCGCGTGCAGGAGAAGATGGCCGCCCTGACGGCCGGCCTGAATCTGCCCCCTGGAATGAAACTCCCGTTTTGAAGCATTCGCCGCAACTGGCGCAGCTCATCGATGCGCTGCGCGCGCTCCCGGGCGTGGGCCCGAAGACGGCCCAGCGCATGGCCTTCCATCTCCTGCAGGACGGCCGGCCCGGTGCGCGAGCTCTGGCAGGGGCCCTGGCGGCAGCGCTCGAATCAGTCGTGCGCTGCCGGCGTTGCCGGATGCTCACCGAAGGCGAAATCTGTGCGATCTGTGCCACGCCCCAGCGTGACGTGTCGCTGCTGTGCGCCGTGGAGTCGCCCGCCGACGTGGTCGCCATCGAGCAGTCCGGCAGTTATCGCGGCAGATATTTCGTGCTCATGGGGCATCTATCACCGCTGGATGGCATCGGGCCCGAGCAGCTCGGCGTGCGCGAGCTCGAAGCGATACTGAGTGAGGGGGGCGTGCGCGAGCTGATTCTCGCCACCAATCCGACCGTCGAGGGTGAGGCGACCGCGCATTTTCTTGGCGATCTCGCGCTGCAGCGGGGAATCCGCGCGACGCGGATCGCGCATGGCGTGCCGATCGGCGGCGAGCTCGAGTATGTCGATGGTGGCACGCTTGCCCACGCTCTGGCAGGCCGCCAGTCTGTGACCTAAGAGCGCCGCCATCGGGGGCCGCGGGCCAGGGTCAGCTCTTCCTGCAGGCGACGCAGCCGGCGATAACTTTCGTAGCGCCGCGCCGAGATGGCTCGCGACTCCACGGCTGCGCGCACGGCGCAGGCCGGCTCGCGCATGTGGCGACAGTCCTGGAACCGGCACCCGGGCGCCAGTCGCGCGACTTCGATGAACCCCAGGTTCCCGCCATCGAGCCGGTCGATCGCGGGAGCGAAATCACGCACCCCGGGCGAGTCGATGAGGTGACCGCCGCGGGGCAGGTCGAACAGCCTGGAGGCACTGGTCGTGTGCCGGCCATCCTCCTCCCGGACCAGCTCGCCTACCTCGACGCTGGCTTCGGGGATGAGCCGCCGAACCAGCGATGATTTTCCCACGCCCGATTGTCCGACGAGGGTGGCCACCTTCCCCGAGCACCGATCCAACAGTGCGGCGATCCCTTCATCGGAGCGCGCCGAGCACTCGAGCCAGTCGTAGCCGGCCGCCGTGAGCGAATCCAGCTCCGCGCGCAGCTCGGAACTGATCCCAAGCTCCCGCTTGTTCACGACGAGTGTCGATGGAATCGAGCCGGAGAGCGCCGCGGCGAGGTAGCGGTCGACGACGAACAGGTCGGGCACCGGCATGGGCGCGAGCACGACCAGCAGTAAAGACAGATTGGCCACGACCGGCTCGGAGGCGCCGCGGGCGTTGGAACGGAACAGTGCGCTCGCCCTCGGGAGCAGCTCCAGGACGTGCACCTCATCGTTCCTCGGGTCCAGCCGGCAGCGCACTCGATCGCCGCAGACCACCACGAGTGCGCGCCCGAACGGGCGCGCCTTCATTTCCCGTCCCGTAAGGTCGCGGACGAGAAAATGGCGGCCGAAGGCGGCGATCACGACTGCGTCGAAGGTGTCTTCCATAGGTGTGCCGGGCACGCCCGAGAGTACATCACTCCGGCGCGAGCTGTTCGCGGCCTGATGTTAAACTCGCAGCCCGCGCACGACGGGCCAGCCTATGAGCAGCGCCGACAATCTGATCTGGATCGACCTCGAGATGACCGGGCTGAAGCCCGATTCCGATGTCATCATCGAGATCGCCACCGTCGTCACCGACAAGCAGCTGAGCATCGTCGCGGAAGGGCCGGTGCTCGCCATTCACCAGCCCGAGGACTGTCTGGCGCGCATGGACGACTGGAACCAGAAGCAGCACGGCTCGTCGGGCTTGCTCGCGCGCGTGCGGGCGAGCCGGATCGGGGCCGCGGAAGCGCAAGGCCGCACGCTCGAATTTCTCGAGCGTCTGGTGCCCGCCGGCGCCTCGCCGATGTGCGGCAACAGCATTTGTCAGGATCGACGCTTCCTCGCCCGCCACATGCCGCAGCTCGAGCAGTTCTTCCACTACCGCAACCTGGACGTCAGCACGCTCAAGGAGCTGGCCCGCCGCTGGGCACCGGCCGTTGCCGAGGCGTTCCAGAAAAAGGGCGCACACCTGGCTCTCGATGACATTCACGAATCGATCCGCGAGCTGCGCCACTACCGGGCGCAGCTGCTTGCACCCGCTTTCTCGGGACCACCATGATGGGCCGCGCAGACCTGCCGACATTTGCGGACATCGTCGCCGCCTCCGATCGAATTGCGCCGCGGCTCACGCGCACTCCGGTAATGCGCTCGGACGCATTCGATGAGCGCACCAATCGCCGCGTATTCTTCAAATGCGAGAACCTGCAGCGCGGTGGCTCCTTCAAGTACCGCGGCGCCCTGAATGCGGTCCTGCCGCTCGCCGTGGACGGTCGGGTAAAGGCCGTTGCCACGCATTCCTCCGGAAACCACGGCACGGCTGTCGCTCTTGCCGCCAAGACATGCGGTCTCGATGCCCACGTGATCGTTCCGCGCGGCTCCTCGCCCCCCAAGGTGGCCGCGATCGAGCGTGCGGGTGGCTATGTGATCCTGTGCGAGCCCACCTTCGCGGCCCGAGAAGCGGCCCTGCAGGAGCTGCTCTCGCGGGTTTCCGCCGAGGTGGTGCATCCCTTCGACGACGGCCGTGTGATCGCCGGCCAGGGCACCGCAGCCCTGGAGTTTCTGAGCGAGGCGCCGGAGCTCGAGGTCGTGAGCACGCCTGTCGGGGGCGGGGGTCTCATCGGAGGGACCGCGCTCGCGGTGAAGACCGTGGCGGCGCGTTGCGCCGTCATCGGCGCGGAGCCTGAACAGGCCGACGAAGCGCTGCGATCCTTGCGTGCCGGCTCGCGACAAACCAACACTTCGCCGCAGACCATCGCCGACGGCCTGCGTGCCAACCTGGGTGCTTTGAACTTCGAGCTCCTGCGACGCCACGTGGATGACGTCGTGGTCGTGAGCGAACGGGCGATCATCGAGGCGATGCGCATCGTGCTGCAGGACTTCAAGCTGCTCATCGAGCCCTCCTCGGCAGTGCCGGTGGCCGCGGCACTGGCAGGCAAACTCGGGCGGGACGGTCAGCGCATCGGGATCGTCATCACCGGTGGCAACGTCGATCTGCAGCAGTGTCCTTTCCTGCGCGCCGAGCAGGCGGGATGAGCTCCGAGTCCGCGACGCATGTGACGCACTGGGGCGGCTGTCATTGCGGAGCCGTGGCGTTCGAGCTCGACGCGCCGGCGAATCTGACCGCCCTCGACTGCAACTGCTCGATCTGCCGCATGACGGGGTTCATTCACTGCATCGTTCCACGTTCGCGCTTCCGTCTGCTGCGTGGCGCCGACGATCTCACCGAATATCGATTCAATACCGGCACGGCCCGGCACCTGTTCTGCCGCCGCTGCGGCGTGAAGTCGTTCTACGTGCCACGCTCGAATCCCGACGGATTCAGCGTCAACGTCCGCTGCCTCGATCCTGCGACGCTGGGCGCGGTCACCGTGCAGCCCTTCGACGACGGCGACCGCGAGTCCTCGGAAGCGAGGATCCGGGGATTGTCCAAGGAGTGAGCTTAGCGGCGCGTCAGCTCAGGCGCCGCTCTGCGGGGGCGTGCCTAGGAACAGCCACGTCTCCACCACGGTATCGGGGTTCAGCGACATGCTCTCGATACCCTGCTCGACCAGCCAGCGTGCGAGCTCAGGGTGATCGGAAGGCCCCTGGCCGCAGATTCCGATGTACTTCTTCCTCTTCAGGCACGCGGCGATGGCCATGGCAATCAAGCGCTTGACGGCCTCGTCGCGCTCGTCGAATTGCTTGGCGACGATGGCGGAGTCCCGGTCGAGGCCCAGTGTGAGCTGGGTCATGTCGTTCGAGCCGATGGACATGCCATCGAAGTGGTTCAGATAGTCGTCGGCGAGCAGCGCATTCGTCGGCAGCTCGCACATCATGATGATCTTCAGCCCCTGCTCACCGCGCCGCAGTCCGTTCGCAGCGAGCAGCTCGATGACCTGGCTCGCCTCCCGCACGGTGCGCACGAAGGGCACCATGATCTGCACGTTCGTCAGTCCCATGTCCTCGCGCACCCGTTTCAGCGCGCGGCACTCGAGCTCGAAGCAGGGCCGGAACGTCTCATCGACGTAACGCGACGCCCCCCGGAAGCCCAACATGGGGTTTTCTTCCTCGGGCTCGTAGCGCTCGCCGCCGATCAGGTTGGCGTACTCGTTCGATTTGAAGTCCGACAGGCGCACGATCACAGGCTCGGGCGCGAAGGCGGCCGCGATCTGCGCGATGCCTTCGGACAGCTTCTCGACGTAGAAGCCGACGGGATCGGCGTAGCCGGCCATCTGCGCGCGGATCTGGTCCTGCAGATCCCCGTCGAGGCTGGAAAACTCCAGCAGGGCCCGCGGGTGAACGCCGATCATGCGGTTGATGATGAACTCCAGACGCGCCAGGCCGACTCCGTGGTGCGGAATGCCGGCGAAATCGAACGCGCGGTCGGGATTGCCCACGTTCATCATGATCTTCACGGGAATCTTCGGCAGCGAGTCCAGCTCGATCTGCTTGCGCTCGAACTCGAGCAGTCCCTGGTAGACGTAGCCCGTGTCGCCCTCGGCACAGGACACGGTCACTTCCTGGCCTTCGCGAATCGACTGCGTCGCATCGCCGCACCCGACCACGGCCGGGATGCCGAGCTCCCGCGCAATGATCGCGGCGTGACAGGTGCGGCCGCCGCGGTTCGTAACGATCGCGGACGCCCGTTTCATCACCGGCTCCCAATCCGGATCGGTCATGTCGGCCACGAGCACGTCGCCAGCCTGGACGCGCGCCATTTCCGCTATTTTCCTGATGACGCGGGCCGGCCCGGAGCCGATGCGCTGTCCGATGCTGCGTCCGGTCGCGAGCACCTTGGAGCGGGACTTGAGCGAGAAGCGCTGGATGGTCCGACCGGCGCGGCTCTGCACGGTCTCTGGCCGTGCCTGCAGGATGTAAATCTCACCGGTGGCCCCATCCTTCCCCCACTCGATGTCCATGGGCTGCTTGTAGTGCTCCTCGATGATGAGCGCCTGCTTCGCCAGGGTGATGATGTCCGCGTCGCTCAGGGAGAACCGCGCACGATCCGCCGCAGCCACGTCGATCGTCGACACGCGCTCGCCGGAGCCCTCCGGCGCGTACACCATCTTGATCGCTTTGCCGCCGAGATTGCGGCGCAGGATGGCCTGCTTTCCGGCGCGTAGCGAGCGCTTGTAGACGTAGAACTCATCCGGGTTGACGGCGCCCTGCACGACGGTCTCGCCCAGCCCGTAAGAGGCAGTGATGAACACCACCTCGCGAAATCCCGAGTCCGTATCGAGCGTGAACATGACCCCGCTCGAGCCAAGGTCGCTACGCACCATGTGCTGCACGCCGGCCGACAGGGCTACCGCGCTGTGATCGAAGCCCTGGTGCACGCGATACGCGATGGCCCGATCGTTGAACAGCGAAGCAAACACTTCGTGCATCGCCTTGAGCACGCTGGCTTCGCCGCGCACGTTGAGAAAGGTTTCCTGCTGACCCGCAAACGAGGCTTCGGGCAGATCCTCGGCGGTGGCGGAAGAGCGTACGGCGACGGCGATCTCCCGCCCACCGCTCATGCTGCGCAGCTCATCGCACACGGACTGCTGGAAGGCGGCTGGAAACGGCGTGGCCAGGATCCATTCGCGGATGCGGGCGCCGATAGCGGCGAGCTTCACGACGTCGTCCACGTCGATCGCGGCAAGCTCGTTGCGGATGCGCTCATCGAGCTTGCCCTGCTGGAGGAATTCCCTGTACGCCTGCGCCGTGGTGGCGAAGCCGCCCGGGACTCGCACGCCGGCCTGCGCCAGGGAGCTGATCATCTCTCCGAGAGAGGAGTTCTTGCCGCCGACCGTGTCGACGTCGTGGCGGCCGAGACGCTCAAAGGGGACTACGTAGGCATTCACTTGAAGTCCTCACCGGTACGCGCCGGGCCGATGCGGCGCCGCTTGCTCCGGTCCCCGCATGGTGAAACACTGGCCGCAAGTCAAGCGGGAAAGGCCTGGGGCGCAGTGAGCCGTCGAACCGTTTTCTTCGTTTCGGACCAGACGGGTGTGACTGCGGAGACGATGGGCCACAGTCTCATGACGCAGTTCGAGGGTCTGGAATTTCGGCCCGTGACTTTGCCATTTGTGTCGAGCGTTGACAAGGCGCAGGAGGCGGTCCGCCGCATCAACCGCGCCCTGGAAGAGGAGGGCGTGCGCCCCATCATATTCAGTACGCTCGTGCAGGATGAGCTGCGCGACATCGTCATGTCCGCCAACGGCCTGTTTCTCGATTTCTTTGCAGCGTTCGTAGGCCCGATGGAACGTGAGCTCAACACGCGTTCCACTCACCGCGCGGGCCGCGCGCACGGCATGGCGGATCTCGCAGCCTATACGGCGCGGATCAACGCGACCAACTTCGCTCTGGCCAACGATGACGGCACCGGCAGCGACTATTCGCACGCGGACGTCATTCTGGTCGGCGTGTCGCGCTCCGGGAAGACTCCGACGTGCCTGTACATGGCCCTCCAATACGGGGTGTTCGCCGCGAACTATCCGCTGACCGAGGACGACCTGGAAGCGGGTAAGCTGCCCGCGCGCCTGGAAACGTACCGTCGCAAGCTTTATGCCCTCACCATCCGCGCCGAGCGGCTGCAACAGATCCGCAACGAGCGCCGTCCCGAGAGCCGCTATTCCTCGCGCCAGCAGGTCCAGTACGAGATCCGCGCAGCTCAAGCGCTCTATACGCGCTATGCGATTCCGTCACTCGATACGACGGAGTGCTCGATCGAGGAAATCGCGAGCCGTATTCTCAACACCTCGGGAATCGAGCGGCGCCTGCGCCCGTAAGAGGCCGCGCCGTTGACGTGCATTCTCAAAGCTACCTGGACTAAAGGTTCGCTGCTGCGAACCTGAGTGAGAATCCCGGCCGCAGGCGCGGAGCCATGGCACGATTCGTGCGTTGATTCACACGTGCACACATCTGCAAAAAAACCGGACACGGACGGCTTGCGCGACCGATGGCCTGCGTTATAGTCGGGCTCGATGCGCAATGACACCGTAGTCGATGACTCCCTGGCACTCGTCTCCTGGCGGGCGCGGCCACGCAGTTTCGTCGCCCTGATGGGGCTGTACGAGAGCAACTACGTGCGCATGAACTGGCTGGTCAAGGAGCTCGCCGTCATCGACGGCACGCATCGTTCCGCCGTGGCGGAAGATTGTGATCTCGTTCTCGTCGTGACCGAGCGTACCCCGTACACCAGCACGCTCACCCTGACCTATCTCATTCCCGAGCCCGCCGGAGTGTTGCAATATCCGGACATGCGGGTGCGGATTTACCATGACGCCCACCTCGCCGAAGCCCAGGAATGGGCCGGCAACCACAGCCAGCCGGTGCTCAAGGCGCTGCGCACGCAGGCGGAGCGTGAACTGGATCAGCGCTGGGCGCGCAATGTGATGTTAAACAAGTGGCTGGAGTACTGCGTGGAGCGAGGCCATCGCTTCTCATCCGCTACGAGGGTCGTCGCGGGCACATGAGAGGTGGGGGGGCGTTCGCCCAATGGCTCATGAAGTCGCTGCGACAGCTCGGATTCATCAAGCTTCCCTTCCGCAAAGACGTGCCCCCTGAAGAGGACGGCCGCGTCCTCGCCCTGTTCCGGAACAGGGCGGAGCTCAAGAAGGCCTACGGCGAGCTGCAGGACGAGATCTACCGTCTCAAGGACCGCATCAAGCAGCAGGAGGGAGCCACTCAGCGCGTGCAGGAAATGCTCGGCGCGCTCGAGGCGCGTCTCGGCGTTCCGGAGTCGGCCTACCCGGCGCTCGTATTCTACCAGTTGCGGCGGCTGTGGCAGTCCGGCCGTGAGCTGATCGAACAGTTCATCGCCGACCTGTCGCGCCAGCAGGATGACCGTGAGCGGCGCCAACATGTCGCCGAGCACAACCGCCGTCTGTTCGGACAGCGCCAGGCACTGGAGGCGCAGCTGAAGGAGGCGCAATCGCGTACCGACCAGGCCGCCCGCGAGGTGTCCGAGTTACGGGCGCAGCGCGCGCAGCTCACGCGGCTCTGGCACTACTTCAAGCGTCGCAAGCTGGATCATCGGCTCACGGCGGCGGATAGCGAAGCAGTGCAGGCGAGCGTAGCCCATGACGAGGCTCGTTCCGCGGCGGAGGCGTTCGAGAAGGAAGTGATGCCCGAATTCCCTGGACTGTCACTCGAGACGCGCCGTGCGATCAACCTTGCGGCGATTGCTCTCGCAGAAGTCCTCTGTGTGCGCCTCGCGCGCACCCGACTGGTCGTGCTTGCACGCGAGGCCACCGGACGGCGCGAGGTCAGCGACGAATATGGCTCGCCGCAGGAATGCGAAGCGCTGATGGCCGCGATCGAGCACGCGCACTCGCTGCTCCAGGGCCGAACCAACATCGCCCAGGAGATCAAAGTTCGCTCGGATCGGCTCAAGCAGGTTGCGGGTTACCGCAATCCTCCGGACACGACGCCGAGCGCGGACTCGATCGGGTTCTCGCAGGGCGACGTCCTCGATTCGCAGGCGCTCGGCGCCGATGCGGTCAACGTGCCCAACGTCCTCGCCGAGGACACCTGGGATCTGTACAGAATCCTGCTGCGCTAGCGGCAGCCGCGCCAGCAGCGGGCCGCGCCGGCGATGGCCCAGTCAGCTGCGGCGCGCGGTTTTCTGTGCCGGCTGTGCCGGTCCGGGATGCGAGCCGATCACCATGTCGGCCATGATCTCGGCAGCCTGGGTGAGCACGACCTGATCCGGTCCGCCGTCCTTGCTGTCCTTGTCGCTCTTGTCGAGCTCCTCGATGGACTTCAGCGGCGCGAGATTCTTGGCGGCGCGCCGGCCGTTCTCCATATCCAGGCGTTCCTTTTCCTCGCGCGTGCGCTCGTCCTTGCGCACTTTCAGATTCAGCGACACCGTATGCTGCTCGCGCACCGAATCGATCGCGGCGATGTCGGAAACCAGCCAGCGATAATCCGGATCGCGCTGCGCGCGGGTGTCCTCCTCCGAGGTGAGTGTCGCCACCGGCGTCGCCAGTGCGGCATTGGCGCTGGCCTGAAACGGTACGCCGGCGATGCGATCCCAGGGGAGAGCCGCCTCGAGCGCGCTTTCACCCACTTCCTTCATGTCGATCAGCGACGGCAGCGTGACGTCGGGCTCGACCCCCCGATGTTGCGTGCTCTCACCCGTCACCCGGTAGAACTTGCCGATCGTCACCGTCAGCTGGCCGCTCGTGGGATGCTGCGACCAGCGGTCGAGCGGCACCAGGTTTTGCACCGTGCCCTTGCCGAAAGTGCGCTGCCCCAGGATGATTCCCCGGTGGTAGTCCTGGATCGCGCCTGCGAAGATCTCCGACGCGGAGGCACTGTACCGATCGACGAGCACCGCCAGCGGGCCGTCGTAGGCAGCCGAAGGCTCCGGATCGTCGAGCACCTCGAGCCGGCCGGTCGTGTCCTTCAGCTGCACGACGGGTCCGTGGTCGATGAAGAGGCCCGTCAATGCCGTCGCCTCGGGCAGATAGCCTCCGCCGTCGCCGCGTAGATCGAGCACCAGTCCGTCGATGTTCTCCGTCTTGAGCTCGTTGATCAGGCGCAGCACATCGCGTGTCGTGCTGCGGAAGTTCTGATCGCCGGCACTTTGCGCCGCGATGTCCTGGTAGAAGCCC
>FTEN01000108.1_pt1 | contig 12078 bp, 9 predicted proteins | sample 1640221 | NCBI WGS metagenome assembly FTEN01 (sample SAMEA3914816, study PRJEB12502) | metagenome | biome: forest; material: soil | place: USA | collected 2011-09-16 | depth 0.3 m | reverse complement strand
GTGCTCTTCTGGACCCTGCATGCAGCGGGCTGGGGCGCATACGCGGTCACGCAGTACTTCGGAGCGCTGCTGTACGAGAAGCCCAGCAGCTACGGCACCCTCATCGCGGTGGCAGCGCTCTCCGGATTCCTGCTCTCGGCACCGATGCGCTATCTGTACCGGCGGCTCTGGGGCCGCAGCCCGAAAGCCATCGCCCTCGGCATCCTGATCACCTGTTACAGCCTCGCGCTCGCCCTGCGCATCATCATCAATCTCGCCTACACGTGGGTCGTCGAGCCCGACTTCGAATTCAGGTCGCCGTTCCAGCTGTTCGGCGGCGTGACCTCCACGACCTATCTGCTGCTGTGCTGGAGCGCACTGTACTTCGGCATCAAGTACTACGAGTCGCTGCAGCAGCAGCGGGAGGCGGCGCTCAAAGCCGCCGCCCTGGCGCAGGAAGCGCAGCTGAAAATGCTGCGCTACCAGCTCAATCCGCATTTCCTGTTCAATACTCTGAACGCCATCTCGACCCTCATCCTGGACAACCAGAACCGCACGGCCAATCACGCGGTCACGCGGCTGTCGGAATTCCTGCGCTACACGCTCGATCAGGACCCGATGAAGAAAGTCACCCTGCGCCAGGAGCTCGAGACGCTCGAGCTGTATCTCGGCACCGAGCGGCTGCGCTTCGGCGAGCGGCTGCGGCTGGAATACGCGGTCGAGGAGACGGCGCTGGATGCACTCGTGCCGAGCCTGCTCCTGCAACCCCTGCTGGAGAACTCGCTCAAATACGCAATCTCCACGCGCGAGCAGGGAGGCTCGGTGAGAATCGAGAGCCGGGCACGCGGTGCCATGTTGGAGATCAGCGTGATCGACGACGGTCCGGGACTGCGCGATCAGAGCAGCGCCGGGGAGCGCCATGGAGTGGGATTGCGCAACATGCGTGAACGTCTCGCCGTCCTGTACGGCCCCAATCACCGCTTTGCGGTGATGAACAGCCTGCCGGGACTGCGTGTCGACCTGGCATTGCCCCTCGAGATGGCTCCCGCCGAGGACCGTCCGGTGCCGACTCAAAAGCCGCCTTTGACCGCGGCGGCCCGCGCATGAAGATCCGGACCCTCATCGTGGATGACGAGGCGCTCTCGAGACGCGGAATCGAGCTTCGCCTGGCGGCGACCGACGACATCGAGATCGTCGCGCAATGCGCGAACGGCCGCGACGCTCTCGCTGCCATCCACGAGCACAAGCCCGACCTCGCTTTTCTCGACATCCAGATGCCGGGAATGTCCGGGTTCGAAGTGCTGGCGCAGATTCCGCACGAGTCCCTGCCGAGTCTCGTTTTCGTCACGGCGTACGACCAGTATGCGATCCGGGCATTCGAGGCGCGGGCGGTCGATTACCTGCTGAAGCCCATCGACGACGCGCGCTTCGCGGCCGCTCTGCAGCGCGTGCGCGAGCAGGTGCACGCACGCAGTGCGGCGAGCCAGCGCGATCGCCTGGTGACGCTCATCTCGGAAATCACCGGGTGCGGCGAGATCGCTCTGGATGAGCTGCTCACGCAGGGCCGCAAGGCCGTGGAAGCGAAACACCCGGAAATCCTCCCGATCCGTCAAGGCAGGGAGACCATACGGGTACCGATCGCATCGATCCAGTGGATCGACGCGGCCGGCGACTACATGTGCGTGCATGCAAGCGGCAACACGCACATTCTGCGCGGGACGATGAAGGAGCTGGAGGACGTGCTCGATCCACGGCTGTTTCAGCGGGTGCACCGCTCAACGATCGTGAATCTGCGACTGGTGAAGACTCTGCGGGCGCACATGAACGGTGAGTATTTCCTCACCCTCGACGGCGGGCACGAGCTGAAACTCTCGCGCACCTACCGCGACAAGGTCGAGTATTTCCTGAAGGGGTCGCAGAAGAATTGAGCGGCTCGCGTGCCGGAAACCCGGTGCCCGTGAGCGCAGCGGCCCGCGCGACGGCTCAGGCGCGGCGGCGAAATGAGCCCGTCGCGGACAGCGTGCAATCGGTGTCCACGACCGAAACGCAATTGCGTCCCGAGCGCTTTGCGCTGTACAGCGCTTCATCGGCAAGCTGCAGCGCGCCTTCCGGGCTGCGACCCGGCCGCGGCACGATGATCGACACCCCGACGCTCGCGGTCACGTACAGGGCCGTCGCCGAATCCTCATGCATGATGGCGAGCGCGTGGATCGATTTGCGCAGCTGCTCCGCAATGTCGCGCACGCTGTCCGAGTCCAGGTCGAACAGGGCGATGACGAATTCCTCGCCACCGTAGCGCGCCGCCATGTCGAGGGGGCGGCGCGCAAAGCCCTGGACCACCTGCGACACACGCCGCAGGGCCTGATCGCCGGCCTGATGGCCGTAGCGGTCGTTGTAGGCCTTGAAATGGTCGACATCGATCAGCAGCAGGGCCAGCGAGTGCCGCTCGCGCACGGACTGTTGCCACATGCGCGGGAAGTAGTCGTCGAACGCGCCTCGATTCTTCAGGCCAGTGAGCCCGTCGCGCGTGGCCATCTCGCCCATCAGGCCCCGTTCGAGGAACGAAGTGCGCAGCTGTCTTTCCACGCCGCGGTAGACGAATGCACCGACCGCGCCCGTTATGGAAAGAACGCAAACATGGTACGCAATGGCACTGCCGGGCTGGCCGCCGTAGGCCAGGGCCGCGCCATGCGCGAGGATCATGAGCGCGTTCGCGAACAACGATTCCTTGAAGAGCTGGCCGCCGAGAAAGTAGAGGGCGATGCTGTAGGTCGTCAGCAGGTAAAACGGATCGGGGTGCCCGTCGATCACACGGCTGGCCACGCCTACGGCGGATGCAACGGCGAACACGGGCAACGCTATGCGAGCCGCGGGCAAGTACAGGCGCTGGTAGTAGCGGCTCCAGGAAGCCCAGACGAGGAACAGGCCGAGGGGGATGATCAGGTACAGCCAGCCGGCGGCCACGGAACGCTCCGGCACGTGATCCAGCGCCCCGAGGTGGACGGCGGCGGTGACGGAGAGCAGGAAGATCGCCAGCTGGAAGAAGCGGACGCGCGAGCGCACGCGATCGACGTGAAACGCCTGGAATTCCCGCTCCAGCTCGGGCGAGAAGCGTAAATCCGGAAAGTCCCGTCGCAGCTCGGTGGCGTAGGGAGAATCCGGAAAGTGATCCAGATCGAGCGCGGCGGGCATCTGCATGGGGAGCGAAATTTATCTCACCCGGCCCGGCCAAAGTGTGACGCATGTCCGCGGGGAGCAGCTTTGGTGGGAACGTTGCGCGCAAGCAAATGCGGTTCCGATGAAAGCGCAATTCCGTCCCAAGCCCGCACTGCCATCACGGTGCGCAGCGAGCGTCGCGTCTGACGATTGTAAATAACGCGGCGACTGCAACCGCAATGGGCGGTGATTGAGACCTTGGTCACGATGACCGGCCCGGGACTCCGATCTGTGAGCCATCGCGCAGGTCGCGGGGCACGGCCGTTGCAGGATAGGACATCGCGTCAATCGCACACGAAGCTTCGGATCGGCGGGAAATGAATGCGATCGAATTTTCCCGTCCGGAATGGCGGGTGGCGTACCTGTGGAGATTGCGCTCCCCGCGGGGCAGACAGCGTCATGCGTCGTTGTCCGCTCAAAGCTCGCCGCGAGGCTCGAATCTATGGAAGCCGCGTCTGATCCTATGCTTGAGCCCCTGACCGAACTGCCGATCGAAGAGCCCGTGGAGGGCGCACTGCCGCTGTCCCCCGGCCAGAGAGCCCGTGCGCCTGCACCGGCCGATGCCGCTGGCTCGACGCCGAGGCCTGCGCCCGTCGCTCGAGACAGCGATGAGCTCATCGATCCAGAGGAGCTCCTGGGGCCGCTGCCTGCGGTGATGCAGAGCGCCCCCACCGTGCACTCCGCGCCTGCACCGCAGTCCCAGCCGGCCTTGGAGGCCGCTCGCGCATCCTTCGATGCCGCCCAGGCGGAATTGATCGACCCGGACGAGCTCTTGAGCGCCGGCCTTCTCATCGGCTCCGTGAGCGACTCCCAAGTCGAGCCTGCTGCGGTCGCCGAATTGACCCCTGTGCCGGAGGATTCCAACAAAGCGACGCCGCCCGCCCTGAGTGCCGCGGTGCCAGCCCCAAGCGCTGCGCCGCCATCCTCAAGCGCTGCGCCGGTAGCCCCAATCGGTGCGACGTCAGCCCCCGCGGCCCCAACCGTCCTGCCGGCCCCGGCGATTCCAGTCGCGGCCGTGGCTACCGCCGCGCCGGTCGCCGCACCTGCGATACCCGTGTTGAGCGTCGCCGTGCCGGTCGTACCGGTCGCTGAGCCAGTCACTAAGTCAGCCACATCACCAGTCACCGTGGCTGCGACACCACTAGCCGCAGCACCGGTGACGAAGGCCGTGCAACCGCCCACGCCGGTGCGCCCGGTCTCGGCGCCCGCTGCGACACCCGCAGCAGCGTCTGCGTCTCCCCAGAAAGTCCAGTCTCTGCAACCCGCGAAGACTGTTCCTATCAGCAAGCCTGCGAAGCCCGCTTCGGTCTCGACGATTACGCCTGCGCCACGGCAGAGCGCGAATGCGGGATCGAAGATGCCCGCACCGGCAGTGGGGCCTATTGGAATCGCCACGCCCGGCCTTGCTCTGGAACCCCTTCCGATTGTCGAGCCAGAACAGGAGGCAGCGCCGGCTCCGATAGCCGTTGCGCGCGCCGCGACTTTCGCGGCCCCGACTGCGGCCCCGACTGCTGCACCCCCAACGCCCGTCGTTCCGACCTCTGCGGCTTCGGGCACCTCTGCCCCGTCCCAGCCGACCCCTGCAGTCCAGGCTCCGGCGGCCCGGGCTACCGTGCCGCCAGCCCCAGCGCCCGCAGTTCAGGCCGTACCCGCGGCTTCGGCTGCGGTGGCTGCGCCGAGTACGGCGGCCTCGTCGACGACGGCAGCTTCCGCGGCGACGGCAGCTTCCGCGGCTCCAGGGGCGATGGACCGCGACTTCATCGCCCGCAACCAGATCGTGGAGCGTTACCTCTCGGGACGACTGCCCCTGAAGGGCGCCACCGACTTCGAACGCTTCTGCCGCGACAACCCGCAGGTTCTGGACGAGCTCGGACTCCCGGAGAGAGTGAATGCGGGGCTGCGGCTGCTCGAGGCCAGCGGCAAGCCAGAGCCCTGGCAGGAGGCGCCGCAGCCGTTCTGGGCGAAGCTGCCGATTGTCATGGGACTCGCCGCGGCGGCCGCAGTGCTGGGAATCTCGCTGGCCATCGTCGCGGGCCAGAGTGCCGGCAAGACGAACAAGATCGTCAAGCTCGAGAAGCGGGTGATGGATCAGCCATTGGATGCGGCAACCGCGACACGGGTGATTCGCCTCCTGCCAAACCGCGAGGGCGCCAGCCATTCACCCGCCATCACCATCGGCGGTGGACCGGCCGAGCTCGTCGATTTCAAGATCGACGAATCGCGCTCCGCCTACAAGGTCTTCACCGTGACGATCGATCGCGTCGACCAGGGTAGGGTGGGCGTGATCCACAATCTCGCCAAGGATTCGAACGGTCACGTGCGCATTTCGCTCAACAGCTCGGCACTGGGACCCGGTATCTATCAGTTCACGATCGAAGGGATGTCCTGGCGTGGCGATGCGGAACCGGATTCCTGGGTCACCATCGGCATTCAGCGCTGAAGTTCGCGGACAGACTTGTTGAGGCGCGCGCAGGCTACCCCGCACGCAGAGTCGTCAGAGGCGGCTGATTCACCACCGTTCGCGTAGCGAGCCAGCCGCTAAGCGCTACGAGCAGCGTGCCGCCCAGCAGCCCTGCCACCCACACCCAGGACTCGAACGAGTAGCGCAGCTCGAGCACGCGCGTCGTCATGAAGTACGCGGCGACAGAAGCTCCCGCGGCCGCGAGCAGGCCCGCAAGCAAGCCGAGCGTCGAGAATTCCGCCAGAACACCCTGCACTACGGTCCCGCGGCTCGCGCCGAGGGTGCGCAGCATGGCGCTCTCATAGCGGCGCTCGTCGCGGCTCGACTGGACCGCAGCGAGCAACACCGTAAGGCCAGCGAACAGCGTGAACACGAACACGCTCTGCACCGCGAGCACGGCCTTGTTGAGCACCGAGCGCACCTGGGCCAGCAAACCGTCGATATCGAAGATCGAGACACTGGGAAAGCGTCGCGCCAGCTGCGCGAGCGCCCGGGCGTCCGTCGCCTTGAAATAGGCGCTGGTGAGATACGTGCCCGCAGTATCGTCCAGCACTCCCGGAGCGAACACGATGAAGAAGTTCGGCTCGAAGCTGTCCCACTTCACCTTGCGGACGCTCGCGACCTTCACGGTGAACGATTCGCCGGCGATGTCGAACGCGAGCTCATCGCCAAGTGCCAGGCCGAGCGATTGCTGAATCTCGGTCGACAGCGAGGCGAGCGGCTTGCCGAAGTCGGTCTTGCTCCACCACGTGCCCGCCACGATGCGATTGTCAGGCCCCAGCTCCTCGGTCCAGGTGAGGTTCTGCTCGCGCGTCGCAAAATTGTCGTTCTCGCCCTGCGCGAACCTGAGCGAGTCCACCGGCCGCCCGTTGATACTGGTCAGGCGGCCGCGGATCATGGGGAGCACGCGTGTCGTCTGTGCGCCGCGCGCCTCGAGAAACCTGACGAATTCAGTGCGGTCGCCGGGCGGGATGTTGACGAAGAAATAGTTAGGCAGGTTGTCTGGAAGCGTGCGGCGCCAGTCGCTGTTCAGATCGCCGCGCACGATGGCGAGCAGCAGGAGCACCATGATCCCCATGCCGAAGGCCACGATCTGGACGAGGCTCTCAGCGCGGCGGCGGCTGAGATTCGCTACGCCGTAACGCCAGGCAACACCGACCCGGCCGCGCAGTTTCCCCGCCAGGAATACGAGCACCGCGCCAGCGCCGGACAACAGGAGCACGAAGGCGGCAAGCCCGACGGTGAAGCCCCAGAACAGCTTCCAGTCGAGCACGACCCAGTAGATCAGGAACACCACCACCGCAACCGCGGGACCGAAAGCCAGTAGAACGAGGGGTGGCGGGGGACCGATATCGCGACGCAGAACGCGGATCGCGGGCACCCGTGACAGCTGCAACAGCGGCGGCAGCGCAAAGCCGGCGAGCACCGCAACCGCGGTGACGAAACCGATCGCAGCCGGCGCGAGGCTCGCGTTGGGCAGCTCGCTGTTCAGCAGCCCGCGCAAGGCGTGAATGAGCCATTCCTGAACGAGAAAACCGAGAGCCGAACCTAACACGGCGGCAAGCAGTGCGATCACGAGCAGTTGCAATATGTTGATGCTCAGCGTGAATGCGCGCGTCGCGCCCAGTGTCTTCAGGAGTGCAACCGTATCGAGATGCCTATACACGTAGCGCCGGGCGGACATCGCCACGGCGATGGCCGAAAGCAGCACGCTCACCAGGCTCGCGAGACTCAGGAATCGCCCGGCGCGATCGACTGCGTTGCGAATCTGGGGACTGGCATCCGTGATGTCGCGCAGACGCTCACTCCGCTTCTTGTGAGCGCCCAGCCACGCCTTGAAGGTCTCGATGCGGCCGCGATCACCCGCGAACAGCGCCCCGTAGCTCACGCGGCTTCCCGGTTGGATCAGCTGAGTACCGGGCAGGTCCGCCGAATTCATGATGAGCGTCGGTGCAAGCTCGGCAAACGAGCCGCCCTGATCGGGCCGCGAGATCAGGACCCGTCCCACCCGAAAGGTCGCGGCTCCGATGGACAACTGCGAACCGAGCCTCCCGCCGACCGCGGCGAGCAGTTTCGAATCCGGCCAGATCTCTCCGCGTGGCGGAATTCCCCGGGCGGGCTCTCCCTTGCCGAACGGCTCGTCCGCCACCAGCAGCTGACCGCGCAGGGGATAGCCAGCGGTCACCGCCTGCACGTTTGTCAGCTGATTCTCGTTGCCGTTGAACACTACGCTCAGCAGTGAGGTGATTTGCGAGGTGCGGATGTCACGGCGGGCGGCTTCTTCGAAGTACAGATTTCCGATGGGTTGCGGAGACCCGAGGCGTATGTCCGCAGCCAGGACCTCGGTCGCCTGAATGGCGACCGCAGCACTGATGCGATTGACCAGGAAGCCCACGCCGGTCAAAGCGGCCACGGCGATCGTCAGCGCAAGCAGCAGCACGCCGAGCTCACCCGAACGCCATTCCCGCGCGAGAGTCCGAAGTGCCAGGCCGATCATGCGCATGAGTGCTACCGCACCCCGCGCAATGGCGCGTCCTGCGACTCGGTGTCGACCACCCTCCCGGCCTCCATCTGAACGATCCGTCCGCAACGCGATGCGAGCGAGCGGTCGTGGGTGACCAATACGAGCGTGGTGTGGGAGTTCGCGTTCAGCTCGAACAGCAACTCGCCGACGCGGCCGCCGGTCGTCGTATCCAGATTCCCCGTCGGCTCGTCTGCGAACAGCACGGCAGGCTGCGTGACGAACGCCCGTGCAAGCGCGACCCGTTGCTGCTCTCCGCCCGAGAGCTGCCGGGGATAATGACCGGTGCGGTCTTTCAAACCCACCCGTGTCAGCGTTTCGAGGGCGCCACGGCGTGCGTCGGGACGGCCGGCGAGCTCCAACGGCAGCATCACATTCTCGAGCGCCGTCAGCGCCGGGATCAGGTGGAAGGACTGGAAGACGAAACCGACGCGCTGCGCTCGCAGGCGGGCGCGGCCATCCTCGTCCAGTCTGGTGAGATCGGTGCCGGCCAGCAGAACACGGCCAGTCGTCGGCAGATCGAGACCTGCCAGGAGCGCCAGCAGCGTCGATTTCCCCGCTCCGGATGCGCCTGCGATCGCAACCGACTCGCCAGCGAAGATGTCGAGTGAAACCCCGTGCACAATGGTCAGCGGACCTTCCGGACTGCTAACCTGCTTGCTGAGGTTTTCGGCCTTGAGAACACTGTCGCGAATCATTGGCGCCTGGGCGCTCGGCATCGGGTTGGTACTCATCGCGGTTCAGAGCGCGGGGGCGTCCGATCGTACCATTCTCGTGCTCGGCGACAGCCTGAGCGCCGCGTATGGTCTTCGGCCGGAACAGGGTTGGGTTGCGCTCCTGGAGAAGCGCCTGCAGGGGCAAGAGTACGGATACGAGGTGGTCAATGCGAGCGTCAGCGGCGAGACCACGAGCGGCGGGCTGCAGCGTCTGCCGCGTGCTCTGGCGCTGCACCGGCCGGGGATCCTGATCCTGGAGCTCGGGGCGAATGATGGCCTGCGCGGGCTGCCGCTCGGCACCGCGCGTGAGAATCTGCAGAAAATGGTCGCACTGGCGCGAAATTCCCGCGCACAGGTGTTGCTCGTCGGAATGCGCATACCTCCGAATTACGGGCCCCGCTACACGACCGATTTTGCGCAGATGTTCCAGGATATTGCGACCCAGTCGCGCCTGCCGCTGGTCCCGTTTCTGCTTCAATCCGTCGCACTCGATCCGGAGCGCATGCAAGCCGACGGCCTGCATCCGAATGCGCGCGGCGAGCTCGCCGTTCTGGATACACTCTGGCCACAGCTCGAGCCGTTGTTGAAGAAGAAATGACCCGGTGAAGTAGCGAGGGGGCCGCCGATGGATAGAATCTGGCTGCAGTCGTATCCGCCCGGAATCCCGGCGGAAATCGATCCGAGCAAGCTTCGCTCTCTCAAGGAGCTGCTGGAGCGCAGCTCTGCCGCCTACGCCGATCTGACCGCGTACGTGCAGATGGGCCGCTCAATCACCTACCGGGAGCTCGATGAGCTGTCGCGCGGCTTCGCCGCCTGGCTGCAGAAGGTAGCCGGACTGAAAAAGGGCGATCGCCTGGCCATCATGCTGCCGAACGTCCTGCAGTACCCGATCGCGTTGTTCGGCGCACTGCGCGCCGGCGTGATCGTGGTGAATACGAATCCGTTGTACACCGCCCGGGAGCTGGAGCATCAGCTGTCCGACTCCGGCGCCACGGCGATCCTCGTGCTCGAGAATTTCGCCCATGTCGTGCAGGAGGTTCTGCCGCGCACCCAGGTGAAGCAGGTGCTGGTCACCAGCGCCGGGGAGTATCTGCACTTGCCGAAGTCCGCAATCGTCGACTTCGTAGTGCGGCACGTGCGCAAGCAGGTTCCCGCCTGGCGGATCGGAGGCGCGATCCGATTCAAATCCGCCGTGAACGCCGGGTTGCGCGAGTCATTGACGCCGGTGGACGTCGGCCCGGATGACATCGCCTTCCTGCAGTACACCGGCGGCACGACCGGCGTCGCCAAAGGCGCAATGCTCTCCAACGGCAACATCTGCGCCAACGTCCTGCAGGCAGAGGCCTGGATCGGACCGTTGTTCGCAAACAAGCCGGCAGTGTTGATCACTCCCATTCCGCTCTACCATGTCTTCGCCCTGACGGCGAACTGCCTGCTGTTCGCGCGCCTGGGCTGGAAGAACGTGCTCATCATCAATCCCCGCGATTTTGCCGCAACCATCGCGGAGTTGAAGAGGCATCCGTTCGATTTCATCACCGGCGTGAATACGCTCTTCAACGCGCTGCTGCACGCTCAGGGCTTCGACAGCGTCGATTTCAGCCGGCTGAAGATAACCCTGGGCGGCGGAATGGCGGTGCAGGCGACCGTCGCCAAGCGTTGGAAGGAAGTCACCGGGCACGTGCTGACCCAGGCGTGGGGTCTCACGGAAACATCGCCCGCCGCCTGCATCAATCCGCCCACGGAGGACTTCAACGGCTCCATCGGCCTGCCGATCTCCTCGACCGATATCGCGATCAAGGACGATGCCGGCAGCGACCTGGCAGTGGGACAGATCGGCGAGATCTGCGTGCGGGGGCCGCAGGTGATGGTCGGCTACTGGAACCGGCCCGATGAGACGGAAAAGGTGATGCTCCCAGGCGGTTGGCTGCGCACCGGGGACATCGGCCGCATGGACTCGAGGGGCTATGTCTTCATCGAGGACCGCAAGAAGGACATGATCCTGGTATCGGGCTTCAATGTTTACCCGAATGAGGTTGAGGCGGTGGCGGTAACCCATCCTGGCATTCTGGAGGCCGCTGCGGTGGCGCAGCCGGATGAGCATTCGGGTGAAGTCGTAGCCCTGTTCGTCGTCCGCAAGGATCCTGCTCTCACCGAGCAGGCGGTGATCGAGCACTGCCGCAAGGAGCTCGCGGCCTACAAGGTCCCGCGGCACGTGTATTTCAGGACGGAGCTACCGAAGACGAACGTGGGAAAGATATTGAGGAAGGCGTTGAGGGACGAACTCACGAAGCTACAGGGTTAACAGTCTTTCTCATCGGGAGTCGCTGGAGAGCTGGGTTCAAATAGGCATGGACATGAACTCCCGCCCGAACTACGGCACCCGACATTCGTACCGCCCGCTTGGCTCGCCTCGACTCAAGCCAATCGTTCGCGACCTGTAGGAATGCCCAACTCTGAATTCTGGTAAATCTCTGAAATGCCACAACCTCGCTTGCAGGCAGATCGGGCACCTCCGCAAATCGCTCTATAAGACAATCTGCCTCCCTGCGCCGCGCCAGATTGTGTCCAATCGTTTCGAGTAGTGTTGTCAACGCGTGTGCGACATGTTGTAGCACCATGGGGTCAAGCGCCGATATTAGTGCCACGTTACTTGTGGGCCGGTACAGGCCTCGACCACACGGGATAACGAATCCGAGAATTTTCAGTCGCCGGGCAAGATCTGATGCAGATCGCCGTACGCCCTCCCCCCTCACTAGCGCCTCCACGCTGGGAGGTCGCCCCAGCAAACGCACTGCGCGCGGACGCGCGTCGGAGTCCAAATATCGTCTGTCTCGATGCCATGCGTCCAGGACCAACGCAGTCGTTGCGAGCGTCCCCGTCGACTCTCTGCGTAACAGACAGCCCTTTTCCGTTGCCTTCTTGAGAGCACCGATCGATAGCTCTGAGATTTTCTCCTTCGCCATTCCGCCGGCGAGCATGAACCCATATATTGCGTATAGCACGTGGGAATAGTCGGGCTCCTGAGTGGGGGTCTCACGTGAACTCATCTGGGCCTCCGTGTCCTTGAGTGCTTCGACTTCGACGCTTGGCGTCGAATCATCGAAGCATTGCGAGAATTGTCGGAATCGGGTGAGGGGAAATTCCCTTGTCTGTTTTCCATCAAGAGTACCGTGACGGTACATGAG
>FTEN01000109.1_pt1 | contig 12234 bp, 11 predicted proteins | sample 1640221 | NCBI WGS metagenome assembly FTEN01 (sample SAMEA3914816, study PRJEB12502) | metagenome | biome: forest; material: soil | place: USA | collected 2011-09-16 | depth 0.3 m | reverse complement strand
TGTGGGTGGGCGATGGCGTGGATCTGGCGGAGTTGCGCAAACGCGTCGAGCAGTCCGCGCACCGCAGCCGCCACACTTTCGTCGGCTGGACTGCGAACGTGCGTGACATTTACGTCTCGCTGGACATTGCCGTGGTGCCGTCTCAGTACCCGGACCCGTGTCCGCGGGCGCCGGTGGAAGCGCAAGCCTGTGGAGTGCCGGTCGTGTGCAGCAATGCCGGCGGCCTGCCCGAGACCTTCTTGCCCGATGCCAGCGGGTTGCTGGTCGAGCAGCACAGCGTACCGTCCCTGAGCGCGGCGCTGCTGTGTCTCGCGAGCGATCCTGAACGGCGCCGCGCAATGGGCGCCGCTGGACGCGACTGGGTGTGCTCCAGGCTGTCGTTCGAGCGGATTGCACGGGACTTTGAGGCTCTCCTGGAACGGCCGCCGCCTTCCGTAGGCTGAATCTGCAGGCCGCTTCACGAGGGCGGTTCAGGACTCAGCGGTGCGCGCCTTCGTGGAGTCGACGAAGCTGTTGTGCGTGACGCGCCGATCCGGCGTCAGCAGACCCATTCTCTCCAGCCGCGCTTCGATCGCCCGCAGCGTACGCCCGTGCTTCGCTGCGATCGCGGCAGGGGGCTCACCCGCCTGGAACTCGCTCATGAGGACTTTGTCCTCATCGAGACTCCAGGCGCGACCGACGTTTCCCGGCAACTGCGCGCGCCGTTGCGCACGCGCCGCCATCTGCTCCAGCGCCCCGACACCGGCAAGCAGTGCGCGCAGCACATCCGCATGCTGCAGTACCGTACCGGCCGCGAGCTCCTCGCCAGTCAGCGGATCGATTCCCTGAACGAGCGCCTGAAGAATCTGCCGTGCCTTGGATTCCCTCATGAACGGCTCCTTCCGTGATGATGGACACGCGGACAGTCTGCGCGGTCGCTGCGCTCGCGGGCAGCGCGAATGACTGCGTGTTTGTGTAGATTTGCGGGTCATGTTGGCGCGCAGGCGCGCGTGGCGACCCGTAGTCCTGCGACTTCCGCGCTGCGACCCCTGTGCCTGCGGCAACCGCGGCCGGCGCGGCTGGTGTTACTGTATGCGCGCGGCCCATCGCCACCGGGATCCCCATGCGCGCTTTCTTCGTGTTTCTGGTACTCATCCTCGTCGCGCTGGCGTCGATCGGCGCGTTCACCTACCCGGCCTGGCTATTGCTGCATCCGCACTTCAACTTCCCGTTTCATCGCATCGGGGAGCGCATCGCGATGCTCGTGGGGTTGATCGGATTCCTGATCCTCGCGCCGCGGATGCAGCTCGGCGACCGCGTCAGCCTCGGTTACGGAATCGCGCGCAGAAGGTTCGGGCACGAATTGCTCGTCGGTCTGGCGGTGGGCGCCCTCACGATGCTGGTGATCGTCGGCGTCATGACGGCCCTGGGACTGCGCGACTGGCACAAGGCAGCCGCACTCGACGGTCCCCGGCTCGCGAAGCTGATCGGCGGAGCGCTGGCCAGCGGCCTGGTCGTCGCGCTCATCGAGGAGACTGCGCTGCGCGGGATCATCTTCACAGGCATCCAACGCGAATCCGGGACGAGGGCAGCGATCGTTCTGACCTCCCTCATCTACTCCGCCACTCACTTCTTCGCGAAGCATCACATCGAGGCGGACCAGGTCACCTCCTCCAGCGGTTGGGAACTGCTGGCGGGCACGCTGCACTCGTTTGCCGATCCGCTCGCCATCGCCGACGCATTCCTCACGTACTTCGCGGTCGGGGTGATCCTGGCATCGATACGCTCCTCGACCGGTCACATCGCCTCGTGCATGGGACTGCACGCGGGATGGGTATGGGTGATGTTGTCGGTCACGGGGGCTTCCGAGCCCGTGCGGGATATGCGGCTCAGCTTCCTTCTCAGCCAGACGGACGGCTTCGTCGGCTGGCTGGTGCTGGCGTGGACGATCGTGATCGGGGTGCCGCTGATGCGGTATTTCTCCAGGCGCGCCAAGCCGCCGGCGGCGCTTGCTGACCGCGCCCAAAAGGCGTGACTTTCGGGCGCTCGTCCCATTGCAGAAAGGCGCCTGCGCCGAGCGCTGCAGTCAGGACTCTGCGGTTCGCCGTATGAGCGGATTGAGCCGCGCCAGCCTGACGAGCGGCGCATCGATCTCGAGGCACTGCTGTTTCTCGGCCAGGCTGACAGGGAGGATCTCGGCCAGGCGATGACTCACCCAGGCCGCATCGTCGAAGCGCTTCGGCACGCCCGCGTAGAGCTCGCCGAGCTCCGGCAGCACCTTGCTCAGCAGTTCGCCGAGATGCTGGAACTCGCGCGGCAGATCGACAGGCTCCTCGGGAGCCAACATCTCGACGTCAGCCACATTGAGCCCATCGTCCTGCTGCCAGCGCCTGAGGATGCGGAACTTCTGCTCGCCCAGGCAGGTAATTCCCAGCAGACCGTCGGGAAGCGCATTGAAATCGACGATGCGCGCGCTCGTTCCCACTGTAGCCGTGTCCGCCACCGCGCCCACCTCGCCGCCAGCACGTATGAGAACCACGCCGAATGCAGAGCGTTCGCGCATGCAACGCCGGACCATGTCGACGTAGCGAGGCTCGAAAATGCGCAAGGGCAACGGCCCCCCGGGGAACAAAACCGTGTTGAGGGGGAAGAGCGGCGTCGCGCTCATCTCGACTCGAGAGCCGCGAGCAGCTTGGAGTGCAGTCCGCCGAATCCGCCGTTGCTCATGATCAGCACGTGATCGCCGGATCGGCAACTCTCCGCGAGCTCGGTGGCGAGTGAGTCCACGTCAGCGCTCGAATGCCCCCGGCTGCCGAGCGCTGCAATGATGGGCGCGGCCTCCCAGTCGAGATCCGCCGGCGTGTACAGCCAGACCTCATCCGCCCCGGCCAGCGAGGGAGCTAGCGTCTGCCGATGCACGCCCATTTTCATGGTATTGGACCGCGGCTCGAGCACGGCAACGATCCGGCTTTTGCCGACATGCTTCCGCAGCCCGTCGATAGTCGTTGCGATGGCGGTCGGATGATGTGCGAAGTCGTCGTAAACGCGCACGCCTTTGACCTCACCCCGCAGCTGCATGCGCCGCGCGATTCCCTGAAAGGACCGCAATGCGTCAATAGCGTGCTCGACGGGCACGCCGGCGTGGCGCGCGGCAGCAATGGCGGCGAGCGCGTTCTCCATGTTGTGCGCGCCGATGAGGGACCATTCCACCGTTCCGCGCGAGCGCCCCCCCTCGAGCACCTCGAAACGCGAGAAGTCGTGCGCGCCGCCCACTGGCCTCGCCGTCCACAGCACATCGATTCTGCTGTCAGCCGACGGGCCCTCCTCAGAGCGCGTGAAGCCCTCGGTCGGTGTCCAGCAGCCCATCGCAAGCGTCTCCTTCAGTCTCTCATCCGCAGCGTTCCACACGATCCGGCCGCCGCCCGGAACGATCCGCACGAGGTGATGGAACTGGCGCTGGATCGAAGCGACGTCTGGATAGATGTCGGCGTGGTCGAACTCGAGATTGTTCAGAATCGCGGTCCGCGGACGGTAGTGCACGAACTTCGCCCGCTTGTCGAAAAACGCGGTGTCGTACTCGTCGGCCTCGATGACGAAGAACGGATCGCGGCCGAGACGCGCGCTCGTGTCGAAGTTGGCGGGGATGCCGCCGATGAGAAATCCGGGCGCCAGTCCCGCGTGCTCGAGAATCCAGGCCAGCAGCGAGGAGGTCGTCGTCTTGCCGTGCGTGCCCGCAACCGCCAGGACCCAGCGGTCGCGCAGCACTTCACGTGCGAGCCACTCGGGACCGGAGGCGTACGGGATGCCGCTCTCCAGCAGCGCTTCCACTACCGGCTGGCCGCGCGTCATCACATTACCCACGACGACGACGTCGGGCTTCGATTCGAGCTGTGCGGCGTCGAAACCCTCGATCAGCTCGATTCCCAGCGCCTGCAGCTGCGTGCTCATCGGCGGATAGACGTTCCGGTCGGAGCCCGTCACGCGATGGCCGGCGGCGCGCGCGATGGCGGCGATGCCTCCCATGAACGTGCCGCAGACGCCGAGGATGTGAACGTGCATCGGCACAGCCTTCAGGTTTTGACCGGGATGATGGACAGCACCAGCAGGTTCTCGATGAGAATCTGCAGAATGACGAGCGCGACGCTGGCCGGACTGGACCACTCGAGCGCCGCCTTCACCACGTGGCTGTTGGCGGCGATCAGCCACACCAGCAGCACCAGCGCCAGCAGCGAAAAGGGCACCTGCCAGACATCATCGTGCTGATAACGCAGGGCCAGCCATTCCGCAACGACCAACACGGGCGCGAGCACGGCCTGGAAGCCGAAGATGGCGGTCGTCGTCTGCAGACTGCGCTCCGGCCGCCCGAGGATCCGCAACAGGAGGTAGTACCACGCCAACGTGAAGGCGATGTCCAGCAGCAGGCGCGGCACCCAGGGGCCGTCCAGCTGCGGTAACACCGCGTTCACGATGAAGTTAATGGCGAAGTAGGCAGCCACCGTCGCCGCGAGCAGCAGGGCGGACGCCGGCACGTCCTGGGGGCCTCGACGCAAGACCGCGATCTGGGAAAAGAGCCGGATCAGCTCCGTCATGACTTTCGGGACTGGCCTTCGCCTCGCATAATGCGCATGGGTTCCGATTGTACAGATCATCCTTGAACACGTTGCATACGATAGTCACGACGCCCGCAGGGCTCGCCGAGCTCGCCGCGCGGCTGCAATCCCCGACCGGCCTGGGCCTCGACACCGAGTTCCTCAGGGAACGGACCTACCGCGCGGAGCTGTGCCTCCTGCAGTTGTCGGCGCCCGGCGACGCCGTGTGCGTCGATCCACTCGCGCTCGCGGATCTGACACCGCTCGCAGGAGTCCTCACCGGCGCTGGCACGGCAAAGGTGATGCACGCCTCGCGGCAGGATCTGGAGGTGCTGTTTCCAGCGGTCGGCCTCGTACGTCCGGTGTTCGATACTCAGATCGCTGCGGCTCTCACCGGACTGCCCGCTCAGGTCGGATACGCCGATCTCGTCCGCCGTCTCCTCGGGCACAACCTTGCAAAATCGCACACGCGTACCGACTGGTCGCGCCGGCCCCTCTCGCCGGAGCAGGTGGAGTACGCGCTCGACGATGTGCGCTATCTGCTGCCGCTGAAGTCCAGTCTCGAGGAGCAGCTCGACAAGCTCAACCGGCTCGAATGGTTGGCCGAAGAGCTCGCCGAGCTGGGTGATGCCAGTGCCATCGTCACGGAGCCCGAGCGGGCCTGGCTGCGCGTGAAGGGATTGCGGGCGCTCGATCCCGCCCGCACCAGACTCGCTCGCGAGCTCGCTGCGTGGCGCGAGCGCCGCGCCATCGAGCGCAATCGTCCGAGAGGCTGGATCCTCGACGATGCGGCGCTGCGTGAGATCGTGATGCGGGTGCCGAGATCCCTCGATGCGCTGGCTTCCATTCCCGACCTCGCGCCGAACATCCTCAGACATTGCGGAGAGGAGCTCCTCGCGTGCGTCCAGGCCGCCGACGTCCCCGACCCGGCGCCGCCGATCGAAGCGCGGCAGCGGCCGGACCCGGCCAAAACTGCGCTGGTGCGCGCGCTGGGATCGCTCAACCAGTCGATCGCAGGCGAGCTTGGACTCAGTCCTGAGGTGTTGGCGACGCGGCGCGATCTCGAGCAACTCGCCGACGGCCAGCGCGACGTAGCGGTGCTGCGGGGCTGGCGTCGCTCGATCGTTGGAGACCGTATGTTGGCCACGCTCTGACGGATGTCAGCGCAGAAGGCCTTCATGCAGCGGTCACGCTCCCGGCTTCGGGCTTGCTATTGCGGCTTCGAGCCGCCACAGTCCGTAGCACACCATGAACCAATCGTGTGACGAACTGCGGGCATTGCTCGAGCGCGAGCGCGCGGCGCGCGGCGAAGCTGAGCGTTCGAGCAGGCTCAAGGACGAGTTCCTGGAAGCCCTCGGACACGAGCTGCGTGCGCCGTTGACCGCGATCCTCGGCTGGTCGCGCCTGCTGGAGAGCGGCCGCCTGGGTGAGCCGGAGACCCGTGCCGGCGGGCAGACGATCGCGCGCAACGCCCGCTCGCTTGCACACATAGTCGACGATCTCCTGGATCTGAGCTCGATCACCAGCGGCAAGATCAGGGTCGAGCCCGAAGAGACGGACATCTGCGAGATCGTCGAGGCGGCCATCGAGCTGCACCAGGGAGACGCCGCCGGCAAGGGCGTCACGCTCGAGAAGAATCTGGAGACGCATGATTGCCTGGTCTTCGGCGAGCCGCGCCGCTTGCAGCAGATCGTGTGGCACCTGCTGAGCAACGCGATCAAGTTCACGCCACGCGGTGGCCGCGCGCGCGTCACCGTTCGCAGTGTTGGCGGTTACTGCGATGTTGAAGTCGCCGACACCGGCGCCGGCATCGCCTGCGAGCTTCTGCCCTACGTGTTCGATCGCTTCTGGCGCGCGGATTCCTCCGCAGATCACCGCTATTCCGGACTCGGACTGGGGCTTGCCCTTGCGAAACGGCTCGCGGAACTGCATGGCGGGACCGTGACCGCAACAAGCCCCGGCCTCAATCGTGGGGCGACGTTTACCGTGGTCGTGCCTCGGGTTGCACCTCGCGGCGATGCACACAGCTTCCGGCCCACGCCCCCCGAATCGGCGATGGGCCGTTCGGACATCGCCGCACAGACCGATCTCAGCGGATTGCGCGTGCTCGTGGTGGATGATGAGCCTGACACTCTCGATCTGCTCAAGCGAGTGTTGGGCGACAGTCGCGCGCAGGTCGCCGGCGCGCCGTCCGTGGAGGCGGCGCTGGCCACGCTGGCAGGGTTCGAGCCTCACGTTCTGATCTCGGATGTCAGCATGCCCGGACGCGACGGGTACGAGCTGATCAGAGCCGTCCGCACCATGTCGAGCTCGGAGCAGCTCCCGGCCGCGGCATTGACGGCCTATACGGCCGCGGACGACGCCGATCGGGCGCGTGAAGCCGGTTTCCAGGTGCACTTGTCGAAGCCCGTCGAGCCGGAGCAGCTGGTGCGGGTCGTCGCGCACCTCGCCGGCCGCCTCGCGGGTCGCGCCTGAGCGTCTCTTAGCGACGCCCAGCGCGCTTGCTGCGGGGAGTCGATTTGCGGCGCGATGTCTTCCGCACCCGCTGTTTCGCGGACGATTTGCGGTGTGTCTTGCGGGCCACCCGCTTGACGGGCGCGCTGCGCGCCGCAGACCGGCGGGCTGCGACTTTACGGCGCGCCGGCGTTTTCACCGCCATCTTGCGCCGCAGCGGCTTCCGGGCTGGCGGTTTTCGTCGCCGCGGCCGCGGCGAATTCTGCTGTCCCGCCGCTGCACCGGCCAACGTCAACTCGAGTCTCTGGGTGATGTCGTCGACGTCGCCCTGGGCCTGGATCGTGCGCAACAGGCCCCGTTTGCGGTAGAACTGGATCAACGGCTTCGTCTTCTCGTCGTAGACCCTGAGGCGTTCGGCGACAGTGGCTTCGTTGTCGTCCGGCCGCTGAGTGAGCCTGTGCGGCAGGCCCGTTTTCGGGCACGGCTCGCTCTGCGCCTGCGCAGACGGCGAGGTGAACAGATTGAACACCCGGCCACAGTCGGCGCAGGTCCGCCGGCCGGAGATGCGCAGCACCAGCTCGCGCCGATCGACTTCCATCAGCACGACGGCATCGAGCGGCTTCCCCAGACCGAGCAACATCTGTTCAAGAGCATTCGCCTGGGTGAGATTGCGCGGAAAGCCGTCGAGGATGAACCCGCGCTGCGCGTCAGGCTCCGCCAGACGCTCGCGGAACATTCCAAGCACGATCTCGTCCGCGACGAGCAGGCCCCGGTCCATCGCCTTCTTCGCTTCGAGTCCGAGAGGCGTGCCGTTCGCTACCGCTGCTCGCAGCAGGTCGCCCGTGGAGATCTGCGGAATTCCGTGCCGCTCGACCAGACGCTGGGACTGAGTGCCTTTGCCGGAGCCAGGCGCGCCCAACAGAACGATACGCATGATGATGTTGAGACCGGTTAGTGACGCGGCTGTGCTGCGACGGCCCGCAACCTTACCGGCCACTTCCCGGGAGGTCAAACGCCACCGCCGCACGAATCGCGGGACGCGCAGCCGCCTCCCGCTGCGGTATTCTTGTCCGCCTCCAAAACCCGCCCGCGCCGCCATGAAGAAAAAAGCCAGTCCACCCGCAAGCCGAGCCACCCGCAAGAACGCGTTTTATGCCCAGTCCGGGGGTGTCTCGGCCGTCATCAACGCTTCTGCTTGCGGTGTCATCGAGGCCGCGATGAAGCAGCCGCGGCACATCGGCAGGATCTATGCCGGCCGCCACGGAATCATCGGCGCCCTGACCGAGGACCTGATCGATGTGTCGCGCGAGAGCCCTGCGACCATCCGGGGCCTGAAGAACACTCCCGCCGGGGCTTTCGGCTCCGCGCGCTTCAAGCTCAAGGGGATCGATCAGAACCGCGCCGAGTACGAGCGCCTCATCGAGGTATTCCGCGCCCACGACATCGGGTACTTCTTCTACAACGGCGGCAACGACTCGATGGACACCGCACTGAAGGTCTCGCAGATCGGCGAGTCCCTCGGGTTTCCGATCACCTGTGTCGGAGTTCCCAAGACGGTGGACAACGATCTGCCGCACACCGACTGCTGCCCCGGCTTCGGCTCCGTTGCGAAATATGTCGCCGTCTCGACGCGCGAAGCCGGCCTCGACGTGGCCTCCATGGCCCGCACGTCGACCAAGGTTTTCGTCCTGGAGGTCATGGGCCGGCATGCGGGCTGGATCGCCGCTGCAGGCGGTCTTGCAGGCCGCAAACCCCAGGAGCCGCCGCACATCATCCTGTTCCCCGAGATCGCCTTCGAGCAGGCGAAATTCCTGGCGAAGGTGCAACAGTGCGTCACTCAGCACGGCTACTGCGTGATCGTGGTGTCGGAGGGGGCCGCCTACGGCGACGGCAAGTTCCTCGCGGACGCGGGGACGAAGGACGCGTTCGGCCACACCCAGCTGGGCGGAGTCGGCCCGCTGGTCGCCAACATGGTTCGCGAGGCCCATGGCTACAAGTACCACTGGGCCGTCGCCGACTACCTGCAGCGCTCGGCGCGGCACATCGCATCGAAGGTGGATGTCGAGCAGGCGTACGCGGTCGGCAAGGCCGCGGTCGAGCTTGCCGTGAAGGGCTTCAACGCAGTCATGCCGACGATCGTGCGCAAGTCCTCGAAGCCCTACCGGTGGACGATCGGTCATGTGCCCTTGAGCGAAGTGGCGAACCTCGAGAAGAAGCTGCCACGCGAGTACATCACCGCCGACGGCTTCGGAATCACCGAGGCCTGCCGCCGTTATCTGCAGCCCCTGATAGGGGGCGAGGCTTACCCGCCCTACCGGGACGGCCTGCCGGAATATGTGCGCATCAAGGGGATCTCAGTGCGCCGCAAGCTCACCACCGACTTCAAGGTCTGAAAGCGACTTTCCGGATTTGAAAAGGCGGGGGGTACCGCGTGCTATAGTGCGCGGCCTTTTTAGGCCGCCGGGCGCTCCCTCAAGAATCGCGTCCGGACCGTAACTTAACTACAACTCATTGATTTGAGGGAGAAAATAGATGGATGCCACCAAGTGGCTCTGGCTGTGCATAGCAGCCGGTGTGCTCGCGGTCCTGTACGGTGTGATCTCCATGATGTCGATCCTGCGGCTGCCGGCTGGCAACGCCCGCATGCAGGAGATCGCGGCGGCCATACAGGCCGGCGCGCGTGCGTATCTGAATCGTCAGTACAGCACCATCCTCATCGTCGGCCTGATCCTGTTCGTGGTGCTCGGATTCGGCTTGTCGTCGTGGGCCACCGCTGGTGGGTTCGCGGTTGGCGCCATCCTTTCGGGCCTCACAGGTTATATCGGAATGAATATTTCGGTGCGCGCGAACGTGCGCACCGCTGAGGCAGCCACGCGCGGCCTGAACGCTGCATTGAGCGTGGCATTCCGTGGCGGGGCGATCACGGGAATGCTGGTCGTCGGCCTCGGCCTCATCGGAGTCGCGGGCTACTTCGCGCTTCTGCGGCCCTCACTCGGGGACGACGGTGCATTGCACGCTCTCGTTGGACTTGCGTTCGGCGGCTCGCTGATCTCGATCTTCGCACGCCTGGGCGGTGGCATCTTCACCAAGGGTGCCGACGTCGGCGCCGACCTCGTCGGCAAGTTGGAAGCCGGCATCCCCGAGGATGATCCCCGCAACCCCGCCGTGATCGCCGACAACGTCGGTGACAACGTCGGAGACTGTGCGGGCATGGCTGCAGATCTGTTCGAGACCTACGCAGTCACGCTCGTGGCGACCATGCTGCTCGGCGGTCTGCTGTTCGCAAACAGCGGCGACGGCGCGACGGCCGCAATCATCTACCCGTTGGCGCTCGGTGCCTGCTCGATCGTCTCTTCGATCATCGGCACCTTCTTCGTGTCCGCGAAGCCGGGCGGAAAGATCATGAACGCGCTGTACAAGGGCGTGATCGTCTCCGGTGTCGTCTCTGCGGTTTTGTTTTACTTCATCACCAAGACGATCATGCCGGAGCACGCAGCGGACCTGTTCGGATGCACGCTCGTCGGCCTGGCCCTCACCGGTGCCCTGATCGTCATCACCGAGTACTACACGGCCACCGAATACAGCCCGGTGCGCAAGGTAGCGGCGGCCTCACAGACGGGTCATGCCACCAACATCATCGCGGGCCTGGGCGTGTCGATGAAATCGACTTCCCTGCCCGTCATCGCAGTATGCCTGGCGATCTGGGGCTCGTATGAGCTGGGCCAGCACATGGGAGACAAGCTCGGCCTCTACGGTATCGCGATCGCCGCCACCGCCATGCTCTCCATGACTGGAATGATCGTCGCCCTGGACGCCTACGGTCCGATCACCGATAACGCCGGCGGTATCGCCGAGATGGCCGGCCTGCCGAAGGCGGTTCGCGACATCACGGACCCACTGGATGCGGTCGGCAATACGACGAAGGCCGTCACCAAGGGATACGCGATCGGCTCGGCCGGTCTCGCCGCGCTCGTGCTGTTCGCCGACTACACGCACAATCTCGAGTCGGCGGGCAAGATCGCCGAGTTCTCCCTGTCCGATCCCGCCGTGATCATCGGTCTGTTCATCGGCGGACTAGTGCCCTATCTCTTCGCCGCCATGGCCATGGAGGCCGTGGGCCGCGCCGCAGGCTCGGTCGTGAACGAGGTGCGGCGCCAGTTCCGTGAGATCAAGGGCATCATGGAGGGCACGGCCAAGCCCGATTACTCCCGCGCCGTCGACCTTCTGACACGTGCGGCCATCCGCGAAATGATCATTCCCTCACTGTTGCCCATCGCGGTGCCGATCGTGGTGCTGTACGCGATGAACGCGCTGATGGGACCCGGCGCGGGAATCCGCGCTCTGGGAGGCCTGCTGATCGGAACGATCGTCACCGGCCTGTTCGTCGCCATCTCGATGACCACCGGCGGCGGCGCCTGGGACAACGCGAAGAAGTACATCGAGGAAGGCAACTTCGGCGGCAAGGGCTCGGACGCCCACAAGGCCGCGGTAACGGGCGATACCGTCGGCGACCCTTACAAGGACACCGCGGGACCGGCCATCAATCCGCTCATCAAAATCATCAACATCGTCGCCTTGCTGCTGGTGACGCTGATGTAATTCATTGGAAAAAGTGGCCTGCGGCCCTTTTTCGGACAGTAGCTGCGTTGCCGGCCGCAAAAGGCGGGACTTTTGCGGCCTGCTTCGTCGCAACGCCACGGGCGCTTTGCGCGGAATCGAGCGTGGCGTTCTGCCTGGCGCCCGGCAAAAGGCGTGGCTTTTGCCGGGATGCCATCGGTTGGCAGCGGCCGCTGTCTCTCACTCCCGGTTGGGATAGATCGCGCTGAGGAGCCGGTGCAGAACCGCCGGCGTGGCGGGTTTTACGACGTGATGGTCGATGCTCGCCTCGCGTGAGCGTCTGCGGTCCGAATCGTGACCGAGCCCCGTCAGCGCAATGATCGTCGTCGATGTCCCCTGCGGCATCGAGCGGATGCGGGCGGCGGCTTCCAGGCCGCTGAGCTCCGGCATGCTGATATCCATGAAGACGACCGTCGGCTGCACCTGCCGGTATTTCTCCAGGGCCTCCGTGGGCCCATACGCTGTGTGCACGTCGTGTCCCATCATGGATAGCATGAAAGCAACAGCGTCGGCCGAGTCGGCCTGGTCGTCGACGACCAGTACCTTGAGCGGAACCTCGGCACGAGGCAGCTCCTCAGTCATTTCAGGCTCCCTT
>FTEN01000333.1_pt1 | contig 12293 bp, 10 predicted proteins | sample 1640221 | NCBI WGS metagenome assembly FTEN01 (sample SAMEA3914816, study PRJEB12502) | metagenome | biome: forest; material: soil | place: USA | collected 2011-09-16 | depth 0.3 m | reverse complement strand
CGGCTTGTGAAGCGTGGCGTGTGCCTCAGCGTAGGCAGACTCGAGGTATTCCCGGGCCGCGGTGTCGCGCTGAAGGCTGCGGGCGGTGGACAGATCGCGCGCCAACAGCCTGTAGCCATCCAGCAGAAGCGCTGCATCCTCGCTGTCTGCCGCATGATTCCTCGACAACCGCCGCGCCCGCTCCGCGGTTGCCTGCCACGACTGCTCACGGACGGTCACCGGCTCGGGAAGAGCGGCATCTGAGCGCTCGTAAACCAACACGGTGCCCGCGGCGACGTCGCCGATTCGAATATGCTCCCGAGTCGCAATCGCGGCGGTGAGCCCGACACCGTACAGCAAGGGGAAGCTGTCGATGACCCTGAATACATTGCGGATCAGGAGGGCTGCGATCCCGGGAGAACCGCCACTGCGTGCCACGAGCCGGACTCCCGCGAACCGTTTTCCCGGAGTGCGCCCCCGCATGGCCACTTCGAGCAGGGGGTGGTACAGAAGGAAGATCGCCGCGCACGGCGTCACGACAAAAACGAACCACGGCGCGTCGGGCACGAGGGGTTGGGCCAGGCTCCAGCGGCCGTTGTAGACGAGCGCGCTCACGACGAACCAGCCGACCGCGACGACGGTCCGGATCACCCAGTCGGTGAGGAAGGCAAGTGCACGCACGCCGGGCCCCGCCACCGGCAGGGTCACCTCCACGCCCGTGACACTGTCGACGACCAGGTCCGGCAGGGCTTGCATCATTCCTCGGCGGCGAGCAGCTCGGCCTGATGCTCCTGCTGCAGGGCGTCCAGCAGCTCGTCCAGGGAGCCATCCATGATCTGCTGGAGCTTGTAGAGCGTCAGATTGATGCGGTGATCGGTGATGCGGCCCTGGGGGAAGTTGTAGGTGCGGATTCTTTCGGAACGGTCACCGCTGCCGACCTGCAGGCGGCGCGACTGCGCTTGCGCACTCTGCTGTTTGTGCTGCTCGGCGGCCAGCAGACGGGCCTTCAGCAGAGCCATGGCCCGCGAACGGTTCTTGTGCTGCGAGCGCTCGTCCTGGCACTCCACCACGATTCCCGACGGCAGATGCGTGATGCGGATGGCGGAGTCGGTCTTGTTGACGTGCTGGCCCCCGGCGCCGGAGGAGCGGAAGGTGTCGATGCGCAGCTCAGCCGGATTCAGATCGATCTCCTCGATCTCATCCTGCTCGGGAAGAATGGCCACCGTGACCGCCGAGGTGTGAATGCGGCCCTGCGCCTCAGTCGCCGGCACCCTCTGCACGCGATGCGTCCCCGATTCGAACTTCAGCCGCGAGAAAGCGCCGCGGCCGGCAATGCGCGTGATGATCTCCTTGTAGCCGCCATGCTCGCCGGGGCTTTCGCTCAGGACCTCGACAGTGAAGCCCTTCGATTCGGCGTAGCGTGCATACATGCGCAGCAGGTCGCCGACGAAAATGGCTGCCTCGTCGCCACCGGTTCCCGCCCGGATCTCCAGAAAGAGGTTCTTGTCATCGCGCGGATCCTTCGGCACGAGGAGCTTGCGCAGCTCGCCTTCCTCCTGCTCGATCACCCGCTCGACCCGCGACACCTCCTCGGCGCCCAGGCTGCGCATCCCGGCGTCCGCATCGCCGAGCATCTCGCGGGCGGCGGCCAGATCGCGCTCCAGACTGTGGTAGCCCTGGAAACGCTCCGCCAGCGGCTGCAGCCGCGCGTACTCCATCGAAAGGTCCCGAAATTGCTGAGATCCGCCAGCCACTTCCGCGGTCGCAAGCAGCCGGCCGACCTCCTCGAAACGGTCGGTCATCTTCTCGAGGCGCTGGCGGATGGATTCCTTCATGGGCATCAGGGGGCGTTGCGCGGGCGCGGCATTCTCGGGGATCGGCTCCGGCGGTGACAAGGCGCGAAATGCGCGACGGCAGAGGAGGCCGTACCATAGTCCACGTGCGCACCCTCGAAAGCATCCGTCCGTGGCTGATCCTGGGCTTGGCCTGCCTCCTGCCGGCCTGTGCGTCCGCGCCCCGGAAAGTCACTCCGGAGAAACATGACGCGGCTGCCTTGACGGTCGTTGCGGAGATTGCACTGAAGCGGGGCGATTGCAAGGGCGCCTCTGAGACCTATGCCCAGGCGGCAGCGGTGGGCGCCGCGTCGCTGGCCCGCCGGGCGAGCGAGGTGGCTCTCACCTGCGAGCATCTCCCGGCAGCCTGGCAATCGGCCGGCCGTTGGCGGACGCTGGCACCCGATGACCGGGAAGCGATGGCCACGTATGCGGCCGTGGCGCTCAAGCTCTACCGGCTGCCGGAGGCACGAGCCGCGATCGTCGGGTTCGCTCGTTCGAAGAGCCCCACCCGCAGCGAGGGCGATCCGGCGGAATACGCACTCCCCGAGCTCGCCGCCCTGCTGCTCGAGCATTCGGACGCCGCAGCGGTACTGGCCGCCATGAGCGGCGCGCTCGAGCCGGAGAATCCATCACCCGACACGCTGGCCCTGCTCGGGGAGCTCGCTCTCAGTGCCTTCGATGCGAAACGAGCACAGCACTACGCAGAGCTGGCGCTGCAACGCGATCCCAAGAGTTTTGCGGCCACGCGAGTGCTCTCGCGGGCCTACGTGATGCTTGGAGATGCGCCGCACGCCATTGCGACCGCGCGCGATGCGATGCGCGTCGATGCGGCGCATGGAGCATTCGAGCTGGCCGAGATCCTGACGGAGCTGGATCGCATCGAAGAGGCGCACCAGGAGCTCGAAAGACTGCGCAACACCAACGCGCCGGGTGCGGAGATCGACCGCCGCCTCGCGTTGATGGCGTTCGACTCCGGAGATCTCGAGGAGGCCGGGCAGCGCTTCGCACAGCTCGCCTCGGACGGCGGGGGAAACGATTCGGCGCTGCTGTTTCTCGCCGACATCGCCGCTCGCAACGGCGACCCTGATGCAGCCCTAGCCGGCTATCGAAAACTGGCGGATTCCTCGGTCGCGCTGCCTGCCCGCTCGCGCGCCGCGGCTCTCCTGATGGGGCGCAAGGATCGCGCGGGGGCGCTCGCACTGCTGGACGACTACGCAACCTCCCATCCGGAGAGCGAGTTCGAGTTGACGCTGGCCAAGGCGCGATTGCTGGCCGACCATGGAGAGGCCGACACGGGCCTGACACTGCTGGTGGCGGCTCTCGACCGCCATCCGGATCATCCGTCGATCCAATACGACCGCGCCGTCATTCTGGAGCGTGCCGGGCGGGTCCACGAGTCGGTGGACGTGTTGGAACGGCTGCTCGTGCAGCGGCCCGACGATCCCGTTCTCACGAACGCTCTCGGCTATACGCTTGCCGACCACAGCCTGGAGCTGCCGCGTGCCGAGAGTCTGATCCAGCGAGCGCTGAGCGCCTCTCCCGACAGTCCCGCCGTGCTGGACAGCTTCGGTTGGGTTCGGTATCGCCAGGGCGATGCGAAGGGCGCCGTGCCCATGCTGGCCAGGGCCTACTCGATCGAGCACGATTCGGAGATCGCGGCGCATTGGGGCGAGGTGCTCTGGGCTAGCGGCGCTCACCAGGAGGCGCGCCGTGCCTGGGCTGCCGCGCTCGCGCGCGATCCATCGTCTCAGCCGCTGAAGGCGACTCTCGCGCGCTTCATCCCGGAGGCGAAGGCGGCCCACGGCACACCATGACGAGCGTGCAGCCTCGAGCGTCGAAGCTCCGATTCTGGCTGGTGGTGCTCGGCAGCATGCTCCTGTCCGCGTGCGTGACGACGCCAACGCAGTCTCCAGGAGGGCAGGCATGGGACGCGCGACGTCCTCAGCTCCAGGCTCGTGAGCATTTTGACCTCAAGGGGCGGGTCGCCGTCGCAGCGGGCAACGATGGCTTCAACGCGAGGCTGCTCTGGAAACAGACGGGCACGCGCTCGACGGTGGCCCTCGATGGCCCGCTCGGAGCGGGCGGCGTACAGATCACGAGCGATGGCGCATCGCTCACCGTCCTGACCTCGAAGGGAGAGCACCTCGACAATCAGGCGGCCCGGTCGGAGTTGGCCGCGCGGCTGGGGTTCGACCCACCCATCGGAAGTCTGCGCTACTGGGTGCTCGGGGTGCCCGACCCGGCGACGCCGGCCAAGGAGACTCTCGACGGCCAGCAACGTCTGGCGAGTCTCCAGCAGGACGGCTGGCAGATCGACTACGCCGCCTACACCTCCGTCGGAGGAGAGTGGCTGCCTTCGCGGGTGACGTTGCAGCGTGAGGGAGTGAGGGTGCGGCTCATTGTCGACGGCTGGACGTCGTGACCGCCGAGCCGAGCGCGGAGCCGGCAAAACCCGCGACCGCTGCAATACCCGGGAGCCTGGTGTGCCCGGCGCCGGCGAAGCTCAATCTGTTTCTGCACATCGTCGGACGCAGGGCCGACGGGTACCACGAGTTGCAGACCGTCTTTCAGCTCATCGACCTGTGCGACACGATCGAAGTCAGCGTTCGTGAGGACGGACGGATCGAGCGACCACTGGGTCCCCCCGACGTGCTGCCGGATCAGGACCTGGTGGTGCGGGCGGCACGGGCCCTCCAGGCGCACACCGGAACCCGGCTGGGTGCTTCGCTTCGAGTGCGCAAGAGGATACCTATCGGGGCAGGCCTCGGCGGGGGCAGCTCGGATGCGGCGACGACCCTTCTCGTCCTGAACCGGCTGTGGGGGACCGGGCTTGGGCTCGAGGAACTGGCACGGCTCGGCTTGCCCCTCGGTGCCGATGTCCCGGTTTTCGTCTATGGATCATCGGCTTGGGCGGAGGGGGTCGGTGAGCGGCTCACGCCCCTGGAGCTGCCGGAGGCCTGGTTCGTGGTCGTCCATCCCCGGGTCGCGGTCGCCACCCGTGACATCTTCCAGGCCCCTGAATTGACACGAAATTCCCCCGTCATCACAATACGCGCCTTTTTGGAGTCGGGCGGCCGAAACGACTGCGAGCCGGTGGTCCGGGCGCGCTACGATGAGGTGGCGGAGGCGCTCGAGTGGCTGTCGCGCTTCGCGCCCGCGCGGCTCACCGGAACGGGCTCCTGCATTTTCGCGGCCTGCGCAAGCGCGATCGAAGCCGAGCGCCTCGCGGCGCGCGTCCCCGATTGCTGGAAGAGTTACGTCGCGCGCGGCCTGAACGGTTCGCCGGCGCATGAGCGGCTCGGTTCGGTGTGAAGGTCGTAATGATGCTGGGGTGTCGCCAAGTGGGTGAGCCGCGAAGCGGCGAACGACCGGCCATGGATGGACGGGCCGGAACCGCGCACCAGGGATGGTTCGGTGTGAAGGTCGTAATGATGCTGGGGTGTCGCCAAGTGGTAAGGCAGCGGGTTTTGATCCCGCCATTCGGAGGTTCGAATCCTTCCACCCCAGCCATGAGAGATGCGCGACTGACCATGGGCGGACTGTGAAGTGACAACGTCTAACGAAACGCTCGCGCTGTTTGCGGGTAACGGCAATGCCGCGCTGGCCGTGGACATCGCGCGGCATCTGCAGACACCCCTGGGGCGTGCCGAGGTCGGCCGCTTCAGTGACGGTGAGGTGAATGTCGAGTTGATGGAGAACGTGCGCGGACGCGACGTCTTCATCGTGCAGCCCACGTGCCCGCCAACGAACGACAACCTGATGGAGTTGCTCGTGATGGTGGACGCCTGCAGGCGCGCTTCAGCGGCGCGCATCACTGCGGTGGTTCCTTACATGGGCTATTCGCGGCAGGACCGTCGACCGCGGGCCACGCGCTCCGCGATAACGGCGAAGCTCGTCGCGAACATGATTCAGAGCGCGGGCGTGAACCGGCTGTTGGCGATCGACCTGCATGCGGACCAGATACCGGGATTTTTCGATATCCCGGTGGACAACGTGTACGCCTCCCCGGTGCTGCTCGGGGATGCGTGGAAGCAGGCGTACAGGAACATGGTGATCGTGTCGCCCGATGTCGGCGGCGTCGTGCGCGCGAGAGCGATCGCGAAGCGCCTCGACGATGCCGAGCTGGCCATCATCGACAAGCGGCGTCCGCGCGCCAACGAGTCGAAAGTGATGAACATCATCGGTGAGGTCGAAGGCAAGACCTGCGTCCTCGTCGACGACATGGTGGATACCGCGGGCACGCTGTGCCAGGCCGCACAGGCGCTGAAGGACGTGGGAGCCGTCAAGGTGGTTGCCTACATCACACACGCCGTGCTCTCGGGCAACGCGGTAGAGAAGATTTCGAAGTCGGGCCTGGATGAGCTGATCGTGACGGATACGATCCCGCTGTCGGCCCAGGCGCGCCAGTGCGGCCGCATCCGGCAGTTGTCGGTGGCGGCACTGCTGGCGGAAACGATCCGCCGCATCCGGGACGAGGAGTCGGTGAGCTCGCTGTACGTGGACTGATTTCGTTACGGCGATTTTTTTAGGTGTGCCGTTCCGGGTCGATCTGCAGCGCACGATGCACTGCACCACCCCGAGCGCACGATTGTTGGGTAGCCGGCAGGTCGCGGTCGGCACTGGATACATCAATTGGAGACTGTAATGCGTATTTCATTCACTTTCGGCGCGGACCTGCGCGAGATGCAAGGCAAAGGTGCGAGCCGCCGCCTGCGTCACGCGGGCAAGGTTCCGGCCGTGCTGTACGGCGGCCATGAGGACGCCCAGGCGCTGATCCTCGATCAGCAGAACCTGCTCACGATGATCGAGGACGAGCGCTTCTACTCCTCGATCGTGCAATTGAAGATCGGCGAGCGCACCCAGGAAGCCATCATCAAGGACATCCAGATGCACCCGGCGCGCAACGTCGTCGTGCACGTCGATCTGCAGCGGGTCACCGAGAACGAGAAGATCCGCATCCACATCCCGATCCACTTCAAGGGAGAGAGCATCTCCCCGGGTGTGAAGACGCAGGGCGGCGTCGTGTCGCACATGCGCGCGGACGTCGAAGTGAGCTGCCTGCCGAAGGATCTGCCCGAGTTTCTCGAGCTGGATCTGTCCGGCATGAGCCTCAACGAGACGAAGTTCCTGGCCGACATACCGCTGCCTGCGGGCGTCGTGATACCGGAGCTGACCCGCAAGAACGCACCGGTCGTGTCCATCCACAGCCCACGCGCAGAAGAGCCGGAGCCGACTGCAGTCGATGCTGCCGCAGCGGTCCCTGTCGAAGGCGCTGCCCCGGCCGCCGCTGGCGCTCCTGCCGCACCGGGTGCCGCACCGCCCGCCGCAGCCGCGGGAGATGCGAAGAAGGGCGACGACAAGAAGGAAGCGGCTCCCGCCAAGAAAGAGGGCGGCAAGAAGTAGCCGCCGGACCCGTGCAGCGACGGGAGCGATCGCTCCCGTGCGTGCACGGGAGCAGGACGGAAAGCCCGCACGGAGGCACCTCCCCGTGCGGGCACGGTTGGTCATGTCATGTCGGCGCTTCCGCTCAAGCTGATCGTCGGGCTCGGCAATCCGGGCGCCGAATATGCGCGCACGCGCCACAACGCGGGCTTCGTGCTGGTGGACGAGCTTGCACGCCGGCATGGCGGGAAGTTCCGGAGCGAGCCGCGGCACAAGGCAGAGCTCGCGCGGGTCCGCATCGCCGACGATGATGTCTGGTTGTTGAAACCGATGAGCTTCATGAACAACAGCGGCGGTCCGGCACGCAGCGTCGCGGACTTCTACAAGGTCGCGGTCGGTGAGGTGCTGGTCGCCTACGATGAGCTGGATTTTGCGCCCGGAATCGTCAAGCTGCGGGAGGGCGGTGGCGCTGCCGGCCACAATGGCATGCGCGATCTGATCGCCAACCTGGGAGACGGCTTCTGGCGCCTGCGGATCGGCATCGGCCATCCGGGCGAGCGCACGGCCGTGTTGAATTATGTTCTGGGGCGGCCGGCTCCCGCGGATGCGAAGCTTCTCGATGAGGCAATCGCGGCTGCCGCGGATGTGGTGCCCGTGATCATCGCCGAGGGCCCGCAGAAGGCCATGAATCGTTTACATACACGCAATGGCTCGCCCGCACCGGTTCCCCCGGCTGCACCCTGACGTTTCGGAGCTTCTCTCATGGCAATCCGGTGCGGCATCGTAGGTCTGCCGAACGTCGGCAAGTCGACTCTGTTCAACGCGTTGACGCGCGCGCAGATCGCGGCCGAGAACTACCCCTTCTGCACGATCGATCCGAACGTCGGCGTCGTGCCCGTGCCGGATCCGCGCCTGCAGCAGCTCGCCGCGATCGTGAATCCGAAGAAGATCGTGCCGGCGACGGTCGAGTTCGTCGACATCGCGGGGCTCGTTGCCGGAGCGTCACAGGGTGAAGGACTGGGGAATCAGTTCCTCTCGCACATCCGCGACGTCGATGCAATCGCGCACGTCGTGCGCTGCTTCGAGAGCACGGACATCATCCATGTGGCTGGCAAGGTCGATCCGCTCGCCGACATCGAGACAATCGATACGGAGCTGGCCCTTGCCGATCTCGCCGCCGTCGAACGAGCCCTGGACCGCGCCGCGAAAGCGGCAAAGAGCGGGGACAAGGACGCCATTCGCAAGCGCGTGCTGTTCGAGCGGGTGAAGACACAACTCGACGCCGTGAAGCCGGTTCGTTCCATGGCGCTGACAGAAGAGGAAGCGCGCGACCTGCGCGATCTGCATCTGCTCACGTCAAAGCCCGTGATGTATGTCGCCAACGTTGCGGAGAGCGGCTTCAGAGACAATCCGCTGCTGGCGGCAGTCGAAAAGCGCGCCGCGACCGAGGGCGCAGTGGTCGTTCCGGTATGTGCCTCGATAGAAGCCGAGATTGCCCAGCTGGACGAAGCCGATCGCCTCGAATTCCTCGCAGAACTGAAGCTCGATGAGCCCGGGTTGAATCGTGTGATTCGCGGCGCCTACAGGCTGCTGGGTCTGCAAACGTACTTTACGGCTGGCGAGACGGAAGTACGCGCGTGGACCGTCCGAGTGGGTGCGACAGCGCCTCAGGCGGCTGGCGTGATCCACACCGATTTCGAGCACGGGTTCATCCGCGCAGAAGTGATCTCCTTCGCCGACTACATTGCCGGTCGCGGTGAAGCCGGAGCAAAAGAGGTCGGGAAGCTGCGGCTCGAAGGCAAGGAATACGTCGTTCATGAAGGCGACGTGATGCATTTCAGGTTCAATGTTTGATCCGCTCTCTCTGCGTCGGCCCGTGATACAGTCGATGACTGCGCTTCCGGGAGGGTGCTTCATGAAAAGAAGAACATTCGTCGCTTCCACGCTCGCGTTGGTAGCCACTGGCGCAGCATTGCCCTGGCGGCAAGCCCGAGCGCTCGCGGCGGGCGCCGCTACTCCGGTCATGCGCAGCGACGGCAAGGAAGCCATGGTTCCGGGCTCCGACATTGCGGATCTGCGCGGGAGTCTGCGCGGAGAGCTGCTGCTGCCGGGTGCCAACGGCTACGACCAGGCGCGCAAGGTCTGGAATGGCTCGTTCGACCGGCATCCCGCATTGATCGCGCGATGTGCAGGCTCTGCCGATGTAGTCCAGGCCGTGAAGTTTGCTGCCGCACACAGTCTTCTGGTGGCCGTGCGAGGCGGCGGCCACAGCCTTTCGGGCCAGTCGGTCTGCGACGGCGGCCTGGTGATCGATCTTTCCCCCATGAGAAGCGTCCACGTCGATCCGTCGGCGCGCACCGCGCGGCTGGAACCCGGCGTCCTGCTCGGCGAGTTCGATCGCGAAGCGCAGTCTTTCGGACTGGTAACGACCGCGGGAACTGTCTCGCATACCGGCGCGGCAGGGCTCACTCTCGGCGGCGGCTTCGGGCGGCTCGCGCGCAGGTTTGCTCTCGCGTGCGACAACCTGACGGCCGCGGAGCTGATTACCGCGGACGGCCGGTTCGTGCGTGCAAGCGCGCACGAGAATCCGGATCTGCTGTGGGGCCTGCGGGGCGGCGGCGGAAACTTCGGCATCGTGACCTCCTTCGAGTACCAGCTTCACTCGGCCGGGCCGACGATGTACGGCGGACAGATCGCCTTCCCCCTGGCTCAGGCGCGCGACATCCTCAAGTTCTTTGCCGGGTATGCCGCGGAGTGTCCCGATGAGCTCAATGCGGATGCCGCGCTGGTGGCGTCTCCACAAGGGGGCGGCATGCTCGCCTTCGATCTCTGCTACAGCGGTTCCCTCAAGGACGCCGAGCGGGTACTCGCGCCGCTGACGCAGTTCCGCAAGCCCATCATGGCGCGGCTTGGCCCGGCGCCGTACGTGCAGTTGCAGAGGAGCTCCGACGAGGCGGACGCCGTGGGCCGCGGCTATTACGAGCGCTCGGGATTCATCCGCAAGATCGAGCCGGATCTGATCGAAGCAGTCGTGTCGCGCATGGAGGCGCCCCACGCCGAGCCCGGGAGCATCATCTTCGTTCACCACGGTGGCGCGATTTCCAGAGTCAAGCGCGATGCCACGGCCTTCTGGCATCGCGACGCACGACACACCGTGCTCGTGGATGTCGACTGGGATGACCCGACCGATCACGCTGCGCGCGATGCCAACATCGCATGGGCGCGTGACACCTGGCACATGGTGGAACCATTCACGGACGGCTTCTACGTGAATACGCTCGCAGCCGACGACGCTCACTCGCGAATACGCTCGACCTACGGCGCCAACTATCCGAAGCTCGTCGCACTCAAGGACAAATACGACTCGACGAACCTGTTCAGGATGAATGCCAACGTGCCGCCGAGCCAGGTCAAGGCAACCTGACGAGGCGGGTGGCGCTCTTGCTTACCGCGCGGCCCTGAGGCGCCAGGAACCGTGCGGCCCTCTGCCGGGGTTGCGCTCCAGCTCTGCGCGCACGCTGAGGTGATCCGGTCGCGACAGACTCTCGTAGATCCCTTTGATGCGACCTCTGGCATCCGTGAACACGGCGCGCATCCGCAATAGCGGAGTACCCAGCGAAACAGCGAGCTCGCGGGCAGCGACACGGTCGGCCGCCACGGCGCTCATGGTGTGCTGCGCCTTCGCGGTCTTCGCGCCGATCCGATCGAGCACGGTGATGATCGATGCGCGGGCCGCCGCATTGCGACGAATCAGACGCCCGACGGCTTCGGGGACGTAAGCGGTGCTGAGCTGGTACGGGTTGCCCTGATATCGCCGCAGACGCTGGATGATGAAGGCGCGATCTCCGAGCTTTGACTGCAGATCGCGCGCTCCGGCAGGAGTCGCGTCCGGCTCGAACTTGAGCACGGACACCGAGGTCCGGGCGGCAATGGTCGTCAAATCCTTGTAGAAGGAATGCAGGTTCAGGCGGAGCCGTTGAGCGATCCGAGACTGTCGCGCGAAGGTGCCACTGCCCCTGCGGCGCTCGATTCGGTTCTCGCGTTCGAGGCGCTCCAGCGCACGGCGCACCGTCGTTCTCGAGAGGTGGTACTCACGCACGAGATCGGGCTCGCTCGGCAGCGCGGTGCCGGTGGCGATCGTGCCATCGTTCAGGGCATTCGAGAGCAGCTCGTAGAGCTGATAGTAGCGCGCGATCCCGGTTTTGTTGCGTCGACCCACCAGGGGCCGCGAGCGGTGCAATCGCGACGACTTCAAGCGCATCGGCACTATCGCGACGCACGCCGGTTGTGGCGTGAAGTCCGGAGGCGGCGTCCCGGAAGGGGATCGCTGCTCCTGGCGTTGATTTGAGTCCGAAGCTCATAGCAATCGGGCCGGTACACGTAGCTCGTGTAGTCGAGCACTCTTCGCTTGGAGTCGCGTGCGAGTAGCCGAACATTCAGCAGGGCTGCGCCCACGGGACACCGCAGGTGTTCCGCAACGAAGGGATCGGCCGCGATGGCAGTCGTCTGTTGCTCTGCGGTGGCGGCTCGGTGTCCCAGCTTGTCGAGTGTCACGAGGACCGTGTCGACACCCAGGCGACGTGGCGTCAACAGACCGGCAAGCCGTTGCGGCACGTATATCGTGGCCAACACGACCGGCTCCGTGGCGATGGAACGCAGTCGGCGGATGAGCAGCGCGTCTGCGCCGAAGTCCGGCCACTCACGCAGCAGGAATTCCGGCGTGCGAACAGGCTCGAAGGAGAGCAACTTCGAGCGGGTATTGGAGCCGAGGCTGCGCAGATCATCGAGTACCCGCGTCAGCCGGCTGGCAGAGTCCGTGCGCTGCAGTCCGCTTCTTGCGTAGGTTCCGCTCCCACGGCGCCGGACGATGCTGCCCTCCGTTGCCAATCGCGCCAGGGCCCGGCGCACGGTGGTACGCGACACACCGTATTCGCGAACGAGTGTTGGCTCGCTGGGCAAAGCGTCGCCTGCGGCAATGCTGCCTTCGGCCAGAGCTCGCGAGAGCACCGTATACACCTGTTGGTATCGCGCGATGCCCGTGCGTGCGTTGATGCTTGTCGTCATGCAGACGCGTCCCTTGATGCAAGTGTACACGCG
>FTEN01000414.1_pt1 | contig 12387 bp, 9 predicted proteins | sample 1640221 | NCBI WGS metagenome assembly FTEN01 (sample SAMEA3914816, study PRJEB12502) | metagenome | biome: forest; material: soil | place: USA | collected 2011-09-16 | depth 0.3 m | reverse complement strand
GTTCCAGTCGAGTGACAGTCAATTCCACTGGAGCCAACTCACCGTCCTGCCTCACCTACCGAAGAAGGACGCCGAGGGAAACGAGCTGCCTTACTTTGCAACCGCGTGTGCCTCCGCTGATGGCAATGCGGTGCTCGCGGGGATGAACAACGGCAAGGTCTTTCGCTGCGAGGCACCGGGTTTCATTCCGAAGGACTTGGCCAATCCATTCGACAATCCGATTGCCCGCGTGGGGTTTTCCCCGCCAAACTGGCTGCTGGTCTTGGATTCTGCGGGGCTGTTACGAACGGATGGCGGCGGCACCTGGACCACGCTCCTCGCCTCTGGTGCAGATGGGTTCTTTCGAGCATTCGAGGTGGACCCAGCCACCGGTCCACCTACTTTGTACGTCGCGGACATGCGTCGCATCCAGGTGAGTTCGGACGGAGGGAAGACCTGGGGTGATTTCACGGCAGGGATGCCGGCGATGGCCAATTGCCAGGATCTGCGCATCATCACGGAAGGCAGTGGAGCGCGGTTTCTTTATCTCAGCACCTTTGGATGGTCGGCGCTTCGGAACTTGCTCAATATGGACGAGGTGGTGCGCACGGTGCGCCTGGACGGTCACATGGACATCGTTGACCGCGTGGCGTTTGGATCTGACGATTGGGCGCATCCATCCTTCTCGAGGACCTTCACGTTTTCCCCCTACCACCCCATCGGCGAGCAAGCTTATACGCAGGATGCCGGCGACGAGGTTCGCGTACGGCTGCACCTGCGGTTGGAGTGGCACTCCGATTTTTCGGTGGTGGTGAAGTTTCACGCCGAGCTCATCGACAGAGACGATGACGGCGACGATCCCGACGAGCTCGATGCTCACGCGGATGGCTCTTTCATCGTCGGATTGGGAAGTGCGATGAAGGAAACGATCGATCTGAAAAGTGGGGAGACTTGGCCGGACCGGGCACATATCGAGTTCACCGTCTCCAATCCGTAGCGAGGAGGGGATCTCGAGCGGTCTCCCAAAGAACGCCTCGGCCGGAAGTCTGTGCTACATTTCAGTTACGAGCCGCACCTGACACGTGTGCGCCGCAAGGGGTCCGTATGCGTGCACGATCGCTCAAGCGAGCGCAGCTCATCGGACTCCTTCTGGCGGCGTGCCCGGTATTTGCGCACCACTCCGGAGCCATGTTCGAAGGGCAGAAGACACTCGCCCTGCAAGGCACGGTCAAGAACTTTCAGTGGAGCAACCCGCACTGCTGGATCCAGTTGCTAGTGCCGGGCCCCGAGGCGGCGGGCGAGTGGAGCATCGAGATGGGCTCGACAACCCAGCTGTTCCGCAGCGGCTGGCGTCCCGGCACGCTGCAGGCCGGACAGACGGTGATGGTGCTCGTTCACCCCGCGCGAGATGGATCGCTCGGCGGGCTGTTTGTTTCCGCTGCCGGCCCGGACGGCGCAGCCTTGGGAGCCGCCGGCAAGGTGGCGGCGCCGTGAAGGCTCCCGCCTGCCTCGCGCTCGTTCTGGTGCTCGTGTCCTCGCTGACGCACGCGGGGCACAACTCGGCGCGCCGCGTGCGTGCCTTTGCTCGCTTGCCGGACTGGACGGGGCTGTGGGAGACGGAATCTTCCAAGGCCATTACACACGCTTCGGGCAGCATCGAGAGCTCCAGCGGCGAAGCCTCACTCGTCGAGTTCTTGAGGTACTTCAAACTCACCGCCCCGCCGCCCTACAACCCGGAGTGGGAGCAACGGTACCAGGCCGCGATGAGCGACACCGCGGCCGCCGCCGCATTCGCCAATTCGTTCAAGGGCTGTGGGACAGGCGCCAATCCAAGCGTGAAATCATTCCCCTACGTCATGGATGCGCCGATGGTCTTTCAAGTCGTGGTCACACCGGAAGAGACACTCTTCGTGTTCGACCATGGCGAGGTGCGTCACATCTACACGGACCACCGCAATCATCCGAGCAAAGAGGACCTCTGGCCGACTCCGCTGGGCGACTCGGTCGGTCACTGGGAAGGCGAGACCCTCGTGATCGATACGGTTGCAAGAGCGCCTGGACCTTTCACGATCATGCCCGGTACCTTGAGCGAGCAGGCGCATTTCATCGAACGGATCCGCAGAGCTGACCAGGCCACTCTCGAGGATCAGCTCACGATCGAAGACCCACTGCGTTTCACGCGGCCCTGGCTGGTGACGTTGCGGTACAGTCACGTGACGGATCTCAATCGATTCATTCCCTATGAGTGCGAAGCGGACCGCAATCCCATCGTGGACGGCAAGGTCATCATCGCACCGCAGTGACAGGGCTCGTGTCGTAGGCCCAGAATTTAGGCAATGCGAGACTCGTCGCGACAACCGCGAGCACGCACGCTACGCCACCACTCCACAAGCTGAAGGAAACGGTGCTGAGGGATGCGACCCAGCCGGCGCGCGCGTTGCCGAGATGTGGGCCGCTCATGTAGGAGATCATCGCGATCCCACCGCGACGCTGCGCAAGCTGGTGCGGGCTATCGAGTGAGTCAGAAAAGGGCAGCTCCTCATCCGCCCCGCAGCAGACGCATCACCCGCGCACGGATCTTCCCATAGTTGTCGGGCATCAGCGGGCCCAGCAGTCCGCGCTGCTCGGCAGGCAGATGCGCCAGCGGGTGGCCGTGCGTGCGAAACACGTAGTGATCGAAGAAAGCCTTCCAGGCCTGGCGCTCCGCTGCCGGCCGGTCGGCAATCGCGATCAGGCTCAGCAGCAGCGTGGTGTAGGGGGCATCGGGCCCGTAGCTGAAGGCGTCCCACCAGTAGTTGACGAGCCCGTTGAGCGCACCGGTCGACTCCACCTGGTGCCACCAGAGCTTCGGTAGATAAAGTGCGTCGCCCGGCGCCAGGTCGCAGATCCACGCCTGGTCTGCCACTTCTGTGAACAGTGGAAAGCGCTCGTCGTCCGATGGGGAGGAGGCTGCCAGACTCACGGGCGGTCCCGCCATAGTGTGGTCGATGGGCCCCACGTAAAGCCGACTGATGAGCTCCGGCGCATACAGTGTAAAACGCCGCCGCCCCGCAAAGACGCACGCCAGGTTGTCGAAGGTGTCGTAGTGGCTCGACACGTTGGAGGCGGTGCCGAGCCAGATCCGCGGAGCCGTCTGAGGGGCGAGCAGCGGCATCGGATTGCCAGCCGCAAATGCCGGCAGACAGTCCCGGCACGGCACGGACCCGGCGTACACTGACTGCCCGCCCGGGCGCTCAAACGCATCGACGATGGCGGTCAACGCCTCGATGAACTTCATCGACCGGCGCTCGAAGTTGAATCCTTTCAATCCCTCGCCGTAGTAGTACTTGCCGGCGATCGAGGGGTCGCCGAAGTACGCCTCGATCTGCGCGCCGGTATCGAATGCAGAGAGGTAGGTGATGAGCGCGCGGGGTGAGTCGCGCGCAGCCCGCACGACGGGCCAGTCGCCAACCAAGCCCCGGAGGATCACGGGCTGACAGCCTTCCACCACCTCGCGCCGGAAGCGCTCTGGCGAGAGGTCCCGGCCGACGGTCTCCTTGGGCGAGCGACTCATGGGGGCACGAGACACCCAGGCGGGTGTGGATCAGCCGACCGCCGGTTCGCGCGCACCCGCGAGGCCCTTGGTGGGTTTCAGGATTTTCTTGCGCGCTAAGACGGGAATCTGCTTGAGCGAGGCGATCATGTAATGGATGAGGCGCAGGTAGCCGCCGCGAAACAGCTCCAGCACCGCTGTGTCGGGCAAGCGACTCAAAGTGTCCTGGCTCACGCTGTAAAGGCCCGCACACTGGTGTATCGAGCCGTCGCGGAATTTCACCTCGACCTCGACAGGCTCGATGAGCTTGAGCTCCGCGAGCGTCGCCACGAATGTCTGCGTGGTCTCAATGCCAGGCCTCAAGTCCTGGAAGGCCCAGATGATGTTCTGCAGGTACTTGGTCGGCTGCCCGAGCTCGGTGAAGATCGGCTGGCCGCGCTCGGCACCTACGCGCGGGTGATCCAGGTCGATCTCTATCTCCTCCCCACGAGTGTAGAAAGGTCCTCGCTGCAGGCCCAGTGGCCGATAGAACTCCCGCTCGGTCCATTGCTCGAGGAACAGGTTCTCCCCTTCGTCGAATCCCAACATCGCCCCGCAATAGAACTGACCCGTGTTCCGGTCTAGTGAGAAGAGGATAGGATACTGCACGACGAGCTTCGGAAACTCGCTGACGATCACCCGCACGAAGTGCTGGTTGTCCCCGTAGGCGGCCGAAGCGCCTGTGTCCACCTTCAGCGACCGGTGCGTTACTTCGTTGAGGGGTACGATGTTCGTCATGAGGCGACGGTGACAGCTCGTCGTATCTTGCACGCTGAGAATCTGCTTGTCGAATCCATCGTACCCCACGATGATCGCGCGGGTCAGATTGCGTGTCCGCGAGCACGCTGATTCGCGCGCCTGGACCTTTTTCCCGGGTGACCATCCGAGTAAAATGAGCGCTCTTCGCACCCACCCGAGTCCACGCGTCATCCGTGCCTATTGATCCCATTCGCAGCATCGTAATCGTCGGCGGAGGCACGGCGGGGTGGATGACCGCCGCAGCCCTGTCCCGGCTACTTCCGAATCTCAGAGGTCGCATCCGGCTGATCGAGTCCGCCGACATCGGCACGATCGGCGTCGGCGAGGCGACGATTCCGCCGATCATCGAGTATCTGCAGATGCTCGGCGCCGACGAGAACGAAGTCGTGCGCAAGACGCAGGGCACCTTCAAGCTCGGGATCGTGTTCAATGACTGGACGCGAGCCGGACACTCCTACATTCACCCCTTCGGTCCGACCGGCTTGCCGAAACAGGGGGTCCCATTCTCCGCGTACTGGCTGAAGCACGCGGAAAGCGGGACAGCGGCTCCTCTCGAGGCGTATTCGCTGCAAGCCGTCGCAGCGCGCCAAGGCAGGTTCACGCGACCGATTGCCCTCGCCAGATCCCCCCTGGAGACCTTTACCTATGCACTGCACTTGGATGCGACACTCTTCGCTGCATATCTGCGTACGTATTCGGAGGCACTGGGTGTCGTCCGCACGGAAGGCAAGCTCCGCGACGTGGTACTGAGACCGAAGGACGGCTTTATCGCCTCTCTCATGCTCGAAAGCGGCGAGCAGATCGAGGCCGACCTCTACATCGACTGCACGGGCTTCCGCGGTTTGCTGATCGAGGGTGCGCTGCGGACAGGGTATGAGGACTGGACCCGTTGGCTGCCTTGCGACCGGGCCGTGGCGGTGCCGTGCGAACGGACCGGTCCATTCTCCTCGCATACCCTTGCTACGGCCCACGACATCGGCTGGCAATGGCGCATTCCCCTGCAGCACCGGGTGGGAAACGGTTACGTGTATTGCAGCCAGTTCATCAAGGATGACGAGGCGCAGTCGACCCTCGCCTCGAGGCTCGAGGGGCGGCCGCTTCGAGACCCGCTGATGCTGAGATTTACGACCGGAAGGCGGCGCCGGTCTTGGAACAAGAACTGTGTCGCGATCGGGCTCTCCGCGGGCTTTCTCGAGCCGCTCGAGTCCACCGGCATCCACCTGATTCAGCGCGGAATCGTGATGCTGCTGAAACTATTCCCAGACCGGCACTTCAGGCCGGCCGACATTGATCGGTACAACGCCCACCTCGCGTTCGAGTACGAGGCCATCCGCGACTTTCTCATCGTGCATTACAACCGGACGGAGCGCACGGGGGAATTCTGGCGGCACTGCCGCAATATGGATCTCCCCCCCAGCTTGCAGGAGCGCCTCGAGCTCTTCGGCGGATATGGCCGCATCCTCCGTGACGAGAGGGAGCTGTTCACGATGCAGAGCTGGCTCTACCTGCTCATCGGGCAGGGCGTCCAGCTCGCAGGCTACGACCCCATTGCCGATACTTTGAGCGCGGAGCAGTCGCAGCGGGCGCTCGACGATTTTCGAGGCCTCGTCGTCCGGTGCGCTGCAACTATTCCCTTGCACGAGGACTTCGTCGCGCAGCATTGCGCAGCGCCGCCTGAAGCCCGGTCCCGCTGAGGCGCTCACGCCGCAAGATGCGCTCCCGCATGGAATGTAATTGTCAGCCGGCGCTGACTCCCGCTAGGCCCTCGGTGGCCTCTAGGATGCGGCCGTTCTTCTTCCGTGCGAGGATCGGGAACTGCCTGAGGGATGCGATCATGAGGTGAATGAGGCGCAGGTAGCCGCACCGGAACAGCTCCAATACGGCTCGGTCGGGCAGCCGGCTCAACGTTTCCTGGTTGACCGTATACATTCCGACGCGTGCGTGGGTCGAGCCGTCCTCGAACTCCGCCTCGATGTCGACTGGCTCGATGAGATGCAGCTCGATCAACGTCGCGATGAATTTCTTGGTGGCCTCGATGGCGGGTTTCAGGTCCTGGAAGGCCCAGAAAATGCTCCGAAGGTACTCGGTGGGCTCGCCGAGCTCGGTGAAGAGCGGCTGGCCGCCATGGGTCCCGACGCGCGGGTGATCCAGATCGATGGCCAGCTCGGGCCCATGGGCGTAAAACGGTACGCGCTGCAGCATAAGTGGCCGATAGAACTCCAGCTCCGCCCATTCGTCGAGGAACAGATTCTCCCGCTCGTCGAACCCCAGCATCACGCCGCACAGGAGCGTGCCCGTGTTCGCATTTTTGGTGAACAGGAGGGGGTAGTGCACGACGAGTTGCGGAAACTCGTTGAGGGTCACCTGCACGAATGGGTGGTTGTCGCCGTAGGCGGCCGAGGCGCGGGGGTCCACCTGCAAAGACCGGTGCGTCTCACTGTTGAGAGGAACAATCCGGGTCATGATGGTGCGGTCTTAAGCCTCAGATGGGCTGCAGCCCGTATTCGAAGATCTTTTTCAGCAACTCACGGTTCTTCGGCAGCCGCAGCCGCAATTCTCCCGTGAGCCGCTCATTCTCCTGCACCAGCCTCGAGGCGACCGGGGCAGTGTCCACAGTGTCTTCGGGGGCGACCTCGGTCCGAAATCCCATACCGTAGAGCACGTACTGATAGCTCGCAGCCGGGAAGACCTCCTCCAGCCGGTCGAATTCGTCGAAGAACCAGGGAGACTGATACTTCCACAGCGTCAGCAGATCCTTGAGCCGGTCCGGCACGGTGGCCGGATCGACATTGTCACGCCAGAACGCGCTGTCGGTGCGTCTGGTGAGGACGTAGTGGAGCTTCAGGAAATCTATGATCCGGCCCCAGCGATACAGCGTCACGTCGTTGAAGCGCCTTGCGACGATGTCCATCACCTCCCGGCAGGCGGGCATCTGCTCGGCCAGCAGCTTCGCCGAAATCTCGACGAGCACGATGGCCGAAGACTCGAGCGGCTCTAGGAATCCCTGTGCCAGCCCCATGGCCACACAGTTGTTCCGCCAGAAGACCTTGCGGTGGCCGGAACGGATCGGTATCTTGCGGACCGGCAGATCCTTGTGGCCCGGCCCGATGTAGCGCGACAACGCCGCGCGCGCCTCGTTCTCGGTCGTATGGCGGCTCGAATAGACGTGGCCGACGCCACGACGCGTAGGCAGACAGATGTCCCAGATCCACCCGGCCTCCTGCGCCGTCGAGATCGTCTGGGAGGCCATGGGAGCATCCGGGGTCTCGAATGGGACCTGCACCGCGAGCGCAGTATCGCAGAAGAGGATGTCGCCGCAATCCTTGAAGCCGACGCCGAGCGTCTTGCCAATGAGCAGCGCGGAGAAGCCGCTGCAGTCGATGAACAGATCGCCGCGGATCTCCCCCGCTTGTTTCGTCAGCACAGCTTCGATGTCGCCCGACTCGCCTTGCTCGGCCTTGATGACATCCGCCAACACGTGGTGGACGCCGAGTTTTGCCGTGCAGTGCCTTGCGAGGAACGGGGCGAACTTGCCCGCATCCAGGTGATAGGCGTAATTCGCGAGCCCCTTGTACTCGGCGCTCGTGATCGTCTTCGGTGCGAGGCCCTCATCACACAACCTGCCTTGCGGAGAGACGAAATCGCAGAAGCTGCGCCGAGGTCCCTCTCTGAACCAATGCGGCACGAGATTGAGCTGCGAGAATCCCTGCGGAAGCATTAGGGGATGGTAGTACGCATCGTCGTCCGTGCCTGTCGTCCAGCGGGCGAACTTTCCGCCTTGTTTGAAGGACGCATCGCAGTGCCGGAACAGCTCCGTCTCCGAAACGCCCGTCCTCTCCAGGGACGCCCGCATCGTCGGCCAAGTCCCTTCTCCGACCCCGATGATGCGGATGTCCGGCGACTCGATCAGCGTGACCGAGAAGGCGCCTGATTTCATCCGTGCTTGATGGCGCGCGGCGATGATGGCCGCCGTGAGCCACCCCGCGGTTCCCCCACCGACGATGACTACAGATCTGACCGGTGTCACCAGTGAGCCTTTTCTCGCTATCTCGTGCGCAAGGCTATCACGTTCCCGCGCAGGGAAATGGGGCCGCCCAGCGCGGCGCGGCCCCAGGATCCGCAACAGCGAGAAAGACCGTCTCGGGCTAGAATTTCGCGTGAACCCCCATCGTGAACGATCTTCCATAATCGACCACGTTCAGGAGCTGGTTGCTGAAGCGGCCGGTGGTGTGGTACTCGGCGTCCGTGAGGTTCAAAGCCTCGAAGAACACGCTCAGGTGGCTGCTGATGTCGTAGCTCGTGCTGAAGTCGACCTCCGTCGAGGACTCGAGGAAGGTCGGCTCCGTACCGAACAGCGCGCTGTTTTGCTCCTGACCGAACGCCAGGAACTGCCTGCCCTGCCATTGTACCGCGACCCGGGCCTGCAAGCCGTTCCGCTGGTAGAAGGCGATCAGGTTCGCCGAGTTGCCGATGCCGGGTAACGCGAACTGCGTCGTCCCCTGTTCGGTGTTGTACGGATTGAACGGCTTGTTCGTATGCGCGTACGTCCCGTTGATCTGGAAGCCGAAGCCGTACGCAAGCATCTGCTGCCAGGTCGCCTCGATGCCGTCGACGTTCGCCGACTCACCGTTGACGGTCGTGGTGTCCGCAAACACCATCGGCTTGCCGAAGTTCGTCGAGAGCGGACTTGGATCGTTGATCGGCAACGTTATCGTCGCCGTGCCCTGGATCGGGAACTGCGTGATGTGCTTGTAGAACAGGTCTGCGGACACGTAGTCGTTCGAGGCGTAGTACCACTCCGCCCCGAGGTCTAAGTTGGTCGCCAGGTATGGCAGCAGTGACGGGTTGCCCGAGCCGGCGGTCAGTGCGTTTACGCGCCCACCATAGGTCGTATTCGGCTTGAGATTGATGTTCAGCGGCGCCGATTCCGTCCGCGAAGCGTCCAACCTCACCTTCAAGTCCGGCATGACCAGCAGGTTGAGGTCCAGGGACGGCAGGAAGTAGCTGTACGAATTCTTGACCGACTTGAGTGTCTGCGGACCGAAATTGAAGCTGTACGCAGTGAGGTCACCTGCCGGAACGGCCGCGCTCACCGGTACCGCGAACAGGCCGGAGGAGGTCACGTCGGTCCGCTGATACCGCAAGCCCAGGTTCGTTTTCAGCGGCATCGCGCCCCAGTGGAACGTATGCTCCCCAGTGACGAACGGCGCGTAACTCTTGCGCTCCACGTTGTTCACGCACGAGGGGCACAGATTGATGGGCGGCAGCCCCTTCTGGTTCGGATACGTCGGAGTCGGATAGCCGTTGGTCTGTACGAAATCGGCATTGATCGGCTGAGTCTCGAGATAGGCGAGCACGGCGTAGGGGTTGTACAGATTGACGCCCGGCGGCAGCTTGTTGTTGCCGTTCATGCCCGGAATGAAATTGGGCAGGGTCACCGGTGTGAACAGGCTCGCGGGCAGCGCCACGCCGTCCGTATTGCCCGAGGCGGGTCCGTAGCCGCTCCACAGCTGCCAGTTGTTGTTTGAGCCGTTGAAGGAGAAGGTGTCGTACTCGGCGGATTCGAAGGCGTCCTTCAGATATTGCAAGCCGGCGTTGATCCTGGTGCTGCCATCCTTCCAGGCGGCGTTGAGCTTCACCTGGGTGATCTTGTCGGTATTGATCTGCGACTGCAGCGGGACGACGTGTGAGCCGATGATCGCCGGGTTGTTGCCGAAGAAGTTGGCTCCCTGCGGGTTGGTCGAGACGTTGCTGTTCGGCCCGTACGCCGTCCAGTATGGCAGGGTGTTGCTGCCCTGGCTGGTGGCGAGGCCTCCGGTGTAGTTGTTGGTGCCGTTGCCGTACCCCGTATCGGCGTCGATGTCGGACAGGGTGTGGTTCGGGTTGAGCTTCGACGTAGATTGAGCGGCATCCGCCTCCACCGCCCAGTTCTCGTTCACATCCCAGCGCACGTTGATGCCGGGCGTGTTGGTTTCGATGTAGGTTTGGGCCACGAACGAGTTGAAGTCGGTCGGTCCGGTGTACGCGAAATCGGTGATGGTACCGTTCGAGTCTTGCGTCGCGTTGGGAAACGCCCCGAACCAGGTGCTGAACTGGAATCGGTCCTGGTGATCATCGGACGAGGAGTAGTTGTCGTCGATCGTGACCAGCACCGCATCCGTTGGGTGCCACTGCAGAGCCACGCGCCCGTCCTTGCGCCTCTCGTCGGCTCGCTCCAGGTACATCGCCGTGTCCTGGGGATACCAGGTGGGCACGGTGGCCGTACCGGCAGCGCCGGCTCCCACGCTCGCGCAGCCGGAAGCGCCGAAGTGCGAGGTCGGGTTCGTGGCGAACGACGAGCAGGGTGTGAATTGGCCCTTCCAGCCCACGACGTCGAGGTGGTGATTGGTCACATGCGTGTCGTGATAATCCCCAGCGATAAGGATGCCGAAGGTATCGTCGGCGAACGTATCACTGAAGAGAGCGGCGGCGGAGGGCCGAGCTCCGCCGTCGTTGCGGTATTCGACGGCGGACGCATTGGCCCGCACCTGCAGGCCGGGGTGGTCGAAGGGCTTGGGAAACTTGACATTGATCGTCGCGCCGAGCGCGCCGGTAGAAAGGTTCGAATCGGGAGTCTTGAGCACGTCGACCTCACCGACCCAATCCGCGCTCAGGGCGCTGAAGTCGAAATTCTGCCCGAGGCCCGAAGCGATCTGACGCCCGTCGCTCAGCATCTCGTTGAACTGCGTGCCGAAGCCGCGAACCGTGACGCCGGTTACATTGCCGGTCGACGTCGCCGCGCCGGCCGCCGTCTGCAGATTGACAGTACCGCGGTCCACCGTCACGCCCGGGATGCGCGAGATGGCCTCGCCGATGTTACTGTCCGGGAATTGGCCGATGTCCTCGGCCGAGATCGCGTCGACCACGCCTACTGCGTTCTGCTTGATGTCCAAGGCTCTCTGCAGGGAGGCCCGGATACCGGTAATGACGACTTCCTGCAGCTCCTCGGGCTTCTGTGCCGCCGGTGTCGTGGTCGTGTTCTGCGCGAAGATCGGGCCGGACAAAGCGCTCAGGGACAGTGTGGACACTGACCCCAGAGTGGTTCGCACGATTTTGCCGATCTGGGCCTTCGCAGCTGGATTTTTCATTCAAACCTCCCCCTCAAGGTTGTCACCAATAGTTCATTCGCAGGCCATCGCGTCGCCCGCCTCGGGGTTACGTCATGGCGGATATCCTGGCGGCAGTGGGCATGACGGGCGCATCGATGCCGGGTGGTCGGACCCCCGGATGTGTGTCGTGTGCTTGCCCACCCTGATTACGCATAGTCCGCCCCCCCGGGTGCTTTGCGCACGCATCGAACTAACTTGGGATCGGCCCGCCGAATGTTGCGTGTAGAACGGTCCCACAAATATGGTAGCGCTCCCATCTTATCCTCGGGGGCCTCCATGTCAAGCCGCGGGCGTGCTCCTCATGACCGTCGCAATGCCACGGGCCGCGGGTGTGCGATGCTGCCATGAGCAGCGATCGAATCCGCGGCGTTGCAGGGTTGGAAGAGGGGACAGCGCGGCGGATGGTGGCGCTGAGCCGGTCCAGGTTTCTGCGGAAAATGTGCACTGCCACATCGGGGTCATCGAGTCCGACCGGAGCGCAAACCGCCGGCGTCGGCGCAGCCACCCTGTCCCTCTCACGGATTTCATCCTGGCGATCGAGATCACCGACGCTGGAGATTCTGCTTGTCAATTCAAAGCGTTAGCCTCTCTCAAAAGAAATTGCCGCGGCCTTTGCGCGCCGCCGCCGCAGATTTCGTTCCGAACTGACATCACACGACCGTCCCAGCAGAATCCTGCTTGAGCTCGTACCAACTTGCGAAGCTCGTCGGACACGTCCACGGATCCGACGCGGTCGAGGAGGGTGTCAACTTCCGCCATCCCGCGCCTGGCAAAGCTTGCGCGTGAACTCGAGGTCTTTGTCACGGCCGCGTGTGTCCATTTCGCCACGCTGGGGGCTTGCGGACGAGGCGCGGCGGGCCACCGAAGGTTGCCAGGCAGGATGACCTTGCCCTATCCCAGCAGGGCGCGGCCGTGAAAAAGATCTCGTTT
>FTEN01000388.1_pt1 | contig 12556 bp, 9 predicted proteins | sample 1640221 | NCBI WGS metagenome assembly FTEN01 (sample SAMEA3914816, study PRJEB12502) | metagenome | biome: forest; material: soil | place: USA | collected 2011-09-16 | depth 0.3 m | reverse complement strand
CACCCGAGCCGCAGGCCGGCCAGGTCAGGATCAAGGTTCGGGCGGCGTCGGTGAATCCGGTGGACTGGAAGCTGATCGCCCGGCAAGCGCCTGGAACCCGCTTGATTCCCGGCAGGGATCTTGCCGGCACCATCGATGCGGTCGGGGAGGATCACGGCCATTGGAAGGTCGGTGACGCCGTGATCGCGATTGCGCCGGGAGGTTCGTATGCGCAGTACGCAATCTCCCCCATCACTGCGGTGGCGGCCAAGCCGACGCGCCTGTCTTTCGAGGAGGCTGCCGGCCTGCCTGTCGTAGGCGAAACAGCCTGGCGAGCGATCGTCACGGTGGCAAACGTGCAGGCGGGGCAACGAGTTCTCATTCACGGCGGCGCGGGTGGGGTGGGATCGGCAGCCGTTCAAATCGCCAAGGCGCGCGGTGCGTATGTGATCGCCACAGCTTCGCCGCGCCATGACAAATTGCTGCAGTCCCTCGGCGCCGACGAAATTGTCGACTACAACAGCGTGCGCTTCGAGGACAAGCTCAGGAATCTCGACGCAGTGTTGAATACTGTCGACTCCGATACCGGGGTTCGCTCGGTGTCGGTCCTGAAAGAGGGCGGCATATTGGTCTCCGTAGTAGGCCCGCCACCGGCTACCGAATGCGAGGCGGCCAGGATTCGCTGCGCCGTCACTGGCTCTGCGACGGGCGAAATGCTCGGTTCGGTGAGTGAGCTCGCCGCTCAGGGCAAGCTCCACATCCACATCGACCGGAGGGTACGCCTGGAGGAGGCTGCAATGGCCCTGGAGCTGAATCGCCAGGGGCACACGGGAGGCAAGATAATCCTGCAGGTCAGTCGCTGAGCCCCACCGCTGGCTTGCGGCCTCAATCGGCGCGACCGACTATTTGAAACGCAGCCCAGAACATCGGCTGCGGGTAGCGACTACGGGTCTCGATCTGAGCGAGCCGCAAGGCCTCGCGCTTGTCCGCAGTCTCCAGATTCCGGTAGAAGCTCATCATCAGCTGCGCAGTCGCCGCGTCGTCGACTTCCCACAGGCTCGCAACGATCGAGCGGGCTCCGGCATACAGGAAGCCGCGCGTCAAGCCGATCACGTCGTCGCCGCTGGCTACCTTTCCGAGTCCCGTCTCGCACGCCGACAGCGTCACGAGATCGGTGTCCCAGCGCAGTGAGTACAGGTCGCTCACGGTCAACACGCCGTCGGGCTCGTCGCCCTTGGCCAGATACAGTCCGGAGCTCAGCGGGCTGTCGGTGTTGAATTTGCCGTGCGTGGCAAAGTGCAGAATCGAGAAACCGTTGCCGAGCTCCTTTACCGCGGTCTTGCTGGCCTGCGCGCGCACCAGCGCCCGGGATGCCGGAAACATCGCAACGACGTTCACGGCCTCGACTTGTGCGTTGGGCAGATCGAAGCGTGCATTGCCCAGATCCGGATTGCCCAGCGCCAGCAGTTTGCCAGGCTTGATCGGCCGATCGGTCTTGAGGTAGACGAGCGTGTCGGCGCTGGGGATGAGCCGTACGCTGAAGCGATCGATGACGTATTGATCGCCATCCGATAGAGCTACGAAGGGCAGGTAGTGCAGCACTCCGTGCGGAGAGATCGTGAGCCGGTTGCCTCGTATCTCCGGCAGCAGCGGGCGCAGCAGGCGGTCGTACAGAGCGCGGCCCCGCGCGGCAGAGTCGGGGTCGCGCCGTTCGATCGCGTCGCGAAACGCGCGTACGTCCTCATCCAACCTCTGTCCCGAGAGCTTGAATCCCTTGATGGTCGTGCCCGACAGGACGAGGGCATACAGATCATCCCCGCTGCGGTAGTAATCGATGAGAGTTTCGTCACTTGCGATTCGCGCCGCGACATCGGCAATGGAGACTCGTTGCACGGCAACGAGCGAGGCCGCTTCGGGCGCGCTGCTTGCAAGGTCGGCGCGCGAAGCGGCGACGAGCTTTACGCCCCGGACCGCTTCCTCATCGACAGGAAGACCGATACCTCCTTCGACGGTGGAGGCGTGCGCGAACAGTTCGCGGACCTTGTCGTCGACGGCAGCGGGCGGTGCGAGATCGCGCCGCTGTGCGAGCAAGTCGACGAGCGCGCGTCCCTTGGCGCGCTCCGCCACCAGGAAAGCCTCGTTCCAGTCGCCGCTCTGCGCGAGCACGCCGACCAGCGTGCCGTACACGGCCTGCTTGTCGCCCGCGAAGCCGATCTTTGCTGCCTCGAATGAGATCGTGCTGCGTACGCTCTCGATCGCCTCAGTCGATCGCTCGAGCAGCGCAGTCGCCTCGGCGCGCTGCCCATCCCGGAGGGCTAGCAGGCCGCGCTCGTAGAGCGCCACCCAATAGAGGTTGCCCATGCCGCGAATCTCCGGCAATGCGAGTAGCGTATCGAGCATTGCACGCGCCTCTTTCGTTTTACCGACGCGCGCCAGGCTCTGCGCGTAGATCAACGCGTTCGAGGCGTCCTCGACGGCGACGGCGAAAAGACGCGCATCCGAGGGCGCAAAGGGTGAGAAGAACACCGTGTTGATGACAGAGTCCCTGACCTTGAAGGGGAACAGGAACACCCATCCCATGGCATTGCCGAACTGTTCGCGGTGTCTCTTGCGCTCGAGATCGGCCGCGGTGGCGTCGTAAGCCTGTACGACCTGCGCGTACTCACCCATCGCAAACAGCGGGCCGATGGACAACAGCTGTGCTTTGGCCTTGTAGGGCGCCGAGGTTGGAATGAGCCCGGTGAAATTGTCCTTCTTTCTCAGCTCTTCCCACTTGCGCAGGTCGGCGAGTGCGGCTTGCGCTTCGGGCAGCTCACCCAGGTGCTGGTAGAGCAACGAGCGCTGCGCGGCCAGGCTCATTGCGATGGTCTCTGCGGACAGATCCAGTCCCGCCGGATTGTCCCGGCCGAAGCGCGAGTCATCGTCCACGAGCATGCTCGCGCCGCCCACCGTTTCAGCCACCCACGTGAAATCGCCGCGGGCTTGGCCACCAAAGAAGGACTGATGGGTCTTGCGGTAGTCCTCGGGCATGGCATTCCAGGCGGACTCGGCCCATTTCAAGGCGACTTCAGGCTCGCCGAGCTCCGCATACGCGGACGCGCGCATCCAGCCGGTGAGTACCGGCGTCACGCGGCGAACCACTTCAACGTGCGCGATGCGCTTGCCGCCCCTCTCGACCTTCGCTTCGAAGAGATCGAGACAGCGGAACAGTTCGTCGTAGTTGCGGTACCGGAACTTGATCGCACAGACCCGGAAGTGGTCGATCCAGTTGACTGAATCGGAAGGGCTCTGAATGAGGCGCCAGTTGTCGGACCACTTGTCCAGTCCGGTGTGAGTCTTTGAGCTGGGGCGCGCTTCCGATTTGGTGGCCCCACCGTGGGGTGTTGCAGTGGGTTGCGCCTTCAGCGGATCACCCATGCGATACGAGGTGGCGCATGCGCTCGCAATCAGTACGAGAAGAACTGAAGCGACCGCCACCAGAGAACAGCGCGAGATCGCGCGTGCGAGCGGAACGGGTGTCTGCGCGTGCACCATCGAGCCCCTTCGATGCGACAAGCCGCCAGGGCATGCGCGGGAGTGCGTTTGCCTTGCTCATCAGAACGCCGAAATCACGCGGCGACGGAGCGCGAGCGGCTCTCTGGACAATGGTTATTGGCTTGGCCACTCCGATCGTGCGGAGCGGGTGCTCTGACTTGAGCGGGCAGCATACACTTTGCAACACACCGCAGCGCTTGACGGCGCCCCCCGGCCTCGGTTTAAACTGCTTGGTAAATAAACCAAGGGGTTTAAATTGTGACAGACCTGCTCAGCGCCAAATTCGCGGCCCTGGCCGATCCCACCCGGCGCGCGATTCTTGCTCGCCTTGCCCTCGGTGAAACCACACTGAGCGATCTCGCCAAGCCCTTCGCGATGTCGATTCCCGCCGTGGCCAAGCATCTTGGAACACTGGAACGCGCAGGTCTGGTGAAGCGCGGTCGCCGTGCCAAGTCACGGCCTGCGAGTCTGCAAGTGGCGGCACTGACCGACATGACCGACTGGATCGAGCGCTGTCGGGTCCATTGGCAGGGCAGCTTCGAGCGGCTGGCGGACTACCTGAGCTCCCAGAGAAGCACGGAGTCGAGCGATGGCTGAGAACCCGGCGAAGGCATCTGCGCGACGCGAGTCGCCACCCGCCCGAGCGCGCGGCGCCGATCTGCAGATCGTGCGCGAATTCCCCGTTACCCGCGAACGACTCTGGCGTGCCTGGACGCAACCGGAGGCCATCCTCAAGTGGCTCGGACCCGCCGACTGGCCGGCCGCGGAGGTCACGGCGGACGTAAGGCCGGGCGGCGCCTGGCGCGCATGCCTTCGCTTCCGCGGCGGTGATCGAGTGCTGTGGCAGTCGGGACGCTATCTGATCGTCCAGCCCCCGGAGCGCCTGCAGTTCACCTTCATGTGGGAAGGATCGAGCCATGAGGATGGGCCGGGCGTTGAAACGCGCGTCACCGTCATTCTGCAGCCCACGGCTGCCGGCGGCACGCGGATGCAATTCTCACAAACGGGCCTCGCCTCCCGGGAGAGCGTGGCCGGTCACGCCGCGGGCTGGGACAGTACGTTCGCACGACTCGCAGCGCACCTGCGCGAACCAACCTGACACTGAAAGGAGAGCATCATGGCCGACAAACCCTCCGCCAGCGCCCCGGTCAAGGGCGGCGTCGTGGCCTACCTCAGCATTGACGGGGCGGCACGTGCTGTTGAATTTTACAAGAGGGCCTTCGGTGCCGAGCTCGTCGCCATGCAGCCGCCGGATGAGAAAGGGCGCACCATGCACGCTCATCTGTACATCAACGGAACCTCATTGATGCTGAGCGATTTCTACCCGGAGCACGGACACCCGAAGGTCCAGCCGCAGGGTTTTTCCATCATGATTCCCACTCACAACATCGATGCTGACTATCGGCGCGCCATCGACGCCGGCGCCGTGGCGACGATGCCCCCGGCCGACATGTTCTGGGGCGATCGCTACGGGCAGTTGCAGGATCCGTTCGGCGTCACGTGGGCGATGAATCAGGGCAAACGCTGAACAAGGTGAACGACAAATGAGCACTCGCGCAATGCAATACACAGGCTGGACCATGACGGTGCTGGCGATTGTGTTTCTGCTGCTGGACGCGGGAATGAAGGTGGCCGGCGCGCGCGCCTCGCTGGACGCGACCGCCGAGTTGGGATTCGGTGCGGATCAGGTCCGACTGCTGGGCGTGATCCTGCTGATCGTCACCCTGCTCTACGCGCTGCCAGCCACATCGATCTTCGGGGCCATCCTCGTCACCGCCTATCTCGGCGGCGCGATTGCCGTACATCTGCAGCATCGCAGCCCACTCGCATCGCACGTCCTTTTTGGCGTCTACGTCGGGCTCTTTGTCTGGCTGGGGGCATACCTGCGCACCCCTGCGTTGCGCTCGCTCGTTCCGATCCTCCGCCCCGCGCCGCTCGCTCAAGGCAACTGAAGCCGACAGCACCGCAATCTGCCCACCTACTTCCCGGAGTGCACTCATGGCCATCAAATCCATCTCGCCCTTTCTGTGGTTTCAAGGCCAGGCCGAGGAGGCGGCAAAGCTGTACGTCTCCTTGTTCGAGGATTCCCGCATCACGCACGTGTCGCGTTACGGCGATGCGGGGCCGGGGCCGAAAGGTTCGGCGATGGTAGTGGGTCTGCAGCTGCACGGTCAGCGCCTGTCGTTTCTGAACGGCGGACCGAACTTCAAGCTGGACGAAGCGTTCTCCCTGATGGTCGATTGCACGGAGCAGTCGGACATCGACCGGCTCTGGGAGGCGTTGGGGGCAGGCGGTGCCTACAGTGTCTGCGGGTGGCTCAAGGACCGGTTTGGCCTGTCGTGGCAGATCAACTACGCCGGGCTGCCCGAGCTCATGACGCAAGGGGAGGGGCGCGCCGGGCGAGTCATGGCCGCGATGATGCAGATGAAGAAGATCGACATCAAGGCGCTGCAGGACGCGGCGCGCTAGGAGAGTCGCTCGAGCGCGAACCCGCGATCGTCGATCCGACAGGTGCGCAGTCCGAGCGGTCCGGGAAGGGAGCGTACGTGGCAAAGCGTGCAGGCAGGGTCTGGAGCATCGATGCCTACATCAGTAGGTTTCCACCCGGGGTTCGCCGCATCCTGAAGAGAATTCGCGCTACGATCGTCGCGGCTGCACCCGATGCGCAGGAAACGATCAGCTATCGCATGCCGGCTCTCAAGCAGACAGGGATGCTCGTCTACTTCGCCGGATTCAAACACCACGTGGGGATGTTTCCGCCCGTCAAAGGCGACGCGCGGCTTGACGGGGCGCTGGCCAGATACCGGGGACCGAAGGGAAACCTGCGCTTTCCGCTGGACGAACCCATTCCCTACGGCTTGATCACACGCATCGTGAAATTGCGCGTCAAACAGGACCGGGCACGATCGCGTGGCGGCCGCGTCAAGGCGCTCAGTTCTCACACCTGAAAATTTCGTTCAGCGCCGCGGGCGGCACACATGTGAGCAACCGCCCAGGTCGCCCGCGCACGCTCATTTCCCGGGCACCACGTTCCATTGAAACTGCCCGGTCTGATATCGGTCGTAGTAGGTGCCCGTGATCACGCCGTTGACCAGCTTGCCTTGAAAGGTCACCTGGGTGCTGGTCGCGCCATCCGGATATCTGCGTTGCACGCCTCCCTGGACACCGAGGTGCGTGATCGTCGTTCCGTGCACATTGTTGGGATCTGAGATATCGACCGCTGAGTGCGTGCGGTCGCCGTTGGTTGCGAGTGTATCGAGGGTGCCGTCCCTGTTGATGGTTACGGTCCCGGTACCCACCACACCGGGTAGCAGGCTGGACGTCCCCCAGCCGGTATAGGGGCCGCCAGGTTTCAACGATGCGAACGCTGCCGGAGGATGGGCGACTATCGGCGGATGCGCGGCCGTTGCAGGTTGAGTGGCCACTGGAGTTGCCGCCCGCGACAGCTTCCGCGCCATCATCTGAGCTTCGGCGACGTGCATCCCTTTGGGGAAGCTGGTTGTGTAACTCGTGAAGTCGGAGGCGTCGGTGCTTCCCTTGACTCCCTGCCAGTACGACTCATCGAGCTCCGCTCCCGTTGGTACGTGTATGGCTGCCGCGGCCGCAACCGTGTTACCGGCGCCCGCCGCAGCGGCAGGCGCGCCCGGACGGAAGTAGAACTGGCCGAGCGACTGATCATAGAGCGCCGGCACCTGCTCGTGACCTACGCCGCGGGCCAGGTCGACCACATTGCTCTGAACGTTCTTGAGCAGCGACCCCGCAGGCACGCCGGGCTTGCGCATTTCCTGGATCAGAACGCGAGTAAACAGACCGTTGGGACTCGTATCGTGCGGGCCGAGATTGTCCAGAGCAGACTGACCGGCGCCGGCGGAGTACATGATCATCTGGCCGGTCGCGGGCGTTACGGGCACGAGCCCGCGTCCGCCGATGGCCCGGCCGGCTTCCTTGAACGGGTTGGTGCGGCAGGCATCGATCACCGCGAGCGCAAAGCGGGCCTTCTGATCGCTCAGATCATCGAGAATCCTTTGCAGTGCCACCGCGTCGTCGGCCACCTGCGCCTCGCTCTCCGCCGCAATGTCGACCGGAACCAGGTAGTTCGTGCCGCCGAACTGGACGCCGTGGCCGGAATAGTAGAAAACGACCTCATCGCCCCCTGCGACGTGGCCCTTGAAGTCGCGCAGCGCAGCCTTCATCGCCTTCTGCGTGAGATCCAGCTTCAAGGTCACATCGAAGCCCACCGTCTTCAGCTCCGCTGCGATCGCCTTCGCGTCCGAGCGAGCATTCTGCAGCTGCTGCACGTTCTGATAGCTGTCGTTGCCGATGACGAGCGCGAGGCGCCGCGCTTGAACGCTCGTTGCGAGGAGCGAAACAAGGATCAACGCGAGGATCTTGCGCATGGCGTGCATCCGGGATCCGCAGGCAAGGGACGGTGAACGGCGCGGGCGGAGGGTATTATAGAAAACTTAGGGCAGGTCCGTGGCGCCCATCAGGTACCGGTCGCACTCCCGCGCCGCGCCGCGGCCCTCGTTGATGGCCCATACCACCAGGCTCTGTCCGCGGCGGCAGTCCCCGGCAGTGAACACGCCTTTGACGTTCGTCGCGAACCGGCCATGCTCGGCGGCGATATTGGAGCGAGCGTCGGTCTGAATGCCGAGCTCCTTCAGCAGCGGCTGTTCCGGGCCCGTGAAACCCATCGCCAGCAGTACCAGCTGCGCCGGGATTTCCTGCTCGCTGCCCGGCACTTCGGCGGGCACGAATCGGCCGCCCGCATCCTTCTGCCAGGAAATCTGTACGGTCGTCAGCGAGTGCACCTGCGCCGCCGCGTCGCCGTTCAGCCGCTTCACGGTGGTGACGTACACCCGCGGATCCCCACCGAACCTCGCAGCCGCCTCTTCCTGGCCGTAGTCGAGCTTGTACACCTTGGGCCACTCCGGCCAGGGATTGTCGTCCTCACGCTCCATGGGGGGACGCGGAAGAATCTCGATCTGCGTGAGACTCTTGCAGCCCTGACGCATCGCGGTGCCGACGCAGTCGGTGCCTGTGTCGCCGCCCCCGATCACGATCACATGCCGATCGCGCGCGTGGATGGGACTGTGGTCCGGGCCACCGTTGAGAAGCGCCTTCGTACTTGCCGTCAGATACTCCATCGCAAAGTGCACGCCGCGCAGATTGCGGTTCTCCACAGCCAGGTCGCGTGCCTGTGTCGCGCCAGTGCAAATGACAGTGGCATCGAAATCCTTCAACAGCAACGGCGCCTCGACGTTCTCACCCACGTTCGCGTTGCAAACAAACTTGATGCCTTCCTTTTCCAGCAGATCGATGCGGCGCAGCAGCACCTCCTGCTTGTCGAGCTTCATGTTTGGAATGCCGTACATGAGCAGCCCGCCAGGCCTGTCTTCGCGCTCGAGCACCGTGACCGCATGTCCCGCACGGTTCAATTGGGCCGCCGCCGTGAGACCTGCAGGGCCGGACCCGATCACCGCCACTTTCTTTCCGGTCCGCGAGGCCGGCTGCACGGGCACGATCCAGCCCTGCTCCCAGCCTTCATCGACAATGGCGTTCTCGACGGACTTGATCGTCACGGGCGGCGCGTTGATGCCGAGCACGCATGAGCCCTCGCACGGCGCCGGGCACACGCGGCCGGTGAATTCCGGGAAGTTGTTCGTCTTGTGCAGCCGCTCGAGAGCCTCGCGCCACAGCCCCCGGTAGACCAGGTCGTTCCACTCCGGAATCAGGTTGTTGATCGGGCAGCCCGAGGCCATTCCCGAGATGAGCGTGCCCGTGTGACAGAACGGCACCCCGCAGTCCATGCAGCGCGCGGCCTGGTTGCGCAGCCGCTTGTCGTCCATGTGGTGATGAAACTCTTTCCAGTCGCGCACGCGCTCGATCGGCGTGCGGTCTACCGGCAGCTCGCGCAGATACTCTATGAACCCTGTAGGTTTGCCCATCGCCGTCTAGTTCCCGCCGACGCGCGCCAGGTCGCGCGCATTCTCTTCGAACGCCACCATGATGGCTTCATCGCCGCTCAAGCCCTGCTCGTGCGCGCGCTTGAGCGATGCAACCGCGCGTTTGAAGTCCTTCGGCATGATGCGCACGAACTTCGGCAGCATGGCAGCCCAGTTCTCGAGCACTTGCCCGGCGCGGGCGCTGCCCGTCAGCTCGCGGTGCCGCTCGATCATGGCGTGCACTGTTGCGATTTCCTGCGGATCGTCCAGCGCTTCGATGTCGACCATCTGCTGGTTGACCCGTCCCGGGAAATCGCCCGCCTCGTCGAGCACGTACGCAGTACCCCCTGACATGCCGGCACCGAAGTTCCGTCCCGCCGGTCCCAGCACGACGACGCAACCACCGGTCATGTACTCGCACCCGTGGTCGCCTACTGCTTCAACGACCGCATCGACACCACTGTTGCGCACGGCGAAGCGTTCCCCGGCCATGCCGCAGATGTAGGCCTCGCCGCTGGTCGCCCCGTAGAGCCCGACGTTTCCGATGATGATGTTGGTCTCGGGCACGAACGTCGAGCCGGCCGGCGGAAACACGACGATCCGTCCGCCCGACAGGCCCTTGCCGAGGTGATCGTTGGCGTCTCCCTCGAGGAGGAAAGTCATGCCGGGTGGCATGAAAGCGCCGAAGCTCTGTCCCGCGGAGCCCTTGAAGTGAATACGAATGGTGTCGTCCGGGAGGCCCTGCGGGCCGTACTTGCGGGTGATCTCGCTGCCGGTGATCGTACCGACCACGCGATTCACGTTGCGGATGGGCAGCTCGGCGCGCACTCGCTCACCGCGCTCGAGCGCCGGCCTGCACAACTCCAGAAGCGTGGTGACATCCAGCGCCTTGTCGAGTCCGTGATCCTGCTGAATCTGGCAGAAGCGACCGACTTCTGCGCCTACATCCGGCTGGTAGAGGATGTTGCTGAAGTCGAAGCCTTTCGCCTTCCAATGGTCGATCGCCTTTCTCGGCATGAGCCGATCCACGCGGCCGATCATCTCTTCGACCGTGCGGAAGCCGAGCTGGGCCATGAGCTCGCGCATGTCCTGTGCGATGAAGCGCATGAAATTGATCACGTGCTCGGGTTTGCCGGCAAACTTCTCGCGCAGGCGCGGATCCTGCGTCGCCACTCCCGCAGGACAGGTGTTGAGGTGGCACACGCGCATCATGATGCAGCCGACCGACACGAGCGGTGCGGTGGCGAAGCCGAACTCTTCGGCACCGAGCAGGGCGGCAACGACGACGTCGCGGCCCGTTTTCAACTGACCATCCGTTTCCACGGCGATGCGACTGCGCAGGTTGTTCAGAACCAGAGTCTGGTGGGTCTCCGCCAGCCCCAGCTCCCAGGGGAGCCCGGCATGAGCGATCGACGTCTGCGGTGAAGCGCCGGTACCGCCATCGTGGCCGCTGATCAGCACGACATCGGCGTGCGCCTTCGCGACTCCCGCGGCGATGGTTCCGACGCCGACCTCAGCAACCAGCTTGACGCTGATGCGTGCGTGGCGGTTGCCGTTCTTCAGGTCGTGGATGAGCTCGGCCAGGTCTTCGATCGAGTAGATGTCGTGATGGGGGGGAGGGGAGATGAGGCCGACACCGGCAGTGGTGTGCCGCGTTTTCGCGATCCACGGATACACCTTCGTGCCGGGCAGCTGTCCACCCTCACCGGGCTTCGCGCCCTGCGCCATCTTGATCTGCAGCTCCCGGGCGTTCACCAGATACTGGCTCGTCACGCCGAAGCGGCCCGAGGCCACCTGCTTGATCGCGCTGTTCCTCGAGTCGCCGTTGGGCAGGGGCTGATAGCGGTCCGGATCCTCGCCGCCCTCACCGGTGTTGCTCTTGCCGCCGATGCGGTTCATGGCGATGGCCAGTGTCTCATGCGCCTCCTTGCTGATGGAGCCGTAGGACATGGCGCCCGTCTTGAAGCGCTTCACGATGCTCTCGACCGACTCCACTTCCTCCAGCGACACGCTCTCGGAGGGCTTGAAGTCCAGCAGCCCGCGCAGCGTCGCCAGGTTCTTTGCCTGGTCGTCGATCAGCTTCGCGTACGATTTGTACGTGGGGTAGCTGTTGGTGCGCACCGCTTTCTGCAGCCGGTGAATCGACTCCGGATTGAACAGATGGTGTTCGCCATCGGAGCGCCACTGGTACAGGCCGCCGGTCTGCAGCACGTGCCCGTTGCCCTGGCGTGCGGGAAACGCCGCCCGATGGCGCATCAACACTTCCTGGGCGATGACGTCCATCCCCACCCCGCCGATGCGGGACGCCGTCCACGTGAAGTAGTGGTCGATGACATCCTGTCGCAGCCCCACCGCTTCGAACACCTGGGCGCCGTGATAACTCTGGATGGCCGAGATGCCCATCTTGGACATCACCTTGACGACGCCCTTCGTGGCCGACTTCACGTAGTTCTTGCACGCGAGCTTCGAGTCCACGTTGGTCACCAGGCCGTCGTGGATCATCCCCTCGATGGTCTCGAATGCGAGATAGGGGTTGACGACGGCGCAGCCGTAGCCGATGAGGAGCGCGAAGTGCTGTACCTCGCGTGCTTCGCCGGTTTCCAGCGCGAGGCTGACGCGCATCCGCAGACCTTCGCGGATCAGGTAGTGATGCAGGCCGCTCACGGCGAGCAGCGCAGGCACGGCCGCGAACTCCTTGTTCACGCCGCGATCGCTCAGGATGAGGACGTTCACCTCCTCGTCCTCGATCAGGCGGCGCGCCGCGAGGCGCAGCTCCTCCATCGACTTGGTGAGCCCTTTTTCGCCGCGGCTGGCGCGAAACAGAATGGAGAGCGTGCCGGCCTTGAGGCCCGGCACGGTCATGCGCCGCACCTTGGCGAACTCCTCATTCGTGAGCACGGGGCCTTTGAGCTCGAGCCGGCGGCAGTCGGCCGGCTGCGGCCGCAACAGGTTGCCCTCCGAGCCCAGCCAGACCTCGGATGCGGTGATCAGCTCCTCGCGAATGCAGTCGATGGGCGGGTTGGTGACCTGGGCGAACAGCTGCTTGAAGTAGTCGTACAGCAGCCGCGGCCGGCTCGAGAGCGCGGCCAGGGGAGTGT
>FTEN01000259.1_pt1 | contig 12758 bp, 11 predicted proteins | sample 1640221 | NCBI WGS metagenome assembly FTEN01 (sample SAMEA3914816, study PRJEB12502) | metagenome | biome: forest; material: soil | place: USA | collected 2011-09-16 | depth 0.3 m | reverse complement strand
GAGCGAGGTCATGGGTCAGCTGATCGATACCGAGCCTGACATGCAGTGTGTGGGCCAGGTGTCGGACGCGACCGAGGTGCTGTCCGCGGCGCGCGCCGCTGGCGCGGATGTGCTCATCCTCGATTTGATGCTGCAGGGAGGCAGCGGGCTGCCGCTGATCGGGCAACTGACCGCGGCGATGCCCGAACTGCGCGTCATCGTCTTCAGCGGACTTGCCAACAGTGAGGAAGTCGAGAGGGAGGCCAAGCGCCGGGGGGCCGCGGCCTTCGTCACCAAGGGTTGCGATTTCCACGTGCTGCTCGATGCACTGCGGCTGGCGCCCAAGGCCACGCCCACGGCGGCGGCGGGCTAGGCAGAAAGCGCCGCAGGCCGCTTTCTACTGTGCAGCGAGGCAGGCAAAAACCACGCTTTTTGCCTGCCGGGAAGAAAGGGCCGCAGGCGGTTGAGCTAGCCGGCCTTCAGAAGCCTCCTCAGGCTCTCCGCGGCTCGCTCCGCGGTGTGGCCGTCCCACCTCTGCGGTCTGCGGCCCTTCGGCCACGCGCCCTCGAGCGCTTCGCGCGCCGCCCCCTGCAGGTCGGCGGGCTTCAGCAGCCGGTTCGTACCCTCCAGGATCGTTATGGGCCGCTCCGTGTTCTCGCGCAGGGTCGCGCAAGGCACGCCCAGATAGGTCGTCTCCTCCTGCACGCCGCCCGAGTCCGTAATGGCAATGGCGCAGCGGGTGACCAGGTTCATGAACTCGACGTAGCTCAGCGGCTCGGTGGCGCGGATGCGCTGATTGCCCATGACGGCCTCGAGCAGCCCGAACTCCTGCAATCGCTTGCGGGTGCGTGGATGAATGGCAAATACGACCTGCATCTGCGCGGCCACCTGTGCCAGCGCCGCGACCAGCTCTGCGAGCTGCTCGCGCCGATCCACATTGGAGGGCCGGTGCAGCGTGACGACGGCATACGGCTCATTGCCCAGGCCAAGGCGACGGCGCGTATCGGCCGCGTCGATGCGCTGACGCAGCATCTCGAACGAATCGATCATGATGTTGCCGATACAGTCTATTTTCTCGGCCGGAATGCCTTCCGCACGTAAATTCGCGTCCGCATCGGGGGAGGGCGTCCACAGCAGGTCCGAGATCGCATCGGTGACCAGCCGGTTGATCTCTTCGGGCATCCGGCGGTCGCGGCTGCGCAGTCCCGCCTCGAGGTGCACGACGGGAATCCATAGCTTGGCACCGACCATGGCACAAGCGGCGGTGGCATTGACGTCGCCCACGACAACGATGGCGTCGGGACGCTCGCGCGCGCAAACTCCCTCATACGCGATCATGGTCCGCCCGGTCTGTTCGGCGTGCGTTCCGGAGCCGATCTCCAGGTGGTGCGCGGGCTCCGGCAGGCGCAGATCGCGGAAGAACGCGTCGGACATGTTCGCGTCGTAGTGTTGACCGGTGTGAACAATGTGCGCCGTGCACCAGTTTTGGCCCGACAGGGCGTGATACAACGGCGCGACCTTCATGAAGTTGGGCCGCGCCGCGGCGATCAGGTGAATTCTCTTTGGATTCAACGGTGAGTCTTCGTAGCGATGATCCGACAAGTGTAGCCGAGGGCAGGGGTGTCTGTGCCTAGAGACAGTAGCTCCGGGTTCCTCGGGCGGGTAAGTTCAACGTTTCATATACCAATCGGGGGCAGTGACTCATGGCGCTTTGGAAAGACACGAATTCAGGACCCGCATCTGCGTCCGCACCGCCAACGGGGGTGACGGGAGCAATCGGTGGGGCCCCGCCTCAGCGGGAGCCGGAAAAGACCAACGTGGCCTCCTTGAGCCCTGAGGTCGCGCGACGCCCCGTGAAGGAGGCACAACGTCTCGATATGAAGGAATCCGTCATCGCCCACGATCTGACGATCGAGGGCAAGATCGTGGGCAGCGGCCATGTCCGCATCGCCGGACGCTTCAAGGGCGACGTGCAGGTCGACGGCAATGTAACGCTCGACGCAGGTGCACACCTCGAGGGTCAGGTGCGCGCGAGCGTCGTCGTGGTGGGTGGCGAGCTTCTCGGCAACATCGACAACGCGAAGCGCGTCGAGCTCCTTGAGACCGGGGTGATCAGCGGCGACGTCAAGGCCGGCTCGCTGACGGTTGCCGCCGGATCGCGCATGCGCGGCCAGGTCGAGTTCGGCTGGGAAGGCGAAGCGGCGCGCAAGGTCGAGACCAAAGGATACGGTAGCGCTTCATGAATGTGGCCGCTCGCCCGGTGGCGACGGGCAAGACGCGCACCTGTCCGCATTGCAAGGCGGTCATTCTCGAGAGCCTGAGCATTTGCCCGGGTTGCCTGCATCACCTGCGCTTCGATCAGGAAGCTGCGAAGCGGCAGGTGGCCGCCACGGATGCCCTGCGCGTCGAGGCCGTGATTCGTCACCCGCCTCTGGAGGAGCCGTGGGAGTATTTCGTCGTCATCGCCGTTCGCAACGACAAGGGCGAGGAAATTTCGCGGCAGGTTGTCAACGTCGGTGCGCTGCAGCCGGCTGAGAAGCGCACGTTCACCCTCGCCGTGGAGGTCATGCCGCCTCAGGCACCGCCGGAGCCCAAGCAGGCGCAGCCGCCCGCAATGGCGAGGGCGGGAAACATGCCGCCGCCGCTACAGGCCCCCCCTTACCAGCTCAAGCCCCCGGGGCTGAAGCCGCCGGGTTCGGCGTCAGCACCTGCGGGGCAGAGGCCTGCGTCCCCGGCGTCTCCCGCGACCGCCTCGGTCCCATCCGCAGCCAAACCAACCGCACCGACGCCAGCACCCCAGAAGGCGGCGCAACCTCCACTCACGCCTGCACAGGCCGCTGGACTCAAGCCGCCTCCGATCGGCGGGCCGCCTCCGGGGCGCAAATAGCCTAGAAGCTCTGCTTGGTCTGCACGACGAACTGGACTCGCTTGATCGAGCTGTCACCGTCCATGGGGAATGCCACGTCGACGTGAATGACGTTGCCCAGCCCGGAGCGGCTGTTGCCTATCCTCAGTCCGAAGCCCGCATCCTTCAGCAGCCCCAGGTTTGGACTCGTCAGCGGTGACGGGCCCCACGTGCGGCCCGCATCGAAGAACACAGCGCCGCCGATGCGAAACAGCCGGAACGGATACCAGTCCGTGTAATAGCGCTCCTCCACCGTGAGCAGGGCGCGTGCGTTGCCGGCCTGGTAGCGCAGCGGATAGCCGCGCAAGCCGTTGTCCCCGCCCAGCAGCAGCTGATTCTCGAGATCCAGGTTGTGCCCGGCGGCCGCTTCGAGCGAGCTGAAGAATAGCCACTTGCTCGACAGCTCCGTGTAGTAGCGCGCGGTGCCTGCGAGCACTGCATTGCGAAGCGTGCCGTCCTCGAGCCTGCCGGTGAGCTGCTCAGAGAACAACAGTGTGGTGCGTGCGGCGGTCACCGCGCCCTGCCCCGCGGCGGACTGAAACAGGAGGGCGCTGCGCGAGGAGCCCAGCCCCGAGTCCGCCCACCCCAGGCGCAGGCTTGCGAACGTGCCGAGAAAGAAATCCTCCGTGCGCTCGATCTGATCGTGGTTGTGCAGCTTCTCGAAGTCGTCCTGGATGAGGTCGAACTGCGCCCACGGATAGACGAACTTGCGGTCCTCGGGCAGGACGGTCAACCCGGTCCATGCCGACGTCGGCTCGAACGTGCGCTCATCGTAGGTAACACCGAAGCGCCAACGCTCGACCCAGCCGCTCTGCAGGCCGCCCGAGAAGCCGACGTAGCTCTGGAAAAACCGGGCACGGTCGCGGAATTTGTCCACGATCTGGCCGCGGTCGTAGAGCGAGTCGACCTGATCGACGTCGGAAAGAGTCAGGCCGCCGGCACGGCGCTCGTTCAGTGAGAAGAACGGCCTGTCGACGATGAGCTGGCGCACCGAACCGTCGCTGTTGTCCGAGTACTGCGCCGCCACGGAGGTCCACGTGCCGAATGAATGTCGGTCCGCCACGCTCAGGTTGTTCTCGGTGCGATCGATACCGCTCTTGTGGCCCACGGAAACTTCCGCGCCGCTGCCAAGTACATTGAGCTCCTCGAGCTCGAAGCCCGAGGTGTTCTGGCCGCCGCTGCGTCCGAACGAGATCCCCGGATTCAAGGTCCACACGTCACGGGTCGTCACGCGCACATCGACGACGCCGTTGCGGTAACGCACGGGCTCGATCCGTGCGTCGTAGAAATAGCGATCGCCACGCAGGATCCGCTCCGACTCATCGAGAACGTGGCGGGAGAAACGCTCGCCGCTGCGGAACAGGAGCTGACGGCGCACGACGCTGGCGCGTGTCCTGATGTGTATCCGGTCGGCGAGGCGGAAGAGCGGGGTGTTCTCGCGCTGGTCGGCGAGGTTGAAGATGTTCTGATTGTCGATCAGGATCTCCCCGATCACGGCGCCCGCGGCTTCGAGCTCTGCGTCGGGGGGGATGGGCTCCGTGGGTTGCGCCTGCGCTGGCGTCCCCCACAGGGCGAGGAGCCCGGCGACGACCGTCAGCGACGAGCGACAGGTCTGGACGAATTTCCGCTCGCTGAGCCGGTGCTGCTGCACTTCAATTGGACGGTGGCCGGCATCAGAACCCATCGGGGAAAGGTCGCTCACTCCGCGACGGCGGGCGCTCGTGCCAGGCGCTTGCGGCGCGGCGCGGCTGTTCGGGCCGCGTGCGCCAGAGCTTTTGCGGCAATCGGCTGAAACTCCGTGCGCGCGAGGGTTTCGATGTTCTTTGCAGCCGTCCGGTAGCGTCTGATGAGCTCATTGCCGAACGGCGTGAGGCGCGCGCCGCCGCCGCCCTGGCCGCCGACGCTGGCGATGGCTGCAGGCTCGGTGAAGGAGCGGTTGACAGCATCGAGGAGCAGCCACGCGCGTCGGTAGCTCATTCCAAGGACCTGGGCCGCCTGGCGCAGGGAGCCGGTCTGCTCGATCGTCTCCAGCAGCTCGATTTTGCCCGGGCCCAGCGAGCAGGCGGGTGTGAAATCGATCCGGAAACGGATGGTCTGCTTCATGAGAGTACCTCGTTGCGCCTGTCCGATATATCTGTTCGAATATCGCGAGTCACTTGACGCATCATCGAAAGAGACGACCATGCACGGGACTCGGGCTGCCTGGATTCTAACGCTGCTACTGACCTTTGGCGCCCCCGCAGCCGGCGCCGCGGATGAGCCGCGTGCCATTCTGGTCTTCGGAGCGTCTTCCCTGACGAACGTCGTCGATGAGCTGGGCCAGGCGTTCACGGCGCAGAGCCACTTGCCCGTCAAGGCTTCCTATGCCGCGAGCTCCGTGCTCGCCAAGCAGATCGAGGCGGGCGCGCCGGCCGACATCTTCTTCTCCGCAGACACCGATTGGGTGGACTACGTCGATCAGCGCAAGCTGTTAAAGCCCGGCACGCGCCGCAACGTGGTCGGCAACCGGCTCGTGCTCATCGCGCCGGCCGACAGCCACGTGAAGTTGAAGGTTGCCCCGCACTTTGATCTCGCCGGTGCGCTGGGTGACGGGCGGCTTGCGACCGGGGATCCGGACTCCGTGCCGGTGGGCAAATACGCCCAGGCGGCCCTGCAGAAGCTGGCAGTCTGGGACCAGGTGTCCGGACATCTGGTGCGCGCCGAGAACGTGCGCGCGGCGCTTGCGTTCGTGGCTCGGGGCGAGGCGGTGCTGGGGATCGTCTATCAGACCGACGCCCAGGCCGAGAATCGGGTTAGAGTAGTGGACGTGTTTCCCGCGAACACCCATGCCCCCATCATCTACCCGATTGCGCTGACGGCCGGTGCCCAGCCAGATGCGACGAAGTTCGTCGCGTTCGTAACGAGCGGGGCCGGCTCGAAGATCTTCCGCAAGTACGGGTTCCAGCCCCTGCGTTGACGGTGTGTCGGGCGCCGCCGGCATGTCACGCGCCCGCCGGCTGCTCTCCCTCTTCAGCGGCTCCGTCGGCAACCTCGTCGAGTGGTACGACTGGTACGTCTATTCGTCGTTCGCGATCTATTTTGCCGGCAGCTTCTTTCCGGGAGGAGACCTCACCGCGCAGCTGCTGAACGCCGCGGGCGCGTTCGCACTCGGGTTCCTGGTGCGGCCGGTCGGGGGCTGGCTGCTCGGCCGGTATGCGGACCGGCGTGGCCGCAAGTCTGCGCTGACCCTGTCGGTCACCCTGATGTGCGGGGGATCGCTGTTGATCGCGCTGACACCCGGATACGCCACGATCGGAATCGGTGCGCCCATCGTGCTGGTGCTGGCGAGACTCCTGCAGGGACTGAGCGTTGGCGGAGAGTACGGCACCAGCGCCACGTACCTCAGTGAGATCGCGCCGCGCAACCGCCGGGGACTCTATTCGAGCTTCCAATACGTGACGCTGATCATGGGTCAACTGCTGGCTCTCGCGGTCCTCATCGTTCTGCAGCACGCGGTGTTGACGGAGAAGCAACTGGAGGCCTGGGGCTGGCGCATTCCTTTTTTCATCGGCGCCCTGTGCTCGGTCGTGGCGGTGCTTCTGCGGCGGGGCATGGATGAGTCGGAGGCGTTCACTTCCGCGGTGGCGCGGCGACGGACGAGCCCTATGAGGACGCTGCTCGCGCACCCGCGTGAAGTACTGACGGTAATAGGTCTGACGATGGGAGGAACCGTCAGCTTCTACACTTACACGACCTACACCCAGAAATTCCTCGTCACGACGACCGGATTCAACAAGGAGACGGCTACCGCGATTGCGGCGCTGTCGCTGGGCATCTTTGCGATCCTTCAGCCTGCGATCGGATTGCTATCGGACTTCATCGGCAGGCGCGCAGTGCTGCTTGCGTTTGGGGTTCTGGGCACTGTGGCGACAGTGCCGCTGATGACCGCGTTGGGCACGGCTGGCACACCCCTGCATGCACTCGGATTGATCATGATCGCGCTGCTCATCGTGAGCGGATACACGGCAGTCAATGCTGTGGTCAAAGCTGAGTTGTTTCCCACCGAAATCCGCGCTTTGGGCGTGGGACTGCCCTACGCCGTGGCCGTCGCGGTGTTCGGTGGCACGACGGAATACGTGGCGCTGCGGGCAAAAGCGGCCGGTCATGAAGCCTGGTTCTATTGGTACGTCAGCGCTTGCACGGCGGTCTCGCTCATCGTTTATTTCCTCATGCCCGATACCCGTGTGCGGTCGCGGATCAACTGATGACGCGCGATGCGCCGAACTCCAACAGCACTCCGGCCGACGCCTGCGTGGGACACAACAGCACGCACTTCGCGAGTGCATCGGCTATCGCGGCATCAGGAGCGAGCACGGCGGCATAACGACATGCGAGTTGGGGCTGTGTGGACTCTCTTGAATAGTAGCCCCGGTGTCCGCTTGGGCGTCCCCCCGCGTCTGCATCGCTCACGGCGAGCGCCATGTTGGCGAGCTGCGTCTGCCGGACCTCCTTGCCTCGCTTCAAGTGAATGGGATAGCGGGCCGCTCCAAATACCTTCAGGTCGCCGCCTGCGTTGACGAGGCCGGACAGGCAGCCTGCTGCGAGCAACACTTCGATGGCCCGATCGACGGCATAGCCCTTTGCAATTCCCCCGAGATCGAGGGCCACCGGAGCGTGGCAGACAACCACTGGATCACTGCCGAATTCGATGTCCCTCAGCCTGCCTGCGCTGGATGGCAGACAGGGATCGAACACACCGTGGCTCGCCTCGCTGACGCGCCTGGCGAGACATAACACCTCCCAGGTCCGGCGATGCACCTCGACGCGCGTTCCCGGAGCGGCCGTGCAAATCGCCGCGAGATCGCTTCCCTCGCGGCCGGGGTGCATCAGGCGATCGACCTCGCTGATGGCAACGAACGCGGCACGGATAGCTTCCTGGGCCGCATCGGCTGAGCCCGCCGCCGCCTCGAGGGCGACCCAGGTGCCCATCGCAACGCGCATCCGGCGCACGGTGGCAGCGCCGGTTACCCCGGCAGCACGGGGTGCGCCGGAGGTCGTGAGGCCGGTAGACAGGCGGTCGCGCATCGGGGAGGGCACTTCCGTAGCTTGGCAAGACTGGCGCATTTTTTCGGGCTTCGGTATTCTATCGTAATCGAGAATCATTCGTATTCGTATTCATGCGAACTCTTATAGCACGTGCCGGTTCTTTCAGTGCCCTCGCCGTTGCGGGGGCGTTTGCCCTGCTGCCCGCGATTTCGCGCGCGGCGACCCAGGAGGAGCTGGAGGCGCGAGTGCAAGCTCTGGCGGATCAGCTCAAGGAAGTGCAAGCGGAGCTTGCGGAAATGAGAAAAGAGCGGGGTGCGCCGCCGCAAGTGCGCAATCAATCCGCGCTCCCCGATACGGTGCCCCACCCGGCCGTGTCCGCAGCGTCGCCTCCCGGGTCCGGGGGCGCGACCTCTGGAAAGGAGAGCTATGCGTCGCTGTTTCCGTCACAGGGGAGTGAGAGCGGCGGCCCGAACTTCTTCGGCTACGGTGAAATGACTTACGCCCGGCCGCGTAACGATGCAGCCGCCGCCAAGGCCGATCTTGCGCGTTTCGTGCTGGGCACCGGGTACAGGTTCGACGACGCGACGCGCTTCGTGAGCGAGCTGGAGCTCGAGCATGGGGTGGCCTCGTCGGCGGATCCGGGCGAGATCGAGGTCGAGCAGGCATACATCGAGCACGACCTTACTGCAGGCGTGTTCGCGCGGGCGGGGCTGTTTCTCATCCCCAGCGGCATGCTCAACGAGAATCACGAGCCCACGCGCTACTACGGCGTGTTCCGCAACTTCGTGGAAACCGCCATCATCCCCACGACCTGGCGCGAGGGAGGCGTTGCTCTGGAGGGAAACACCGAGTCAGGCCTGCGCTGGGATGCCGGGGTCACGACCGGATTCGATCTGTCGAAGTGGGATGCCGCCGCGACGGAGGGGCAGGTGTCCCCGCTCGGCTCCATTCATCAGGAGTTGGTGTTTGCCCATGCCAAGGATCTTTCCGGCTTTGCCGCGCTCAACTACACGGGCATCGCCGGATTGCGCGCCGGCGCGTCCCTCTTTACGGGCGGTGCCTCACAGGGACAGCCGGGCTTGCCCAGCGCCGACATCACCCTGTGGGAAGGCCACGCGCGCTGGACTCCTGGCGCGTGGGACTTTGCCGGGCTGTATGCTCGCGGTCGGATCAGCGGAACCCGGGAAATCAACACCGCCCTCGTCGGCAGTCCGAGCCTGATTCCGCAAAGTTTCTTTGGCTGGTACCTGCAGGCAGCCTACCGCCTGTTCGACACCCAGCGTACGTCGCTGACGCCGTTCGTTCGCTACGAACGCTTCAATACGGCTGCGTCCTATGCCGACATCGGCCTCGGACTCACGCCGAGCGTCTTGCCGGACAGGAAGGTGTGGAGCGCGGGTCTCAACTGGATGTTCGCGCCCGGAGTGGTGTTCAAGCTCGACTACGTGGATTTCCGGGACACGTCCGAGGGAGATCGCTTCGGCGTCGGCCTCGGCTATCAGTTCTAGTCTCGCCCGCCCGATCTGCAAGGACCGTCGTCATATGCACCATCGTGAATGGCCATGGCTCAGCGCGGCGGGCGTCGCGGGGCTCGCCGCCGCGCCCATCCAGATCGCCGTCGCGGCGGAATATCTTTCGATCGATGCCGCACACCATGAGCTCTTTCCCCACGCCGATCGGTTCGACGAGGTGGTCCTTGCGCTGAGTGCCGCACAGAAGAGCAAAGTGGCGGAACTGGCGGGTCCGCAGCCGCCACACAGGTCGCTGCGCGCGTGGCGCGCGATGCGCGGCAGCGAGCTCCTGGGGCATGTCTTCGTCGATGAAGTGGTCGGGCGGCAGGACATGATCACCTACGCGCTCAGCATCGACCCGATGGGGCGCCTGGGGACGCTGGAGGTACTGGCGTACCGCGAGAGCCACGGAGGAGAGATCCGAAATGCGGCGTGGCGCCGCCAGTTCGACGGACGCCGGGGTCTTGACCAGGTGCGCTTTCGAGCGGACATCCAGAATATCGCCGGGGCCACCCTTTCCTGCGAACACGTGACCCAGGGGGTGCACTGGCTCGTTGCCCTCTGGCAGGTGAGCCTGAGCACGGACGCGGGAGCCGGGGCGGGGTCGGCGCCTTGAATCGGGTGCCGCCGCCGCGAAACATGTCCGCCGGCCTCCGGGGCGCGGTGTATACGGTATTCGGAGTGCTGTGGGTGAGCGGTGCGGCGTGGCTGGTCGTTCACTTGCTGTTCCCGCAGCAGACCTCCTTCGGTCCTGCGCCCAATCCGTGGGAGCCTGCGATTCTCCGCGTGCATGGCTGGACGGCCACTGCGGCAATGTTCCTGCTCGGATGGATCAGCGCGCGTCACATCGTCGACCGCTGGCCGCTGCACCGACGACGGCCCTCGGGATTGCTCCTCTCGGCGCTGGGTGCGCTTCTGGTCCTCTCCGGTTACGCGCTGTACTACACAACAGACCGCCTGCATGCCTCCGCTTCGATGACGCACGAGATTCTCGGCGCAGCCGGCATTCTTCTTGCGGTCCTCCATTGGTACGTGAGCGCGCCGCGCCGCGGGCGCCTCGCAAACCAGGAGCCTGAATAGCCTTGGGTAACAGGTGCTTGGAAGGCTCCCTGGCCCGTTCATGGGCCATACATCCATAGTGTCCGAGAGTATGTTCGCGTCAATGACGACACCGATGGCAAGGTAGGGGGCAAGACGATGAGTTCATTTACTACCGCACTCCGATCAGCTGCCGCGGCGCTGGTCTGCCTCGCGGTGATCCCCAGCTCCCCGGCTCAGGATCAGGACCAGAATCCGGATCAGAGCCAGGATCCGCCCGGCCGCGTCGCGAGGCTCAGCCTGACCCAGGGAGCGGTCTCCCTGCAGCCGGCGGGCGACCAGGAGTGGGCCACGGCCGATGTCAATCGGCCCCTCACGACCGGCGACAAGCTGTGGACCGATCAGGACTCCCGCGCCGAGCTGGACATCGGGTCCGCCGCCGTACGCCTTGGCAGCACCACGGGCTTCTCTTTTCTGAATCTCGACGATCACACCACGCAGATACAGGTGACGGCCGGAACGCTCATCGTGCGCGTGCGCTCGATGGACAAGGGCGACAACTTCGAGGTGGACACTCCGAATCTGGCCCTCTCGCTGCTGCAGCCCGGTCAGTACCGCGTCGAGGTGAACGAGGCCGGCGATTCGACCGTAGTGAAGATCGCCGAAGGCGAGGCACAGGCTGCGGAGGACGGAACGGGATACCCGATCCACGCACAGCAGAAAGCCACGTTTACCGGCACGCAGCAGTTGTCGTCAGTAGTCGGCAGCCTCGGTGCCCCCGATGAGCTCGATGACTGGTCGCTCACGCGCGACCGGCAGGTGCAAAGCGCGCAGTCGCAACAGTACGTTTCGCCTGAAGCAACCGGTTACGCCGACCTCGACAACAACGGTCGATGGGAGGACACGCCGGACTACGGATATGTCTGGACCCCGACCGCCGTCGCGGTGGGCTGGGCCCCATACCGGTTCGGACACTGGGTGTGGATCGGTCCGTGGGGTTGGACGTGGGTGGACGATGCCCCGTGGGGCTTCGCGCCGTTTCACTACGGGCGCTGGGTGAGCCTGCACGATTCGTGGTGTTGGGTGCCCGGTCCACGCCGCCTGAGGCCGGTGTATGCCCCGGCCCTCGTAGCGTGGGTAGGCAGACCCGGATTGAGCGTGTCGGTGTCAGTGGGAGCGGGGGTCGGTTGGTTTCCACTCGGGCCGCGCGAAGTCTACGTACCTTCCTACCGCGTGAGTCCGAGGTACGTTGAGAGGGTCAATGTCACCAACACGGTGATCGTGAACCGCACCTACATCACCAACGTCTATCAGAATCGCGTCACGAACGTCACCTATGTGAATCGCAACGTTCGGGGCGCCGTGACCACCGTGCCGCAGAATGTGTTCACATCAGCCCAGCCCGTGGGCCGCAACCGGATGCGCGTATCCGACGACGACTTGAGAAACTTCACCGCCAGGGGCACTGCGCCCGCGATTACGCCGGTGCGCGAGAGTCTCGTGGGCGCGGGTGCTCGCGTAAACGTACGCTTGCCTCCAACCACGCTCGCCAATCGTCAGGTCGTGGTGCGGACAACGCCACCGCGCGGGCCGGTGTCTTTTGATCGACAGAGCGAAGCCATTCGGGCCAACGGCGGACGTCCACTGGGTCGCGCAGAGTTGTCGCGACTCGAGCCCTCAGCTCCTGCGGCTGCCGTGCACGTCGTCACTCCGCCGCGCGAGGGGACGTCGATGGCCGACCGGGAGCGTGCGATACGCGACGGGCGCCAGTTCAATGCGCCCGACAATCGCACGCCAGACAGTCGTCCGCCGGTCGTTCCCAGGCAGGGAATGCGGTCGGATCGGCCGCCGAACCAGCAATCGCCTCAGGTGTCGGAACCACCCGCTGCGCAGCCCGGTGCAAATCAGCAGCCGAGCCCAGGACAGTCGGGCCGCGATTTTCGATCGCGTGACGTGGGTCGGCCACCCAGTGACACGCAGCAACGCAACGACAGTCAACCGCAGAACGATGTCCCGCGCCGGTTCGACCGTCCTCCGCAGAATCAGGTGCGCCCGCAACCGAATCCGGAGCGTCCGATCGAGCGTGCTCCCGACCGCCCGCAGGCGCCTCCGCCCGCTGCAGCGCCACCACAGCAGCAGGTGCAGCCTGAGCCGCCGCACATACGGACGCCGCGTGTCGACCCGCGAATGGAGACGCGCAGTGAGCCCCGCGCAGAGCCGCCGCCTCGGGCAGAGCCGCCGCCTCGGGCAGAGCCGCCGCCTCGAGCGGAGCCGCCGCCTCGAGCGGAGCCGCCGCCTCG
>FTEN01000091.1_pt1 | contig 12825 bp, 13 predicted proteins | sample 1640221 | NCBI WGS metagenome assembly FTEN01 (sample SAMEA3914816, study PRJEB12502) | metagenome | biome: forest; material: soil | place: USA | collected 2011-09-16 | depth 0.3 m | reverse complement strand
GACGATGGTGTCGGCGATCCGGTCGTGCAGGCACCGGCGCCCCTCGCCGAAGATCATCAGGTAGTCGACCAGGGAGTAGAAGTATTTGACGATCGGAATCAGCGCGGGCAGCCCGTTCACGACATTGCGCAGCCAGAAGATCCGCGCCACCGAGGCCTTCGAGCCGTCCGAGCGCACCACCTTGATGCCGACGGCGCGCTTGCCGATCGTCTGGCCGTTGCGTCTGACGAGCATGAAGGTAATGACGGCCCAGACAAGGAACAGCACGCCGGTGTACGGCAGGCCGCCGCTGTTGAATGCCTTGAGCATGTCGATCTGGCTCATGCCCGGCTTCAGATGGCCGAACACGCCGATGATCGCAGGCAACTCGACGATGAACAGGATCAGAGCGTCGAGCAGGAAGGCTCCGAACCGCGAGGAGCGCTCCGCCAGCTCCCCGGGGCCCTCCGAATCGGTGACGTCCTGGACCGGCGCTCCTGGGGGCGCATACGGATTCTGCGGATTCGGCGTGCTCATCGATGACCTCCCGTGACTTGCGATGCTTCGTTGCGGGCGCGCGTGCTGCGGCAGTTGTCCACGCCGTTCGGCCGCTGGCGCCGATTCTGCGCCTGCGGCGCAGCGGCCGCATCTTCCCGTTGGGTGGGTGTCAGGCCGTGTCGGGCTGGCAGAAGAACAGGTGTGCCGGCAGCACGTTCAGCGGTTCGAACTGCCGCTTGACGTAATGAAAGATGCGCTGCAGGTCGGGCAGCACGCGCGTCGAGAACTGGTACACGAGGAAGGCGCCCCCGGGAGCGAGCGCACCCGAGGTCTTGCGGAGGATCCGCTCGCGCAGGGCGGCGGGAATGGTGCTGAAGGGGATGCCGGAGATGATGTAGTTGGCGCTCGCGTGGCCGAGGCGCTTCAGGATCAGGTCGACCGATTCGGCCGAATCCTGCAGCACCTTCAACCGCTCATCCGCAAACGAGGCCTGCAGGAACTGCACGAATTCCGGGTTTGTCTCTATGGCGATCAGCGTGGCATCCGGGCGCATGCGCTGCAGGATCTCGGCCGTGATGCTGCCGACGCCCGGACCGTACTCCACGATGACGCGCGCCGCGGACCAGTCGATCGGTTGCAGGAGCTGGCGGATCAGGAAGCGCGAGCTCGGAATGATCGAGCCGAGCATCCGCGGATGACGGAAGAAGTTGCGGGCAAACAGCAGGGCGTCGCCGCCTCGGGTCGGGCTTCGCGTCCGATTGCTCTTTGACACGTTGGTGTCCGCGTGGCTCGTGCGCATTCCAAACTCCCACGTTCGGTGTAAGTTCCGCAGCACCGGTGCGGCGCGGTGGCAGGCTCGCTCTCGCGCCGTGCCAGGAGCGTTAATCTACAATCTACAGCAAGAATGGCAACCGGTGACCAGATGCGGCGCGGCGGCGCGGTGGAGGCGGTGCGGGCAGACAGGGGAACGCCCGCTCCCGGCGCGGCTTCAGCCGCCGGAACGTTTTGCCTCGTAGCCAAGCTTCTGCAGCTCGGCAACCAGGCGGTCGCGGTGGTCGCCCTGGATCTCGATGGCGCCGTCCCTGACCGCCCCTCCGGCCCCGCAGAGCTTCTTCAGCCGCGTCGCGAGCGCCTCCAGTTGCGCCGCGGCCAGGGGTAAGCCCGAAATCACCGACACGCCCTTGCCTGCGCGTCCGGCGACTTCCCGCCCGACGCGAACTCTCGGAGGGGCCGGCGGCAGGGGTTTGCGCAGCGGCGGATGCGCCTTCATCGCGGCTGCAGGTCCTGGTCGCGCAGATTGAACAGACGCTTGCGGTCCGCATCGCTCATGGGCTGCGAGAAATTGGCCAGTTCCTTGCCCACGTCCGCCCCTTTGATCACGGCCGGGCGTTTACCGACCACCGCGAACCAGCGCTGCACGTGCGGAAAGTCGTTCAGATTCTGTTCCTGCCACTCATGACGCGCCACCCACGGCCAGGCCGCGATGTCGGCTATCGAGTAGTCGCCGGCGAGATAGGGTTGGGCACGCAGCTGTCGGTCCATGACTTGGTACAAGCGTGCGACCTCGGTGCGGAAGCGGTGCATCGCGTAGTCGATCTTCTGCGGCGCATAGCGGAGGAAGTGATGCGCCTGGCCCGCCATGGGGCCGAGTCCGCCCACCTGCCAGTAAACCCATTGCAGCACGCGGAACCTCCCGGCCGTATCGGCCGGGAGGAGCTTGCCGGTCTTCTCGGCAAGATATTGCAGGATGGCGCCCGATTCGAAGATCGTGAGTGCGCCCCCCGCGGCACCGTGGTCGATGATCGCGGGCATCTTGTTGTTGGGATTGATGGCCGCGTATGTGGAGCTGTGCTGTTCGCCCTTGTTGATGTTCACCGGTATGACCCGGTACTCGAGCTCACACTCCTCGAGCATGATCGTGATCTTCTTGCCGTTGCCCGTCGGCCAGAAATAGACGTCAATCACGCAGGTCTCCTCGCTCGCGCCTGCCGGCGAAACGGCGACTATAAGCTCATGTCACCGCCCGGAGCGAGCGAGCCTGAGGGTAACCCGGCTGCCCTGGCGGTGGGCCTGGAGGGCCGCAACGATACCCGCTGCTGCCACCCGGACGATCAGCCCGCCCTTGCGGCCCCATCGGACCCGTCGACCTCCACTTTTTGCGTCGTGCCGTCGGGCCTGGCGACGTCGACGGTGTACAGCAGCTGCGCCCCGGCACGCTGCACCTGCGCGTCGGTCGCCTTGCCGTTTGCGCGCCGCTCCGCGGTCCGGATCGCGTTTGCAAGCGGGGTCGGAGTGTTCAGTACTGACTGAGCACGCAGATCCGGGTAGAGCGTGGCGAGTGAATGATTCCATGCTGCGTCTGCTGCGCCGCTGTATGCATCGAGATCCAACCGGGTGAGTCTGCTGCCATCTGCGCTCATCACGAGCACTTCGTAGCGGCCCTCGTTGCCGTGCTTCGTGTCATACGTGGCGCCGATCGCTTGGCCGTCGCTCTTCATTTCGGCCGTGCGGATCGCTTGCGGGAGAGTGATGTTGGCGCCCTTGAGCATCCGGGCCTCCTGGCCGGCATTCGCCGTGTTGGCGGCGTGCGCCGTGGCCGCGAGGGAGAGGCAGAGGCCGGCGGTTACAGCTGCTTTCATGCTCGAGCTCCTGTGTTGGGAACGACACAATTGCGACTGTGCCCGGCGCCGGGGAGTTCCGGCGTGAGTGTCAACAAGTGTGTTGGTGTGTGCAGCAACTTGACCGTCACCACATTCGCAAACCGGGGTCCCGACAGGAATGCCGATTGCGGCGTCGTCTACCAGCTCCACGACCAGGAGACCCTCATGAACCGACATATAACCCTCGCCATCGCCGCGGCCCTCGGCTGCGCCGCAGCCGCACATGCGCAGACTCAGACTGCGCAGGACACTACGGCCCCCCCGCCTGCTCAGTCGGCGTCGCAGACCGACGCTCAGGACACCACCAGTCCAAGCTCAGCCTCGAGCCGGCACCAGCGCGATACGACCGGCAAGACGGAAGCGCAGGAAGCGGCGCCTGCCGCTGCGGGTCCGGATCCGAACGATGCCTCGAGTCCGCACCAGCGCGCGGCCACGCGCACTGCGGAGGCGGGAGCGGGACACGGCATGACGTCGATCAGTGCGGGAATGGGCGTCCAGTCGGCCGCGGGCGAGTCGATCGGAACGGTCAAGGATGTGGTGCCCAATGCGAGCGGGCAGCCGGGCTACGTCCTGATCGCCACCGGCGCGGGCACCCGGACCGCGGTACCTTATTCGACCGTCAGCAGCATGATTCGCAACGGCAAGATCGTTCTCGACCGGGCGCGCCTGGAAGCTGCACCGCAGGTTCAGGACAGCCAGCTCCAGGACCGGGCGGATACCCGCTGGCAGAAGCAGGCAGACCAGTACTGGAACGGCAGCGGCGCGACCCGCCCGGGCGAGCCTCGGGAGCGCTGATCCCGTGACGCACTGACCGGTCCGGCCGGGGGGTCTGCGGTGCAACGATTCGTGCGCCGCGGTGCTGCGGCGAGGCGTAGATTGGGACGACTCTGGCAGCGGGCGCCAGTAATATTGCAGCCTCGCCGAGGTCCTTCAGGCCACCCATGACGCAACGATCGCGCTTGCACGTCCCCCATCCGCCTGCGCGCCCGGGCGACAAGCCCGATTTTACCTATGTGCAGATCTCGCCCGCCGGGGCCGTCCCACGGCCTGAGATCAATGCCGCGCCGCGGGAGATGGAGAAGCTGGCGGTCGAGATGGTGAGGGTGCTGGACGATGAGCACCAGGCCTGCGGTCCCTGGAATCCGCACCTGGAGTCCCAGGACCTGCAAGTCGGCCTGCGGCACATGCTCCTCAACCGGATCTTCGACGACCGCATGCAGCGCATGCAGCGCCAGGGAAAGATCTCTTTTTACATGAAGTCCACCGGCGAGGAGGCGGTGTCCGTCGCCCAGGCGATGGCGCTGCAGCCGCACGACATGTGCTTCCCGTCCTACCGCAACCAGGGGTTGCACATCGCGCGCGGCCGCAATCTGGTCGAGCTGATGTGCCAATGCCTGTCCAACACCGGGGACATGTGCAAGGGCCGGCAGATGCCCATCATGTATCACTGGGCGAGCGGCAACATCTTCTCGATCTCGGGCAACCTCGGGACGCAGTTTCCCCAGGCCGTGGGCTGGGCGATGGCCGCGGCCATCAAGGGCGAGGACCGGATTGCCGCCAGCTGGATCGGGGAGGGTGCCAGCGCTGCGGCAGACTTCCACCACGCGATGACGTTCGCCGAGGTCTACCGGGCGCCCGTCATCCTCAACGTCGTGAACAACCAGTGGGCCATCTCCACGTTCCAGGGATTCGCCGGCGGTGAGCATCGCACCTTCGCGGCGCGCGGGCTGGGCTACGGCATGCCCGGGATTCGCGTCGACGGCAACGACTTCCTGGCCGTCAACGCCGTGACCCAGTGGGCCGCAGAGCGGGCCCGCAAGGGCGGCGGCCCCACACTCATAGAGCTGGTGACCTACCGCGCTGCCGCGCACTCCACCAGCGACGATCCGGCGCGCTACCGCCCGCGGGACGAGTGGAAGGCATGGCCGCTGGGCGATCCCATCGAGAGGCTGAAGGCGCACCTGATCGCTCTCGGGGAGTGGTCAGCGGAGCGGCACGCCACGCTGGAGAAGGAGTTGGAAGCTCATGTGACCTCCTGTTGGAAACAGGCGGTGGACTTCGGCACGCTGACCGATGGACCGAAGCTCGATCCGGCGACGATGTTCGATGACGTGTACGCGAAGATTCCGCCGCATCTCGCCCGCCAGCGGGAGGAGCTGAAGTCGATGGGTGCGGCGCGGGCCGACGGCTCCGACGATCAGCACGACCTCGAGCGAGAGGCGAGTTTCGTGGCAAAGGAGGGCTGAGGCCATGGCGCACAGAAACATGGTCCAGGCGCTCAACTCTGCGATGGACATCATGCTCGAGCGCGATCCGCGCGTGGTCATCATGGGCGAGGACATCGGCTTCTTCGGCGGAGTATTCCGCTGCACCGACGGACTGCAGAGGAAATACGGCGAGCAGCGCGTGCTCGATACTCCAATCGCGGAGGGCGGAATCGTCGCCGCCGCCATCGGAATGGGAGTGAATGGCCTGAAGCCGGTGGCCGAGATCCAGTTCGCGGATTACATCTATCCCGCGTTCGACCAGGTGGTCAGCGAGTTGGCCCGCCTGCGCTACCGCACGGCGGGCGAGTTTTCCGCCGCCGTGACGATCCGAACGCCCTGCGGTGGCGGAATTCGCGGCGGCCAGACGCACTCGCAGAGTCCCGAGGGGATTTTCACGCATGTCTGTGGCATCAAGGTCGTGATGCCCTCCAATCCGTACGACGCCAAGGGACTGCTGATCAGCTCGATCGAGGATGAGGATCCGGTGGTCTTCTTCGAGCCGAAGCGTATCTACAACGGCCCCTTCGACGGCGATCCGCACAAGCCGGCGGTTCCCTGGAGCGCCCATCCCCGCGGCGACGTGCCCGACGGGTATTACACGGTGCCGATCGGCAAGTCCGTCATAGTGCGGCCGGGAAGCGACGTGACGGTCGTCGCTTACGGGACCATGGTCCACGTTGCGGAAGCCGCAGTGCGGCTCGCCGGGATCGACGCGGAAATCATCGATGTGCGCACGCTCGCCCCCCTGGATGTCGATACGCTCTGCACGTCGGTCTGCAAGACCGGACGCTGCGTGGTTGTGCATGAGGCGACACGCTTCAGCGGCTACGGCGCCGAGCTTGTTGCGACCGTGCAGGAGGAGTGCTTCTGGCATCTGGAAGCTCCGGTGCAACGCGTTACGGGCTGGGACACGCCGTATCCGCATGCCTTTGAATGGGAATATTTCCCAGGACCGCAGCGGATCGCCGCCGCGCTGAGCAATGTGATGCAGGCGGCGTGAGCCCGCAGCAGCTGCGCCTGCTGTTACCAACACGTCCCGGAGAATCTCGATGAGCAGACACGTCTTCAAACTGCCGGACCTCGGCGAGGGGACTGTCCAAGCGGAGATCGTGGAGTGGCGCGTAAAGCCGGGCGACACCGTCTCCGAAGATGACGTCATCGTAGAGGTGCTCACCGACAAGGCCGCCGTGGAGGTGCCCTCCCCGGTGAGCGGTACCGTGGTTTCCACGACAGGGCGTCCCGGCGAGTCGGTGCCGGTGGGGGCCGAGCTCATTGTGTTTGAGACTCAGCAGCAGGCCTCTGGCAAATCTGCAGCGCGAGACACGGCCCAGGCGCGCGTGCCACCACCTCGGGAAGGGACCACGACGCAGGGTAAGGAGCCGGGCAACGCGGCAGACAACAGGCTCGAGGCGTCGTCGGCGACGCCTGTCGGCGCCACGTCCGGGAACGGCGCGGCGCATCACGGCGGGCGGGTCGTGACCTCGCCTGCGATTCGCCGGCGTGCGCGCGAAGCGGGTATCGATCTGTCCCAGATACGCGGCTCGGGTCCAAGCGGACGGATAGTGCGTGAGGATCTCGATGCATTGACTGCTGGGCGAACGGAACGTCCGCAGATCGCCGCCGCCAAGACCACCGTCGTCACTTCAGCATTCGCTTCGACGCAGCCCGCGCGCGCCCCCGAGGCTGACGCCACGGAGGAGATCAAAGTCATCGGCATCCGCCGGCTGATCGCGCAGAAGATGAGCGAAGCCAAGCGGAACATCCCGCATTTCGCTTACGTGGAAGAGATCGACGTCACGGAGTTGGAGTCGTTGCGGCGGCATCTCAACGGCAAGCAGCACCCTGGCACGGTGCCAGCGGCTGCGCCGTTGACCTATCTGCCGTTTCTCATCGTCGCCCTCGCACGGGTCCTCGATGAGTTTCCCCAGTGCAATGCCACGTATGATTCGGATCGTGGTGTGATCATCCGCCATCGGGCGGTGCATGTCGGTGTGGCGACTCAGACTCCCGACGGACTCAAGGTGCCGGTCGTGCGCAACGCGCAACGCCTGTCATTGCAGGCGCTGGCCGCCGAGATGCGCCGCGTAACCGAAGCGGCACGCTCCGGCACGGCGAAGCGCGACGAGCTGACCGGCTCGACGATCACGGTGAGCAGCCTGGGTAAGCTCGGCGGCATCGCAAGCACTCCGATCATCAATGCGCCCGAAGTTGCCATCATTGGAGTCAATCGCGCCGTGGAGCGCCCCGTCGTGATCGGGGGCGTCATCGCGGTGCGGCGCATGATGAATCTGTCCTCTTCCTTCGATCATCGCTTCGTCGACGGATTCGATGCGGCTGCGATGGTCCAGGCGCTCAAGGAGCGCATCGAGCATCCCGCGACCCTGTTCATGGGCCCTTGAGGCGGCAAGAAAAACTAAAGGACGTTAAACGGACCCTGTTTGTTCGACGCTCTCCCCTGGCGCACTGTAAAGGCGCCCGCTTCTAGCGCGGGCGCAGTGGCCAGGAGACAGCAGTGAACGCCGGCAAACAGTCGTTTTTCAGGAAGGTCCTCGCGCAGATCCTCAGCAGCTCGATTCCCGTGGATGGAGCCTACGTATTCGATCTGCGCGGCCGCTGGAGGTATCAGCCCCAAACCGGAGCGCGACCCGGCGTCCCGGCCCCGCGTCACGTGTCTGATGGATTGGAGGAAGGCGGCGCGGCTGTGACCGGTACGTGCCGCTGAAAGCATTCGATTGCCGCACGCGCAGCCGGCCCCGCGAGCTCCGGGCGAACCGACACCAGGTAGAGCGGCAGATGGCGAGTTGCGCCGGAGGCGAGCGGTAACGCACGCAGGCTCCCTGCCCGCAGCGACTCATCGACGACATGCCGGGGCAGCCATGCGAATGCGAGTCCGGCCTGGACGATGGCGAGCGAGGACTCCAGGCTGCTGACCGTGCAACGATGCTCGGCCCCGAGCCATCCTTCGTCGCGCGGGTGCTGGGCTCCGGAGTCGCGGACCACTGCCTGGATGTGCCGCACGAGGTCTTCAGTCGTGAGGACGTGATCGGATCGTTGCAGCGGATGGTCGCAGCGGGCCACTGCCACGAAGGTGACATCCATGAGCCATTGCCCGAGTGAGCCCGGAGGGACGCGCGTCGTCACGACGACGTCGGCACCGTTGCCGGTGATCGCCTCCTCGGCGCCTGAGAGAACCGCATCGGACAGCTGCATCTGGGTGTGCGGGCACAGGCGCTGCAGTTCCGCGATGATGCTCATCAAGCGCCCCCTGGGAAAGGCCGCGTCCACCACGATGCGCAGCTCCGGCTCCCAGCCCTGCTTCAGGTTCTGTGCCAGCGCCTCGAGGGTTTCCAGGTCCCGTAGCAGCAGCCGCGCGCGCTTCAGCAGTACCTGACCGTGCGGCGTGAGGACCGCCCTGCGCCCTTGGATGGCCAGAAGAGGCACGTCCAACCCCTCCTGCAGACGCGCGATTGCATAGCTCACCGCGGACTGGCTGCGATGCAAGGAGGCGGCCGCCTGGGCGAAACCGCCCCGGTCGACCACCGCGGCAAGAACAGCCCACTGTTCCAGTGAAGTCCGAGTTAGCCCCATATAGATTCGATAATCAAATATGTATGAGCGGATTATCGCGCTTTTATATTCGATAAATCGAGTCTATCGTCGGGCGCTCAGGAGGTTGCCATGAATGAAATCCGACGCAGCGCCGAGCGAGGGTATGTGGACCACGGCTGGCTCAAGTCCTTTCATACCTTCTCGTTTGCCGACTACTTCGACCCGCGCCACATCGAGTTCGGTCCCTTGAGGGTGATCAACGAGGATCGCGTCGAGGCGGGTGCGGGATTCGGCACCCACGGGCACCGGGACATGGAGATCATCAGCTACGTGCTCGCTGGCGAGCTCGCGCACAGGGACTCGATGGGCAATGGATCGACCATCCGGCACGGTGATGTGCAACGCATGAGCGCCGGCCGCGGCGTACAGCACAGCGAGTTCAATCCCTCGCCCAGCAATCCCGTGCATTTCCTGCAGATCTGGATTCAGCCGGACGCCCAGGGCATTGCGCCAAGCTATGAGGAAAAGAGCTTTCCGGCTGAGGAGAAGCGGGGCCGTCTGTGTCTGATTGCCTCGCCGGATCGCGCGGATGGCTCGCTGCTCATCCATCAGGACGCGCGTGTCTACGCCGGCCTGTTCGACCTCGATGAACGCGCAGCGCTAACGCTGGAGCAGCAGCGTCGCCTCTACGTTCACGTCGCACGAGGGAAGATCACTGCGAACGACTTGCCGCTGGCCGCAGGCGATGCACTGAAGCTGACGGATGCAAAGTCGCTCGTGCTGCAGGAGGGTCAGGCTGCGGAGGTGCTGGTGTTCGATCTGCCTGCCTGAGATGAACGTCGACGGGTGACCGTGGAACAATAGGACGTCGCGCAGTTACGAGGAAAGCCACATGCCACGACCTCCCTTGCCGCCCTTCACCGCCGAGACTGCGGCTCAGAAGGTACGGATGGCGGAAGACGCCTGGAACGGCAGGAATCCCCAGGCGGTGTCGCTCGCCTACACCGAAGACAGCCGCTGGCGGAATCGTGCGGAGTTTGTGCAGGGGCGTGCGGAGATCGTGGCGTTCCTCACACGCAAGTGGGCACGGGAGCTCGATTACCGCCTGATCAAGGAGCTCTGGGCGTTCACCGGCAATCGCATCGCCGTGCGTTTCGCGTATGAGTGGCACGACGACAGCGGGGCCTGGTTCCGCTCGTACGGGAACGAGAACTGGGAATTCGACGCGGAGGGCCTGATGCGCGTGCGCATCGCCAGCATCAACGATCTGCCGATCGCGACAGAAGAGCGCAAGTACCATTGGCCGGCCGGCCGTCGTCCGGAGGGGCATCCCGGCCTGAGCGAGCTCGGTCTTTAGATGCGCCGGAGGACCATGAGATTCAGGGTCGAAGGTCAGACGAAGTCTTACTTCCTGCTGCTGACGACAGCCTGTCCAAGGCCCGTCAGCGGCTGACGACTCACGCACTGCAGAAGTTCGAGTATCGGTACAATTCGTGCTCCGGACCCTATTGCTCACCCCCCGAGTCCGACTGCTGAAGGAACGGCCGATGCCCCATTCGATCGCTCGCCACATGGCCCGCCCCGTCGTGCGCGCTGCTGCAGGACTCCTGGGAGCCGCGCTGTGTCTGTGCGCGTTGCAGTCGCTCGCGGCCAAGCGGACCCTCGAGGCGCAGGACATCCGCGGCAGCCGCATGCCTCTGGTGGCCGGAATGGATCGCTCGGTTGTACCGGGCAACGACTTCTTTGCGTACGCCAACGGTTCCTGGCTCAAGGCAACACAGATACCGCCGGATCGCAGTACGTTCGGCACGAGCGCGGTCCTCGTGGAACTGACTTCGAAGCGCCTGTCCTCGTTGATCCAGCAGGTGTCCACTGCGGCGACGCCCGGTACCGAGGCCCGCAAGGTCGGCGATTACTACGCAGCGTTCATGGACGAGGCGGGAATCGAGAAACGGGGTCTGGCGCCGCTGCAGCCCGCCTTGGCGCGGATCGCTGCGATCTCGGACCGGCACGCGCTCGCGACAGTGCTGGGAGGGACGCTGCGGGCGGACGTCGACGCGCTCAATAATACTCAGTTCCACACCGACAATCTGTTGGGACTGTGGGTTGCGCAGGACCTCGACGACCCGGGTCGGTACGCGCCCATCCTGTTGCAGGGCGGCCTCGGCATGCCGGATCGGGACTACTACTTCAGCCCGTCGGAACATATGGCGCAGACCCGTGAAAAGTACCGCGCACACATCGCGAGCGTGCTGCACCTCGCGCACATTCCGGACGCGGACGCGAAGGCCCGCAAGGTGTATGAGCTGGAGCACCGCATTGCCGAAGTCCATTGGGCCAGGGCGGATTCCGAGCAAGTGCGCAAGGCCGACAACCACTGGAAGAGGGCGGAGCTGGAGAGGCGCGCGCCGGGACTCGACTGGACGGACTTTCTCGCGGCCGCCGGCCTGCAGAACCAGGCGGAGTTCATCCTGTGGCAGCCGAGCGCTGTCAGCGGCATCGCCTCGCTGGTCGCGAGCGAGCCCATCGAGACGTGGAAGGACTACCTGACCTTTCATGCCATCGACCACGCCGCAACCGTGCTGCCGAAGGCATTCGTCGCCGAGCAGTTCGCATTCTACAGTGTGGTATTGACCGGTACGCCGGAGCAGCGTCCGCGCTGGAAGCGCGCAGTCGATGCGACGAACACCGCCCTCGGCGAGGCCGTAGGCAAGCTCTACGTGCAGCGTTATTTCCCCGCCAGCGAGAAGGACCGGGCGGAAGCGATGGTTCGCAACCTGCTCGCAGCGTTCGCCACGCGCATCGACCGGCTGCAGTGGATGACTGCGGGGACGAAACTGAAGGCGAAGGCGAAGCTCGCCACACTCAGGGTTGCGGTCGGATATCCCGACAAGTGGCGCGACTATTCGGGCCTGCAGATCGCACGGGACGATGCGTTCGGCAACGCCGAGCGCGCCGAGAGTTTCGAGTACCGGCACAACCTCGCCAAGCTCGGATCGCCGGTTGACCGGAGCGAGTGGGTGATGACCCCGCAGACGGTCAACGCGGTCAACCTGCCGGTGATGAATGCGATCAACATTCCGGCGGCGATCCTGCAACCGCCATACTTCGACGCGCGTCGACCCGCAGTGATGGACTATGGCGCCATCGGCGCGACTATCGGTCACGAGATCAGCCACAGCTTCGACGATCAGGGCGCCCTTTTCGATGCCAGCGGGCGGCTGCAGGACTGGTGGACCCCCGAGGACCTCGCGCATTTCGAGGCGTCCGGCGCCCAGCTCGCGGCGCAGTTCGATTCTTACCGGCCGTTCGCCGATCTATCCGTCAACGGCAAGCAGACATTGAGCGAGAACCTCGCCGACGTTGCCGGGTTGGCCGCCTCGTACGACGCCTATCGGCTCGCGGCCAAGGAGGCGGCGCCGGCTGCTGCGGCTCCGGCGGCACTCAGCACCGAGCAGCTGTTTTTCGTGAGCTTCGCGCAGAGCTGGCGCCAGAAGATCCGGGAGCCGGCGCTGCGACAACGTATCGTGACGGACGGACACGCCCCGGCGGAGTATCGCGCCGACACCGTCAGAAACCTCGATTCCTGGTACCAGGCGTTCGACGTCAAGCCCGGACAGGCGCTATACCTCGATCCAACGGACCGCGTGCGGATGTGGTGAGTGCCGAATCGATGTGATCGTGTTGAATCAATCGATGCGACGAATCGATGCGGCTGTGTTGAATCATTGGAGCCACGACATGACACCAGCGAGACGACTGATGAGGACTCTGGGCCCGGCGACCGCTCTGTTCGGCGCGCTCGCAATCCTGGCCTGTGCGCTGCCGCCAGCGGCCGGGGCCGCGGAGAGCTCCGCGCGCATCGGCATCAT
>FTEN01000325.1_pt1 | contig 13064 bp, 12 predicted proteins | sample 1640221 | NCBI WGS metagenome assembly FTEN01 (sample SAMEA3914816, study PRJEB12502) | metagenome | biome: forest; material: soil | place: USA | collected 2011-09-16 | depth 0.3 m | reverse complement strand
CTCCTCGAAGTAGATCTCGTGAACGTCCGACACGCGCAGCAATCCGGTCCGGTAAGGCCTCATCGCCGGATAGAGCTGGCGGAGTTTCCGGGACGAGCTGGGAATTTTGCGCGCCGGGGGCTTGGCAACGGGCATCGGTGAGCTCAGTACTGGTATAGCTCGATCTTCTCGGCGCTCAGCTCATAAGCGGCCGAGCCGAGGTGGGTCGTCCGCGTCTGCAGGTGCAGCTTGCCCGTGATCCAGTAGGCGTCATAGATGGATTTCAAGGTCGTGCGCCGCGCCATTCTGACGTAGACGAGTTGGTTGGGCGGCGGCGGCGGCACGTGGATGCAGGAGCCGAAGTAGGGCACGAGGAGAAACTCGTTCACGACCCCGTCCTGGCGCGCATCCAGGGGCACGATGAATCCCGGCAGACGCACGACGGCGCCGTCCAGAGACTTGTTCGCCTTGAAGTCCATGATCTGCACCGCCGGCGGTCCGGCCTCGCCGCGGTAGTCGTGCACGGGCGCGGGCGGTAGCGGGCTGTAATGGCGGCGCTCGCTGTCGGGCAGCAGCAGCTTCCAGTCGAGGTCCAGGATGCGGGGCGCCTGAGCCGCGGCTTTGGCGGCCGTGCCCCGGGTCGGCGCCACGGCCGGCTTGTCCGCCAGAACCGGCAGCGCCGTGGCGGTGAGCAGGGCCAGCAATACCAGGCGAAAGGGCATGGGCGTGGATCGTAGCGCGACTCAGCCCGCCGCAACAAAAGAAGGGATGTCTGTGGAATGCGACGCGCCCCGCATTCCTGCGATAATTCACACATGAAGCTGACTGCCGACTCCCTCGTGACGCATCTCGAGCAGACCCTGGCGCCTGCCTACCTGATTTCAGGGGACGACCCGCTCCTGACCGGTGAGGCAGCGGACGCCGTCCGCGCGCGCGCGCGCGCAGCAGGGTTCAGCGAGCGCGACGTGCATTTCATGGAGCGCGGCTCTGACTGGAACGACGTCCGTGCGTCGGCCGCAAATCTCTCGCTCTTCTCTTCGCGGCGCATCGTCGAGATTCGAATGCCGAGCGGGAAACCGGGCACGGTGGGTAACTCCTCACTGGTCGATCTGCTGGGGATGGCGGACGGCGATACGATGCTTCTCATTCTGACGCCGCGACTGGATCGGGATGCGCAGGGGAGCGAGTGGGTGCGCGCCGTCGAGACGCGTGGCGCATGGGTGCAGGTATGGCCGGTGGAGCAGGAGCGGCTGGTGGCCTGGCTACGCGGCCGATGCCGCAAGATGAAGCTCGAGGCGACCGACGACGCCCTGGAGCTTCTGGCCGAGCGGACGGAGGGGAACCTCCTGGCCGCCCACCAGGAGCTCGAGAAGCTGACGCTGCTGGCAACCGGCGAACGGGCAACCGCGGCGACGGTGCTCGAAAGTGTGGCCGACAGTGCACGCTTCGACGTGTTCCAGCTCGGGGAAGCCGTGCTTTCCGGAGACGCCGCTCGCGCCCTGCGTGTTCTCGGCGGTCTGCGAGCCGAGGGTGTCGAGCCGACGCTCGTGCTGTGGTCGTTGACCAAGGCCGTGAGGGACATCTGGGGGGCGATCGCCTCCCCGGACGGCTTCAGGCCCCGAGCCTGGCAGAGGCAGGCGGCCTCCCTGGAGAGAGGCGTGAAGCGGGCGCCGCGGCTGTCATTCGCAGCGCTGGCGATCCGGGCCGGCCGGGCGGACAGGATGGTCAAAGGCCGGCTGCTCGGCGACGCCTGGGACGAGATGGCGCTCCTGGCCGCGGACATCTGCGGGCGGCCGGCATTGCCCGCGGCCCAAAGCGTGCTCAAATAGCCTTCATTCCACAGGCGGCGGTGATGCAACCCATCGGTCTCTTCGGCGGCGCGTTCGACCCGATCCACGTCGGCCACCTGCGCACGGCATTCGAGCTGTGGCAGGAATTGCGCCTCGCCGAGGTGCGGTTCGTGCCGACGGGAAACCCGCCGCATCGCGAGCAGCTCAACGCACCGGCGGAGCTGCGGCTCGCAATGGTGCAGGCCGCGGTAGCCAATCAGCCCGCGTTCGTGGTGGACGATCGGGAAGTGCGGCGCACCGGCATGTCCTACTCGGTCGACACGCTGACGGAGCTGCGGAGCGAATACCGCGATCGCTCGCTGTGCCTGCTGCTCGGGATGGATGCGTTCCTCGGGCTGCCACATTGGCATCGGTGGCGCGAGCTTCTCGGGCTCGCTCACATCATCGTCGCCCACCGGCCTGGCTGGAAGGCACCCACAAGCGGTCCGCTCGGCGAGGTCATGGTCGATCACGGGACTGGCGCCATTCGGGACCTCCATGACAAGCCCTGTGGACGCGTCTACGTCCACGCCGGTACCCAGCTGGAGATCTCCTCGACAGAGCTGCGCCAGTTGCTCGTTGCGGGTCGCGATCCCCTCTACCTGGTGCCGGACCGAGTCCGGCAGATCATCCGCGAGACGAGGTGCTATGCTCCCTAGGCAACGTAGCTTCGCAGCGTCGCTGGTTGCCGAAAAGCAGGAGAGTTCACTTAAGCACATGATCACCCGTACACGCCCGCGCCGCTCACACGAGCGCGCCTCACCGTTGCAGGACATCGTGACGGTTGCCCTCGACGACATGAAAGCCGTCAACGTCAAGGTGCTGGATGTACGAGGACTGACCGACATCGCGGACACGATCATCGTCGCGTCGGGGAACTCCGACCGGCACGTCCGCTCAATCGCCGAGAACGTCATCGTGAAAGCCAAGGCCGCGGGGTTCCGACCTCTTGGCAAGGAAGGCGCTCGCGATGGCGAGTGGGTCCTCGTCGACCTGCGCGATATCGTGGTCCACGTGATGTTGCCGCGCGTGCGGGAATTCTACGGCCTGGAGCAGTTGTGGGATGTCGGGGATGCGGCTCCGGTCGCGGCGAACGCGGCTCCCAAGGTCTCCGCCCGCCGCCGGCGCCCCAGCTAGCTCGAAGTTTCGAGTCGCAAGACTTTGCGCATTCGCGTGATTGCAGTGGGCTCTCGCATGCCGAAATGGGTGCGGGAGGCCTACGACGAATACATCACGCGGCTGGGCTCCGGCCTGAAGGTCGTGCTGACCCAGATCGAGCCCGGCTCCCGCAGCGCCGGGCGCACGCCAGCACGCGCAGTGGCGACGGAGGGCCAACGGCTTCTCGCGGCGCTCCGCAAGGATGACTATGTCGTAGTGCTGGACGAGCGCGGCTCGGAGATGACGACTCGGGAGCTGGCCGCCTGGCTGGGGAGCCGGATGCAGGAGGGCCGGGATCTCGCGATCCTGATCGGCGGGCCCGACGGGTTTGCGCCCGAGGTGCTGGCACGCGGTGACCTGCGCTGGTCGCTGTCGAGACTGACGTACCCGCACGCGCTCGTCCGGGTCGTGCTTGCGGAACAGCTTTATCGCGCACATGGTGTGTTGACGAATCATCCGTATCATCGCGACTGATGCGTCAAATGGAAACAAATGCTCCGGTTCTCTGTCTGGCCTCGGCGTCGCCGCGTCGGCACGAGCTGCTTGCGCAGATCGGCGTGCCGCATACCGTCACGGCCGCTCACATCGATGAGACCGTTCTCGCCGGCGAGGACCCTCGGGAGTACGTAACCCGGATGGCACGCCACAAGGCGCTGGCGGCTCGCCAGACGGGCGAGACACTGCCCGTGCTCGCTGCCGATACAACCGTGGTGCTGGATGACGTCATATTCGGCAAGCCGACAGACCGCGCACACGGGTTGTCGATGCTGCGCAGCCTGTCCGGCCGCACGCACGATGTGTTGACCGCGGTCGCGCTGGCGGCCGGAAGCGAAGTGTCGTTGAGCGTCAGCACGAGCGAAGTGCGCTTCCGCCCGTTGACGCTCGAGGAATGCGAAGCGTACTGGGAGACCGGCGAACCACGAGACAAGGCGGGGGGCTACGCCATCCAGGGACGCGGTGCCGTTTTCATCGAATGGCTGAGCGGAAGCTATTCGGGTGTGATGGGGCTGCCCCTGTTCGAGACTGCCGAGCTGCTGCGCGCCGCGGGCGTGCCTTGCTGGCACGGGGGTCATCGGTGACGATCGAAATTCTCGTCAATGTAGCCCCGCGCGAAACCCGGGCGGCCGTCATCGACAGCGACGTACTCCAGGAGGTCTACGTCGAGCGCACGAGCCGGCGTGGACTCGTGAGCAACCTCTACAAGGGGCGGGTGTCCAGGGTTCTGCCGGGGATGCAGGCCGCGTTCGTAGACATCGGTCTCGAGCGCACGGCATTTCTCCATGCCGCCGACATCGCCAACGTGCCGGCGGATGACAGTACCGTCGTGAATCTGGCGCCGGTTCACCTGTCGCCGGTGGAGGATATCCGACGGCTCGTGAGTCCCGGCGACGACATCCTCGTGCAGGTCATCAAGGACCCGATCGGTACCAAGGGTGCACGTCTCACGACCTTCGTTGCATTGCCGTCGCGCTATCTCGTCTACATGCCACGCGGCGAGGGCATCGGTGTGTCCGCGCGAATCGACGACGAGGCGGAACGCCTGCGCTTGAAGTCCATCGTCGCGAAACTCGTTTCCACGGAATCGCCCGGCGGATACATCCTGCGAACCGCAGCACAGGGCGTGTCCGAGGAGAGCCTGGGCGAGGACATGGTGTACCTCGACAAGTTGTGGCATCACGTGCGCGTGCGGGCCGTCGAGACGCAGCCCGGTGCAATGGTGCACGAGGACTTGCAGCTGGCTCTGCGTGTGCTGAGGGACGAGCTGTCGCGCGGTGTGAGTCGTGTGCTCGTGGACTCTCCTCGCGAGCACGCTCACATGATCGCTTTCGCGGCGGCCTTCATGCCCGACGCCGCGACCCGCATCGAGCTGTACTCCGGTCCCCGGCCGATCTTCGATCTGCACGGGATCGAGGAGGAGATCGGCAAGGCGCTCGAACGCAAGGTGACGCTGAAGTCCGGCGGCCATCTGGTGATCGATCAGACGGAGGCGATGACCACCATCGATGTCAACACGGGGGCGTACGTCGGGCACCGAAATCTCGAGGAGACGATTTTCCGCACCAACCTCGAAGCGGCGGTGACGATCGCGCGCCAGCTGCGGCTGCGCAACCTCGGCGGCATCATCATCATCGACTTCATCGACATGCACGATGAGGCCCACCGGCGCCAGGTGCTGGCAGCGCTGGAGCGCGCTCTCAACGGAGACCGTGCGCAAACGCACATCGTGAGTCTCTCACCGCTGGGGCTCGTCGAAATGACCCGCAAGCGCACCCGGGAGAGCCTGGAACATCTGCTGTGCGAGCCTTGTCCAAGCTGCGAGGGACGTGGCTTCGTGAAAACCCCCGAGACGGTGTGCAACGAGATTTTTCGCGAAATTGTGCGACAAAGCCGGCAGTTCGCCAGCCGCGAGCTGCTGATACTGGCGCATCAGGACGTCGTGGAACGTCTGCTCGACGAAGAGTCCGCCACCATGGCTGAGCTCGAGGCCCAGGTCGGCCGCCCGATCCGCCTGCAGGTGGAAGCGCTCTACGGGGTCGGTCATTACGATGTGGTGCTGGTCTAGCCGCGGCGCGAGTTGGGCTCGCGTCACCCTCATAGGACTGTCGTCCGCGGCGGCACTCTTCTTCGTGGTGCTGCTGGCCTACCAACTGGCCCTGGCGCGCGTCCCGCAGCATCGGGCCGCTCTCGAGAGCCTGCTGCGCGGGCAGACCGGCCTGGACGTACGCTTCAGCACGCTCGGGGTGCGTTGGGGTTGGTATGGGCCCGAAGCGGTGTTCCGCAACGTCGAGCTCGGCGAGCCGGGCAGCTCCAATGTGTTGTTGCGCGCACCGGAGCTCACGGTCGGCTTTGACGCCTGGCGAACGATGCGCAGCGGACAGCTCGAAGCGGGGCGCATCGCGCTGCTGGCGCCCGACATCAATCTCGAGCGTGTTGGCTCCGAGTCCCGGACAGTCCATGCGCGTGCTGCAGCTCACGACACGCCCGGCGTCGTGCGCGCGAGACTGCTGGAACGCTGGCGTGATGGCCGCATCGACATCGAAGGGGGCACGCTGCGGCTCCCGGATCCCAACGGCGCGGCCACCCCATTCCTCTTGCAGATCCGGCGCGCATCGCTGCGGCGGTCCGGCGATGAATGGAATCTCTTCACGCTGCTGTTCCTGCCGGAACGTCTCGGACGTACCGCGCGGGTCGCGATGCGGCTCGAAGGCGGCCTGGATCGGCCGGACACCCTGTCAGGCTCGCTGCGCTTCGAGGGACGGCGCCTCAGCTTCGCCGGCTGGCGCGACTTTTCCCGTTTCGCGCCCGGATTCGTTGCGTATGCGCCGGTCTCCGGCGGCGGCGACGTGACGGTCAATCTGGACTTCGCGCGGGGCCGGATCGAAAAGGCAGACGGCGACGTCCACGCGGGAGGGGTCGCGTTGGGATCGCCGGGCACGGCCAGGACGCTCAGCCTGGACCGGTTGCGTGGCCAGTGGCGGCTCGTGCGTCGTGGCTCGGGCTGGCGAGTCCGCGTGGAGGCGCTCGAATTGGGCGCGCCGACGGGAGAGGGCGGCGTGGCATCGAAGCCGGCTTCATTGCTCGTCGACGCGGCGCAGGACGGCGTATGGGCGCGTGGCAAGCTCGAGCACGCACCGCTGCAGGCGGTCGCGATCATCGCGCGTTGGCTCGCGCCGCATTTCGATGTTGCCGGCGTCGAGCTCGGAGGGACGGCGCGCGACGTGGTGTTCGACTGGGACTCGCGCCGACAGAGCGGCCGGAAGCTGGCGACCACTGCGCACCTCGAAGACGTTTCGGTCACGCCGCCGTCGCATGCTTTTGTTCTCAGTGGCATGACCGCCCGCGTGTCGGGAAACGAGGTGGGCCTGGATGCGGACGTGACGGCGCGCGCGGCGCGACTCGAGCTGGCCGGTGCTCCCCAGTATCCGCTGGAGGCCGTGCAGGTGGCCTCGCAGCTTCGTTTTGGCCGCGCCGATGAGGGTTGGCAGATCGCGACCGAGCGGCTGGAGCTGCGGCATTCCGCCACTAGACTGGAGCTCAGCGGCACGCTCACGGGAGGCGGGGCGAGGCTGCAGCCCGAGATGGCGGTGCAGGGAGAGCTCACTGCGGCTGAGGTTCCATTCGTGCAGAGAGTCCTGGGATCCGGCGTGACGGAGGCGTTCGGTGCGGCCGCCGCTGCAGTCACCGCGGGGCAGGTCGAGCGAGCCCAGTTCGACCTGCGTGGACCGCTCGAACAGTCTCCCGGCGCGGACAAGGGCGAATCCTCGGGCTCCGTGATGCTGCGAGACGCCGTCGTATCCGGAGGCGACCGCTGGCCCGATGCGACAGGAGTCACTGCGCGGGTCCAGTGGCACGGTGCTGACGTCCGAGTCATCGCGGACGCAGGGCAGGCTGGGCCCTTCCAACTCGCAAACGCGAGTGCCGAATGGCAGGCGACCGGCGAGCACTTCACGCACGTGACTGCGCAGGTTCACGGCCGACTCGAGGACGCCGTCGCCTGGGTGCGCGACCATCCCGATCTGACCCGTTATGTTCCGCAGACGCAGAGCTTCGGCCTGGAGGGTGCGGTGCAGCTCGACTTCGACGTCTCCCTCCCCGCCGACGGCAAGCCCACCACCCGGGTCGTCGCATGGCTCGAGGGCGCGAGTCTGAGCTGGGTGTCTGGCGCGGTACCGATACAGGCCGTGACGGGCTCATTCGCTTTCGACGGCGGCCGTCTGCAGCGCTCGACTCTGACCGGCACGTGGCTCGGCGGTCCCGTCACGTTGCGGGTGCGCGAGGCGCGCGAGCGGGGTCAGCCCGTCGTGGCCATGCAGGCGCAGGGAACTCTGAGTGCAAGAGAGCTCGCGACGCTGGAATCCATTGACACACAAGGTCGACTCGAGGGCAGCGCGGATTGGACCGGAGACTTCACGTTTCTGCCCGCGAGCGAATCGCAGCCGGCCCGCTGGCATGTACGCGCGGACTCGAATCTCGTCGGCGTCGCCAGCGAGCTGCCGGAGCCATTCGCGAAAGTCTCCAGCGCGGCGCTCCCACTTCACATCGACGTGTCGGGTAGCGACGTCGGAGCGCAGCTTCGCGTGACTCTCGGCGAACGTCTCCGCAGCGTTCTCGCTCTCGAGAGGACGCCGGAGAGCGGGTGGCGCGTTGAACGTGGAGCCGTGAACCTGGGCCTGGACTCCCCCGCCGTTGCGAGTACTCCCATCGCGGGCATTGGAGTCGCGGGCACTGCCGTCGCGGCCGTCAGCGGCGCGGGCATCGGCGTCGTGGGGATCGGTGCTGCCAGCGCCGTGTTGCCGACTGAGCCTCTCGTCCGGGTCCAGGGCCGGGTCAGTCGACTCGACTTGCCAACATACCTCGGTCCCTGGCTCAACTCCTGGTTCAGCGTCGCACGGCCCGCGCGCCTGGATCGGCGCACCCCGCCGGTGCAAGCACAAATCTCAGCCGCAGAGGTCATCATCGCGGGCCGCAGCTACCCGGATGTCACCCTCATCGCGGGGCGCACCGATTCCGACGCCCAACTGCAATTCGACTCCACAACGCTCGCAGGCGCCGTACGCTGGCCTCTGTCCGCCGCCGGCTCAAGACCTGCGGAAATTCTCTTGACGCGCCTGAACGTTCCACGGCGCAGCGAAGAGGGGGGTCCGGCAGCGATTCTCGCCGTCGCCGCCGCCATGGACTCGGTGGCTGTCCCTGCGCGGCTGTCGATCGACGAACTGACCTGGGAAGGCATGCGGCTGGGCCACGTGACCGCAACGTTGGCTGCGCGCGACCAGGGGCTAGCGCTCGACGACGTGCGCGTCTCCGGCAGCACTCACGACGGAACCGGCACGGTTCGGTGTCAGGCAGCGCTTGCGAGCTGCCGCGCCGTCTTCACAGTGGAGAGCAGCGATGCGGCCGCGACCCTTGCAGATTTCGGCTTTCGCCCCGATCTGTCTGCATCGAAGGCGCAATTGAGCGGCGAGCTCGAATGGGAACCCCACGCCGACCCGCCGTGGGTGGCCACCCTGGTGGGGCGCGTGAGCATGAAGATGATCGACGGCGCCACGCACGCCGGAACTGATGCGGACGGCCGACCGTTCGCCTTGGCGGCCGTGCCGGCTCTGGTGAGCGCAATGGAACCGCCCGGCAGTGACGGGTCGTCGCGACCCCCACCGCGCGAGCTGCGGTTTGCGCGCCTCGAGGCCGATTTCGACCTCAAGGACGGGCAGGCTTCGACTTCCGACCTGCATTTCGACGGCGATGCGGAGATACTGATGCGCGGCAGGACGGGGCTCGTTGCCCATGACTACGATCAGCAGGTCTGGGTGCTGAGGGGCGAAGAGCGGTTGCCGGCGGCCGTGCGCCGTCTCGGGCCCACCCCGCGAGTGGCAGCGGCGTGGTTGACGTTGCGGGAGTTGTTCGCGGCGGACGCGGATCGCGCGCGGGCCCAGCTCCGACTGCAGGGTTCCTGGGACGAGCCGGTAGTGGTGTCAGCAAATCCGTAATCAATGAAAGTTGCCGCAGTTCAAATGACGTCCGGTCCGGACGTGAAGGCCAACCTCGAGCAGGCGCGAACGCATCTCGAAGAGGCGGCGCGGCTGGGTGCGCGACTGGCCGCCCTTCCCGAGAATTTCTCCTTCATGGGGCTTGGCGATGCCGACAAGCGCAGGATCGCGGAAACCGACGGCGCGGGGCCCATTCAGGAGTTCCTCGCCCGGACGGCGGCGCGCCTGAGCATGTGGATCGTGGGCGGTACCGTGCCGCTGCGCGGCGGCTCCGATGGCCGCGTTGCCGCCGCGTCGGTTGTCTACAACGCCGACGGCACGCGGGCAGGGCGATACGACAAGATTCACCTGTTCGACGTCGACATTCCCGCGCGCAACGAGAGTTATCGCGAGTCGGCGCACGTGGCGCCCGGATCGCGACCTGCGGTGATCGACACCCCGGCGGGGCGCGTTGGACTTTCCGTATGCTATGACGTGCGGTTCCCCGAGCTGTATCGGGCTCTGAGCGCCGACGGAGCCCAGGTGTTGACGATCCCGTCGGCATTCACGGGACCCACCGGCCGCGCGCACTGGGAGACGCTTCTGCGCGCGCGCGCGATAGAGAATCTGTGCTACGTCATTGCACCGGCGCAGTCGGGTTTTCATGCCAGCGGTCGCGAGACGTACGGCGACAGCATGATCGTCGACTACTGGGGCCGGATCCTGCGGCGGCTGCCCCGTGGCCAGGGATGCGTCGTGGCGGATATCGATCTCGCCGCGCAGGCCGAGGTCAGACAGAGCTTCCCGGCACTGCAACACCGTGCATTTTCCGACTCGCACCGCCAGGGATGAGTCCGAGCCGACAGCATGAAAGAGGGCCCGATGACCGCACTCGAATCGACTGACCCGCTCGGCATTGCGCGTGAGCTCATTCTGCGTCCCAGCGGGCTCGATGACGGCCGGCTCGACCGGGTGTTCGGAGAAGTCCTGCAGCACTCCGTGGATTTCGCCGATCTGTACTTCCAGCTTGCCCGCCAGGAGTCATGGTCCCTCGAGGACAGTATCGTCAAGGACGGGAGCGCGAGCATCGAGCAGGGTGTTGGAGTGCGTGCGCTCGCAGGTGAGAAGACCGGCTTCGCCTACTCGGACGAGATCGTGCTGCCGGCACTTGAAGAAGCCTCACGCGCCGCGCGCGCGATCGCCGTCCACGGCGGGGAGCGTCGCATCAGCGCATGGCAGGCGAAGGCGGGCCATCGACTTTATTTGCCGCTGGATCCCGTCACGTCGCTGACCGATCAGGAAAAGGTTGCGTGGCTCGAGCGGGTGGACCGCGAAACGCGTCGCCTCGATCCGCGCATCGTGCAGGTCACAGCCGGGCTGACCGCGGTACATGAAGTCATCCTCATCGCGACCAGCGACGGAGAGTTGTCCGCCGACGTGCGGCCTCTCGTGCGCTTCAACGTGTCGGTACTCGTCGAGCAGAACGGGCGCCGTGAGCTAGGCTACGCAGGCTCGGGCGGCCGCTTCTCGCTGCAGGATCTGGTCGCAGGCGACAAGCCTCTGGCGCTCGGACGCGAAGCGGCGCGTCAGGCTCTCGTGAATCTCGAAGCCAAGCCTGCGCCCGCAGGCTCGATGACGGTGGTTCTGGGTCCGGGCTGGCCCGGAATACTCCTGCACGAGGCGATCGGCCATGGACTGGAGGGTGATTTCAACCGCAAGGGGACCTCTGCATTTGCAAACCGCATCGGTGAACGCGTGGCAGCGCCGGAGTGCACCGTGGTCGATGACGGCACGCTGACACAACGGCGCGGCTCTCTGAACATAGACGACGAGGGAACGCCGACCGAATGCACGATGCTGATCGAAAATGGGATCCTGCGCGGTTACATGCAGGACAAGCTGAACGCCCGGCTCATGGGCACCCGTCCGACTGGCAATGGACGCCGCGAATCCTTTGCGCACGTCACGCTGCCTCGCATGACTAACACGTACATGCGTCCGGGCCCGCATCCGCCCGAGGAAATCATCCGTTCCGTGGAGCGCGGTATTTATGCTGTGAATTTCGGCGGCGGGCAGGTCGATATTACTTCCGGCAAATTCGTGTTCTCGGCCAGCGAAGCCTACGCCATCGAGAACGGCAAGCTGGGCGCGCCCCTGAAGGGTGCGACGCTCATCGGGAACGGTCCGGATGTGCTGACCCGCGTGAGCATGGTCGGCAACGATCTGAAGCTGGATGAGGGTGTTGGAACCTGCGGCAAGGAGGGACAGAGCGTTCCGGTCGGAGTGGGACAGCCGACTCTGCGTATCGACGGGCTCACGGTGGGCGGAACCGGCTGAGCGGCTGCGTTTCTGCATGGACGCGCCGCAAACGTCCTCTCGCCGCCAGTCGCTCGCTGCCTCAGGATTTCTCGCGCGGGACGGAGCAGGACGCTCCCTTTGGCGCGCTGGAGACGCGGCCCGCTGATCGGCCGGGCGGCGGGAAGGGCGAATTGCGGCAGCCTGCAACCCGCCGCCCGCGTCGTCGAGTCTGTCTCGTCAACATAATCGTCCGTACATAATGGCTGCGCAAATCAATTTGCGTCGCACCTCGGCGACGCTCAGCGAGATCGTCGCAGGAGTGATCATGAAGGTGTGACGGCGTGCACGCCGCGTCGATGCCCGGGTCCGTAGTTTGCTTCCGGCGATCTACTCCCTATGTGAGGAACGACCGATGCACGCCGAGCCCGCGACTGTCGAAGTACCGCAGCTGAAACTGCCCGCCGACCTGCTCACCGAGATCAGCCGGCGCGGCTCAAAGAAAACGGACTTTCGCGTCGAGGGTTGGAAGCCTTCGATCTTTGGCCGCATCGTGGAGAAGCTCGTCGGTAAGAGCGCGCGCTAACGAACTCCCGATTATTCAAAAAGGCTGCCCGCGAGGGACCTGGGCGTGGACTTGGCCGAAGGTGCCTGATCGCCTAGGATCGGGGGGATGAAGCGTCCGCAGATGCGCCTGTCCCGCCCCCTCTATGAGGGCCTCCCGTGGGCCTACGTGGCCTGTGGCCTCGCGGCGCTCACGGGTAGCTACCTCGTCTCATCACGGCTGATAAGCCTCGGGCTGGGCTTGGTAGGCTTCCTGGGCCTGCTGGGCGGGATCGTCGTGCTGCTGCGCAGGCGCGACTACCGCGAGCTGCGGGCCAACTACGCCGATCCGGAGCGTCTGACGGACGATCAGGACGACTGATCCCTCGCAACCGGCGGCCGCGTTTCCTGCCGCGAGGCCCGAAGCCCGCACGGGGAATGAGCCGAGCTGGCTTTAGCTGGTCTCTTCGTTTTCTTCGGCGGCCGGCTGGACGTGCAGCCCCGGCACCGTGTCCGACAGGCTGGCGCGGGTGCGGGCGAAGCGCTCATCCACGTAAATCAGCTCGTGCTTGCCGATGACCACGACGTCGCCGTCGTTGAGGTAGTGACGGCGCACCCGTTTTGACTTGACGTAGATTCCATTCGTGCTGTTCAGATCCTCGATCACCGAGGAGTTCGTCGAGGTGACGATCTGGCAGTGATGGCGGCTCACGAAGCGGCTGTCGATCTGGACATCGTTGTCCGAGGTGCGCCCGACGATGATCCGCCCGACGCGCAGCGGAATCTCCTGCACCGT
>FTEN01000207.1_pt1 | contig 13208 bp, 10 predicted proteins | sample 1640221 | NCBI WGS metagenome assembly FTEN01 (sample SAMEA3914816, study PRJEB12502) | metagenome | biome: forest; material: soil | place: USA | collected 2011-09-16 | depth 0.3 m | reverse complement strand
GCCCATCCCTCAATTGAGATAGCGCTACCCCCACCCCTGGACACGCTGCGCGTGCTCCGTCAGGTGAATGTCACAAAGGCGCCCTGGCGCCCACACTTTGCCGCACTTACCGGCGCACCGTTCGCACCCCGCAGCGGCACACAAACCGGCATCGCTCCCGAAGCAGTTCGGGAGAAACAGTTCAGGGAGTCCTCATGCGCAAAGATCTCATTTCGGCTTCGTTGTTCATCGGTGCGTTCGCGATGCTTGCGTTGGCCGCTACCGCTCTCACTGGCTGCGCGCGCAATGAGGCTGCCGAGCCGCCCACCGCCGCGATGGCGCCGCCCCAGGTCAGCGTGGCACAGGTCCTGTCGCGCCCCGTGACGGAGTTCGACGAGTTCACCGGTCGCTTCGAGGCCATCGAGCGCGTCGAAGTCCGGCCGCGAGTCTCGGGCTACATCTCGTCGGTGAATTTCGTTGAGGGACGTGAGGTCAAGAAGGGCGACGTCCTGTTCGTGATCGACCCCCGCCCCTACGAGGCGGAGTACAAGCACGCCAAAGCGCAGCTCGAGCAGGCCCGCACGCAGCTGGCGCTCGCGAAGTCCGAACATGCCCGGGCAACCAAGCTCGTCGACTCGCATGCGATCTCTCAGGAGGAGTTCGATACGCGGGTCGCGAGCAACGACCAGGCGAGCGCCAACGTCGATGCTGCACAAGCCGCACTCGACTCGGCAGAACTCAACTTGTCCTTCACTCGCGTGACTGCGCCCATCTCGGGCCGGATCTCCCGCGCGCAGGTTACGACTGGCAACCTCGTCGCCGCAGGTCAGACGCAGCTCACCACGCTCGTGTCACTCGACCCGATCTACGTTGCGTTCGACGACGATGAGCAGGGCTACCTCAAGTACGCAAAGCTGGCGCGCGAGGGTGCGCGCCAGGGCTCGCAGGACGCAGGCAACCCGGTACTCGTCGGCCTCGCGGATGAGCATGACTACCCGCACAAGGGAGTCATGGTGTTCGTGGACAACGAGTTGGACCCCTCCACCGGCACCATCCGCAGTCGAGCGCGCCTCGACAATCACGATCGCCAGTTCACGCCCGGACTGTTTGCACGGGTGAAGCTGCTCGGACGCAGTCAATACACGGCGCTTCTCATCAACGACAGCTCCGTAGGCACCGATCAGTCGGTGAAATACGTATTCGTCGTGGGCGCCGACAACAAGGTGCAGTACCGCCCCGTGAAGCTCGGTCCCATCGTCGACGGCCTGCGGGTCGTGCGCGACGGACTGTCGGCTGGGGAGACGATCGTCGTCAACGGCTTGCAGCGCGTACGCCCGGGCGTGTCGATCACGCCCGAGCGGGTGGCGATGGGCGAGCGGCGCCCGCGGGACGGAAAAGGTGACAACGGCGCCCGCACGATGCTCGCCCAGAATGCAGGGGACTAGCGGTGAAACTGTCTCATTTCTTCATCGATCGGCCGATCTTCGCGGCCGTGCTGTCGGCGTTCATCACGATCGGCGGCGCGATCGCGCTCTTCAAGCTGCCGGTCAGCGAATATCCCGAGGTCGTTCCGCCTACGGTTGTGGTGCACGCCACGTACCCCGGCGCCAACCCCAAGGTAGTCGCCGACACCGTGGCTGCTCCGCTGGAGCAGTCGATCGTCGGCGTCGAGGACATGCTGTACATGTCCTCGACCGCCACGATGGATGGCTCACTGAACCTGACGATCACCTTCAAGGTGGGCGCGGACATCGACCGCGCACAGGTGCAGGTGCAGAACCGCGTATCGCAGGCGCTCCCCCGCTTGCCGGAAGAAGTCCGCAATCTGGGCGTTACCACTATCAAGAGCTCGCCGAACCTGACGATGGTCGTCCACCTGACGTCGCCAGATGGCCGCTATGACTCCCTGTATCTGCGCAACTATGCGGTGCTGAATGTCAGGGACGTGCTCGCCCGCCTTCCGGGCATGGGTGAAGTGCGTGTGTTCGGCGGCGGCGACTACTCCATGCGCGTCTGGCTCGACCCGCAGAAGCTGGCTGCGCGGAATCTCACTTCAGGCGACGTCGTCGACGCCATTCGCGAGCAGAACGTCCAGGTCGCGGCCGGACAGATCGGCGCGCCGCCCTCACAGGAGTCTCAGTTCCAGCTCGCGCTGAACGCACAGGGCCGCCTTACGGATGAGGATCAATTCCGTAACATCATCATCAAGACAGGCCAGGATGCCGAGATCGTGCGCCTGGGCGATGTCGCCCGCGTCGAGCTGGGCGCCCAGGAATACGCCATCAAGGCCTTCCTGGACAACAAGAACGCGGTCGCGATTCCGGTCTTCCAGGCACCCAACTCCAATGCGCTCGAGCTTTCGACGGCCGTGCGCAGGACGATGGCCGACCTGAAGAAGGATTTCCCGCAGGGCCTCGACTACAGCATCGTCTATGACCCGACCGTGTTCGTGCGGCAGTCGATCGACGCGGTCGTGCACACACTGCTCGAAGCGATAGCGCTCGTCGTCATCGTCGTCATCCTGTTTCTGCAAACCTGGCGCGCCTCGATCATTCCTCTGGTGGCGGTGCCGGTATCGATCATCGGTACGTTTGCTGTGCTTCTGGCCTGCGGTTTTTCGATCAACACGCTGTCCCTGTTCGGCCTCGTGCTGGCCATCGGCATCGTCGTCGATGACGCGATCGTGGTCGTGGAGAACGTGGAGCGTCACATCGCCAGCGGCCAATCGCCACGCGAAGCGACCAAGGCGGCGATGAACGAGGTGAGTCGCCCCATCATCGCGATCACGCTCGTCCTGTGCGCGGTCTTCATTCCCGTCGCCTTCGTGAGCGGCCTCACGGGCGAGTTCTATCGGCAGTTCGCCCTGACGATCGCCATTTCCACGGTCATCTCGGCGTTCAATTCACTGACTCTCTCGCCGGCGCTCGCGGCCGTTCTGCTCAAGTCACACGGCGCCAAGCCCGATCGGGTTTCCGCCGTCATGGACAAGCTGTTCGGCCGTTTCTTTCGCCGTTTCAACCGCGGCTTCGAGCGCACCGGTAACACTTACTCCCGGTTCGTCACACACACCGTGCGCCGCAGTGCCATCGCACTCGTCGTCTACGCAGGTCTCATCGTCCTCACCTATTTCGGGTTCACGTCCGTCCCGGGCGGCTTCATCCCGGATCAGGACAAGCAGTACGTGATCACGATCGCGCAGCTGCCGCCTGCCGCAGCCCTCGACCGCACGGACGAGGTGACGCGGCGGATCGGCGAAATCGGCTTGAAGACGCCGGGCGTCGCCGGCGCGGTGCAATTCAGCGGCATGTCCGTCAACGGCTATACGGCCAGCTCCAGCTCCGCAATGGTGTTCTTCACTCTCGATCCGTTCGAGAAACGCCGTGCCAAGAACCTGACCGCCAAGGCGATCGCCGCCACGCTGAACGCAAAGTTCGGTGCCATCCAGGATGCCTATGTGGTGGTCTTCCCGGCGCCACCGGTCATCGGGCTGGGAACGCTCGGCGGCTTCAAGCTGCAGGTGGAGGATCGCGGGGACAACGGCTCCGATGCCCTCTACGCGGCGGTGCAGGAAGCCGTCAAGAAGTCCTACCAGGATCCCTCGCTCGCCGGAGTCTTCAGCAGCTATCAGGTCAACGTGCCGCAGCTCGACGTGAACGTCGATCGCGTCAAGGTGAAGCGCCAGGGCGTCAGGTTGTCGGACGTGTTCCAGACGCTGCAGGTCTACCTCGGCTCACTCTACGTGAATGACTTCAATCGCTTCGGGCGCACATACCAGGTGGTCGCGCAGGCAGACGCTCCTTTCCGCTCGCACGTGGACGACATCCTTCCCCTGAAAACGCGTAACGCCAGCGGCGCGATGGTTCCGCTCGGCTCTCTGCTCACGATCAGCGAGGCCTTCGGACCGGACATCGTGCAGCGCTACAACGGCTACCGGTCGGCGGACGTCAACGGCGGAGCCGCTCCGGGATTCAGTTCGGGACAGGCGCAGGCCTCGATGGAGCGGATCCTGGCGCAGACTCTGCCACGGGGCATGACACACGAGTGGACCGACCTGGCCTATCAGCAGCTGATTTCGGGGAGCACCACGGCGTTCGTGTTTCCCCTGTGCGTGCTGTTCGTGTTTCTCGTGCTCGCGGCTCAGTACGAGAGCCTGACGCTGCCTCTCGCGATCCTCCTGATCGTGCCGATGTGCCTGCTGGCTGCGATCGCAGGCGTGCTGATCGATCACAGCGACAACAACGTCTTCACGCAGGTCGGACTCGTCGTGCTCGTGGGGCTCGCCTGCAAGAACGCAATCCTGATCGTGGAATTCGCGAAGCACCTGCAGGAGCAGGGGCGGGATGCGGTCTCGGCAGTGCTGGAGGCGGCCCGTCTGCGTCTGCGGCCGATTCTGATGACCTCGTTCGCATTCATCATGGGTGTCGTGCCGCTGATGCTGGCCAGCGGCGCCGGCGCTGAGATCCGTCACGCGCTGGGCGTAACCGTGTTTGCGGGCATGCTCGGAGTGACCTTCTTCGGTCTGCTGCTGACGCCGGTCTTCTATGTACTCGTCCGGCGGCTTGCGGGGCAGCGCGAGGCATCCGCTCCGTCGCCGGCTCCCGCACAACTCGCCGCACCGGATCGACGCTGAGCGCGCGAATGCACGCACAGGAGGAAAGCCATCATGTCTGAGGTCAGGAAATCGCTCTTCGTCGGGCTTGGTGGCGGGATCGTCGGGGTTCTGCTGGCGCTACTGGCCGTGATCCTCACGGGCTGTGCGGTCGGCCCCGACTATGTGAAACCTGACACGCCCGTCGCGAGGACGTTCGCGAGCGCGGAATCCGCGACGTATTCTCAGGACGAGGTTCAATCGACGTTCTGGACTCAGTTCGGGGATGAGACCTTGAACCGGCTCGTGGACGAGGCTCTCGCTGCGAACCACGATCTGCGCATCGCACTGGGCAGGCTTGTCGAAGCGCGTGCGGCGCGACGTCAGGCTCTGTTTGATTTCGCTCCGAAGGTGACGGCTTCGGGCGGCTACACGAAGGAGCAGGTGCCGGCTGCGGCCAGCCCGCTCGGCGTCGGCTACAACGCCGAGCTTTACGACGCGGGCTTCGATGCCGCGTGGGAGCTCGATTTGTTCGGCCGCGTGCGCCGGGAAAATGAGGCGGCACACGCCGAACTGCAGGGGGCGGAGGCCAGCCTGCACGACGCGCAGGTATCGGTGGTCGCCGAAGTGGCACGGACGTATTTCGAGCTGCGGGGCGAACAGAACGAGCTTGCCGTGGCCCGCCGCAACGTCGAGAACCAACAGGAGACGCTGCGCGTAACGGACGCTCGCCTGGAGGCCGGACGGGGAACCGAGCTGGACACGTCTCGTGCCCAGGCACAGCTGAGCACTACGCTGTCCAGCATCGCTCCTCTGGAGGCAGCGGTGGCGCGCTCGATGCACCGCCTCGGCGTGCTGACCGGACGCAACCCGAACGCACTGGTCGATTCGCTGAGCCCCGCGCGTGAGCTGCCGGCATTACCGCAGATTGCGGCAGTCGGCGATCCGGCGACGTTGTTGCGTCGGCGCCCGGACATCCGCGTGGCCGAGCGTCAGCTGGCTGCGTCGACGGCCCAGATCGGCGTCGCGGTCGGGGATCTGTTTCCCAAGGTCACCTTCACCGGCAGTTTCGGCTATACGTCAAATGATGCGGGCAAGCTCGGACAGACCGGGACCCGCAGCTATCTCATCGGGCCAGGCATCTCGTGGGCGGCTTTCGACCTTGGGCGCGTTCGGGCCCAGGTGGCCGGCGCGCATGCGCGCACGGATGTGGCGCTTGCCTCCTATGAGAAGACCGTTCTGCGGGCCCTGGAAGAGACCGAAAACTCCCTGGTGACCCACGCCCGGGCCCGCGACAGGCTGAAGAACGCCGACGATGCCGCCAGGGCCAGCGCCACGGCAGCCCGGATAGCGCGGACCCGTTACGAGGGCGGTATCGTGGATTTCCTGGAGGTTCTGGACGCCGAGCGGACCCAGCTCACGGCCGAGGATCAGCTTGCCCAGAGCCGTACGGACGCCGCCACGAGCCTGATCGCAGTTTACAAAGCGCTGGGTGGTGGGTGGGAATCGGCGCCCCTGCCACAATACACTCAGGCGGCTCATAATCAGCCGTCCACCCTTTTAACCGGACCCCAATGAACGCCACGCCCGCGTCGGCCCTGCTCGAGGACACCCTGGCGCCTCCCCTGCTGGAGTCGGACCCCGTCCTGCCCTGCTCGGAGGAGCTCTCCCAGATCAATGAGTCGCTGCAGCGGCGGGAAGGCCTGCTGGCCGCCTCCGCCAAGGCGAGCCGCCGGCTCCTGGAAGCTCCCGATGTCCGTGCAGTCATTCCGGATGTGCTGCGCGTGATCGGCGAGGCCGCCCGGGTGGACCGGGTGAACCTGATGCTCGCCCAGAAGGGCCCGGCGGGGGAACCGCTGCTGGTCGTAGTCAGCGAGTGGGTCGCCGAAGGCGTCGCTCCCCACCTCGGCGACCCCGCTCTGTGCAGCTGCGATGAGCGCAATTTCGAGACCCTGTGCGCCGAGCTGCGCGCCGGCCGCAGCGTGTGTTTGAGCAAGAGCGACTCGGCCGCCGCCTATTGCTCCGCAGGCTTCGAGGGGATCGGTACGAAGAGCAAGGCGATCGTGCCGATCTTCGTAGCGGGCGAGTTCATCGGCGTCGTGGGTTTCGACAACACGCGCCGCCGCCGCGCGATCGATTCAGCCGAATTGTCAGCTCTCGAAACCGCCGCCGGCGTCATCGGTGCCGCCCTGCATCGCGAGCGATTGGTGGACGACGTCCGGCGCGAGCGCGAGCGCGCGGCAGAAGAACGCGTAGCAGAGCTGGCGAAGGCCAACGCTGTGATCCGCGGCAACCTCGAACGCCTCGCGAGCGAGCCGGACCTGGGAAGTTTCATGGGCCACATGCTCCTGGAAGCGACGCGTCAGTTTGACGCCGCCTCCGGAGCGGTGATCGTCGCCAAGCATGCCTTGCAGGAGTGGCGCATCCTCGCCCATGTGCGCGACGGCAGACTGGAAGAGCCGCCGTTCGCCACGACGGTGCCGTTCGAGGGCTCGCCGTTCACGCATGTGTTCGGTCGCCAGCTCGAGCCTCTCTACATCAACGTCGAGCAGGGAACCACCGACATCTGGCCGGGGGTGCTGGCTTTTCACCGTCGCGAGGGTTACGCGACTGTCGTGATCTATCCGCTGGTGTTTGCGGCCCGCACCGTCGGCTTCTTCGTTCTCAGCTTCAAGCGTGCGGCCCCCGAAGTGCAGTACAGCGAGTTGCTCGTCGCGCTCGCGCAGCAAGCGACGCTCGCCGTCGAGCTGACCCGTCTTGCCCACTCCGCCAAGGAAGCTGCCGTGCTCAAGGAGCGCACGCGCATTGGCCAGGAGATCCATGACGGCCTGGCACAGGCCTTCACGGGAATTCTCATGCAATTGGGCGCCGCGGAGGAGTTTCCCTCCTGCAAGAAGAAGAATTCCGAGTTGTTGACGATCCATTCGCGCATCCGGGATCTCGCCCGCGAAGGCCTCTCGGAGGCACGCCGCTCGGTCATGGCGCTGCGGCTGGATCAAACGCGCCGCGCGGGCCTCGAGCTCGCCCTGAAGCAGCTTGCCGAGCGCTCCACAGTCCCGGGAGGCGTGACGTGCACGTTCGACGGCGTGGGAATCGCGACGGGCCTGAAACCCGAGCATGAGCACGAGCTGCTGCGCATTGCGCAGGAATCGGTGAGCAATGCCGTGCGCCACGCGCACCCCCGCACCGTGAAGATCACGATGAGCGATGAGTCGGCCCACTGGATTCTGTCCGTCACCGACGACGGCGTTGGAATGGAGCAGGAGCCCGAGCTCTACGCACGTGAAGGATTCGGTCTGGTGAGCATGCGCCAGCGCGCCGGCGCAATCGGAGGAGAGTGGCAGATCGACAGTGAGCCGGGTTCGGGCACGCGCGTACGCGTGAGGCTGCCCAAACGGAGAGCGTGATGGTTGCGGTGCTGAAGAAGAAGATCCGCGTGATCCTCGCGGACGACCACCCGGTGGTTCGCGACGGACTGGCGGCCATGGTGAACCAGCAGCCCGATATGGAAGTCGTCGCGGAAGCAGGCGACGGCGAGGAGGCGATTGTCCTCTACGAGCAACATCGGCCCGACGTCATGGTGCTCGACCTGCGCATGCCCAAGCGCGACGGAGTCGCCGTCGTGCAGCAGGTTCTCGAGACGCATCCCAAGGCCTGCCTGCTGATCATGACCACGTATGACGGCGACGAGGACATCTTTCAGTGCCTGAGCCAGGGCGCCAAGGGGTATCTGCTCAAGGATGCGCCCCGGACGGAGATTCTGTCGGCCATTCGCGCGGTGAGCGAGGACCGGCCGTACACCTCATCCTCGGTAGCCGCCAAGGCGTTGCAGCGGATGGGGAAGCCCAGCCTGACGCAGCGCGAGCTCGATGTGTTGCAGCTGGTCGCACAGGGTCGCAGCAACAAGGATATTGCGCGGCGGCTCGAGATCACCGAGGGCACCGCAAAGACTCACGTCAAGGCCATTCTCACCAAGCTCGATGCCATCAGCCGCACGGAAGCGGTTGCTGTCGCGCACAAGCGCGGCCTGATAAGGCTTTAGTCCCGCGCCGCGGCAGTGCCGCGATACCAGCCCTGGTAGCAGGTAAAGTGAAAGTGCAGACTCCGGATGAGACTTCCGGAGGGCAGCTCGACCTCATACTCGATCTCGTGCTCAGCGATTGGGTTGCCGCAGCCATTGCATGCGGCTCCGGAGCCATGTCCCGCCCACGTCCGCGCCGGACGTGGCTGTGAAAGGGACTGCGAGTCGCCGTCCTGGTGCTCGAATGCAACGATTCCCGACCGGACTTCCATGCGGCCTCCTCGGCTTCGACTTGAGCTTCGATCCATTGGAAACGCGGCTCGTTACCCGCGGATGACACGCGACTAAAAGCACTCGGCGTGAGTGGCCGAGGCGGGCCCGGCGGTTCTGCCGGAAACCTCAGGCGGGGGGTGGCTGAAATCCTTCCGGGGCCTGGGATCCGGCGCCGAAGAAGAATTTCTCCATTTCCGTTTCCAGGAACTTGCGCGCCTTGGGCTCTATCGGGGTGAGGCGATACTCATTGATGAGCATCGTCTGATGCTTCAGCCAGCGGGCCCAGGCTTCCTTCGAGACATTCTCGAAGATGCGCCTGCCCAGCTCGCCGGGGTAGGGCTGCCGCTCGAGGCCGGGAGCCTCGCGCTTCAGGATTGCACACTGAACCATCCGGGACACGTCAACTCCTCGAGCAGCACCTTGATCGGGGCGGGAAGACCGATGCGCGCCGGCTGGCGGGCGTTATACCAGACGCTCTGTCCACCATCCATGACTGCAGCCGCGGCGCCGCAGGGTGTGAGCATCGGGGTGATGATCAGATCGAAGTGTGTGAAGGCATGCTCGACACAATTCATCGGTTTTGGCTCGTGCAGGGTTCCAGGGAGCGACTGGCGTACATAGCTGCTCGCCGCGGTCGCCGTGTCGAACTCCGGGAGGCACCAAAGACCGCCCCAGACACCGCTCTCCGGCCGTCTCTCGAGCAGCACGCTGCCGTCATCGCGGACCGCGACGACCATGAACACTTTTCGGGTCGCGCGCACGCGCGCAGGCCGCGGCGCAGGCAGCTCGTGCTGACGCCCAGTGCGCTGGGCGAAACAGCCTTCGGACAGCGGGCAGCGGCTGCACAAGGGCTTGTGACGAGTGCACACGGTCGCACCGAGATCCATGATGGCTTGCGTGTAGACATCGACGCGCTCGTGAGGCGTGCACTGCTCCGACAACCGCCAGAGCCTGTCCACGACTGCGCGCTCGGACGCAGTGCCCTGCACACCGAAATATCGCGACAGCACGCGTTTGACGTTTCCGTCGAGAATCGGGAAGCGCTCGCCGCGACTCAACGCGAGAATCGCGCCCGCTGTCGAGCGGCCGATCCCCGGGAGGCTCTCCAGCTCTTCGAGCCGCTCCGGGAACTTGCCGTCGAATTCGTCCCGTATGCAGCCGGCCGCGCGATGCATATGGCGCGCTCGGGCGTAGTAGCCCAGACCGGACCACAGGTGCAGGACGTCGTCGATGGGGGCATCGGCGAGCATCCGAACGTCCGGAAACTCTTGCATGAAGCGCTGGTAGTAGGGGATGACTGTCGCCACCTGCGTCTGCTGCAGCATGATTTCCGACACCCAAACGCGGTATGGCGTACGGTCGTGCTGCCAGGGCAGATCGTGCCGACCCTGCCGCGAATGCCAGGCGAGCAGCGAGTCCGCTATGGGGGATTGACGACCGGTTTGGCTCTGCATGATGGAGTTTCGCGCACAATCGCGGATAATCGCGGCAATATTAGTGGAAACTGATGCGGTCGTCCCTCCCTGGTGCGCGCGCACTCATTTCGTGCGTGCCGCGGCTGCGACTGCACCCCGCGAATGCACTGCGCCTGTGCGTCGTGGGACGCGAGTGGCTTCTGGCTCGTAACTCTTTGAGCCCACACGTGGATTGCTCTTGGCACGGATCTCGCTTGCTGGAGGCCTGACCGATCGACCCGAGTCTCAACGCGGAGGGGGAAGCGTGCGAGGTCCAAACCGCGCCGAACGATTGCGTGCCCCACCTTGCTCCCTCCGATCTGGAGCCACCTAGTGGCCAGCCCGTATGACGAGATGCTGGATGCAGCAGGCACGCCACGCGTGCATTGCCGGCATTACTGGAGCTGGCTCGAGGAGCAACCGGCCGAGCTCCTGGCGCAGAAGCGCACCGAGGCCGATGCCCTGTTTCACCGCGTCGGCATCACATTCGCCGTCTACGGAGAGAATGCCGGGACCGAGCGGCTGATCCCATTCGACATCGTGCCGCGCATCCTGCCGGCGGACGAGTGGACCAGGCTCGAGACCGGCCTGAAGCAACGCGTGCGCGCGCTGAACGCATTCGTCGCGGACATCTACCACGAGCAGCGCATTCTGAAGGCAGGCGTCATCCCGCCGGAACAGATTCTCTGCAATGCTCAATACCGTCCCGAGATGCAGGGTGTCGATGTGCCCGGCGGCATCTACGCGCACATCGCCGGCATCGATGTGGTGCGCGACGACGACGGCAGCTTCTGCGTCCTCGAAGACAATCTGCGCGTGCCTTCGGGTGTGTCCTACATGCTCGAGAACCGCAAGATGATGATGCGCTTGTTTCCCGAGCTGTTTGCGCTGCACTCCATCGAGCCCGTCGAGCACTACCCGGACGTGCTCCTGGAAAACCTCAAGAGCGTCGCGCCGGCCGGGGTGAGCGACCCCACCGTCGTGCTGCTCACCCCGGGGGCTTACAACAGCGCCTACTTCGAGCACGCCTTTCTTGCGCAACAGATGGGCATCGAGCTCGTCGAGGGCCAGGACCTCTTCGTGCGCGACGATATTCTCTACATGCGCACGACACGCGGAGCGCAGCGCGTCGACGTCGTCTATCGCCGCGTCGACGACGATTTCCTGGATCCGCTCTCGTTTCGTCCGGAGTCCTCGCTCGGGGTCCCGGGTCTGCTCACGGTCTATCGGGCCGGGCACGTGACGATTGCCAATGCCATCGGCACGGGCGTGGCAGACGACAAGTCCATCTACCCGTACGTACCGGACATGGTGCGCTTCTACCTGAGCGAGGAGCCGCTGGTGGGGAATGTCCGGACGTGGCTGCTGCGCAAGCCCGAAGATCGTGCCTACGCGCTGGACCACCTCCCCGAGCTGGTCGTCAAGGAGGTCCACGGCGCAGGCGGCTACGGAATGCTGATCGGACCGGCCGCGACGCGCGCACAGATCGAGGAGTTTCGTGCCCGCATCAAGGCTCACCCGGAGCGCTACATCGCTCAGCCGACGCTGGCACTTTCGACCTCGCCGACGTTCGTCGCCGCGGGGATCGCGCCGCGCCACATCGATTTGCGGCCGTTCGTGCTTTCCGGCCGCGACGTCACCATCGTTCCCGGCGGCCTGACCCGCGTCGCGCTGCGCGAAGGGTCGCTCGTAGTCAACTCATCGCAGGGCGGCGGCACGAAGGATAGCTGGGTGCTGGGCGAGCGGCCCAAGGTCGGCCCCGAGCCGGCCGAGCTCAACCGCGCGCCCGCAGCGACGAGCTGACATGCTGAGCCGCACCGCAGACCATCTTTACTGGATGTCCCGATACCTGGAGCGGGCCGAGAACCTGGCGCGCATGATCGATGCTCACCAGCGGCTCTCGCTGCTGCCACGCACTCCCGAGGCCGTGTTGCAGGGCTGGGAAGCGACGCTCATCTCTCTCGGAGCCGATCATGCGTTTCACGAGAAACACGGCGACACTACGCCGCGCGCCGCTTTCGATTTCCTGGCCTTCGATCGGGGCCACGCGGGAAGCATCCTGCAATGCCTGCGCGCGGCGCGCGAGAACGCGCGGGCCGTGCGCGGCACGATCACGTCCGACATGTGGGAGACGCTGAATGCGACCTACCTCGAGTCGCTGGCGTTCAATTCCAGCATGCTCGAATCGGCGCGCGGCGAGTTCCTGGAGTGGGTGAAGTACCGGGCTCATCTCACGCGTGGCGTCACCTCCGGGACCTTGTTGCGCGATGAGGCGCTGTATTTCAATCGCATCGGCACTTTCCTCGAGCGCGCCGACAACACGACCCGTCTGCTGGAATCCCGCTGGCGCGATCCGGGCCGGCGGGGAGAGCGGCTGCTCGCCGAGGCCTCCGAATGGGCGGTACTGCTGCGCGCGATGTCTGCCTTCGAGATCTTCCGGCGCCTGTATCGCGACAGCGTCACTCCGATCCGGGTAACGCAGATGCTGCTCATGCGGGATGACCTGCCGCAGAGCGTGCACCGCTGCCTCGATGAGCTGCATGCCAACCTGTCGGCGGTGGCGAACAATCAGTCCACCGAGACTCTGCGGCGTATCGGCGAGCTGCACGCGCAATTTCACTTCGGAAGATTCGAAGAGCTGTGTGCGGAAGGAGTCCCTCCGCTCCTCGACCGTTTCCAGGCGCGCCTGCGTGATCTCGGCGAGCGGATCGCGAACGACTTCCTGGTGCCGTCCGGAACCTACTGAAGCGAATTCCATGCAGCTACGCATCGTTCACAGAACGGCATACCAGTACGAGGAGCCCGTGAAATACACGGCCCAGAAGCTGCGACTGACGCCGCGCCGCGAGGGTAGCCAGCGCACGCTGTCATGGGCCATCCAGGCGCCGGGCCG
>FTEN01000357.1_pt1 | contig 13408 bp, 9 predicted proteins | sample 1640221 | NCBI WGS metagenome assembly FTEN01 (sample SAMEA3914816, study PRJEB12502) | metagenome | biome: forest; material: soil | place: USA | collected 2011-09-16 | depth 0.3 m | reverse complement strand
GCTGCGCATCCGCCCGCTGGATCTGGTGGTGATCGCATCGCCGAATCACCTGCATGCGGCGCAGGCCACCCAGGCTCTCGAGGCGGGCAAGCACGTAGTGGTCGACAAGCCGCTCGCCCTGTCCGCCGGTGAAGCCGAGGGTCTGGGCCGGTTGGCCGAATCGCGGGCATGCAGGCTCGCGGTGTTTCAGAACCGGCGCTGGGACAGTGACTTTCTGACCCTGCGAGGGCTCATCGAGTCAGGACAGCTCGGTGAGGTCCGCCTGGCGCAACTGCGCTGGGACCGGTTCCGCCCGGATGTCCAGCCGCGCTGGCGGGAGGAAGCGCAGTTCGGCGGTGGAGTGCTGTACGACCTCGGATCCCATCTCATAGACCAGGCCCTGTGCCTGTTCGGCACGCCGGAATGGGTGCAGGCCGATGTGTTCTCGCAGCGAGCGGGCGCGACGGTGGACGATGCCGTAGAGCTGCTGCTTGCCAAAGGCGCACTGCGCATCAGCATCGGCATCAGCTCCGCATCCGCAGGCGATGGCTGTCGCTACCGGGTGTACGGAACCAGGGGCAGCTTCGTGAAGCACGGCCTGGATGTTCAGGAACAGCAGCTTCGCGCGGGACTTGACCCCACTGCGCCGGACTTCGGCGCCGAGCCGGAATCACAGTGGGGCAGGTACGCACTCGGGGACGATCCCGTGGGTTCCGCCGTCCCTGCCGCGCGGGGATGTTGGATCGAGTTCTACCGCAGACTCGGTGCGAGCATCGAGTCCGGCGCCCCAGCGCCCGTCAGCGCATTGGAAGCTCGCGACACGTTGCGGATCATCGAGGCAGCGTTTGCAGGCAGCCGCTCCGGACAGCGCATCGCCATGCGTTAAGGCGGCGTCCCCAGGAGCTCATCCACCTTCGCGTCCCATACCCTCGGATCGGTGGCAACCTGCGGATGCTGCGCGAACATGCGCGCCGCAAACCCTGGAGCGCACCGCGGAGGTCACGGAGCCTCCTCGACACTCATCAGGCCTGCACCGAAGACGTTGGAGCACCGCCGGGCCACCCCCAGGTCCCGCTTGGCAGCGGCATCACGGCAGCGATCCTGTCCCGCTGCCGTGGACAGCAGCGCCGCCTGTCCGATCCGGGCGACGGCCTGCACGCTCGGTTGGATCTTCTCGAAAGGCCCCGCCGCACTCACGTACTGCGCAGGCAGCGACAGCGCGGAGAAATCCCGCTCACCCGCAGTGACCATGACCATGAGGCGATCGGTGCCCGGGGGGCCGAGCGCCGTGACGCTCCACTCCTGGCGCGGCAGCCGCAGAGTCTCGTTCGCCTTGATCGAGTTGGCCGAATCGAGCTGATTCGGGAACAGCAGGTAGAAGCTGTCCGGTTGAGTGCCCTGGTAGAACAGATAGACGAAGCCGTCGCGCTGCGAACGGATCGTCAGCGACAGGTTGCTGCCGATCCGCAGGTGCGGCTGCTCGACGCTCGCCTCGACTCCCCAGCGGTCATCGCGCTGGCTGTAAATTGCGTTCAATGTTGCCAGTGGATCGGCGGCGGTCGCAGCGCCAGCCGGGCCGCCCACCGTCGCGCCGCCATCCCCCGGCTGCGGAGCCCCGCCCGAGTGCGAGCCCGCGCCCGACTGTGTAGTTGCACCCGCCTGCGAGCCCGCACCCGCCTGCGAGCCCGCACCCGCCTGCGAGCCCGCACCCGCTGGCTGATCGGTGAACGCGGCCAGCAAAGCTGCGTTGCCAGCAAGCGTCACATGCTGGCGGACGTCGTCTTTCTGGGCTTTGTCCAGCCGCGCCTGCACGCAAGTGGCGAGCTCCTGCATCGAAATCGAGCCGCTGCGATCGGCATCCTTCGCATCCCCGGCGAAGCAGACATCGAAGTTGTGAGTCAGAGCCCCGCCGTCGAGCGTATCCCAGGCCACTTCGTTGCTTCTCGCCGCAGCGAGAATCACGAGATTGTTGTCGGTCGTTCCCAGGTCGACGCCGCGGTCCTTCGAGAAGGTGCCCTCGTTCACGGCCTGTGAGCACTCGGGACTGGACGCGTCGGGACTGAATTTCGGCCGCAGCGCGGCGCCCGCCGCTGGCAGTCCGCGCGAGGTCGCCGATTCCGCGACGCCTCCCGCGTGACACGCATCCAGCATCACGACCGTCTTGTCGGTCTTGGTGCTCAGCGGCCTGAGCATGTCCGCAAACTCGCGGTTGGTCACGACGTGCATGTCCTGCATGACCAGGCTCTCGGTGCACTTGCCGGTGACCTTGCTGAAGAAGCGCGCGCCGTGACCGGAAAAGTACACGTACAGCTTGTCGCCGGGCCGGATGACCTGATTCAGGCTGGCCAGCGCCTGCCTGAGACCCTCGCGCGTCACCTGCTTTTCGGAGAGCTGCACGATATTCTCGGGCGGAACTCCAAATCGTGCGGCCAGCTTCGCGGCGGTCTCGCGATCCAGGGACACTCCCGGCAGGGGACTGCGCTGGTACTCCGACACGGTGATCAGCAAGGCGTGATTGGACGGTAGCTGCTTCGCGCGGAAGCCGCCCGTTTGAGCCAGTAGCCTGTACGAACTGGCGAGACCGACCATCATCGCGAGCACTGTGCCCAGGAGCGCAACGCGCGGAGCTCCGCCTGTGCCGTGGTTCAGCATTCTGTCTCGGTGCGTTTTCTGACGCCCGCTCGTCACGAGCCACAGAACGGTGCGCCGCTGCCGGCGTACGTGTTGATGGTGATTTGCTGTACACCGACCGCACCGTCGGCACTGCCAAGGCCCTTGGCCAGCGCAGCAGCGCGAGCGCTGTCGACCGAGAAGCGCTGTGCCCCGGTCAGATCGGTGAAGAAAGCGGGCAGCTTCTCGAAAGCCAGAACTGCCACCTGGTCGGAGCCGAACGGCGGCGTCACCAGGATGCGATCCTTGGGTTCGGAACCGGGGATCGCCTTGGGCGCTCCGGCTGCTATGAGTTGCCGTTCCGCGGCTCGCGTCGGATACAGCACCGTCAGATTGCCCTGGCTGTCCAGATCCAACAGCATGACGTATGCGGGCTTGCTCAAACGGGCCTCGAACACGAACGACTCGCACTGCACGTAGGTATTGCCGCGGCTGCCGGGCGCGGTTTCGGCCCGCAGCCCGAGGCTGTCACCTCCCGCCGGCAGGGAGCGCTTGAGCCAGGCTTGAGCCGCAATGCGCTTGATCAGGGTCGGATCGTTCGCCTGCGTGCTGACGATGGGGTCGCCGGCGGGACCGGACAGCTCGACCTTGTCAGCGTGTTGGCGGAGAGTGAGATCCCCGTTCGCGGTGACGATCGACACTCCAGTCAGCCCGGCAATCTGCGTGCGCAGCGTCGCCGTGACGCCTTCCAACTGGACCTGCACCGTCGGATCACGCGCGTGTGCAGGCGCGCTGGCCGGCCGCCCTGCGAGCTTCATGTCCAGAAACGGCTTCGAGCCAACATCCTGCGGGTCTTCGGCCAGGGAGGGCAGCAATTGCGGATGCTGGGCGAAGTTGCGGTGCTCGAGGAAGTCGCTCATCGCCAGGCGCGCCTGATCATAGTTGAACCCGCCGGGCAACAGCTGTCCGCTCAGCAGGCGCAGAAACGCGTCGGTAAAGGCGCCATGGAATTTCCCGTCAAGAGTCGGAGCCTTCAGCAGCTCCTGTGGCGATGAGATATCGGCACCCGTCTCGCTGTCGCTGGCTCCGGAGAGCAACAGAACGTGCTGATACGGGTAAGGCGGCGGCTCGGGGCGCGCGCTCGGAGCCGAGCTCGTGCGGGCGACTCCCAGATCGCGCGTGACCAGGGGCAGGTAGCGGGAGCGGCTGTGCTTGCGACCGTATTCGCGCACGACCTGCCCGGAGTAGCAGCTGTCCGAGATCACGACGACCCAGCGGCCGCCCTCGTCGAGGTGCTTGAGTCTGGGCACGAGGTCGCGCCGCCCTACGATCAGTGTGCGTTGCGCGGAGGCCAGCGAGGTCAGATCCAGATCGTACGGTACCCAGGCCCCGGTAGCGTACGGCAGATCGAAACTGTTGTTTTGCGCGTTGGCGCTCGTGCCGTGCCCGCTGAAATAGATGAGCACCGTATCGCCGCGCGCGCTGCGCCGCTCGAGCGCGGAGATTTCCGCAAGAATTCTCTCCTGAGTGGCGTCCTGATCCTGCAGGGTAACCACATCTGCGGACTCGAAGCCCCAGTGTTGTGTCAGGATCTGGCGCATCGATTCGATGTCGGCTGCGGTGCCGAGCAGCTGCTGCGATTGCATGCGCGGATCGCTCAGCTGCCCGACCGCCACCAGCAGAGCAACGTTGCGCGCGAGCGCAGAACTGCAGAGGATCGCGCAGGCCGACAATGCGGCGAACGCAAGGGTGCCCCTGCGGAATCCCGCGGTGATGCCGGACGCACTCATGAACGAAACGTCTTCACAGTCACGCTGTGCACTTCAAGAATGCTCCGGCCGGAGGCATGAGGCGAACGCAAGGCGGTCTTTGGGGCAACGCTCGCAAACTCGCTGCTCGCAAACTCGCTGCTCGCCGAGGCGCGCAAGTTCGCTGGCGGTGCCACTGGCCGTTTGGCGAAAATTCATTGTACACCGGCGCCCGAAGGACTTCGCGAACTGGCGAATCTTCGGGTACAGTACAAATGCCACCGGCATATAAGAAGCTGGACGCTCCGAACTGCGGGTTCTTCACACGCGCACCATGTCGTCCGCGACGGGTTACATCTCTCCCAGCAACGAAGGCAGGACGGCGGCCGGTCCCGTCCGGCGGCGGCCCCCACGCCACCTGCGGCCGTGGGAGCTCGCGCCTGCCCTGCTCGCAACGCTGCTTCCCGCGCTGTCGCTGGCTCAATCCGCCGATCTGCTGCGGGCCACCCAGGGATTCGAGGCCGCCAGGGCGGCCAATCAGGTTCAGCAGGCGCTCGATGAGGGCGACCGCGTGCTGCAACTTGCCGAGGCGGAGGGGGGGCAGGATGTCGTCGGACTGCTCCGTAGCCTGGGGGATTTCGCCGCACAGTCCGGCAAGGATGAGCAGGCGGCGCGGTATTACTCGCGCGCGCTTGCAATGCAGGAGGTCGCGTTGGGCCGCGACCATCCGGACCTCGTGCCCACGCTGACGGCCCTCGCCGAGCTGCACCTGAAGAACCGACAGTACGCGGACGCCGCCGCGCTGGAGCAGCGTATCCTGGTGATCGAGCGCCAGGCGTATGGCGACCGCCATGAGAACGTGCTGGCGACGCTGGGCAAGCTCCGCGACATCTATGGTGCAACCGGTGATGCGGAGGCGGTCGCCCGTATCGATGCGCAGATCCAGCCGCCGCCGCCGACCGACCGGGGCTCCCTGCCCGTCCCCGGGGACGTCGCAAAGAACCGCCGCTACAAACAGAATGAGGGATTCGCGACGGTGCGGGTCTTTTACGGCACCAACCGCGCCACCACCGGAGAGAAGAAGCCGGCGCTGTACTACGGCGCGGCGCGTGGCGATCTGCAATACGGATATCTCGACGTGACGATCCCGCAGCTTCACAAGGAAGCGGATCTCGAGACGCAACCCCGCTGGGCCGATTACATATTCGATGTAGCCGCATCGCGGAGCCGCTACGTGCTGCTCGACAAGATCGTGCCGCTGGCGCAAGACCCCTTCCTGCGGGCCTTGCGGCAGCAGGTCCAGAGCTCACCGTCCAAGGACATTTTCATTTTCGTGCACGGCTTCAACAATACATTCGAGGATGCCGCCCGGCGGGCCGCGCAACTGGCTTACGACCTCGACTTCGACGGCACTCCGATGCTCTACAGCTGGCCTTCGCAGGGTAGCGCCACGGCTTACACGGTGGATGAGGCGGCGGTCGGTATCAGCGGACGCAAGATGTCGGAATTCCTCGAGAACGTGGTGGCTCACTCGGGAGCGGAGCGGATTCACGTGCTCGCGCACAGCATGGGCAATCGTGCGCTGATCGAGGCACTGCAGACCTACCTCGCGAAGCGCGCGCCGCAGGACAGGCAACACATCTTCGGGCAGATCGTGTTCACCGCTCCGGACGTTGACCGGGACTACTTCAAGGACGCGATCGAGCCGTTGCGCAGCGCGGCCGATCGGATCACCCTCTACGCCTCTGACAAGGACTACGCCCTGCGCAGCTCGCAGTTCCTGCACGGCGCACCCCGGGCAGGCAGCGCCGGCACCGCCATCATCAGGCTGCGGGGCCTCGATACGATCGACATGTCCGCCGTGCCGGCCGATTCCCTCGGCCACACCTACTTCGCCGCCAACGCCGGTGCCATCTTCGACATCTTCCGGCTGCTGTGGCGTGGAGACGCGCCGCCGCAACGCTGCGGCATGAGCGACCGCAAGGGCGGCGGTCAGGTTGCCGTCTGGGTGTTCAATGCAGATGCCTGCAAGGGGGACGACATGCTGGAGGCCGGCGTATTGCTGAAGCGCTTCGGGGACCTGGCGCGCCAGCGCGTCGTCGCCAACATCACCGCGTTGACCGATCAATCGCAGAAGCAACAATGGTGTCTGATCCTCAAGCGGCTCGACACATTGCTGACACCGGCCGCGACGCCGGCGGCGGGGAATCTCAAATGCGTGCCGTAGTGCCGCGATCCCTGGCCGGGTTGCTGTGCCTGGCGCTGCTGCAGACGCCCCCGGCCATGGGAGCGTCGGACGACGTCGACGTGCACGCCTATGTCAACGATTCCTGCATCATCGCCGATGAGCCTTTCTTCGTGCCGAAGGCGAGCACCTCGCCGGAGCAAACGGCCAAGTTCCTGCCCCTGCTGGGTCTCGTGGTGGGCAAGCTGGCCGAGCTGTTCATCAATCACGAGATCCAGGCCTCGGCCGAGCGCCTCAAATCGCATGCTGCGCGCAAGGACACCCGCTACGCGATGACGCGCGAGATGAATCTGTACCGCGCGGAGTTCCAACCGGCCCCGGCCGTGAGGCTCAACGGCAGCCTGGGTTGCATGACGATCGTCGCCGCGCGCTTCCAGCCCGAGAGCACGGATTGCAAAGGCGCTTACGTGCCCAAGGAGCTGTCTCGGGAGACGATGAGCCTGCCGCAGAGCCAGTGGAAAACCTCCCGCTCCGACGACTCGATCGAGAACCAGCTGCGGCGCGCCGACATCTGCGTCAACGGCAATGCACGGGCGGTGTACGAGGCGCGGTTCGAGTTTTCCGACGACGGCACGGCCTATCGGCTCAAGGACGCCGGCTACCGTATCGATACCCTGCTCACGACGCCCGACAAGCGCGCGGTGCGCACGGCTCTCTACACGCTCAAAATCTCGAACCCCGGAGCGACCGAGCAGCGGGAAGTGCTGTCGAGCGCCTGGGTCGCGCTCGGCACCGTGACCGCAGGCTCGAGGTCGAGCGGCTCAGGGGGCGATTCGGCGCCCTGGCTGCGCGTGCCGCCCATGTCCGCCGAGGCGCGCCGCTCGTATGAAGAAAAGAGCAGAGCTCAGCACGACGTCATGGGTGAGATCGATGCTCTCAAGCGCGCGATGACCCGCAACCAGCGCATGTTGTCCGGACTGGACCAGCGCATTGCAGCCGCCAGCGGCGATATCGCCGAGGGCCTCAAGCTGGAGCGGACGCGAATCGCCGTCCAGTACCAGACGCAGACCGTCGAGCTCGAGGCGCGCAACGCGGAGTATGAGGATCTGCCGCACACTCCCATGGAGTTCATGCCGGTCACCATCGAGGTGGCCGTAACCGAGACGGAATCGGAAAAGAAGGCGCAACTCGTACTGGCCGATCTCATCGGCAACAATGCCGGCATGGTCGGCTCGGCGGTCGCAAACGCCGCCAATGGTCTGGTCTCGCGCTCCGTGGCGGCCTCGGATGTCATCATCGATTCGGATGCCCCCGGCCCCGCGACCGAGCTGGACCGGGCCCGAGCCCGGTACTTCGACGCCCTGACAGAAGTCCGCACCGGCGCCGCCGACGGCGAGTCGCAGCGCCGGCTCGGCGCCGCGAAGGATGCCTACAACGCGGTCAGGCGCTCGCTCGGATTGGAGGAAGTCAAATGAGCTCTCCCCGCCCTCTGGGCTCAGACTGGACGCGGCGCGCGTGCATCGGCTGCGCGTCCGTGCTGTTCGCCGTCGCATTGCTACCGGGGGCCTCACAGGCTGGCGAGCCGTCACCGGGCAAAGGCGCCGATGCGGTCATTTCGAACGAACAGATCGAGGAGGCTCTGCACCCTCCCCGGACTCGCAGCTTCACACCGCGGGGCCTGAAGCGGCGTGACGAGACCGACCAGTCGGTCAATCTCAACATCCAGTTCGAGCACAATTCCAGCGCTCTGAAGCCCCAGGCCTCCGCGCAGCTCAAGCAGCTGGAGCTCGCGCTGACCTCTACTGCCCTCGCAAAAGACCGCTTCGTCGTCGCCGGTCACACCGACGCCAAAGGCAGCCCGCAGTACAACAAGCAATTGTCGCTGCGCCGCGCGCAAGCGGTGAAGCACTTTCTCGTGACGCAGGGCGTGGATCCGCAGAGACTGGATACCGTGGGCTACGGCTCGGAGCGCTTGCTCACGCCGGATCGGCCTGAGGATCCCGGCAATCGCCGCGTGGAAATTCGAGATGTCGGTGAGCCGCCGAGATAGCCCCTGCGGACGGGTGACCCTTAGCTTACTTCTTGGCCTGCTTTACGGACCGGGATTGCACGTCGACGGGCGGCTTGTACACCGCCAGGCTGGTAACGCTGTCCTCGCCAGTGATCGATTCGATGCGGCCGTCGGCGCGGAAATTCAGGGCGTATTCGCCGTTGCCGGACTGCCAGATTTTCCAGACCGGAGCATCGAGTGAGAAAGTCTCGCTGGTCATGGGATAGCCCACGGCGATGATCGCCTGTTCCCGGGTCATGCCCACCATGACCTTGCCCACGCGGATCGCTTCCTGCACCGCTGGCGGATAGCCCGCGATGCGAGTGCGCGGATCGTCGGCGGCGACGATCTTGGCGACCCAGGCTTCCAGCGATTCCTGATCACGCCCGTAGTCGTGGCCGAGCCGCATCGGCTTGCCGTCGATCTTGACATATGCCCGATTCCGGCCGTAGCTCAGCAATTCCATCGGGGTGCCCGCCGGGATCATCGGCAGCTCTGCATAGTTCCCGTCGTTGATCCAGTCCTTGCTGTAGTGCAGGTTGCAGCAGGCAAATCCCTGGCGCGGCAGCTCCGAGCCCGGCGTGCCCGGCTTCGCGGGTGCAGGCTTCGACATGTGCAGGGAAGCCATCACGTCCCGCAGGATCCCGGCATCCGCGGCGCAAGGGGCCAATCCAAGGGACACTCCGAGCGCCAGCGGGCTGAGGGTGCCCAGCACGGCCATCCGCAATCTATTGCTGCGGTGTTTCATTTTCTTCTCCCCGATGAGCCGTTTCGTCAAAAGTGGCGCTCAAGGCGCGCAAGGCGGCTTCCAATGCGGCTGCAAGCAGCGATAATGCCATCAAGGGTGGCCCGTTCGCCAGCCTTCTGGCCGCAAGAGCCTGCACGAGAATATTTCGAACCGTGCGTGTCCTTCATGTGAAATCATCGGCGCTCGCCGCATTGCCGTCCGTCGTCGCGATGCTGGCCCTCGCGATGCTCTCGTCGGCTGCGGCGCAGGCTCGCGAGAATCGCATTGCGCTGGTCATCGGCAACAGCGCTTATGAAAGCGGACCGCTGCCCAACCCGGCCAATGACGCGAAGTTGATGAGCGAGGCGCTGACCGGTCTGGGATTCGAGGTCATCGCACGCCGCAACGCCGACCAGATCACGATGAAGCGCGCGATTCAGGAATTCGGTGCGCGCCTGGAGAAGGCCGGTCCCGACTCCGTCGGCCTCTTTTATTATGCCGGCCACGGCGTGCAGCTCAACGGCCGCAACTACCTGATCCCGACGACGGCGCGCATCGAGCGGGAGGGCGACGTCGAGATCGAAGCGGTCAGCGCCGATTGGGTGATCGAGCAAATGCGCTTTGCGCGCAATCGCCTGAACATCGTGGTGCTCGATGCCTGCCGCAACAATCCGTTCACACGCAGCATGCGCGGTGTCGATCACGGCTTGGCCACAATGGATGCGCCGGCAGGCATCCTGATCGCCTATTCGACGGCACCCGGCCAGGTTGCCGCGGACGGTAACGGTGCCAACAGTCCTTACACGGAAGCCCTCACGCACGCCATTCGCGAGATTCACGAACCGGTCGAGCAGGTGTTCAAACGCGTGCGCGTCGGCGTGATGGGGGCCACTTCGGGAAAGCAGGTCCCCTGGGAGTCCTCCTCGCTCACCGGGGACTTCTATTTCGCGGTCCCCAGCACGGCCGCTTTGCAAACTCGCAATTCCGTGGCAAGCAGCGCAGCTCCTGCACCGGCCCAGGCCGAACCGCCCACTCCGTCGAAACCCGCACAAGTCGCGCGCACCGAGTCGGAATCCGGAACGATCGGCTCGTGGCTGTCGAGCATCTTCTCCTCGCGCAAGCCCGACGACACGGACTCGGCCAAATCGGTCCCGCACGCGGGGCTCGCAGCAAAACCGGGTCCGTCGATACCCGGAGCCCGCGCGGTCGCGTTGCTCAAGTCGTTGGGCATTGCGACCGACACGATAGACGCGGGACGCGACTATCCCACCGCGACGGTTCGCCAGCTGGTCGAGAGCACGCCGCGGCGAGTCACTCTGGGCAGCACGCCCGAGCAGATCAAGGCGGCCTATACGCTCTGCCAGCAGTATTCAGCCGATTGCCAGCTCAGCTGGTACGCCGATGAGAACCTGCGCAGCGCGACGCTGGAGCCGTTCGAGCTCGATCCGGCTCCGGTGAGCGTCGCTGCCTTTCGCCAGTTTGCCGAGACCAACGGTTATCGGACCCAGGCCGAGAAGGTAGGCTACGCCTACGCCCTGGTCGGAGGCACACTGCAGCCGGTGAATGGCGGCACGTGGCGCAACGCGATCAAGAAGCATCCCGTGGAAGACGATTCGCCGGTCGTGGGAGTCAGCTTCCATGACGCGACCGCCTACTGCCAGTCCAAGGCAGAGAGATTGCCTTCCGAGGACGAGTGGGAATATGTCGCACGCGGCCCGCAGCGCCACATCTTCCCGTGGGGAGACGACGCGACCCCGGTTGCGCGTGCAATGAACGTTCCTCCACACGTGACCGACGGGCCCGCCGAAGGAATCGGTGGCAACTACAAAGGCCTGTCCGGCAACGTGTGGCAGTGGGTCGACACGGTCGTCGGCGGCAGGAAAGTGCTCAAGGGAGGCTCGTGGCTGGAGCCGAATCCCGCGAACAAGCGCGCCGCGACCCGCCGCTACGATGTTCCCGCGCGGGCGGATGAGGACAGCGGATTTCGCTGCGCCCGATCGATTGCCGCGTGGCCCGACACCGATCTGTGGCTCTCGCAGCTGCGCTAGGCGAACGATCCTCGCCCGATGCGATTTGCATCGCTCGAGCCGCTGCGCGGCAGGGGTGTACCTGCGACCGCAGGCTGGTTTCCGAAGCACGCTTCCTTTCTTGACACAGTAGCGGTCGCCGTTCATAAGGCTGCTGTCGAAGAGAGCGCCGGACCGCGGACGCGATCGCAATCCGCGCGGCAGCTCAAAAGGGGGCAACTGTGAGGCGACCGCTGTATCGGCACGGCAGGCAGCGCTACAAAGGCATGGGCGTATGGCTTGCGGTGATCGTCGGGGGCGTGTCCGCATCGGCAGTAGCCGCCCCGAGACCCACCACCTTGCTCAACAGCGGCGATCCGACGCTAGCGCTGACGCCGCCGCTTCGCGGCGCCGTCCCCGCTCCGGCCGGCTCTGCGCCGCCGCGTCCCGATCCGCGCAACCTCGAGGGAGTCTGGTGGTTGCAGGGCTATGAGTACCTGCTCGGGCCGGAGGCCGGTGTGCCACCGCCCCTGAAACCCGAGTTCATGAGCCTCCTGGAGCGGCGCATCCGGGCCAAGAACCGAGGCACGCCGGAAGCGGACACCGCCACGCGCTGCTTGCCTCACGGCATGCCGCGATTGATGGAGAGTCCCTACCCGATCGAGATCGTTCAGACCCCCGGCAGGATTACGTTTCTGCACGAGGTGGCACACGAGGTGCGCCGCATCTGGCTGAATCGGTCCCACCCGCAGGGTCCGCGTCCCACGTTCCTCGGCGACTCCGTCGGTCGCTGGGACGGCGACACGCTGGTGGTCGACACCGTCGGCCTCAACGATCGCACGTTCATCGATGATGAGGGCAGCAGCCACTCGACGAAGCTGCACCTCGTCGAGCGTTACCGGAAGATCGACGGCGGCAGCAAGCTCGAGCTGCTCATGACGGTGGAGGATCCTGTGACCCTGGAGCACGAGTACAGCTATCGCCGGATCTATCACTGGCGGCCCGACGTTCGCCCGCAGGAATATGTCTGCGAGGAAAACAATCGGAACGCACCGGTCAACGGCGTCACGGTGGCCGAATGAAGTGGCACTGTTTCGTGGCCCTGGCGGCGGCGCTGTCTGTTCCCGCCGTCACGGCAGCCGTACAGCCGGACCTCACCGGGGTCTGGTCCATCGTGCGGCCTGTTCACAGTCTCAGGACGCTGGAGGGTGGCGTTCCGCCGCTGACTCCCGCCGCGCAGGCCGTTTACGAGGAGCACCGGGCAGCGGCGGCGCACGGCGACCGATCGTTCGACGGGACGAACCGCTGCCTGCCTCCCGGGCTGCCGCGGCTCATGCTCATGAGCGAGCCGTTCGAGATCATGCAGCGCGACAAGGCCGTCTACTTCGTCTACCAGCTCAACCGCCTGCCGCGGCGGGCCTACTTCGGCGAAAAGCTGCCCGAGGATGTCGATCCGCTGTATCTCGGCTTCTCGGTCGCCCGCTGGGAAGGCTCTGCCCTCGTGATCGATACCGTCGGATTGCGTGAGGGCACGCTCCTGGATGACGCGGGCCTGCCGCACTCCGAGGATCTGCGACTCACCGAGCGCTACCAGTTGGACAAGAATGGCAAAACCCTTCAGGTCCGCTTTACTATCGAGGATCCTAAGACCTTCACCCGCGCCTGGAGCGCACAGGCCGAATACGTCAGGCGCCCCGGTTACGAGCTCCCCGAAGACGTCTGCGCGGACAAGCTGAATTCGACGCGGCCCCAGAAACGGAAAGGAACGACATGAAAACCCGAGCAGCCATCGCCGCCGCCGCCGTGCTCAGCCTGCTTGCCGAGGCTGCCCCGGCGCACCATTCGTTCGCGACGTTCGACCAGGCTCAGGAAAAAACGCTCGTCGGTACGATCAAGGAAGTCCAGTGGACCAACCCCCACATCTGGGTGCAGATACTGGTGAAGGACCCGGCGACCGGCGCCGTCGTGGAATGGTCGATCGAAGGGGGCAGTCCGAACGGCCTTGCGCGCCAGGGCTGGCGGCGCTCTTCGTTGAAAGCCGGCGACCAGGTCGAGATCCTCATCCACCCGCTGAAGAACGGCTCGAACGGCGGGAGCCTGATG
>FTEN01000543.1_pt1 | contig 13524 bp, 12 predicted proteins | sample 1640221 | NCBI WGS metagenome assembly FTEN01 (sample SAMEA3914816, study PRJEB12502) | metagenome | biome: forest; material: soil | place: USA | collected 2011-09-16 | depth 0.3 m | reverse complement strand
GTGCGCGTCCTGAATGCGCTCACCGAGGGCTTGCTGTTCGAGCGCTTTCAGTCGCCCCGCGAAATCACGGATGACGTCATCCGGTCGGCTTTCCAGGCGCTGGCCGCCTTCGGCACTCCCTGATTCTCGGCGGAGCGATTGCGACTCGCTTACGCGCGGAGTCACCGCTCTTCTCTCACACGCTGTTCGGGCTTTACATCGGTCTCATTGCATGGGCTGGAGTCATCCTGCGCGAACCCCGCTTGTGGCGGTTGCTCCCGTTGCGTTCCTGACGGCACAGGCGCGGCACTCAGGAAAGGGACTCGCCAGCCGCCGCGCTCCGAGGCGAGCGTGAGTACGGGAACGAGAGTTGCGCTGTATGGGGCCGGGTCAGCTGCGCTTCAGGTAGCGTGCGTATAGTCGTCCACTACAGCGATGGCGCGGCCACAACGACCGAACAGGGAGCCTGCGATCATGCACGTCCGATTACCCACGATGGCCATGGCCTGCGCCATTCTGGGCCTCTTTGGGTGTGGTGGCGGCAACGACAACGCCGCTCCGCAGCCGGTGACGACCCAGATTCTCAGCGACTCAAGATTCGACGGGGATATCGAACAGACTTCTGCGAGCGGCTTCACCGTCACGCAGGGAATGTCGTCCACGGTGCAAAGCGTCTTTGCAGGGATCGACCCGGTAGCCGGCACGGAATTCAGGGCCTTCCTGGACTTTCCATTGACGGGTTCCGGCGGTGTCCCCGGAAACGCCTTGATCGACTCGGCCTTCCTCGAGGTCTATGTCGACGATCTGCAACCGACTACGGGGAAGCTGCCGATTCGAGTCGACCTGGTGGCGTTTCAACCCCCGACGCTGCTGGCAACGGATTTCGATCGGACGCAGCAGCCGGCACTGGCATCGGTCATCGTCACACCGGCCATTTCCAGCTCAGACGTCGGTACGTTCGTACCGATTGACGTCACCTCGCTGATGGTGGAAGCGCAACGCCAGGGACTCGTCGATTTCCAGGTGCGCATCATGGAGGACTTAGGTCCTGCCATCGACGTGTTGATGATCATCGACGACTCAACCGGCGCGAACCGCGCGACGCGCGCGCCGCTTCTCACCGTGTCGTTCTTCTAGCCACCGAAGGGCGCCGCGCTTCATTGACGGTCGGCACTGTCGGTGGCCCGCCAACCCCCAACGCGGACCCCGTCCCGGCGAGCCTCAGTAGCTCTGTCGGCTCGGGCATGCAAGCTGCTACATGTGATTCAACATGAATCACATGCGCCCCCAAAACGGCTGCGTTCACGCTTCGGCTGGTGGGCGGTGCGCTGCTGCCGCGAGCGACGCCCGGGCACCCCTGCACACATGAGCGCCATTCCGTCCGTTCTCGAGGCCCGATTGCATGCACCCGCGGGACGACGGTCGTTCGTCTCCGGGTACATGAGCCCGACAATCGACGAACTGTCGCTGCAGTTCGCAATCTGGACGCACACGTCCGAAGGACTTGCGCTGGATGTCGGGTGCGGAGACGGAATCGCCACCGCCGCTGCGCTGGAAAGAGGTGGTCGCGTCGTGGCGATCGATCCAGACAGCGGTGCGCTGGAGCGGCTGCGCGCACGCGTTCCCACCGAGCAGCACGGCCGGCTCAGGCTCATCGTCACCGATCTGCGCGACCTGGAATTCATGCAAGGAGGCCTGTCTGCGGTGCATGCCGCTTACGTTTTGCACCTGCTCGGTCCTGACGAGATCGAATCGTGCTTCGCTAAATTTTTCCGCTGGCTCTATCCGAATGGCAGATTGTTCATCAGCACGCTGACGCCGATGGGCGAGTGCTGGCGGCCGTTCCGGGCCGAGCTTGCTCGTCGCGTTGCCGCCGGTGCGCCGTGGCCTGGTTACATCAAGGACGTGTCCAGATTCACCCGCAGAGGCCGGGACGACGGCGTTTCGGTCAATCTGCTCGATGAGCGTAGTCTGCGTCGCCTGCTCATGGCGGCGGGTTTCTCCATCGACGCCGTAAGCGCATACCGGGTGCCCTGGGACAGTGAACAAATGTGCTGTGCCGTGACCGCGCGGTGCGGCCGCTGACGCGCTTCATCCGCCCTGACGTTGTTTCACCTCCACCTTGCTGGCCAGCAGCACCCCCGAAGCCTCGAACGTCCCCCTCACTTTGACCTCGACATCAGGGCCGAGCACGAGGCTGTGAAGCACAAACTGCGTGTCGGCGTCGGTTAGAACGCGCTGCCCGCCTACGGTGAAGTCGCTGTCGGATATGAAGGTCGTGATCACGCCCTCGAACTGGCCGCGCCCGTTCGCCATTCCAACGACGACTGGAGCGGCTACTACGTCTGTCGCCACCAGCTCTCCACCGGCAGTCAGTGTTGCGCCCCGCGCCGTGACGCTGGTACCGACCGTGAGCGTCCCGGTGAGGCTGGCACTGCCGTAGTCGACGACGAGCTCGTTGATGCGGAACGTATGCGTGTCCGTGTCCAGGGATTGCAGCGTACCCCGCGCCTGGAGACTCGAGTTGACGGCGGCCGGCTCGATGCGCGAAGCGATGAGGCCGCCAGAGGCGTCCGTAAATCCACTCACCTGCACGCCGATCCCCAGCGGCAGCCCGGCAACATCCGGCGACGGCAGCGCTGCATCGAACAACGTCGCCTCGGTCACTCGAATCGTTTGCCCGAGGACCACGAAAGTCCCCGCTGCGGCGTCTACGTGCGCAATCGCACCTCGCGCGTCGCTGCCGAAGGTGACCTCGGTTGCAGTTCCTGTCCGCTCGTCCGCGTTCACCGTGCCGGTAACGGTCACGACGTCTCCGAGATGCAATTGCGACTCGACGGCGGGCTGGTCATCGATGCGGATCTGGGCGTCCGAGGTCACATACTCGATCCCATCCACGATGACGCTGCCGAACCCGGTGATCGTGCCTACGCTGGTGATCGCAGTGGCCACCGGGATGCCGGAGCCCTCGATTCCAGCGACCGGGTCGCCGCCGCCGCAAGCGGCGAGCAGGCAGGCTGTGACGAGAGCGACGAGCCCGGGCCCGCCTGGCGAAGGCGCTTCGCTTGGCACTCTCGTACGCTCTCTCATGGGGATCCATCGTCGATGTGATAGACGCCGGCACCCATTCGCGTCGTCTCGACGTCGCTGTCGGTTGAGTGGTCCCGCACCTCGTGAGCGGCAAGCCACCCATCGATGCGCTCGAGAAAGGCCTGCCCCTCGCGCTCGAGAAACTCCCGGAAATCCGCCGCCGCGGCGACCGGCACCCGGTCGTTCTTCGCGGCGCGCTCGAAGCGAGCGGGTCTCTTCCCCTTGCGCGTCATGTTGTGCACGTAGATGGTCGCGACGTCGGCCAGCACCGTCCCCCACAGCCGTATCAGCTGCTCGTCGGTGGGCTGCGGAACGTAGCTGCGCTGGAGCACCTCGAGCCGTCCATCCCTGTGCCTGCGAATGACTCCTGCGCGCAGCAGCTCTTTCAGCACGGTCGAGGGACGCACATCGCCTGCGCCGCAGTACCGCAGCAATGCCGCGAACGTGGCTCCCTCGCCTTCGAGACGCAACCGTGCAGGCCTTCCCTTCGCATCCAGGAAGGCCTTTTCCATATGCCACCCTGCGAGGATGCGTGACGCGATGCTGACATACGGAGTGGGCACCTCATCCGACATGAGCCGTTCGCGCTGTACGCGCACGTCGCGCCTCGTGAGCCCAGTGAGCATCGCAGTGCGGGACACGTTGGTGGGACGTCCGCGTTTACCGAACTGCTGACTCGCCACCTCGACATAGGTGGTCTTGGCCAGATCGCAGAACTCCCGCCAGGTGACGCCGCAGCGAAGCAACACGTGCACCACCGGCTTCAGCCAGCGCCGGGTAGCAGCCAGGACCTGGGTTGCGCTTACGGATGACATACGTGAGTGCGCGGGGCACGGGGGAATGGGATTGTCATGACAGGCAGCGTCGATGCACGAACCGCGACGGCACAGGCTGCGGTCCGCAATCGGCGTGCCCAGAACCGCGGCTATCGCGATGGCCTGGGACGCAGACGGAGCGAAGGCTCGCGGCATCGGATGATGCGAGGCGTCCAGGCGTGACTGATTGATGAGACCGGCGGCGGAGCCGAACAGAGCGCGCCGGAACGAAGAGTCCGTGAGGGGCCCTGCTACAGTTCCCCGAGCAATTGCATGAGGCGGACTTTCAGCACCGCAACCTGGGCTTCGAGCCAGCGGCGATTCTGGTCGTCGATGATCACGCGCGGCACCAGGTCGACCGCTCTGTTCAAGTACGTGCGGACGATTTGTAAATCCGTCAGCAGCTGCGTGATGTCCACCGACCCGGGATCGAGGTAATCCCGAGGTAATTCCGCGGGCAAACGCCCGCCTGACGACGCGTCCAACGCAGCTCTCCTGGGCCGGGAACAGGAACATTGAGCAAGGGACATGCCCAGATGTGGACTGTCCGGTACTGCACACCGACAGCGATAAAGACGTCGGCGCACGTCAAACGGCAAAGCTTGACGGAAGCGGTCAATTCGCGCTCGGTGCGGGAAGCCTGCGGTCTTTCATCCGCGTGCTGCGTCGGGGCGGCTTGGCTTCATGACTGGGGCGATCCATGGCGAACAGTACCGAGACGAGCGGGATCTTCTTATCCTGCGCAGGATCCTTGCCGGTGATGCCCTCGTAGATTCCCTGTCCGCAGAACACCCTGCGCGGCTGGTTGGGTTGCACGAGCGCCACGTACTTTCCATCCTGCGCGGTCTGCTCCTGCTTTTCCAGAAAGGTGCTCGTTTCGATCGCCTGCACCAGCGTTCCGTCCGGCATGCGCAAGTACCACCGAGCCGACCCCGAGGCCAGTGTCTCCCCTTCTTCGATGGTTGCGGTGATGAACACCTCGACATGCGCGGGCAGATCGGCCGGAATACCGGACGTCAGATAGATCATCTTGCGGTGAAAGGGCCCGCCTTCGACATTGGGCGGCCGATTCCAGCGCATCGCGAGCTCGAAGTCGCCGCAGGTCTTGGCTTCTTCAAAATGCGAATACTGCTTGCGGGCGGGAGCACCGGAGTTGGCGGACGACATGTAGTCGATCTTCCGCAGCTCTTCCTCGGCAGGTGCCCCGTCCGGGCCGGGCGCGCCGCGGCCGAACCCGAGTCTGTCGCAGCCAGCGGCGATGAGAGCGAGAAGGATGGCGGTCCCAACCTTCATCGGCAGATTGAGCGTCATGGATGAGTCTTCCAGCAATGGTGAGCGCGGACGTACGTTGGCGCGCTTCCGTGCTCCGCTAGAACGCTCCAGATAGCGTCTGTATCCCCGCTGAGATTTCTGAGGCGCCTGTGGGATGTCTTATGTCGCCGCCGCCTGCAGCTGCCGCAATGTATCAACCGCAACCAAACGAATCAATCGACTCGAGAACCCGGCAACCGCCGCCCACTGCCGAAAAATCTGTTAGCGTGCCAGCGGCAATTCTCGGGGGCTACATGGACACGGGACCGTCCAGAACGGCTGCGACTGCGTCGCTGGAAATGGCCGGAGCACTTCGGACCGAGGAGCAGCGCGCGCTCAGCACAGTCCTGGTCACCGGCGGGTCAGGATTCATTGGCAGTCGCTGCATTCTGCAGCTGCTCGCCGCTGGCCACCCCGTGCGTACAACCGTGCGGAATCTTGCGCGAGAAGGCAACGTGCGCGCGATGCTGAAGGCAGGCGGCGCCGACCCCGGCGACCCACTCTCCTTTTTTGCTGCCGATCTTGAAAGCGACGCGGGCTGGTCGGATGCGGTCGGCGGCTGTGACTACGTGCTGCACGTGGCATCACCGTTTCCCGCTGGCATTCCCAAACACGAAGATGACCTCATAGTGCCAGCGCGCGAAGGATCGCTTCGGGTGCTGCGCGCCTCCCGCAACGCAGGAGTGAAGCGTGTGGTGCTGACGTCGTCCTTCGCAGCGATCGGCTATGGCCACAAAGAACGGGAGGCTCCGTTCACCGAGACCGACTGGACGGACGCCGGAAGCGAGGGAGTAGGCGCGTATGCGAGATCGAAGACCCTGGCCGAGCGCGCGGCCTGGGGCTTCATCGCCAGCGAAGGGGGCAGCCTCGAGCTGGCCGTGATCAATCCGGTAGCCGTGTTCGGCCCCCTCCTCGGGCCCGACCTCTCAACTTCGATTCGGGTGATCCAGCGCCTGCTCGAAGGCGCCATACCTGGTTGTCCCAAGCTCTACTTCGGCGTGGTCGATGTGCGCGACGTCGCCGAGCTGCACATCCGCGCGATGACTCACCCTGCGGCGCAGGGTGAGCGTTTCCTGGCGGTGGCCGGTGATTTCATGTCGGTTCTCGACATCGCGAGGGTGTTGAAGAGCCACCTGGGCGCGGCCGCCCGGAAAGTGCCGACTCGGCAGCTGCCCAACTGGCTGGTGCGCCTGGCCGCGCAGCGTGATCCGGCGGTGCGCGAGATCCTGCCGGAGCTGGGTAAGAAAAAGAACGCCACGAACGAGAAGGCCGCGCGCCTGCTGGGCTGGACACCGCGTGGCAACGAGGAATGCATTACCGCCGCCGCCGCAAGCCTCGCGCAGCTGGGCCTCCTGAGGCATTCGAAGTGACGCGGGGAGCGGGCCGCTGTCGCCACCGCAGCGAATCCCACCAGCTGGCGGTCGATCCGGCATTCGCACGCCGCAGCTTAGGTAGAATGCGTTGCCTGCAATGGAGGGACGCATGATCAGATTCCTGTCCGGTTTCTCCGGCCTCGCGGCCGCAGCCCTCACCGTCGCGTCGTGGACTCTCGCACCCGCGCCCGCGCTCGCACAGTCGGCCGATGGCGATCGCGGCAAGGTCGTGGGCATCGCCTTTGTCGGACGCATGGTGTCGGATCTCGACCGCTCCGTGGCGTTCTACAAAGCGATCGGATTCAGTCAGGACCCGGCCGCGGACCCCGCCTGGCGCCGGGACGAGGTGGTGGAGCACTTGTACGGCATCAAGACCGTGCGTACACGCATGGCGAAGATGTTCGTCAACAACGAGTCCTCCGGCCAACGCTTCGTGGTGTACCTGCGCGAGCTGCAGGGCCTCAAACGCCGCAACCTGGCCGACCACACCGCCTGGGAACCCGGCGCGAGTCACTTCGGCCTGATCGTGCCCGATGCGGAGCTTCTCTGGTCGCAGCTGCAGGCGGGTGAGATGCTGCACGCACGGTCGTGGGGCGGACGCCTGATTGCCCCGCCCGGCCAGACCAAGGGGCTGCTGGCCTACATCACCGATCCTGACGGCCTCGATATCGAGATCATCGATCGTCGTCCCGCGGCCCCCGCGGAGGGCGGCCGCCCCGCGAGGCCCGCATTCTTGCCCGGCGTCAGCCACGTAGGCCTGGTCGTGCTGGACTCGGGCAAGGCCAGAGCGTTCTACGGGGATCTGTTGCACGGGCAATTGCAGGCGGCGGATGCTCCCTGGCTGAAGGGAGATTTCTACGACTCGGCGGTCGGCGGCCACGGCAATGTGCTCCGGTTCTACAACTACGCGTTCGCGGAGGCCGCGGCGCCCGATTCCCGCATGAACGTCGAGCTGGTCGAATTCCAAAACCGCAAGAAGGCGGTCAGGGCCGCGCGCATCACCGACATCGGCGTCGGCTACGTCGGCTTTGAGATAGAGGGGCTCGATGCGTTTCTGACGCGAGCGAAAGCGGCAGGGGCGCGAGTGGTCTCGGACGGCATCGTGACCATGCGAAGCGGCACTCGCGAAGTGATGGTCCGCGATCCGGACGTCGGTGGTTTCGTCGAGCTGTTCGAGCATCCAAAGAAGTAGAGGGGGGACGCCTTCGCAGCAGGATCGAACCGGCAGCGGCAGGCGCGCCGGTGCCCGGAACTCACTGTGCGCTCGCTCGCCCCGTCGCACCCGTGCGTCCGGTGTGCGAGCTCAGAAATTGAGTCAGCAGCGGGTCCGCGGCATACGCAACATTGAAGCGCAGGCAGTCGCGATATTGCGCAGTCGGAGAGAACAGTGCTCCGTTCGCGAGCAGCACTCCCTTGGCATGCGCATCGAGCGCCAGCCGGTCCGGGTCGACGCGCGGCGGCACACGTGCCCAGAGGAAGATGCCCTCGCCGAGGCCGCTCTCCAGCACCAGGCCGACGTCCTCGAGCTCGCGTGATGCGGCCGCTCGAGCCCTCGCAATGCGGTCGCGCAAGCGTTCGACGTGCCGACGATACTTTCCGCCGTCGAGCACCTCCCGAAGCACGAACTCGCAGACGGCTGAACCGGAGAGCACGCCCAGCATCTTGGCTTCGATGAGTGGCCGCAGCAGCTCCGCGCGCGTGGCGATGAAGCCGATTCTGAGACCAGGGCCGAGCACCTTCGTGAAGCTGCCCACGTAGATCACTCGCTGCAACTCATCGATCTGCGCGAGCGACACCATGTTGGGGCTGGCCAGGTCGGTATAAACGTGGTCTTCCGTCACCAGAAAGTCATGGCGCTCGGCAATTTTCAGAATTCCGTGGCACTTGGCAGCCGACGCGCTCGTGCTCGTCGGGTTGTGCAGCAGGGTCTGCGTGAAGAACATGCGCGGCCGGTGAAGCTTGGCAGCCGCCTCGAGCGCATCGAGATCGGTACCGTCGGCCAGCCTCGGGACGGGGATCACCCGCAGACCCTTGGCTTTCAGCTGCACCGGCAGTACGAAGTATCCGGGGTCCTCGACCAGCACCGCGTCTCCGGCCGAGAGCATCGTGGTCGCGATCAGATCAAATGCATGCGATGCGCCGAAGGTGATGATCAGGCTCTGAGCGGCTACGGGGACGCTGCCGAGCCGCAACCGCTCCGCTAGCAGCTCCCGCAGCCGCGGGTCGCCCTGGACGCTGGCGGACTCGACGGCCGCCCCGCTCCTGCCGAAGCGGGACAGAGTCGAGGGTGGAATCGCGTCCGCCAACCAACTCGCCGGCAGGAATCCCGAACCCGCCGGCACGATCACGTTCTCCTGCTCCAGCAAGCTGCGCGCGAAACCGAGCACCGGATCCAGATTCGTGGACGGACCCATTTCGACCCGCGCCGCCACGGGTTGACGGCGAACGCGCGCGACGAAATATCCGGAGCCGGGCCGCGCCTGGATGAGACCCTTGGCGCTGAGGCGCTGGAACGCGGTCGTCACCGTGTAGGCGCTGACACTCGCGCGCCGGGCGAGCTGACGGACGGAGGGCAGCCGGAATCCTTCCGGAAGCTGCCCGGATTCGATCAGGCGCGTGACCTCCTCCACGAGCTGGTCGCCCAGCGGTTTCGACGAGCTGCGCACGACCTGGAACACTTCAGCCCCTAAAGGCCCATGACGGCCGTGATGACTAGCAACGCGCCCATCGTAACGTTAAACGCCTGACGATAGGCCGGGCGCGCGAGCAGCCCCCGCATGCCGCTGCCGAACAGCGCCCAGACACTGATGCAGGGCAGGCAGATGGCGAGGAATACGATGCCCACGAGCGCGGTCGCTCCGGCAACCGATCCGTCCCGGGGAAAGAATACCGCCGCCGTGGTCATGGCCATCACCCAGGCCTTGGGATTCACGGCCTGGAATCCCGCCGCTTCCAGCCACGTGACCGGGCGCGGAACCGACTTTCCCGCCACGGCCTGCGCGCCCACGAGGTGCCAGGCCATGTAGACCAGATACAAGGCTCCGGCCCAGGCCATCGCCACGTGCAAAGCCGGGAAACGCTCGAACAGCTCGCCGAGGCCCAGACACACCAGCACCATCTGCAGCCCGGCGCCGGCGCCGATCCCGAGAATGTGTGGAAGCGTCGCGCGATAGCCAAATGTTGCGGCGGACGCCGTGACCATCACGTTGTTGGGGCCAGGCGTGATCGACATGACGGCGAGGTACGTCGCGAGCCGGGGGATATCGAGCATGTCTGTTCGTTCCGATTGTGGACTTCTGACCATAGCGGCCATTGCGCGCAGGTCACAGATTCAACAGCGGACGCGGTAAGCAAACTGTGCTGGCGCTGCGACCGATACAGTGCGCATCGGGCCGCCTGGAGCGAGCCGGTACAAGGGCGGGAACAGCGGCGATATTGGCCTTCAATGTCCCTGGCCGCACGTAAGGACCGCCGCGATGCATGACTACCGCTTCAGCCGCAGCGCCGCACGGGCGCGAGGATCCGCGATCCGGGAGCTGCTGCGCGATGCCTCGCGGCCCGGCATGATTTCCCTCGCCGGCGGGCTCCCCCAGGCGGAGTTGTTCGACGTGCCGGGAATTCGCCGGGCCGCGGAGGCGGTCTTGGACCGCCAGCCGCGGACGGCGCTCCAGTACGGCCGCACCGAAGGGCAGGAGTCTCTTCAGACCGCTCTCGCCGCTCACATGCGCCCACGGGGGATTCGCGTCGAGCCCGATGCGATCCAGATCACGACCGGCTCGCAACAGGCGCTGGACCTGATCGCGCGTGCGTTCGTCGATGACGGGGATTACGTCGCGCTGGAGGTCCCGACGTATCTGGCCGCCGTGCAGGCATTCGACCTGCGCGGCGCGCGTTATCTCACGATTCCCACGGATACAGACGGCGCCGACATCGACAACCTCGCAGACGCTCTGCGCGCGGGGCGCGGGCCCCTTCCCAAGATCGCATACGTGGTCAGCAACTTTGCAAATCCAACAGGCGCCACCTTGTCTCTGGAGCGCCGTCGTGCCCTGCTCCGTTGGGCTACTGAGCAGGAGGTGTTCGTGCTGGAGGACGATCCGTACGGCGACCTGCGATTCTCCGGCACTGGCCCGCCGCCGCTTTGGGTCCTTGCACGGGACATCCCCGGAGCGAGCGCGTGGTGCGGCTACGCCTCATCGCTCTCCAAAACCGTTGCACCGGGACTGCGAATCGGCTGGGTCGTGCTGCCGCCGCAGGTGGCGGAGGTGGTGACGCGCATCAAGCAGGCCATGGACTTGCACACGTCCTCCTTCCTTCAGGAAGTCGCGGCACACTACCTGCACAGCGGGGAGGTCGAGCGGCGCCTGCCGGTTGCGCGCGAGACCTACTCCTCGCAATGCAACGCGCTCTCGGAAGCTCTCAGCGAGCACCTGGGCGCGGAGCTCGCGTTCAATGCTCCCTCGGGGGGCATGTTCCTGTGGTGTCGATTCCGAGAGCCCATCGACACGGCGGCTTTGCTGACTCACGCCCGGGAGTGCGGGGTGATCTTCGTTCCGGGCGCGGTGTTCTATCCCGACCATGGCGATGCCGCAACGCTGCGGCTCAGTTTCGCGACGCTGGCACCCGCGGGATTGCGGGAAGGCGCACGGCGAATCGCGCAGGCTCTGCGCCTCTACCGGGAACAGGCGAAGGTGGCGTGACCCAAGCTGCGGCCGCCTCATCTGCCTGCCGGCGGTCCCCGAATGGAGCGGGGAGCATCGGACCCCGCGGGAGGCGCGGAGGGCATCCGGGGTCCGTAAAGCGGTTGAGGCGTGTCCAGCTCGTAAGCCCCCAGATCGGGAGCGCTGCCTGTGAAGCCGTCAGTGATCGTGGGCAGCTCGGCGCCGGCATCGACGGCCGCAGAGCCGGGCTGCAGCCGGAAATCCAGATCCTCGGGATTATAGAACCGCTGCGGGTCGGATTTGTCGGGCGCGCCGGCGTGCCTGAAGACGTCAAAGCCGATGAGGATGCTGTGCCGGTCCTGGCCCGTGGCGGCACTGTATTCCCCCAGCGATCCGAACCGCCGCGTCTCAAGCTTGCCCTGGTAGTCGGCTGCCACCGCGGCAGCTGGAGAGTCCCACTCGAACGAGTACTCAGCTCCCGCGTTCGGCATGAACCCGTTGTAGTCCGAGGATGAGTAATTCGTGAAGGTGCGCAGCGCGAAGACCGTCGGCGCCCAACCGTCCCCCAGGATGAGGTTGTTGAGAAAGTGCACGTTGGAGGCGGGCCCGAAGAAGCGCCCCTGTCCGACGAAGGTGTTCTGATAGACCAGAATGCCTGCGGGCGTGTCGACGAACTTCACATAGCCGCCGGTCGTGGCGCCGTACACGAGGTTGCGGTAGAAATACACCGGTCCGCCGAAAATCGGCTGCGCGCTCAGCGCGCCTCCGGTGGAGTTGAAGCAGCGGTTGCCGAACACCCGGATGTCATGCGCACCGCCATCGGCCTCGATGCAGTTGTCGGAGGTGTTGTAGACGTCGTTGCCGTAGATGTCGATCGATACGGGCACCCTGTCCCGCAGCTCAGCGGGAGTGCCGTCGGGATCGCCGTAAGTATCCACGTCGATCCCGTCGTGCCAGTTCGCCACGTAGTTGTGGGCGATCACGTGGCCCTGGCCATAGACCTTGATCGCGTATTCCGAAGTGATCGGCGCCGGATAACCGGGAAATCGCGACCAGACTTCGGGCGTGAACCAGCTCTGCAGCTTGTAAGGATCGTGCCGGCCGATGAAGACGTTGTCCGCGATGTAGAAGTTCTTCGACAAGGACCAGCCGGCCTCGACGACGCGGCCGACGTCGTAGACGCGGCTGTGCTTCAACGTGAAGCCGCTCGAGCCGGCGATCGACTTGATGCCGAGCTTGAACGCCACGTTGGTGTTGCGGACCGTGATGCCCTCGAAATAATTGTAGTTGCCGCCCATCAGGTTGAAGAGATTGTCGCAGCCGTCGCCATCGAAGATCACCTCGCCGTCACCGGCGGCTTTGATGGCGATCGGGTGGTCCGCGGTACCGCTTTGAGTCAGATAGTAGGTTCCGTCGAAGGGCGTCCCGTAGGCGGCGATATTCCTGTCGAAGCCGCTGTAGACGAAGCGGTTGTCCTTGTAGATTCCCGCGTGCACCAGAATGGTGTCGCCCGGTCGCACCCGTGGCGGCATCTCGCGCGAGTGATCGGACTGATCGGAGCCGAGAAAATAGGCGGCCAGCAGGCCGGTGAACGCGGGCTCCTGCTTCGGACCGCGATAGTCGAACGGATACACGTGGTAGATGTGCCCGCCGGAGGCCACCTGCGGCTCCTTGCGCGTCCGCACGCTCACGATCCTGACGCTTGTGCCTTTGACACCGTCGGGATCGGAAAGGACGAAGCGGCACTCGTATTCCGTGTCCGGCTCCAGGCTCAGGATGCTACCGGCGAACATGTCAGGTGCGGTGTAGCGGTTGAAATGCTCGCCACCACCGTCGCGAGGCAGGCCGCCCGTCACCGCTTCGCGCTGCAGCCGCAACAGCGGCAGGGCTTTGCGCCAGGCGCGCTCGCCCTTCTTGCGGTAGCTGACCTCGACGGCCGCGTTGCGGTTGTCATCTCCTGCGATCCGCCACTCGAAGCCGAGCGACTGCAGCGTCGGCGGCTCCGCCCAGAAGTCCCCCGCCACGGTACGGTTCTGCGCCCACGCGGCCGGACACAGCAAGGCCAGCGCGCAGGCAACCGGAATCAGGCGCCACCGGCGCGCAGACGGCGGGAAGCGGAACGCGGTGGAGGGCGACCGATGCATGCTTTGCATCGATTGTCGCTTTTTTCGCAGCGCGCCGCCGCAGAAGCGCTGTCGCGACTGCGCAGCGGACTATTTGGATCGGGGGTGGCGCCAAGCTCAGCGCGGATGCAGCCACGAGGGCAGGAAGGAATACGCATCGACCTTCAGGGCG
>FTEN01000127.1_pt1 | contig 13526 bp, 9 predicted proteins | sample 1640221 | NCBI WGS metagenome assembly FTEN01 (sample SAMEA3914816, study PRJEB12502) | metagenome | biome: forest; material: soil | place: USA | collected 2011-09-16 | depth 0.3 m | reverse complement strand
GGCGGAGGAGGCGCGGAAGGCGGGGAAGGCCTGGAAGGTGGGGAATGCGGGGATGCACTGATGCGCGGCGACCGTATGCTTGGCGGTATCATGAGCTCTGACCTTGCTGTCCGAACGGCACCCCACAATCGAGGACAAACCCCATGAATGCCTACCTCGTCTGCTCGGCGATCCTGGTCATTCTGTATTTCGTCCTGGCCTTCAACGTGTCCCTGACGCGCGGCCGGACAAAGACCGGCATCGGAATGGGCTCCGAGCCCTCGGGTCCGCTGGTCAGAGCGGTCCGCGCGCACGGCAACGCTGCCGAATTCATTCCCATTTTCGTCACGCTGTTCCTCTACTTCCTGATCTCCGGCGCGGGTGGCTGGATCGTCTGGGTGGTCATCGTGGTTACCGTCTGCCGCGTGCTGCACGCGGCGGGGATGCTGGCTTCGCGCGATTTCAACAAGCCCCCGCATCCCCTGCGCGCGTTGGGCGCCCTAGGCACCTACATCGGTGGGATTGCGCTCGGTGTCGCGCTCCTGCTGCGCGCGCTGCTTTGACGCGGGAACCCGCTGCGAACCAACGCGTTCTCCTCCCGCTCTTTTAGGCCCGTATCGGTCTCATGTGTCCATCCAGTGGAGGTAGTATGGCGAGAATCACTGTGCAGCACGCCGGCGCGGCGCTGCTGTTAGGCGCGTGCGTCAGTCTTGCGAATGCCAACGACGTGAAGGTGACCCTGACCGGCGACCAGGAGGTCCCGGCGGTTACGACCAGCGCAAAGGGCACGGGAAAGATCACGATCAAGGACGACAAGTCGGTCAGCGGCAAGCTCACCACAACCGGAATCGACGGCACCATGGCCCACATTCACATGGCGGCCGTGGGCAAGAACGGTCCGCCGATCATCACGCTCGAGAAGAGCGCCGATGGCTCCTGGTCCGTACCCGCCGGCTCGAAGCTGACGGATGAGCAGTACGCGGCCTTCAAGTCCGGCGACCTGTATGTGAACGTGCACAGTGCCGACCATAAATCGGGTGAGATTCGCACGCAGCTGAAGCCGTAAGACCGCCAGGCGCGGCGCCGGAATCGCCCGGCTCGGGGCCATCCGACTGGCCGTGGGCCCGAAGCGCCGACGGGCCAGTCGCGGGCAAGCCGGGGTGCGCGATATCATTCCCGCCCCCCAGCTCGCTCGCGAGATCGGACCTGATGTCCAGGAAGGACGTGTGCGCCCTGTTCACCGCCTCTGACGCGACGCTCCTTCGAAGTGTCCGCCGGCTGAGGAGGGGATCTCTCGCGTTTCTCATCGTCTCGTGCAGTTTCTACTCGTCGCTCACCGCGGCTTCGTGCGATGCACCGGCGTCCGTGTGCTCCACACCCCTTGCAGGGGCCGCCACCCTCATCGAGAAGGGTCGACCGGCTGGCGTCTATGCCGATGTACACGACCTTCCAGGCGTACTGCGCGCGGTTCGCAATCTGCGGCAGGATCTCAGCGAGGTTGCTGGAGCGAGCGCCACGCTATACGAGTCTGTTGCAGCGGTCAGTGGCCCGCTCATCATCGTCGGAACTCTCGGGCACAGCGCGGTGATCGATCAGCTCGTGCGCGAGAAAAAACTGGACGTCGACGGCGTTGCAGGGCAGTGGGAGGCCTATTCCTTTCGAGTGGTGGAGCGGCCGCTGCCAGGAGTGGAGCGCGCGTTGGTCATCGCGGGCGCGGACAAGCGCGGGACGATATTCGGAATCTACGAGCTGTCCGCGCGTCTCGGGGTCTCCCCCTGGACCTGGTGGGCAGACGTGCCGGTTGCGCGGCGCTCCTCGGCCTACCTCTCGCCGGGGCAATTCGTCGACCAGCCGGCCGTGCGCTATCGCGGAATCTTCCTCAACGATGAGGATCCGGCTCTCTCGGGGTGGGCCCAGCAGACGTTCGGGGGGCTCAACCATCGATTCTATGAGCGGATCTACGAGCTCATCCTGCGGCTGAAGGGCAATCTTCTGTGGCCGGCCATGTGGGGCAAGTCACTGTATGACGACGATCCGCAGAGCCCGATTCTCGCCGACGACATGGGCGTCGTGATCGGTACCTCGCACCACGAGCCGATGATGCGTGCCCATGTCGAATGGAGCCGGCATGGCTCGGGCGCATGGGACTACACCTCGAACGCCGATCGGCTCCGAGCCTTCTGGAGAGAGGGGATTGAGCGGATGGGAGGGAACGAGAGCATCGTGACGGTAGGCATGCGTGGGGACGGCGACAAGCCGATGACCGCGGGCACCGCCGTCGGACTCCTCGAGGGAATCGTCGCGGATCAGCGCAAGATCATCGAGGACGTGACGCATCGCCCGGCGTCGCAGACGCCTCAGGTCTGGGCCTTGTACAAGGAAGTGCAGGACTACTACGACAAGGGCATGACCGTACCCGATGACGTCACGCTGCTGTTCTCCGACGACAACTGGGGGGATCTGCGCCGCGTGCCGCCTGCAGGGATCCGGCGCTCCGGCGGATTCGGCATCTACTATCATTTTGACTACGTGGGAGGTCCGCGCAGCTACAAATGGCTCAACACCAACCAGATCGAGCGTACGTGGGAGCAGATGAATCTGGCCTATGAGCACGGCGTCGACCGGATGTGGATCGTCAATGTCGGCGATCTGAAGCCGATGGAATATCCGACCAGCTTCTTTCTCGACTACGCCTGGAATCCCCGTGCCCTCACCGTAGAGCGGCTCAGACACTATCCGCAGATTTGGGCGGCGCAGCAGTTCGGAGCCGAGCACGCGGCGCAAATCGGTGCGCTCCTGACGCGTTACACGCAGTTCAACGCGCGCCGCAAGCCGGAGCTGCTGCAACCGGACACGTACAGCCTCGTGAGCTTTCATGAGGCGGAGAGAGTAGTGAGCGACTACAACGCGCTCGCATCGCAGGCGCGCCAAGTAGGCGACTCGCTGCCGGCGTCAATGCGCGACGCCTATTTCGAGCTCGTCCTGTTTCCCATCGAGATCTGCGCCAACCTCAACGAGTTGTATGTGACCGCGGGACTCAATCGCCTGTACGCCGCGCAGGGCAGGGCGACTGCCAACGCTCTGGCCGCCCGCGTGGAGGCCCTGTTCGCCCGAGACGCGCAGCTGACTCGTGAGTTTCACGAGCAGCTCGCCGGCGGGAAGTGGAATCACATGATGTCGCAGACACATCTGGGATATCGCGATTGGCGCGAACCGAAGCAGAACCGGATGCCGGCGGTCCGCCGGCTGCATCTGCCGCCGCGGCCCGGTCTCGGAGTCGCAGTAGAGGGAGACACGCGAGCATGGCCGCGGGACAAGGGGAGGGCCGCGCTGCCCGAACTCACTCCGTTCACCGAGCCGTCGCGCTACATTGAGGTGTTCGACACAGGCGGAACGCCGTTGCATTTCACTGCCTCCTCCTCGCAGCCCTGGCTGAACGTTTCGCCGGCGGCGGGAGCTACCGCGGATCAGACGCGTATCGAGACGAGTGTCGACTGGTCTGCCGTTCCCGGCGGCAACCACTGGGTTCCGATCAGAATCAGCGGCGCGGGCGCGACGGTCGTCGTCATGGCCCACGTGATCAAACCCCCGCTGATCGATGCTGGGCAAGCCGTCGTCGAGGCAGACGGTTACGCTGCGATGGAAGCCGCTCACTTCGCACGCGAGATCGACTCAGAGACGGTGAAGTGGGTGGAGGTTCCCGCACTGGGCCGGACGGGTTCGGCGATGACGGTGTTGCCCTCGACCGCCCCTGCTCAGACTCCTGGTCCGGGAGCTCCGTGCCTGGAATATCGCGTATATCTGTTTCACGGCGGTGAGGTACGTGTGCGTATCACAACAGCGCCTTCGCTCGATTTCACCGGGGGGAAGGGGTTGCGCTATGCGGTCTCTGTCGATGATGCGCGACCGCAGGTCGTGAACATCAACGCCCTCGGGAGTCGGGCGGCCTGGGATCGCTGGGTCGCCGATGATGCCAACGAGCGATCAACGCTTCACCACGTCGGCCAGCCCGGCGTGCACACGGTGAAGATCTGGATGATCGATACGGGAGTTGCGTTCGAGCGCGTGCTCGTCGCTACCCGGGAACTGCCGCGCAGCTACCTGGGGCCGCCGGAAAACCCCGCCACGACCGGGAACAGAGTCGCAACGCCCCCGGTGAGCAGGCGGACGCCCAACGCTGGCACCCTGCAACCCCCGAGGATGTGATTCAGGTCACGCTCTGCACGAAGCCGGAGCCGGTGACGCACCGCTACAATCGACGCGCGGAAAGGTCACCACACACCAATAACAGCGTGCCTCAGTCGCAGTTGAAACGAAACGACTCCGAGCGGGATGCGGCTGAGCGGCGCGAGGCGTCGGACCGCCGCCACAGCACCTTTCACGCTCTTCTTTATGGCAGCTTCCACCCGCGACGGAGAAATCCGCGTCGCGGCAACGACGCTAGCCTCGTGAGCGTCGATTGGCACCATCCTCAATGGCTGGGTGTCGCCGTGATGATCCTGCTCCTCTCGTGCGCGGATGCGTTTCTCACTCTGACACTGATCGACCGAGGCGCCTACGAGGTCAATCCCTTCATGGCCCCGCTCGTGCAGGGCTCGCCGCTGGCGTTCACGGTCATCAAGATCGGGCTGACGGCGGGTGGCGTGGTTTTCCTGACGCTGCTCGCCCGGATGCGGGCGTTCCGGCACGTTCCGATCAGCCTGCTTCTCTATGGGCTGCTCGCGGCCTACACCTTCCTCGTCATTTACGAGACGAAGCTCCTGGAAGAGATCTTCTTCACACCTTGAATAGCGGATAAGGCGTGGAATGTGCGCGGATTTCTTCCTGTGCCGCATTTCCGTTAAACTACCGTTCTCCGGTCCGCCTCTTCCGCATGCTCGAACCCACACCCCCCTACGGCGGCAACGCCGATTTCCTGGACGCCCTCTACGAGCAATACCTGCGCGATCCCACCAGCGTGGCGGCGGAGTGGCGTGCCTATTTCGACAGCATTGCGCCTCCTGGGCCGCAGGACCGTCCGCACGGTCCGATCCGCAAGGCCCTGGCCGAGCGCGCCCGTCTCCCGCGCGCCGCCGCGGCGGCGCCCGAAGCTCAGGCGAACGCGCGGCAGGCGGCCGTCTCCCGCCTCATTCAGATCTGGACCAATCGCGGACACCTGGTCGCCAAAGTCGACCCGCTCGGGCTGATGCAGCGGCCGCGCCCGAGCGTTCTCGACCTCGCCTACTTCGGCTTGTCCGAGGCCGACCTCGATTCCGAGTTCTTCACCGGCAGTCGCACCAAAGCGGTGCCGCCGCGCATGACTCTGCGCGACATCCTCGCTCAACTGGATTTCCTCTACGCAGGCCCGATCGGAGCCGAGTTTGCGCACATGTCCGTCTCCGAGGAGCGCCTGTGGCTGCAGGATCAGTTCCAGGAAGGCCGGTTGACCCACCGCTTCGCCTCCGAGGAGAAGCGCAACATCCTCTGGCAGCTGACTGCCGCGGAGGGTCTCGAGCGGTACCTGCATACAAAGTACGTCGGGCAGAAGCGATTTTCCCTCGAGGGCGGCGACTCCTTCGTGCCCCTGCTGGACGATCTGATCCAGCGTTGCGGCACAGCGGGGGTGGAAGAGGTCGTCATCGGGATGGCGCATCGTGGTCGCCTCAACGTGCTGGTGAACCTGCTCGGCAAGTCTCCCTCCGTGTTGTTTTCCGAGTTCGAGGGGCGCTACGACCTCAGCCACCTGAAGGGCTCGGGCGATGTGAAGTACCACAAGGGCTTCTCCGCGGACCTGCGCACTCCTGCCGGCAACGTACACACGGTTCTGGCCTTCAACCCGTCGCACCTCGAGGTCGTGAACCCGGTGGTCGAGGGCTCGGTCCGAGCACGGCAGGAGCGACGCGGAGATGCTCCCGGCGACCGCGTTCTCCCGCTCCTCGTGCACGGCGACTCGGCCTTTGCTGGTCAGGGCGTCGTGATGGAGACGCTGCAGCTCTCGCAGGCCCGCGGTTACTACACCGGCGGCACGGCCCACATCGTGATCAACAACCAGGTGGGATTCACCACCTCGGAGCCGGGTGACACGCGCTCGACCATCTATTGCAGCGACGTGGCGAAGATGCTCGAGGCGCCGATCTTCCACGTCAACGCCGACGACCCCGAAGCGGTGGTGTTCGTTGCCCGCCTCGCACTGCAGTACCGCATGCGGTTTCACAAAGACGTGGTGATCGATCTCGTCTGCTATCGCCGCCACGGGCACAATGAAGCCGACGAGCCGGCGGCAACGCAGCCCGTGATGTACCGCGTGATCCGGCAACATCCCACGGCGCGCAAGCTCTACGCCGACAAGCTCGTGGCCGAAGGAGTTCTCTCGGCGGACGACGCGGACGGGATGGTCGAGCAGTATCGCGACGGTCTCGATCAGGGGCGCCCTCAGGCGCGGGCCTCTCTTGGAATGATCGGCAACAAATTCACGGTCGACTGGACCACGTACGCACAGATCGACTGGAGTCACCGTCCCAAGTCGGGCATCGAGCTGCGGCGCCTGCGCTCGCTGGGCGAGCGTCTGACGACCCTGCCGCCGGGCTTCACCTTGCATCCGCGCGTTGCGCAGGTCGTCGCGAACCGCCGGAAGATGTTGGCGGGCGAGCTGCCTGTCGACTGGGGCTGCGCCGAAACGCTCGCCTACGCGGCGTTGGTCGAGGATGGATTCTCCGTGCGGTTGGCGGGTCAGGACAGCGGCCGTGGCACGTTCTTCCACCGCCACGCGGTGTGGCACGATCAGAACAGCGACGACGTCTACATTCCCCTGCAGCACATCGCGGATCATCAGGGCCGGGTGCAGGTGATCGACTCCGTGCTGTCGGAAGAAGCCGTCCTCGGCTTCGAATATGGGTACTCCACGACGGAACCGAATGCCCTGGTCATCTGGGAGGCGCAGTACGGCGACTTCGCCAATGGCGCGCAGGTGATCATCGACCAGTTCATCAGTTCCGGGGAGGCGAAGTGGGAGCGCTTTTGCGGTCTGGCGCTGTTTTTGCCCCACGGCTACGAGGGAGCGGGGCCGGAGCACTCTTCGGCGCGCCTGGAGCGCTTTCTGCAGCTGTGCGCGGAGGCGAACATGCAGGTGTGCGTGCCGTCGACGCCTGCACAGATGTTCCACATGGTGCGGCGGCAGATGCTGCAGCCCTTCCGCAAGCCGCTCATCGTGATGACGCCGAAGAGCCTGTTGAGGCACGACCTGTCGGTCTCGGCGCTGGAGGATCTCACCCAGGGCAGTTTCGCCCGCGTCATCGACGAGGCCGACGACCTGGTCCCGCAACAGGTGCGCCGGCTCGTGTTCTGCAGCGGCAAGGTGTACTTCGACCTGCTCAAGGCGCGTCGCAGGGACGGTATCCGCGACGTGGCCCTCGTGCGGATCGAGCAGCTGTACCCGTTTCCGTCCGACGAATACGAAGCTGTCCTGCAGCGCTACCCGAATGTGCGCGATGTGGTGTGGTGCCAGGAAGAGCCCCAGAACCAGGGCGCGTGGTACCAGATTCGCCATCGCCTGCAGGAGCTGCTCGGGGGCCGGCGGCAGGTGCTCTATGCGGGACGTGCTCCTGCGGCGGCGCCGGCGACCGGTATCCTCAAGATCCACGAGGCAGAGCAACAGGGCCTCATCGACGCCGCTCTGCGTGCGACGGCGACTGAAGATTCAGCGCGAGAGACTACGCGCCTGACTGCATCGACGGGCACGGCTGCACCGCCTCCTGCGGCACCGGCGTCCACGGCTGCAATCAGAAAAAGCTCATGATGGTAGAGGCTCATGACCACTGAAATCCGCGTGCCGCAGCTGCCGGAGTCCGTGGCCGACGCCACGCTCGTCGCTTGGCACAAGCAGCCTGGCGATACGGTTCGCCGCGATGAGAATCTTGCCGATCTCGAGACGGACAAGGTCGTTCTCGAGGTCCCGGCACCGACCAACGGCGTCGTGCGGGAGCTGAAAGTGCAGAGCGGTACGACGGTGACGAGCGGCCAGATCCTCGCCATCATCGAGGCGGGCCCCGTAGCTGCTGCGACTGCTGCCGCCTCTGCGGGCACGGCCTCGCCCGGTGCCTCGGCCACCGCCGCGAAGGCGGCGCCTTCCGCGAGCGCGGCGAAGTCTGCAGAGTCCGAGGTGGCGACGGATGTTGACAAGCTCAGTCCCGCGGTGCGCCGGCTCGTCGAAGAGAACCGGCTCGACGCTGCCGCCATCCCCGCGTCCGGCCGCGATGGCCGGCTGACGAAGTCCGATGTGGTCGATTTCCTCGCCAAGCGCCCGGACACGGCGCGGGCGGGCTCCTCGGTGCCCCAGACCGCTCCCGCGCCGGTGGCCAAAGCTCCAGCCGTCGTAGCGCGCCCCACGGGCGCCGCCGGCCGCAGTGAGCAGCGCGTCCCGATGACCAGACTGCGGCAACGGGTGGCCCAGCGGCTCGTCGAGGCGCAGTCGACCCAGGCGTTGCTCACCTCCTTCAACGAAGTGGATCTGACCGCGGTACAGGAGCTGCGCGCCCGTCACAAGGATCGCTTCGAGAAGGAGAATGGCGTGAAGCTCGGGTTCATGTCCTTCTTCGTGAAGGCCTCCATCGAGGCGCTCAAGAAATTTCCGGTCGTGAACGCCTCGGTCGACGGCAGCGATATCGTCTATCACGAGTTCTATGACATCGGCGTCGCGGTCTCCACGGACCGCGGCCTCATGGTTCCGATCGTGCGCGATGCGGACACGAAGAGTTTCGCCACGATCGAGAGCGAGATCGGGCAATACGCCAAGAAGGCCCGCGAGGGCACGATCGGCATCGAGGATCTCAGCGGCGGCACGTTCACGATCACCAATGGGGGCGTGTTCGGCTCGCTCATGTCCACGCCCATTGTAAATTCTCCGCAAAGCGCCATTTTAGGCATGCACAAGATCCAGGAGCGGCCGATGGTCGTGAACGGGCAGATCGCCGTGCGGCCGATGATGTACCTGGCGGTGACCTACGATCATCGGATCATCGATGGCCGCGAGGCCGTGCAGTTCCTCGTGAACGTGAAGGACTGTCTCGAGGATCCGGGACGGATGCTGTTGGGGATCTAGTGAGTGGGAAAAAGTCGCCTGCGGCGCTTTTTCGGACCGTGACTCCGTTTGCCCCGGCAAAAGGGTTCGACGTATACGTCTCACCTTTAGCCGGCTGCTTCAGTGCCAACCTGGAGAGTTCATGTCTGACACCTTCGATGTCGTCGTCATCGGCGGCGGCCCGGCCGGCTATCCGGCCGCCATCCGCGCAGGCCAGAACAAGCTGAGCGTTGCCTGCATCGATGAATGGAAGAACCGGGACGGCAGCGCCGCGTTCGGCGGAACCTGCCTGAATGCGGGCTGCATTCCCTCCAAGGCGCTGCTGGAGTCCTCGGAGCTGTTTCATCGCACTCAGGAGGAGCTCGCGGTCCACGGTATCCGCGCAGCCGGCGTGTCGCTCGATCTGACGCAGATGCAGAAGCGCAAGAGCGGCATCGTCAAAGGCATGACGCAGGGCATCCTGGCATTGTTCAAGGGCGCGGGAGTGGTCCCCTTGCAAGGTCACGGGCGGCTGTTGCCCGGCAAACGCGTCGAATTCACGGCTCTCGATGGCTCACGCCGCGAGCTTGCGGCGAAGCACGTCGTGCTCGCCAGCGGCTCTGCGCCTACCGAGTTGCGGTCGGCCCCCTTCGATGGCCGCAGCATCGTCGATTCCTGGGGTGCGCTGGACTTCGATGCGGTTCCGAAGCGATTGTGCGTGATCGGCGCGGGCGTGATCGGCCTGGAGCTCGGCAGTGTCTGGCGCCGCCTCGGAAGCGAGGTCGTGGTGCTGGAGGCGTTGCCGGAGTTTCTGGCTATCGCGGATCAGCAGCTCGCGAAGGAGGCCCTGCGCCACTTCAAGAAGCAGGGATTGGACATCCGCCTGAGCGCAAAGGTGAGCGGAGCCAAGGCAGGCGCGCGTGGCGTCACGGTGACCTACACCGATTCCAAGGGCGAGCAAAGCGTCGAAGTGGACAAAGTCGTCGTGGCGATCGGCCGGCGTCCGTATACCAAGGATCTGCTCGCGCCCGGCACCGGTGTCGAGGTCGACGAGCGCGGCTTCATCAAGGTCGATCACGAATGTCGCACCGGCGCAGAAGGCGTCTGGGCCGTCGGCGATTGCGTGCGCGGTCCGATGCTCGCACACAAGGGGAAAGAGGAAGGCGCGATGGTCGCAGACCTCATCGCCGGCCGTTTCGCCGAGGTCAACTACAAGACCGTTCCGTCAGTGATCTACACGGCGCCGGAGATCGCCTGGGTGGGACAGACGGAGGAGCAGGTCAAGGCGAGCGGACGGGCCTACAAGACCGGCGTATTCCCTTTTCTGGCCAGCGGCCGCGCGCGCGCGATGGAGCAGGCCCATGGCTTTGCAAAGATCGTGGCTGCACAGGATGACGATGAGATCCTGGGCGTGCACATCGTGGGCCCGATGGCCGGTGAGCTGATTGCGGAGGCCGTGCTCGCCATGGAGTACTCGGCCAGCACCGAGGATCTGCAACGGACCATCCACGCGCATCCCACTTTGTCCGAGGCCCTGCACGAAGCGGCGCTGGCGGCCGACAAACGCGCGATCGATTCGCTCAATCGCTAGGGGTGCGCGGCCTGTTTGCCCGCGCTCTTGCGCTTGGCGGGTTTGTGGCTCTTCACGATGGCCGGCTGAATCGGCGCGCCGTACGCGCCGCGCTTGGAGCGCGCTCGCGGGGCGAGCGAGCTGGCCAGGGCGTGTGAGGCGGGCGCAGGGTTTGATTTCCTCACCACCTGCGGCCGGTCCGGACCATCCCGCGCAACGGCCGGCTGCAGGGCAAGCTGCCATGCCAGCGCGCACGCGCACACACCGACCGTCAATCTGACTTTCATCGTTCCTCCCGATGCGAGCCGCGCGCAGTGGCACGGCGACGCAGTGTCAATTCGTTGCCGCCGCAAGCTGCGCAAGCTCGCGCCGCCCGTCCTCCCACACCTCGAAGGGACGAGTGTCGCCATCGCCCTCCAGCTGCAGACGCAGGCGATGGGCGCTCGCGACGAAACGCATCGTAGCCTGATCTATCCGGTATACACGTGGCGGACCGTGTGAGTGCAGCGGCCGGTGCAGCGGCTTTGCGATGCCCGCTTCCCTGAGACTTCGACCATCGCGTGCAAGTCGAACTGCGCGGTCGTCTGCCAGCAGAACCAGGTTGTCTGCCGGGTGAACATCCGCTCCAAGACGCGGATCCACCGTCGACCAGATATAGACGAGCAACAGGTATTCGTAGCGTCCGGAGCGGTTCACGCTGGCACCGACCACTGTCGCGTACTGGCGAGCGTTCGAGGCAACATCCTGGTGCGCGCGTGCGAACACGATCGGTGCGGCGACGCTCGCGACCGATGCCGCGGTCACAGGGTCGAGATATTCCGACGGTCTGCGCGGCGCGCCGCCGGAGCATCCCGCCGCGGCAATCGCCATGGCGTTCAGCAGGACATTGGCGACGGTCAGGCATCTCTTGCGACTCTGTGAGGCAGACATGTTCTAGAAGCTCATCCGGTACCCGACACTGACGAACAGCCGGGTCGTATTGCCGATCTGCAGGGTGTCCGGGTTGCGTCCGAGCTCAGCGCCTCCCTCGATCTCCAGGATGCGTCCGTTGCGCTGATAATCGAGGTGGGCGTACGGGACATAAAGCAACTGCGTCACGCCGGTGTTCGATTCGGTCCGCTCCACGCTGATCCGGGGACCGATTCGCCAGGCCCCGAAGAGCGGGAAGCGGGCAATGTACTGCCAGCCGATGGCGCGGGTAGTCGGGGTCCGGTCGAATCGCAGCACGAACTGGTTGAAATCGCCGGCGCGCAGCAGGCTCGAGCCCAGCAGCTGCGCCTGATAGGACACGTCGCGGCCGGCCGTACCGGGGAAAGCCTCGACGCCGCCTGAAGCCGGCGTCGCAGACTCCTCCGTGCTGAGCACGTCGAGAATCAGCTGAAAGCGCTCGCCGAGCTGCTTCATCGCCGACACCACATAGCTCGACAAGACGGTCGTGCGGTCCTGTGCGAGCGCGAAGATCTGCTCCTGGGTGAAGCTCTGCTGCAGCTGCGAGAGCGTCGTCACCGGCTGGCCGATGAGCGCGTTGCTGGCTGCCAGCGTGGGCGCATTGCGATGCTCGAGGTCTACGGTGAGCTGCCAGCGATCGGGCAGCTGCATCGTCCCCAGAAGTACGATGGCGTTGAGTGAGTGGAACGCGGTGTCATAGTCGACGTAACTCACCAGTGAGCGTGTCGGCACGAAGTAGTGAAACTCGGCACCGATTGCCTGGCGGTCGCGGATGCCGTCGAACTGCTCCCGGTTGACGAACAGGCTCGTGTCCCAATGCCCGAGCTCGGGGCCGTAGCCGAGGGCGAGGGACTGGAATTTGTTGCGCGAGTCGACGCCTTCGCCGGAATTCGCGACCGGCATTCCGGCTGAACCGCGCACCGTCCAGGAGGGGCTCAGGTGATACGCCACGGTGCCGCCGTCGAAGGTGCCGAGAATTCCGTCATCGGCAGTAGTCTGGCGGCCGAGCCGGGCTCGCAGCCCCAACAGCTTGTCGCTCACATCGAAGAAGGCCGTAGTGAGGCGAACACGGTCGTCGGCGGCTGGCGAGCCGGCGAGCGGAGTGCGCCGCGGAAGCATGCTCTTCTCGTAGCCCCCGTTCGTACGGAACGTCATGGTGAAGCGCTCACCGTCCCTGTGAGCGAAGATATCGGCGTCGGTGAACAGCGCGTTCTGCACGACCGTCGCGAACAGGGGGCCGTTCAGGTCCGTGCCGAAGCTGTCGCGGCGGAACAGTTGCGAGACGCCGCCCGACACTCTCCAGGTGTGATCTTCCGCAGTTCCGCTCAGTCCGCCAGCCCGCGGCGTCGCTTCCGCCGCACGCAGAATTCGCAGCCGGGTGCGGACCCGCTCGGCGGCCGGCCCCGCGGGGTAACGGCGCAGATACTCCTCGTACTCCGCTTTCGCATGCGCGACCTCCCCGAGGCGCTCACGCGCCAATCCGAGCGTCTCCTGCACTTGCGCGCGCTCTGGAAACTCCGGCTGTCTTTGCAGCTTGGTCAGGATCTGCACGGCCTGCGGATAGTCTCGCGAGCGCATGGTCTTGCGGGCGTCGTCCAGCAGGCTCTTGAGCTCGGGCGCCGCGAGCGCGGCGTCCGCCCCGATCGGCTCCACTGCCGGCAGCAGCGGCTCGGAGACCGAGGCGTTGGGGTCGGTGGTGATGGAGTCGTCACCGACCGCGAGCCAGGCCCTCGGATAGTCCTTGCCCGCAACGCGCAGGACGGTCTCGGCGGCACTGCGCTGATCGAACGGTCCGGCACGGAGTCGATACCATTTCTCACCTGCGGTCTCCACCTCCGACACGAACGTATGCGCCTCCAGGCGCTTCGCCGCAAGATCGATGGCGGCGGCATCGAAAGGCTCGCGCTGGGATTCGAGGTTCACGGCGAAGTTGCTGGCGGTGTCGCCGCGATCCGTGACCAGGATGTGGCCCTTTTCGGTCTGCTTGCGCATGAT
>FTEN01000402.1_pt1 | contig 13566 bp, 10 predicted proteins | sample 1640221 | NCBI WGS metagenome assembly FTEN01 (sample SAMEA3914816, study PRJEB12502) | metagenome | biome: forest; material: soil | place: USA | collected 2011-09-16 | depth 0.3 m | reverse complement strand
TCCCGTACCGTCGCGGTCCTTGGGACCCACGCAGCTCAGCCACGTGCCGGCCATGATGCCGTGCGGATCCGAGCTCTCCCCGCCCTTGTTGCGCAGCCCACTCACCACCGTCACGTACGGCTTGAAGGGTGCGAGGGGGCTCAGAATCGGCGAAAACTCGAACTCTGCGCCGGTCTGCCGCGGCACCCAATTGCTCATCACGGCACCGTGCGGGAAGTACACGAAGCCCATGCGCACTTTCGGCTTCGCGGCGCTCTGCGCGAGCGCCGTGGAGGCGGGAAACATGGCATCGAGCAGCGGCAACGCGAGTGCCGTGCCCGCTCCCCTGAGGACGGCACGGCGCGAAAGACTCTTGCGTGTGATGAACATGCGGCACCTATTTCTGAGCGGCCGCCTGCAGCGGCGTCGCTTGCTGTCGAACGGGGCGGAACGGTGCCGTCTTGCGGAACGCATCGCTTGCCACGATCTGCTGAATCAGGGAGACGAAGCGGTAGTCATCCCGTGCAACGCTGCGCGTAATGGCGCGCACGGTGGGCATGTCCGTGTAGGCGAGCGGTCGGCCGAGCCCGTAGGTCATGAGCTTCTCCGTCAGCGTCTGGACGAACTGCTCGGGCTTGGCGAGCAGTGCGCGGCGCAGGTCGTCGGGCCCTTGCAGCTGCGTTCCATCGGGGAGCTTCCCCGAAGAATCGATCGCCGCGCGCGAGCCGCGGTCGACCGTCCGGTACTGACCCACCGCATCGAAATTCTCGAGAGCGAATCCCAGCGGATCCATGATCCCGTGACACGCAAAGCAGTTGGGGCGCCGGCTGTGCTCCGCCATCTTCTCCCGGATGGTGCGGGGTTGATTGCCCGGCGAGTCTTCCTTCAGGTTCCCGACGTTGGGCGGTGGCGTGCCCGGAGGCGTTCCGGCGATACGCTCCAGGATCCAGGCCCCGCGCAGCACGGGGGCCGTACGATTCGGATACGAGGTCAGCATGAGAACCGCAGCCTTGCCGAGCAAGCCGCGCCGCGCCGATTCGGTCAGGGTGATGGGCCGGAACTGGTCGCCTTTGACCGTGCTGATGCCATAGTGAAGCGCCAGACGCTCGTTGACGAAGGTGTGGTCGGAAGACAACAGGTCCAGAACGCTCGAATTGCTGCGGAAGATCCCGTCGATGAAGAGCCGCAGCTCCTCCTTGAACGCGGCGCGCAGATCGGCCGGTCCGGAGGCGTAGGGAAAGATCCGTGGATCGGGCGAGATCTCCTCGAGCCTGGCGACGTTCAGCCACTCGAAGGCGAAGTTGGTCACCAGCGCCACGGACTTCGGGCTTGCGAGCATGCGGCGCACCTGCGCCTCGAGAACGGCGGGGTCGTGGAGCGTGCCGCCGCGCGCGGCCTGCAACAGCTCCGCGTCCGGGATGCTGCTCCACAGGAAGAAGGACAACCGCGAAGCGAGCTCCAGGTCGGTCAACTGCCGGGCCGCGTCCGGATCCGCCGAATCGATCCCGACATTCACCCGGTACAGAAAGCTCGGACTGGCCAGAATGCCGGCCACCACGCGACGGATACCGCTCTCGAAGTCCCCACTCCTGCGTCCCGAGGCGTACAGCGAAAGCAGTTGCACCCGCGAGGCGCCATCCAGCTCGCCGCGGAACGCCCTGCCCGCCAGCTCGGACACGATGTGCTCGGCACAGGATTCCTCTTCTGCCGGGGAAGCGGGATAGCAGGAGAAGATCTTCTTCCGGCTCGCCGACTCGGCGACGCCGCTGGCCGCAAAGGGTCCGCGGATCTCGAACGAGCTCAGGTGCTTGATCCTGTCCTGGCCGCCCCCGGGGGCCACGTCGAAATAGCGGCCATCCGACTCCGCAAAAGTGCGCGCCAGAAAGGCTACGCTGACCCGGTGTACCCCGGCGGTGGCCCCGAAGCGGATGCCTTTCAAGCGCTTGTTGATCGCATCGACGGCCGGGTCCTGCAACTGGTCGATCGCCTTCATGTCCGCCGGGCCCCCGACGCTCGTGCGGAAGAACTCCTTTCCGTCCAGCAGTGCGACGATCGTGTTCTCGAACTCCATGTCGGGTACCCACAAGGCAGTCGCCATGTCGGCGATCGTCAATTGGTACTCGCCATCGGCCGGAAAGTAGTGCTCGACCACCGTGCCGCCCCGCGTGCCGAATGGCAACCCGTCCCGGTGATACTTCTGTGTGCCGGCGCTCCGCACGGCATAGGTCGTCGCGGCCGGGCGGGCGGCAGCGTTGCCGAGCGCTTGCGCCGCGATCTTATGTGCGGCGGCGAGATACTGATCCATGAACGAGGGAGAGACCTGCAGAGACGTCGCAATGTTGTCGAAGCCGTCGTGAGCCTCATCGCGGGGCAGGAGCGCGGCGGCATCGATCTGCAGATCGAGCAGATCCCCGACCGCATTCGCATACTCGCGGCGATTGAGCCGATGCAACCCTTCGCGTCCGACCTGGACGTGCGCACCGTGTGCGGCATCGAGCGAGGTCTCGAGAAACGAGACCAGGGCGCCGACGGCTGCGTTGTCCGGCTGCGGCTTTCCCGGCGGGGGCATCAGCCGGCCGCGCAGCTTGCGGACGGCCTTCTCCCAGACTTCGGCATTGGCCGGCAGCTCCTCCAGCGACATCGTGTCGAAGGCGATCGTGCCCGCCCAGTCATCGGTGTTGTGGCACTTGAAGCAGTAGTGCTCCACCAGTCCCCACTGGCTCCGGGTAACCGCCGCGGCTGTCGCAGCAGCGGGCGCGGGGCGAGCCTCGGGCCGTCCCGTTTGCGCAAGTGAATCCCCGGGGTGACTCAGGGTCCCCGCCAAACCGAGCCCAGCGACCGCCAACAGCCGGTAGACACAGCGATGGTTGCGTGCGGAGTCTTCTCTTGGCATAGGGCAGCAGCAGATTTCAGAACGCGGCGGTGCGCGGCGGAGAATGCCACGCTCGCAGAAGGGTTTACTTAAACCAGCGCGAGATTTCCCGCAAGAAGTGTCTGGTTCAAAGAGCCGATCGACCTCCCCGCGATTTTCCGGAGTGCCGGATCGCCGGAGCGCAAGTCCAGCTGACGTTCCTCGAATGCTCCCGCAGCTGCGCGGAATGCATTCGCCGCGGGACGAAAACTGTTTTAGAATCAATCAAGTAGATCTCACGCGAGAGACAGCATGAAATCCGCTGGCACCCCGGTGCGGCGTTGCGCATCCTGGCGGCGGCGGCGCCGACGTCTCCCTGACCTACACGCTCGGCGGCTACATCAAGGACGGCTTTGAGGAGCTGGCGAAGGCCGCTGACGCAGTGTTGACAGACCAGCTGGGTCGTTTGAAAACCGTTATCGAAACCGGGCCTGCCGCCAGACACTGACGCTTGCGAGGAAACGGGCCGCCCGGCCCAAATAAATCCCGCCTGCGCAGAACCGGTTCGCGCCGCTGCGTGACTCACTCCCGCCTACGGAGCGAACCTGCATCATTCAAGGGAGGAAACCATGAATCGTCAGACTCTGGCCGCGGCCGTCGCCGTGGCCGTGTTCTCACTGCCAGCCGCTGCCGGCAGCCACGTCGAGGAATTCCATGCCACCTTTTCCGGCTTCAACGAAGTCGGCGGCCTCGGTGCCGGGGAGACGGGTGCCATCCTGTCGGCAGGCGCCGCACAGCTGCGTCTGGTGCTCGATCGAGGTACACAGGCGGTGCAGTTCACGCTGACCTACTCAGGACTGAGCGCCCCGGTCACTCAGGCGCACATCCACTTCGGGAAGGTGCACGTGGCCGGCGGTGTGATGGTGTTCTTCTGCTCGAATCAGCCGACGGCTCCGGCGGGGGTTCAGCCCTGTCCCGCTGGCGGCGGCACCGTCACTGGAACGATCACCGCAGCGAATGTGCTGCCGGTAGCGGGCCAAAACGTTTCCGCCGGGGACTTCGATGCGTTGACGGACGCGCTGACGTCCAACACGGCGTACGCCAATATCCACACGTCGAGCTTTCCTGCCGGTGAGATCCGTGGCGAGATCCGCAGGGGCGGAAGCGGCGGCGACCGCGACGATTGAGTCACAGCGGACTGCACTGCTCGCGTGTTTGTGCTCGCGCCCGAGCGCGTCGCACAGAGCGCGAGCAGTGTGTTCAGCGCCGCGGAGTCGGTAGCTCCTGGCCGGCCCTGCACGGAGTGCCGCGAGGAATTCTCGTGGTGTCCGTGACCGGCAAGGCGCCCTCATCCTTGGACATCCCCGGCGGCAGGTTGCCCGGAGCGTAGTTGCACTCCTGCAGGCCGATGCGGTCGAGCACCGACCGGTGAATCTCCTCGCCGGCTTCCCGGTGCGCGCCGATCGGCCTGGGGTACGCCCCGAAAGCCCGATACCACAGCGTCATGGAATCGTTGAGCACCGAATTGAAGCAGGGTCGGAAGGGCAGCAGATAGTCCGCGTCCACCGCAAGTCCCAGCCGCTCCGCTTTGCCGACGAGCCAGTGCAGCGCCTCGTTTGCAAGCCCGTCGGGGGAGTATCCGCCGCCCACGTTGCAATGTACGCCGGCAAACCAGGCCTGCTCGAGATGTCCCTGCCAGCCCGCGGGCCGGCTCCAGATGTTCGGCCTGAAGGGGACACGGCGCTCATCGATCGCGAGCGCGTGGCAAGCGTTCTGAATGTGGTCATTGAGGGCCACGTCGTGGTACTTGAAGGCACCTCTCTTGAACAGCTGACCCAGGAATCCGGGAGCACCCAGGGCGCCCACCGTATCCCAGACTCCCACGAAGCGGATGGGCGGACACGGCTGCGGTGGCCGCATGCGCCTGAAGAGCACATCCTGGGCGATGCTCGCCGGGTCCCGTCCCTTCACGTAGCAGGCATACAGGTCGGGTACGAAGAAATCGTCGCCCTTGGCGAGCAGGCCATAGCGGTTCATGAAGCCCGCCAGCGTGCGCACGGTGAAGGCGCCGCGGCTGAATCCGAAAAGAAAGAGCTCATCGCCCGCCGCGTAGTTGTAAACGAGGAATCGATACAACTCGCGGATGTTGGACTCGAGTCCGGTACCGAAGGCACCGCCGGTGATCCGATCGAGCCCCCAGTGAGTTCCGACGCCATCGTGATAGAAGACGACCTGATCGATTCCGTCTGCGGTCCTCGGCAGGATGGCACGTGCGACTTTCGTGACATTCGTGGCGTGCCGCTTCTGTGTCTTGCGGTCGATCTGGTCGCGGACGTTCCACGTGCCGTCCGCGCACACCACGAGTCTCTTCATGGCCGCGTCCCCGCTACTTCACCAGCCTCACGGACCGGGGGTTGCCGCGAGCATCCGGCTCGCCCCGCGTTTCCATCATGTTGATGCTCTTCTTGACCGTGTTGACGTGCTCGCGCATGAGGAATTCGACCCGGGTACTCTGCCTGGCCTCCAGCGCATCGCATACTGCGTGGTGCTGCAGATGCGCGAAGTGCAACGCATCGAACATCGCTGCCAGATCGGTTGCATCGAATGCGATGGCCTCGGCACTTGCGAATGGGATGCTGGCGTTGCGCGTGAGCGCGCCCGAGAAGATCGAGCTGTCGGCTTCCGCGAGGATCAGCGAGTGAAACCGCCCGTTCATCTCTCCGTAGGCCGCCTCGTCGGAATCCACGAGATGCCTCTTCTCGAAGATCCGGTCGCCGCAGTCCAGGCACTCGCGCAACTCGCGCAGAAACCCGCTCGAGGCGCCGCGCTCGGCGATCCTGCGCGCCGCCAGGCCCTCGAGCACACCCCTCAGGTCTATCGCGTCGAGAATCTCACCTTGCGTGAAGGTGCGAACGACAAAGCCGCGAGCCCCGGCCTCGACCAGCAGCCCCTCCTTCGCCAGGACCGGCAGAGCCTGGCGAACCGGCGTGCGCGACATGCTCAGCAGCTGCGCCAGCATGGCTTCAGCCACCCGCTGGCCCGGCTTCAGCCGGCCCCGCAGGATCATTTCGCGGATGCTCACGGTGGCCCGGGCGAGATGGGTATCCATGGCGTTACTCGAGACGGAGCCTGGGCGCGGATCTTGCCCTTTGGGATCCCTAATCGTCAACGCAATGTCCCCGCACGCTGCTTCTGGGGTCCTTTTGGAGCTCAAGCCACTCCTTGGCGATCCGGGGGATCACTTCTTGACAGTTTGGGATCCCAAGTACGAAGATGCGCGCCCCCGGGGGGCGAAGTCGGTCGGACTCATATTGGAACGAGCCGCCTTAAGGCTGCGCGACCCCCTGGCTGCTGATGCCATCACCTGCTGAGGAGACCCCATGAGCACGCAAAGTCTCGAAGATCTGCTGCAGAGCGTTCGCAATCCCGTGGACCTGCTGCGCAGCTCGCAGACGGGTCCCTACGTCTATCCGGTCGTGCCTCCGGAATACTCGAACTGGCGCGATGAGCAGCGGGCCTGGCAGGAAACCTGCGTGCTCTTCAATCAGTCCTATCACATGACGGACCTGTACGTGGAGGGCGCGGACGCGTTCAAGCTGCTGTCCGACCTCGGCGTCAACAGTTTCAAGGGCTTCGAGCCGAACAAAGCCAAGCAGTTCGTCGCCTGCAATTACGACGGCTTCGTGATCGGAGACGTCGTGCTGTGTTACCTCAGCAAGGAGCGCTTCAACCTCATCGGGCGCCCGTCGGTGCACAACTGGGTGCAGTTCCATGCCGAGACCGGCGGTTACAACGTCTCCTGCGAGCGTGACGAGCGCGCCGTAGCGCGTAGCGGTCCGATCGTACGCAAGGCCTACCGCTACCAGGTGCAGGGCCCGAACGCGATGAAGACGATGGCCAAGGTGCTCGGCAAGGCACCGCCCGATCTGAAATTCTTCAACATGACGCAGATCACCATTGCCGGCCACCGCGTCAATGCGCTGCGGCACGGCATGGCGGGACAGCCCGGCTTCGAGTTGTTCGGACCGTGGGAGCACGGCGAGGAAGTGAAGGCGGCGATTGTCGAAGCAGGCAAGGACTTCGGGCTGCGCCTCGTCGGCGCACGCGCCTATTCCTCCAACACGCTGGAGTCCGGCTGGATTCCCTCGCCCATGCCGGCTGTCTACTCGGGCGAGAAAATGAAGGCGTACCGCCAATGGCTGCCGGCCAAGAGCTACGAGGGCGGCGCCTCGCTCGGCGGCAGCTTCCTCTCGAATAACATCGAGGACTACTACCTGACTCCGTACGATCTCGGCTACGGCTCGTTCGTGAAGTTCGATCACGAATTCATCGGCCGCGAGGCCCTCGAGAAGCTCGCGGCCAAGCCGCCGCGCCGCACCAAGGTGACTCTCGCCCTGAACGACGAGGACGTGCTCAAGGCGATCGGCACGCAGTATCACAAGGGCGACCGCGCGAAGTACCTGGACTTCCCCTCCTCCGTGTACTCGACCCTTCCGTACGACAAGGTCATGCGCAACGACAAGACGATCGGCGTCTCCACCTGGTGCGGATACAGCTCGAACGAACGCAAACACCTGACGCTGGCCATGCTCGAGACCGAGCATGCCCAGATGGGAACCGAGGTTACTTTCCTCTGGGGAGAGGAAGGCGGCGGCTCCTCCAAGCCCACCGTCGAACGGCACGTCCAGACTGAGATCAGAGCAGTCGTGAGTCCCGTCCCCTACTCCGAGGTCGCCCGCGTTGCGTACGCGCCGCCGGGTTGGCGCGCAGGCAAGTAATGACGCGCGCGGTCGCACTGGCGGGCGGGAACGGGCCGCCATCGGTGCTCTGCTGCGGCTAGAATGACGGCGGGCATCGCTTCGTGAGTCCGCCGTCATTGAAAACCGTTGAAGTCACGCAGGTCATCGACTCCGCAAGGTACTTCGGGCTCCCGTTCGGCGTCACCGTCCTCACCATCCTGATCACGCTGGTCGACGGATTCGACCTGCAGACGATGTCGTTCGTCGCGCCCGAGCTCGTCACCAGCTGGCATGTCGAGCGCTCGATGCTCTTCTGGGTGCTGAGCGGCAGCCTGATAGGCATGGCGCTCGGGTCGGTGCTGCTGGGCCGGCTGGGCGATCGCATCGGACGCAAGGGAGCCTTCGTTGCGTGCACGGTCTTTCTGTTCGCAGGCTCCTTGCTCAGTGCGCGCGCGACGGGGCTGTGGGATCTGTTCGCGTGGCGCGTCATCACCGGTATCGGCTTGGGAGGGGTGACACCCCTGGCGGCAACGCTGATATCGGAGTGGACCCCGAAACGCGTACGCAGCGTGGCAGTCGCTTGCGCCGTGGTGGCCGTTCCACTCGGCGGAATGGGCGGTGCGGCGCTCGCGCAATGGATCATTCCTGCCTACGGGTGGCGGATGATCTTCTACATCGGCGCAGCTCTGCCGTTCTTCATCTTCGCGGTCGCCGTGTTGCTGTTACCCGAATCGCCCAAGTTCCTCGCACTCGCGCCTGCGCGCCATCGGGAACTGGCGCGCGCGCTGAATCGACTGGTGGGCGAGCAGCGTTACGATGGCACCGAGCAGTTCCAGATCGATGAGCCGCCACAACCACCCGGCAATTGGTTTCTCATCCTGCTGCAACCGTCCTATCGCCGCACGACGCTGCTGCTCTGGGCCGCCTTCGCCGGCAACACTCTCGCACTCTACGCCTTCGTCAACTGGCTGCCGACGATCGTCACCTCCGTCGGATTGTCGCTGACAGCGGGACTGCAGAGCTCGAAGTTCTTCAACTTCGGCGGTTTGTTTGGCGCCGTGGGCGGCGCCGCCCTGATCGGCTTTTTCGGCTCACGCCGGGTGAGCGCAGTCCTCAGCGTTGCAGGAGCGCTCGCGGCCGTGTGCATCGGGGCGACTCTGTCTGGCGCCCACGCCGGCAGCGGCAGCAGCCTTCTGCTGCTCGTCACGCTCGCCGGCACATCTCTCAACGGCATGCAGACCTTCCTCTACACCGTGGGAGCGCACTCCTATCCCACCTACATTCGCGGTGTGGCCGTGGGTTGTGCGCAGACCGTGTCGCGGATCGGCGGTGTGCTCAGCTCTGCCGTGGGGAGCGTCTATTTCGCAATGAGCCCCGTGCCACCCGTCAGTTACTTCTTTGTGGCGGTGGCGGCCGCGATCCTCATCGTCGTGGTGACTTTCACTTCGCTGCGCACGCACATTCCGGCAGCCTCCGCCGAGGCTCGCCCGCTCATCGTTTGACGCTGTCGGAGCTCCCGGAGACATACAGGTTCGCGTGGGCATTGCGCAAAGCCTGCTTCTGCACCTTGCCCATCGCGTTGCGCGGCAGCTCGCCGGCGAACAGAACTCTCTTGGGAATCTTGTAGCCCGCCAGACGATCCTTCAGCTGCCTCAGCACCGCGCTCTCATCCGGATCCGTGTAACCCGCGGCACGTACGATCAGCGCCGTCACGCCCTCGCCGAAATCCGGATGCGGCACTCCGAAAACCGCGCTCTCGAGAACGCCGGGCAATGAATTGAGCTCCTGCTCCACTTCGGCCGGGTAGACGTTGAAACCGCCGCTGATGATCAGGTCCTTCGCGCGCCCGACGATGTACACATACCCGGATGCATCCCTGCGGCCCACGTCTCCGGTCACGAAAAAGCCATCCGTGCGGAACTCCGCCGCCGTCTTCTGCGGGTTGCGCCAATACCCGCGGAAGACGTTCGGACCGCGCAGCTCGATCATTCCAACCGCATCCGGGTCCGGCAGCACCGACCCGTTCTGCATATCGCTGATACGGACTGCGACGCCGGGAAGAGGCGCGCCGACCGAGCCGGGTACCCTGCGCTCGTAGAGATTGGAAGTGATCATCCCGGTCTCGGTCATACCGTAGCGCTCCAGGATCGCGTGCCCGGTGCGCTCGAGGAATTCGCGATGATGCTCGGCAGACAGCGGCGCAGAGCCCGACACGAACAGACGGACATTGCGTGTCGCGTCGCGGGACAGTCTCAAGTCCCCCAACAGACGCGAGTAATAGGTAGGCACACCCATCATCACAGTTGCGCGCGGCAGCAGCCGCAGAACCTCCTCGGTATCGAACTTCGGCGTGAATATCATCGCTGCGCCGGACGCGAGCACCGTGTTCGTCGCCACGAACAGCCCGTGAATGTGGAAGACCGGCAGTGCGTGCAGCAGCACGTCGGACCTGGTAAAGCGCCACAATTCGACCAGGCTGGCTGCGTTCGAGGCGAGATTGGCGCGCGTCAGCATTGCTGCTTTCGGCTTGCCCGTGGTGCCGGAGGTGTACAGAAGTGCCGCCAGCATGTTCGGATCGGGGTCGCCGCGGCTCGCTTCAGGGTGCGTCCCGGGCTTGCCTGCAGTCGCGGCCGCAGCGCTCATCTCATCCAACAGCGTGCCGTCTGCCGCCGCCCCAAGGGTGAGTATCCGGTCCCGCTGACTCTGCGGAACGAGTGCGGCGGTCGCCGCGAGGTCCTCCGGGCGCACCACGATCAGGGCCGGCTCCGCGTCGTCGATGAAGTATTCGAGCTCGTGCGCAGTGGAGGCCGGGTTGAGCGGCACGAATACGGCGCCCAGCCTGAGACAGGCGATGTAGAGCCCGATCGCCTCGACCGATTTGTCCACCTTGACGAGAACTCGATCCCCCGGCACGACGCCGCGACGGGCAAGAGCCGCACTCAGAATGGAGGAGAGTTGTGCCAGGCCGGCGTACGTCAGGCGCCTGCCTTGCGCGGTCTCGATGAAGACGCGGTCAGGCTCATGCTGAACGGCACGAGTGATCCAGGCTACCGGATCCGTCGACGAAGGTCCCTCGAGACCGGCTCGGTGCGCTCCGCGTGCGCCGACGTCCACTGCCGCTAACCCCAGAACCGTCCCGAGGCGATACGGGCACCTTCGGACATCGCCCTGAGCTTTTCCCAGACTACCGCGGGATCCACGGCGGCCTGACCCACCCACGTGCCATAGCCGCAGTCGCTCCCCGCGATGACGTTCTCGCGGCCGACCAGGTTGGCGTAACGCGAGATCCGCTGCGCGATCAGCTCCGGGTGCTCGATGAAGTTCGACTTCGATTCGATGACGCCCGGAATCAACACCTTGCCGTCCGGCAGCTTGATGCGCTCGAACAGCTGCCATTCATGGGCGTGCCGCGGGTTGGCGGCCTCGAGCGCGATGCCGCTGGGGCGGGCCTTGAACACTATGTCGATGATGTCCTCGAGCGGTACGTCGCAGTGATGCGGTCCCTCGTAGTTGCCCCAGCACAGATGCAATCTGAGCTGTTCCGGCTGCGCATCTCCCAACGCGTGATTCAGCGCCTCCACGTGCAGCGCTGCCCGCTTGCGGAACTCCTTGAGATCCAGGCCCGCATATTGAATGTGCCGGCCCATCGCGAGATCCGGACAATCGATCTGCAACACGAACCCGGCCGCGAGCAGCGCCGCGTACTCGCTCCGCATCGCCTCCGCGATGGCGAAAAGATAGGCCTCCTCGCTCGGATAGAAATCGTTGCGGAAGAACAGCGATACCACCCCCGGTGAAGCTGCGCTCACAAACACGTCCGCCGGATCGGCACCCGTCAGCGCCGCTTTCAGGTTGTCCACATCCGTACGGACTGCGGTGGCATCGCGCACTGAAATGGCGGCATTGCAGGCCGGGCTCTTGCGCCGCGAGCGCCCCGGGTCCCCGAAAACGCGCTGTGCCAGATCGGGAAAACCGACGAGGTCCTGGTAGACGAACGTGTTTCCCGTGCCTCCGAAGCCATGCAGCCGGTCCTTGATATAGGTTGCATAGCTCGGCTTCGAGAGCTCGCCGTCGTTCACCACGTCCACCCCGGAGGCGATCTGTCTGTCCACCACCTCCGCCACGGCCGAGCGAATTCTTCCGGCAAGCGCCGGGGCATCGACCGGCAGCCCCTCTTCCTTCGCGAACATCATCTGGACGAGATCGGGTGGGCGCGGCAGGCTGCCCGTGTGGGTGGTGAGGAATCGCTCGACGCTGCGCTGCATGATTCAACCCGTCGCCGTCGTATATCCGGGCAAGAATACACACCGGACTCGGGAACCGGTAGGATGCTACGGCAGCATCGCTGCACGACGCTTTGGGCGCCAGGTCCAAAATGAGCAAGCCGGCACCGCCAGACCCTCGAGTCCGCGAAGAAGCTTCGCAATGGCTGGCGCGCATCGAACGGGGCCTGCGGGCTGAGGAAGGCTCCCGCCTGTGCGAGTGGCTGCGACACTCAGCTCATCGAGAGGCGATTGTCGAGATCGCGAGACTGTGGCACGGGCCCGATGCCATCGCAGTGCTCTCAGCGCTGTTCCCGGTGAGCCTCGAGGGGGTGAGGCCCAAAGTGCGGCGAAATCTTCCCCTCGCTGCGCTCGCCGCCGCTGCCGCGCTCTTCATCCCTGCCGCCGCGGTCATGGTGATGAGCGGCCCGGCACCCTGGCCTTCGTTCACAAACGCGCGCGCTCCGCGGCCCGTACCCATCAACTACGCCACGGCCCTCGGGGAGAGACGGGAAGTAACGCTCGCCGACAACAGCACCGTCACACTCAACACGGGTACGCGCATGGCCGTGGTGTACTCGAAGAGCTCCCGGGATGTGTACGTTCCCTACGGGGAGGCGAGCTTTCGCGTTGCCCACGAGCCCGGCCGTCCCTTCAATGTCCGTGCCGGCAAGCGTCAGTTTCAGTCAGTGGGCACGGAATTCAACGTCCGCGTCCTCACGCCCGAGGATGTCGAGATCACGGTAACCGAAGGGAACGTGAAAGTGCTGTACGAGCCCTCCCGCGTGGAAGACACGCCGGCTCTGGCCCGCCTGCGTGACAACGTCATGGATGACGACACCACGGTGGGTGCGCTCGAGACGGCGCTGGTCGAGCCGGGGTTCCAGTTCCTGCGAAAGATTCAGGTCAGCGACGCCGAAGCACGGCTCGCCTGGCAGCGGGGCCTGATCGTGCTGAGGAGCTCAACCCTTGCAGAAGCTGTGGCTGAAGTGGGCCGTTATACGCCGCTGCGATTCGTCCTGGCGGACGAGAAGCTGCGCGATGTGCGGATCAGCGGCTACTTCCACACCGGTGACGTCGATGCTCTATTGCGCTTGCTGCGCGAGCGGCTGTTCATCGACTGGAAGCTCGATGAAGAGGGCCGGATCGTCCTCACCGCGATGAATCATGGGTGCACGCCCGTGCGCGGGAGGATTCGGTGTCACACTCCTCTGCGATCCATCATCCGCCGCAGTTGACACCTCACGCAGCGGGCTTGGCGTTGACGGCCAGGCGGTCGCGCACGTTTCCATAGAGAATGAACTGGCCGGACGCGCCGCTCTCGAACGCGACGTACAGCTCGGTCGCCCATTCGGGCGCATTCTGGGGTGCCTGCATTTCAGATGGCCTCACCGCTATTATCGCATCTAATTCCAGCATCGGAACAACCGGAAAAGACTGCGCAGATTGCGCGTGCCAAGGAGACTCCTCTGACGCTGCAGGTGGGAATGGTCGGCTTCGGCCTCGCAGGGCGGGTGCTGCATCTGCCTTTGATCCGGGCAGCCGGGATGCACGTCGCGGCGGTCGTCACCCGCCAGGTCGACGCCGTCCGCACAGCGCTTCCGCAGGCACGCTGTTGCTCGAGCATCGAAGAGCTGCTGCGCATCCGCCCGCTGGATCTGGTGGTGATCGCATCGCCGAATCACCTGCATGCGGCGCAGGCCACCCAGGCTCTCGAGGCGGGCAAGCACGTAGT
>FTEN01000400.1_pt1 | contig 13726 bp, 11 predicted proteins | sample 1640221 | NCBI WGS metagenome assembly FTEN01 (sample SAMEA3914816, study PRJEB12502) | metagenome | biome: forest; material: soil | place: USA | collected 2011-09-16 | depth 0.3 m | reverse complement strand
CGCCTGCGTCAGCAGCACGTCGCGCGCGCGGTTGCGCAGCTCCTTGACGATGTCCTCGTCGAACTCCTCGATGGCCGCGATCTCAGCCTGCGGCACGTAGGCAATCTCCTCGATGGTCGAGAATCCTTCCTGAGCAAGGATTGTGGCGACGTCCTCATCGACGTCGAGCTGTTTCATGAAATTCTGCACTAGCTCCTTCGCCTCGGTCTCGCTCTTGGCCTCGGCGTCGGATTCCGTCATGACGTTCAGGTCCCAGCCGGTCAGCTGGCTCGCCAGGCGGATGTTCTGTCCGCCGCGCCCGATGGCCTGCGAGAGCTTCTCCTCGGCGACCGCGATGTCCATGCTGTGGGACTCCTCGTCGACGACGATCGACATCACCTCGGCCGGAGACATGGCGTTGATCACGAACTGCGCCGGATTGTCATCGAAGGGAATGATGTCCACGCGCTCGCCGGCAATCTCGTTCGAGACCGCCTGCACGCGCGAGCCGCGCATGCCGACGCAGGCGCCGACGGGGTCGATGCGCGGATCGTTGCTGCGGACCGCGATCTTCGCGCGCACGCCAGGATCGCGCGCTGCGCCGAGAATCTGGATGAGTCCCTGTCCCACCTCGGGCACCTCGAGCTTGAACAGCTCGATGAGAAACTCAGGTGCGGTGCGGGTCAGGAACAGCTGCGGGCCGCGCGGCTCCGAGCGCACTTCCTTCAGGAAGGCCTTGATCCGGTCCTGGGGCTTCACCTGCTCGCGCGGAATCATGTCCGTGCGCGGGACGAATCCTTCCGCGTTGCTGCCGAGGTCTACGTATATGCCGTTGCGGTCCACGCGCTTGACCACTCCGCTCACCAGCGTGCCGACACGGTCGCGGTAGGCGTCGACGACCTGGGCGCGCTCCGCCTCGCGAACCTTCTGAACGATGACCTGCTTGGCCTGCTGGGCGGCGATGCGGCCGAAGGCCACCGACTCCATCGGCTCCTCGACGAAGGCGGCAACCTCGACGTTCGGGTCGAGCTCGCGCGCGTCATCGAGGCGCAGCTCGCGCTCGGGAACCTCGAGGTCCTTGGAGTCGTCGGCGAACACCTTCCAGCGCCGGAACGTCTCGTAGTCCCCGCTCTTGCGGTCGATCGCGACACGCACGTCCCACTCCTCGCCATGCTTCTTGCGGGTGGCGGACGCGAGGGCGGCTTCGAGAGCCTCGAAGATGACTTCTTTGTCGACGCCCTTCTCGTTGGAGACGGCATCGACGACCATCAGGATTTCCTTGTTCACTTACCTGCACCTCGTAGCCGAAATCAACCCGCCAACCTGGCCTTGCCAATCTCTACGAACGGCACTTCCACCCTCTGGCCGTCCACTTCCACCGCAATACCCGCCGCGTCCACGGACGTGAGCGTGCCGGTGTACCTCCGGCGGCCGGCCCGCGGAGCCTTCAATTCGACGAATACCCGCGAGCCGACGAAGCGTCCGAAATGGGCCTGCGTCCGCAGCACCCGGTCGAAGCCCGGCGAGGACACCTCGAGCGTGTACGCGGTCGGGATGGGATCCTCGACGTCGAGGAGAGCCGAGACTTCGCGGCTCGCCCGCTCGCAGTCCTCGAGCCCTACGGCCGCGGCTTTATCTATATACAGCCGCACCACTGCGTGCGTGCGCCCGGAGGAGAGCTCGAGCTCGACGAGCTCGTACCCCAGCCTCTCGAGCAGGGGCTCAATGAGGACGATGAGCCGCTCACGCAAGATCGCCGTCATCGCTGCCGTTCATCCTTCGCGGTGGCACCAAACAAAAATGGGCCGCGAGGCCCATCCATAAAAACGAAAAGCCCCTCGGGGGGCTTTTTGGGTCAAGCACACGGGCCGGTTTTCCTGCCCGTCCCCCACGGCCGAGGCCCGCGGGGGCGCGCATTCTACCCAAACCGGGCAGGCAGTGAAACCAAAATACGCCCGCAAGCGAGGTTTATCGCTTCCGCGGCGGCTTTTTCCGCCCGCGCGCCCCACAGCCAGCCTGGCCATACCTGTATAGACAAGTGACCGTTTCGATGCCACGATGCGCAGCCTTCGCCAGGTCCTCAGCTGCGTCCTTGGAGCCGCCCAGCCGCGCCGACCCGAAAGCCCCATGACCCATCCCACGGCATCCGCACGCTACCGGCAGGTCAAGCACTTCGTCCTGCGGCAGATCTCTGCGGGCACGCTGCGCGCCGGGGAGCGGGTGCCATCCGAAAATGAGCTGGTACGCGAGCTCGACGTGTCCCGCATGACGGCCAACCGCGCGTTGCGGGAACTGGCGGCCGACGGCGTCCTGGTCCGCGTAGCGGGAGTCGGCACCTTCGTTGCCGAGCGCCGCGTGCATGCGCACCCGCTCGAGATTCGCAATATCTCGGACGAAATCCGGGCTCGCGGCCACGAGCACACGGCCCGGGTCGTTGCGTTGACCTCGATGAGCGCACCGCGCGAGCTCGCCGAGCGCTGCGGAGTCAGTGCGGGGGCGAGGCTCGATCATTCACTGATCGTGCATTCCGAGGATGGCACGCCCCTGCAGGTCGAGGACCGCTACGTCAATCCGACCGTGGTTCCGGGCTACCTCCGCAACGACTTCACGCGCCTCACGCCCCACGAGTTCCTCATGCAATCCGCACCCTTGCAGCGTGCCGAGCATACGGTTCGTGCTCTCGTCCCGGAGGGGCGCATCCGCCGCCTGCTGCGCCTCGAAGAGGGGGATGCTTGTCTGCTCATCAGGCGCAGAACCTGGAGCGGCGAGCGGATCGCGACGGTTGCGGACCTGTACCACCCGGGCTCTAGATACGAGCTCGCGGGAACCTTCTAGTCGCGAGCCTTCCAGGAGACCTGCCATGTCGGATGCAGCGCTTCAGCCTCCCACGCAGCCGATCCGCGCCCCCCGCGGGACCCATTTGACCTGCCGCAACTGGCTGACGGAGGCGGCGCTGCGGATGTTGATGAACAACCTCGATCCGGAGGTGGCCGAGCGGCCGGAAGACCTCGTCGTCTACGGCGGAATCGGCAAGGCCGCGCGCAACTGGCGCTGCTTCCGGCAGATCGTGGCGGCGCTCACGAGCCTCGGCGAGGACGAGACGCTTCTCATCCAGTCAGGCAAGCCCGTCGGCGTGTTCCGCACGCACGTAGACGCTCCGCGCGTGCTGATCGCAAACTCGAACCTGGTCGCGCGGTGGGCCGATTGGGAGCATTTCAACGAGCTCGACGCCAAGGGCCTGATGATGTTCGGCCAGATGACGGCCGGCTCGTGGATCTACATCGGCAGCCAGGGCATCGTCCAGGGCACCTACGAGACGTTCGTGGAGATGGGGCGACAGCATTTCGGCGGCACCCTCGCCGGCCGGTGGATCCTGACAGCCGGACTCGGCGGCATGGGCGGGGCCCAGCCTCTGGCAGCCACCATGGCCGGCGCCTCGATGCTGGCGGTCGAATGCAGGCCGGAACGTATTGCCAAGCGGCTGGAGACCGGCTACCTGGATGCACAGGCTCAGTCACTGGATGAGGCGCTGGAGCGCCTCGATCGCTCCCGGCGTGACGGCCGGCCGCTCTCCGTGGGTTTGCTCGGAAACGCGTGTGAAGTCCTCCCGGAGCTGTTGCGTCGGGGTATCAAGCCCGATGCGGTCACGGATCAGACCTCGGCGCACGATCCCGTGAACGGCTACCTCCCTCGCGGCTGGAGCCTCGAGAAATGGGAGCGCGAGCGGGTACACAATCCGACGCTCGTGGCCAGCGAAGCGCGGGCATCGATGGCACGGCACGTCGAGGCGATGCTGGAGTTTCAACGCCAGGGAATTCCCGTGTTCGATTACGGCAACAATATCAGGCAGGTCGCGCTCGATGCCGGAGTCAAGGATGCGTTCGCATTTCCGGGATTCGTCCCGGCATACATCCGGCCGCTGTTCTGCCGTGGCGTGGGACCCTTCCGCTGGGCGGCCCTGTCCGGAGACCCGCAGGACATATACAAGACGGACGCCAAGGTTCGCGAGCTCTTGCCCAACGACACACACCTGCATCACTGGCTGGACATGGCGCGCGAGCGCATCCAGTTTCAGGGCCTGCCCGCGCGCATCTGCTGGGTCGGGCTCGGCGAGCGCCACCGCCTCGGGCTCGCCTTCAACGACATGGTGGCCCGGGGAGAGTTGCGGGCACCGATCGTGATCGGTCGCGACCACCTGGACTCCGGCTCGGTTGCCAGCCCCAACCGCGAGACCGAGTCCATGCGCGACGGATCGGACGCCGTGGCGGACTGGCCGCTGCTGAATGCACTGCTCAACACCGCCAGCGGCGCAAGTTGGGTTTCGATCCATCACGGCGGCGGCGTGGGCATGGGCTACTCTCAACACGCCGGCGTCGTCATCGTCTGCGACGGGACCCCCGCCGCCGCACGTCGCATCGAGCGCGTGCTGTGGAACGACCCGGCGACAGGGGTCATGCGGCACGCCGATGCGGGCTACGAGAGCGCGCTCGAGTGCGCCGCAAAGAACGGCCTGAACCTGCCCTTCCTGGCGCCCGTGCCGGAGTCTTGAAAATCATGCCAGCGGAGATTTCGGCGGCCCTCGAGCCATCTGCGCCACAGCGGCAGCTGTGGCGCAACGCACGCCTCGCCACTTGCGACGCGACGATGAGCGTGATCGAGCACGGTGCGCTCGTGACTCGCGGCGGCGAAATCGAATGGATCGGTGAGGAGTCCGCGTTGCCGAGGGAGCTGGCGACGGCTGCGCAACAGCAAATGCATGACCTCAGGGGAGCTTGGGTGACCCCCGGGCTCATCGACTGCCACACGCATCTCGTGTTTGCCGGCACGCGCGCCGGGGAATACGCAGAACGGCTGCGTGGAGTCACGTACGAGGAGATCGCCCGCCGCGGCGGCGGAATCCTCTCGACCATGCGAGCCGTGAGAACCGCCTCTGAGCAGGAGTTGTTCGAAGCGAGCGCGCGTCGCCTGCAGGCGCTCCTGGCGGAAGGCGTCACCACTCTCGAGATCAAGTCAGGTTACGGACTGACCCTTGCCGATGAGATGAAAATGCTGCGGGTGGCTCGAGCCCTCGGACGCAAATTCCCGGTGACCGTACGCACCACGCTGCTGGCGGCACACACGCTGCCGCCCGAGTTCGCCGGCCGGCCCGATGACTATATCGATACCATTGGCCGCGACTGGCTGCCGGCGCTGCACGCCGAGGGCCTGGTCGATGCCGTCGATGTGTTCTGCGAGAGCATCGGCTTCAGCGTCGCTCAGTGCGAGCGGCTCTTCGAGACCGCTGAGCGCATCGGACTTCCCGTTAAGATGCATGCCGAGCAGCTCAGCAACCTCGGCGGAACGCGCATGGCGACCCGCTGGCACGCCCTCTCATGCGATCACCTGGAGCACGCGACGCCAACGGACGCCGCCGCGCTTGCCGAGGCCGGCACTGTCGCCGTAGTTCTGCCGATTGCTTTCTATTGCCTGTCCGCAGGCCGCAAACCGCCGATTCAGGCTTTGCGCGACGCGGGCGCCCGCATCGCCATCGCTACGGACTGCAATCCCGGCTCGGCCCCCGGCACCTCACTCCTGCTCGCCATGAGCATGGCAACCCGCCTCTTCGGATTGACGTGCCGGGAAGCTCTCGCTGCTGTAACTCGCAATGCTGCGCACGCGCTGGGTCTCCAATCCCGCTGCGGCGAGCTCGCGCCCGGCCGGGCAGCCGACTTCGTTGCATGGGACATCGAGGCGCTCGAGGAGCTTGGATACTGGATCGGCTTCAATCCACGCCGCAGCGTGGTGCGGGCCGCAAGGGTCGTGCCATGACAGGAAACAGTCCATTCGAGCTCGGGGCCGCGCGTTTGACGCTGCAGCAATTGCGGCGCGTGTACAGCGATCCAGTACCCGTGCGAATCCGTGAGAGTGCGCTTCGCGCGGTCAAAAGCTCTCACGCCACCGTGATCAAGCTCGCCGCGGACGACGCGCCCGCCTACGGCATCAACACCGGGTTCGGCCTGCTGGCGCAGACACGCATTCCGGCATCGCAGCGCACGCTGCTGCAACGGAACATTCTCCTGTCTCACAGCGCAGGGACCGGCCCGCTGCTCGACGACGGCGTCGTGCGCCTAGTGCTCGTTCTGAAGCTCGCCAGCCTCCTGCAGGGATTTTCCGGAGTGAGCCCGGAGCTGGTGCACTTTCTGGCAAGGCTCATCAATGCCGGGCTCCATCCCTGCGTTCCGGCACAGGGCTCCGTCGGCGCCTCAGGAGATCTCGCTCCGCTTGCACACCTCTCCCTGCCCCTCCTGGGATTGGGGGCGGTGAGGCGTCACGGCGAGATTCGTCCTGCCGCGGAAGCGCTCGCGCAAGAGGGCATGGCGCCGTTGGAGCTGGGTCCGAAAGAAGGGCTCGCGTTGATCAACGGAACGCAGGTATCGACGGCCCTGGCCCTCGCCGCTCTCTTCGAGCTCGAGCAGGTATTCGCGGCCGCCGTCGTCAGCGGCTCGATGTCGCTGGACGCACTGCAGGGGAGCGATGTGCCCTTCGACCCGCGCATCCACGCGCTGCGCGGGCATGTCGGCCAGGAACGAGTCGCCCGCGTGTACCGCGACCTGCTCGCGGGCAGCGAAATCCGCGAATCGCACCGGACCTGCGAGCGCGTCCAGGATCCCTACTCGCTGCGCTGCCAGCCGCAAGTCATGGGCGCCTGCCTCGATCTCATGTCGCAGGCGGCAGCCACGCTGCTGATCGAATCCAACGCGGTGACGGACAATCCGCTCATCTTTGCGCACACGAGCGAAGTGCTGTCCGGAGGCAATTTTCACGCCGAGCCCGTCGCCTTTGCCGCCGACATCCTGGCGCTCGCCTGTGCCGAGATCGGCTCCATAGCCGAACGGCGCATCGCGCTGCTGGTCGATCCGAAGATGAGCGGGTTGCCGGCCTTCCTGGCGCTGGACAGCGGGGTGAACTCGGGTTTCATGATGGCGCAGGTGACCGCCGCGGCGCTGGTCGCCGAGAACCGCATGCTCTGTCATCCTGCCAGTGTCGACAGCATTCCCACCTCCGCGAACCAGGAGGATCACGTGAGCATGGCAACCCATGGAGCCCGCAGGCTTCTGACGATGGTGCCTAACGCTCTCAACATCATTGCCGTGGAATTGCTGGCGGCGAGCCAAGGGATAGACTTTCGCAAGCCTCTGCGGACCTCGGTACCGCTTCAACAGGCGCATGCGGCGGTGCGCACGCTGGTGCCCTTCGCCGATCAGGACCGCCTGCTCGCAGACGACATCCAGGCGGCAGCGGAAGCCGTACGCATGCCGGCCATCCAGACTTTGGCGACATCCCTGCTGCCGAGCTTCTCTTGAAGCTAGAGCGGAGGCCGCCGCACTACCACTAAACCCTTCGTGCTAGAGCTGAGGCCGCCGCGCTACCACTAAACCCTCCGTGCTACAGCGGAGGCCATCTTGCCCGCTCCGCCGCCGCCATCGCACGTCGCCCTTGCTCGAACGCGAGCCGCGCTGCGGGGACAGGCTCCTGCGGCAGCGACTCCAATGCCTCGTCGAAGATCCCGCGCAGCTCGTCCTTGAACTCCGGGTGAGTGAAAACATAGAAGTCGTTGCGCTGAATGGCCCGCAGGACCTTCTGTCCGACTTCCTCTGCCGGCATGCCCACCTCGTGCAACTGCGCGAGGCGCGCGAGAAACTCCGGATCCGTCTGAGTCGCCTGCACCGAAAGATGAGCGGGGCGAATCCTTTCGCTCTCGTAGATCGCGCTCTGCACGAGACCGGGGCACAGCACGGACACTCCGATCCGATGCGGCAGCAAGCTGCCGCGCAACGACTCGGAGATCCCGCGCACTGCGAACTTCGAAGCGCAGTAGATTCCCGCACGCGCGCTGGCAATGAACGCCGCCATCGAAGCCGTGTTCACGATGTGCCCGCCTTCCCCATGGGCCTTGATCCTAGGCACGAAAGTGCGCACGCCATTGACGACGCCGCCGAGATTCACGCCCAGGATCCAGTCCCAGTCGTCGTAGCTCGCCTCGCTGATGTCATTGAACAGGTTGACGCCCGCGTTGTTGCACACCACGTGAACCTTTCCGAACACGCCCTGCGTCTCGTCGGCGGCTCGCGCCATCGCAGTGCGATCCGTGACGTCGAGCCTGATGGCGTGAACGTTCCTGCCGGTGAGACGTCCCATGGCCTGATCGAGGTGATCCTGGCGAAGGTCGGCGATCACGACATTCATGCCGGCCGCGGAAAAAGCCTTGGCCATCCCGAATCCGATGCCGCTGCCGCCGCCCGTGATGAACGCCGTCATGCCCGCAACGTCTCTCATGGTGTTCCCCTCTCGCCGGTCGATGCATCCGACCCTATCATTGTCCCGCTGCGTCGTCCTCCGGCCCCAATGTTCGTTAGCCGCACGTGCTCCTTGGCGGCACCCTGCGCGCGGCTATAAACTTCAACCGCCCCTCCTGCAGCGGTGCTGCGTTTCAACGTCGATCGGAGCCGTCATTACCAAGCACGTCGTCATGCGCGAGATTGCGCGCCCGGACCCGGCCGCCGTGGAGGCACTGGGCACTTATGGTGTCGCGACCGTGCACGAAGCGCAGGGCCGTACTGGTCTGCTCGCCTCATACATGCGCCCGATCTACAGCGGTGCGGTGATATCGGGGCCTGCCGTAACCGTGCTCGTGCCGCCAGGCGACAATTGGATGATCCACGTCGCGGTGGAAGTGTGTCGTCCCGGCGACGTGTTGGTCGTCGCGCCGCTCTCTCCCTGTTCCGACGGATACTTCGGCGATCTGCTGGCCACTTCGCTGCAGGCGCACGGCGTGAAGGGCTTGATCATCGATGCCGGCGTCCGCGATATCTCGACCCTGACTCAGATGCGCTTTCCCGTCTGGAGCAAGTGTGTCTGGGCGCAAGGCACCATCAAAGCAAGCCTCGGAGCGGTGAACGTTCCCATCATCTGCGCCGGGCAGCGAATCGAGCCGGGTGACGTCATCGTCGCCGACGACGATGGCGTCGTCGCCGTCAATCGCGCCGATGCCGCCAAGGTCGCCGAGGCCGGGAAGCAGCGCGTCGCCAACGAGGAAGACAAGCGCAAGCGCCTGGCCACCGGCGAGCTCGGTCTGGACATGTACAAGATGCGCGAGAAGCTCGCTGCGCTGGGACTCGAGTACAAGTAGGGAGCGTGCGGCCCGGCGCGGGATTTATTGCCGCGATGCCCGACTGTCCCGGCCATCCTGACCGCCCCGGCCGCCCCGGCCAATCTTCGCCTGCAGCGTCTCGACATCCAGCGCACCTTCCCACTTCGAGACGACGATCGTGGCCACTGAGTTGCCGACAAGGTTCACGAACGTCAGCGCCTCCGCCATCAGCCGATGAATTCCGAGCACCAGCGCGATGCTCGCCACGGGGACCGAGCCTAGGGATCCCAGCGTTGCGGCCAGCACGACGAACGCAGCGCCTGCGACACCTGCGGCACCCTTTGAGGCAAGCAGAAGCACTGCAAGGAGCGTGAGTTGGTGCGCCACATCCAGAGGCGTGTTGGTCGCCTGCGCGAGAAACACCACGACGGTGGCGAGATACAGGCACGTTCCGTCGAGATTGAATGAATAGCCCGTCGGGATGACCAGCCCGACGACCGACTCATCGCAGCCGAGCTCGCGCAGCCTCTGCATGATCCGCGGCAGGACGGTTTCCGTCGAAGTGGTCGCTGCGACCACGAGTAGCTCGTCCCGGATGAAATACAGGAGGCGCCACAGGCTCACGCCGGCCCACCAGGCCATCCCACCGAGAACGGTGAACACGAACAGCAGCGAAACGAAGTAGAACTCGAGAATGAGCTGCCCAAGCGACCACAGCGAGCCGGCACCGAAGCGGCCCACCGTGAAAGCGATGGAGCCGAACGCCCCCAGCGGCGCGGCCCACATGATGAACCCAACGATGCGGAAGAAGACTCCGGACAAGCCTTCCACGAGCGCCAGGACCGGACGCGCGCGCTCCCCTGCAAGGCTCAATGCAAACGCAAAGAGCAGCGAGACGAGAACGACCTGAAGCACGTTTGGCTGCGTGAATGCGCCGGCGAACGCGGATGGGACGATATTGAGCAGAAACTGCGTGACGGTCTGCTCCCCGGCCTGGGCCGCGTACGAGCTCACTTCGCGGGTGTCGATGGCGCTGGGATCGACATTCATCCCCGCGCCCGGCCTCCAGATGTTGACCGCGATGAGCGCGATCAGCAGCGCAACGAGGGTCACCGACAGGAAATAGGCGAGCGCCTTCAAGGCAACGCGCCCGACACGCTGCATGTCGTTCATCCCGGCAACACCATGCACGATGCTGCAGAAGATGATCGGCCCGATCATCATTCTCACAAGATTGATGAAGGCATCCCCGAGCGGCTTCATCCTCACGGCGAGGGCGGGGTCCAGCGCGCCGAGCAAGATGCCCGCCGCGGTCGCGACGAGCACCTGGAACCACAGTTGCGCGATGAGTGGGGATCGCCTCGGCGTCACGGCCGCAGGCGTGTGCGCAGACGCGGATACACCCGGTGCGCGTTGTCCTCGAAGATCTTCTTGCGGTCGCCCGGGCTCAACGGCAGGGCGTCCAGATAGCGCTTCGTATCGTCGTAGTAGTGGCCGGTGCGTGGATCTATCCCGCGTACGGCGCCGACCATCTCGGAGCCGAACAGGATGTTGTCCACCGGCACGACCTTCAGCAGCAGCTCGATGCCCGGCAGGTGGTACACACAGGTGTCGAAGAACACGTTTTTCAACAGCAGTTCCTCGAGCGGCGGCCGCTTGAGATCCTGTGCGAGCCCGCGATAGCGCCCCCAGTGAAACGGCACGGCTCCGCCGCCATGCGGAATGATGAAGCGCAGCGTCGGAAAATCCTTGAACAGGTCGGACGTCAGGAACTGCATGAACGCCGTGGTGTCCGCGTTGATGTAGTGGGCTCCGGTGGCGTGGAAGTTCGGGTTGCACGAGGAGCTGACGTGCACCATTGCGGGCACATCGAGCTGCACCAGCTTCTCGTACAGCGGATACCAGTGGCGGTCGGTCAGCGGGGGTGAGTTCCAGTGACCGCCTGACGGATCCGGATTGAGGTTGCAGCCGATGAATCCCAACTCCTTCACACACCGCTCGAGCTCGGCGGCGCTGTTGGCCGGGGGCACGCCCGGCGACTGCGGCAGCTGACACACCCCGACGAAGTTCTCGGGATACAGTCCGCACACGCGCTGGATCAGATCGTTGCAGACACGGGTCCATTGCAGGCTCGTGGTCTCGGTACCGATGTGGTGCGCCATCGCCGACGCCCGTGGCGAGAAAATCGTGACGTCGGTGCCGCGCTCGCGCTGCAGTTTCAGTTGGGCGTTTTCCAGACTCTCGCGGATCTGATCGTCGGCGATCTTCGGCTCGAGGAGCGCGGTGGGCGGCGGCGTACCGCTCTTCAGGCCTGCGATCTGGCCGTCGCGGAATTTCTGCAACTCCCCCGGAGCCGTGGTGTAGTGGCCGTGACAGTCGATGATCATGCGTCTGCGACTCGATGAGATGGACGGCGCGTCATGATATCGTGGAATTCGTCGCATTTCTTGCAGGAAGACAGTCATGCAAGCACGCCCCCTGGGCAACAGCGGTGAGCGCATTTCCGCCATCGGATTCGGCTGTATGGGGCTGGTCGGGTGGTATGGCGCGCGCAATGACGCCGAAAGCCGGGCCACCCTCCTCGAGGCAATCGACAAAGGCGTCACCCACCTCGATACCGCTGCCGCCTACCAGCTCGGCGAGAATGAGCGGTTCGTGGGCGCGACGGTCCGCGACCGCCGCGCGGATGTGTTCATCGCAACGAAGTTCGGCATCACGCGCAACGCGCAGGGAACGCTGCAGATCGATAATCGCCCCGAGGCGATCAGGGCCTCGTGCGAGGCCAGCCTGCAGCGGCTCGGCATCGAATGCATCGACCTGTTCTACCTGCACCGCATCGATCAGTCCGTGGCCATCGAGGAGTCCGTCGGAGCGCTGGCCGATCTCGTTCGCACAGGGAAGATCCGCTTCGTAGGATTATCGGAGTGCGGCGTGAGGACTTTGCGCCGCGCCTGCGCCGTGCACCCCGTCTCCGCCGTCCAGAGCGAATATTCGCTCTGGTCCCGCGAGCCGGAAGACGGAATGCTCGCAGCGTGCCGCGAGCTGGGCGTGAGCTTCGTTGCTTACAGCCCCCTGGGCCGGGGTTTTCTTGCCGGCAACTTCCGCACGCTCGCCGAGCTGCCACCCGATGATCACCGCCGTCCCCTGCCTCGCTACCAGGATGCGAATGTCGGACACAACGCCCGCATCGCCGACCTCATCCGTGAGTTCGCGCTACGCAGGGAGCGTTCGGCAGCGCAAGTCGCACTCGCGTGGGTGCTCGCCCAAGGAGAGGGCGTTACGGTCATCCCGGGCATGAAGACGCGCGCGCACCTGCACGAGAATATCGGGGCTGCGGAACTACAGCTGACACCGGCCGACGAGAGCGAGCTGCGCGAGCAGATCAGCGCGCTCAGCGTACAGGGGGAACGTCACGCGCCCGGGATGATGAAGGTGATCGAGCGCTGAGTTCCCATGCGCTGCGCGCAACTCCTCAGAGGGATCGCGCGCGACCCCCTCCATGAAGCGGCGCGAAGACACGCCGGGAAAGGCGATCAGGTGCTCAGCGCTGACTTCTCGAGCCGATCGAGTGTGCGCATGGCCGGCAGCACCTGGGCCACGCTGGCGTTCGGCTCGCGCTTGTCCCTGATGGCCGCGAGGAACTCGCGATCCTGCAGCTCGATACCGTTCATCGACACATCGACCTGGCTCACGTCGATGGGCTGATTCTTCCCGTCGACCAGCTCGTCATAGCGGGCGATGTAGGTGCCGTTGTCGCAGATGTAGCGGAAGAACGTGCCCAGTGGCCCATCGTTGTTGAACGACAGCGAGAGCGTGCAGATCGCACCCGAGGCCGTCTTCAGACCCACGCACATGTCCATCGCGATCTTCAGCTGCGGATGATACGGTCCTTGCAGAGCGAAGCAATGGACTGCCGGCTCACCAGTCTGATACGCGAACAGATCGACGGTGTGGCAGGCATGGTGCCACAGCAGATGGTCCGTCCAGCTGCGCGGCTTGCCGAGCGCGTTCATGTTGGTGCGGCGGAAGAAATACGTCTGCACGTCCATCTGCAGCACCCTGAGCTCGCCGGCCTGGATGCGCTTGTGCACCCACTGGTGGCTGGGGTTGAACCGGCGCGTGTGTCCGCCCATCGCGATGAGTCCCGTTTCCCGCTGGACCCTCGCCAGCTCCTCGGCATCCTTGAGATTGTCGGCAATCGGGATCTCGATCTGCACGTGCTTGCCGGCACGCAGGCATTGGATGCCCTGCTTTGCGTGCAGCTGCGTCGGCGTCGCCAGGATGGCCGCCTGCACGCCGGGGCGCGCGAGGCATTCCGCGAGATCGGTGGAGAAGTGCGGAATGCGGAAGCGCTCCGCGACCTCGCGAGTCGTGTCGAGGCTACCGCCGGCGAGCGAGACGACCTCGACATCCGCAATCTTCTGCAGCGCCTCGAGATGCTTGATGCCAAAGGCGCCCTGCCCGGCCACGACCAGCTTGATAGTCATTTCTGGAAGCTCTTGTTTTCGAGGATCAGGTGGCCCAGCGCCGTGTTCGAGGCGGGCACGTGATAGAACCTGTGGACCTCGCGCACGTCCCTTTCGAGCGCACCGCGCGAGATGAGCCACATGACCATCT
>FTEN01000090.1_pt1 | contig 13815 bp, 11 predicted proteins | sample 1640221 | NCBI WGS metagenome assembly FTEN01 (sample SAMEA3914816, study PRJEB12502) | metagenome | biome: forest; material: soil | place: USA | collected 2011-09-16 | depth 0.3 m | reverse complement strand
GGGGAGGCTGCGCCTGCCGCAGAAGGCTCAGGCCTTCTTGCGCAGCCGGATGATCAGGTCGATGCCGGCAAACTCGGTGCCCGGCGGGGGAGAGGGCAGGCGGCTGAACTCGACCTCGGGCACGGGCACATCGATAAGCGCCCCGCTCGAGGTATCGTGGAAGTGGTAGTGCGCCTCGACATTCGAGTCGAACCAGGCGCGGGAGCCGTCGACCGAGAGCTGACGGATGATGCCGCGGGCTGCGAACAGGTTCAGCGTGTTGTAGACCGTAGCTTTGGAGACCCTCGCCCCGGAGCTGCGCAGGGTCGCGAGAATCTGCTCTGCGGAAAGGTGCTGCGGTGCGCACAGGAGCAGCGATGCAATCCGCACCCGCTGGCCCGTGGGGCGAATCCCGCACTCCGAGAGGCGCTCCTCGCACCGTACGGCGATCGACTCATGCGCTGAGGCGTTAGTGTCCATATTGGACATTATAAGGGCCACATCGCCTCTGTACCCCGAATTTTCGTGCCATGCCCGCAATGGATAGCCGGCCAAGCCGCCTTTTGCGGGCTGCGGCAGGTATAGTGCGCCCGCATGGCGCTAGCGGGAGTCCGCCAAACGGGGTTGACGGTAATCGAGGTGGTGGTCAGCCTGCTGATCATCGTCCTGCTCGCTGCCATAGCGGCTCCCTCCTACCAGGAGTACCGCCGGAACAGCCGCCTGACGCAGGTCGCGGATGCCTTCGCGGCCTCCGTCCAGCTGGCGCGTACCGAAGCGGTGAAGCGCCAGAAGATCGTCTCCATGTGCCCCACTCAGACCGTCGCGCGACGCTCTCCCAGCTGCACCGAAGATCCGAATTTTGCCGCCTGGATCGTGTTTGAGGACGGCGACGGCGACTGTCTCCCGGTGGCCGGGGCCGTACCGATTCAAGCGGATGCCGCCGTATCACCGGATGAGACCGGCCGGATCGCCGTGCACGGCAGCGGCGTCTGCATTTCGTTTTCGACGCTGGGCTCCCTGCGGTCGGTCCAGGATCTGCGCACCGCGGACCGGCTGCTCGTGTGCGACGCCCGCGGCGAAGGCACCCCAGACAGCACGGAACCCTCTCCGGCCCGTGGCGTCCTGATCGATGCCAACGGACGCGCATTCGTCACGCGACAGCGACAGGCCATCCGGTCCTGGCAGCTTCCCTGTCCGCCGGCCTATCGCTAACGACTGAAATCCCAGGACTCCGGCGTCCAATACCTGTCGCAGTGGGTCATTTCCGGCCCCGGCGCGCGGGGATGTCCAACGCAATGAATCGAGCTCCACTCTCGAGACCCGTTCCGCTTCGGGAGCGCTTTCCGAGCACGCCCGTGGGCAGCACGCGGCAGCTGCTTGCCATGGATGCGAGGCAGACCGGGTGGGTTTTCGCCGTTGCCCTCGTCTGGGCATTGCTCTGGGTGCTGCTGCCGATCTGGTCCGATGCGGCCCCCTCGACCGACAACCTCGAGCAGCTCGTCTGGTCGCAGGGATTCGAGCTCGGCTACCACAAGCATCCGCCGCTGCCGACGTGGATCCTGATCGCTGCCGAGCAACTCTTCCATCCCAGCCTCGGGCTCACCTACGTACTCTCGATCGCCGGTCTCCTGATCGGCGCGTGCTTCCTGTGGCGCCTGAGTGCGGAGCTGTTGGGACGTGCGGCGGCGTTCCCGGCCGTGTTGGCAACGGGATGCATCGCGTTCTTCTCCTACCGAGCGCACATTTTCAACCACAACACGGTTCTCGTGCCGTTCGTCTACGCATCGGCGTGGGCTTTTCTGCGCGCGGTCCGCACCGGAAGGCTGCGGTACTGGGTTCTGCTGGGAGTGGTGGCTGCGGGCGGAATGCTGACGAAATACCAGTTTGCCGTCATCCTGACGACGTTTGGGCTGATCGCCCTCAGCCTGAGGCTCTATCGGCGTCCCCGTGTCGTTCGCGGCGCGCTGCTGGCAGCAGGCACCTCGCTCGTGCTGCTCGGGCCGCACATCGGCTGGCTCATCGCGAACGACTTCCTACCTTTTCGCTATGCCAGTCAGATGGTCCTTGCCCATCTCGGTTTGGCGGACCGGGTGAGCGTCAGCGGAGGATTCATTCTTCAGCAGCTGCGCGACGCACTGGCGGCTGCGGTCATGTTGCTGCTCGCCGCCGCACTATCGTGGCGGGACAGGGCGTCGACCGATTCGAAAGTCGCCGTGTTCCCCCAGGGGGCCCACGAGCGGATGTGGATTCTCATGCTGGGCTTCGCGCCGCTCGGCCTGATGCTCGCGTTGGGACTTTGCGCCGGCGTGCGGCTGGAGAATCACTGGGGAACGACGGCGTTGCAGTTCATCGTTCTGCCCATGCTGTGGTGGATGCGGCCGCGGCGCATGATTCCCGCGGGGCTCGCCGCTGTGTGCATGTTCTTCGTCGTGCAGGCGGCCGAAGTCGCTTACGACGTTGCCATCGAGGTGAAGGATCGGGGCGTCACTCTCGAAGGGGGACGCCTCCAAGCGTTCGAGCCGCAAGCCCTGGCCCAAGCCGTGGAGGACGACTGGCGTCGCGCCACTTCCGGGCCGTCGAGTTCGCCTGCCCGTATTCCCCTGCGATATCTGGTGGGATCCACGGCGTGGGGAGGGTTCGTTTCGCTGCATTCGCCCGATCACCCACAGGTTCTGATCAGTGGGGATCCGCGCGCTTCACCGTGGGTCTCGATGCGCGACCTGTCGGCTTGCGGAGCCGTGTATTTCGAGCCGATCCGGCCGCCGGCGGGCGCGCCCATCGTTGGCCGAGGCGAGTACGTTTCGGTCGACTTTTCCAATGCTCATCGTGGCCAGCCCCTGCGAATCCGCTGGGCCATCGTCGCGCCTGATGACCGCTGTCACCGCCAGCAGGGAACCTCATGAGGAATTTGCGGCTGTTGAGTGCGGTCGTGCCCGTCTTCAACGAGGGGGCGGGCATCGCGGCATTTCTTCGGTCCCTGGCCGCGGCACTGCGCGAGATCACTCCGAGCTTCGAGATCGTCGTGGTGGACGATGGCAGCACGGATGCCAGCGCCGCCGAGGTCGCGCATGTCGGCTCCGATTGCCGCACACTGTATCTGCAGTTGTCGCGCAACTTCGGCAAGGAAGCCGCACTGACCGCGGGCATGGAAGCAGCGAACGGCGACTGCGTCCTGCTCATCGATGCCGACGGCCAGCATCCCGTGGCCGCGATCGCCGAGATGGTCAGTCTCTGGCGCCAGGGCTATCAGATGATCTATGGCGTGCGCGTCGCAGCCATACGAGAACCCGTCGTCCAACGCGTCGCGCGCGCTGCCTTCTATCGGATGCTGAGTTACGTGAGCGAAGTGCCGATTCCCGAGGGTGCGGGGGATTTCCGCCTGCTCGATCGGGATGTCCTCGACGCGGTGCTGCGGCTGCCGGAGCGCAACCGGTTCATGAAGGGGCTGTATGCCTGGGTGGGGTTCAAGTCGATCGCGTTCACATTCGAGACGGCGGAGCGCTCCGCAGGCCGCTCCTCCTTCCGGATGCGCGATCTGCTGGAGCTCGCGCTCACCGGGCTGACCGCGTTCTCGGGCGTGCCGCTGCGCATCGTGAGCCTGGCAGGTCTGGGAGTGTCGCTTGCCGCAATTTGCTATGGCCTCTACATCGTCCTTGAAAAGCTCATCTTCGGGCAGCCCATTCCGGGCTTCGCGACGGTGGCGGCGTCCGTCCTGTTCCTGTCCGGAGTTCAGCTCGTTTCGCTGGGCATCATCGGTGAGTACGTGGGCCGCGTGTTCGTCGAGGTGAAGCGGCGTCCGAGCTACCTGCTGGCGCGTACCGTCGACTCGCGTGTGTCCGCCGCAAGAGCGGCGGTGGAGAGCGACACCTCACAGGCGCAATGAATGCCGCCCGCGGCTAAGTCATTGGTCGTCTGCGCGGATGACTTCGGCATTCATGCCTCCGTCTCGAATGCGATTGTGCAGCTCGTGGAGTCGCGGCGCATCTCGGCGACGAGCGTATTGGTGTTTGGAGGCGACTGCGAGCGGGCCGCGCCGCGGTTGCAACAGTGCCGCACCGCGGAGGTGAGCGTCGGGCTGCACTTCTCCATGACGGACAGTGCGCGCCGGCGGCATTTCATTCCGCTGCCTCTGCTTCTCGCAAGCGCCAGCCTGCGGCTGCTGAATCCGGCGACCATCCGCAGGATGGTGCGCGAGCAGCTCGATCGATTCGAGCAGCTGTTCGGCTGTCGGCCTGATTTTCTCGACGGTCACGAGCACGTGCATCAGCTGCCGGCCATCCGCCCGATCGTGCTGGACGTGGTGTGCGAGCGTTACGGGTCGAAGGTGGCCATCAGATCCACGCGCGCAGTGGTTGCCCGCGGGCCGAAGGCGCGCCTCATCGCCAAGCTCGGTGGAACCGCCCTCGCTCGGGCGGCCAGCGAGCGCGGCCTCACGGTCAATGCCGACTTTGCCGGCGCCTACTCGTTCGAGAGCGCCGGCCACTACCGCACACGTGCAAGGGGCTGGCTCGCAAGCATCGCGGATGGCGGCTTGATCATGTGCCATCCGGGCGCGGATCCACAGGCGGACTCCATCTCGATGGCGCGTTACGAGGAGTATTCGTACCTGCGCTCAGCCGAATGGCCGCAGGATCTGGCGGCGCAGGGCGTGCATCTCGTGCCGTTCCGCGGTGTCACGCGGTAGCGGCGAGCTTGGACTCCAGGTGGCGGGCAAGCTCGGCGATCGTCGGGAAATCGAACAGCTCGGTGAGGTCGACCTGGCCCGGATACTCCCGATCGATGTGCTCGTGAATCTCGATGAGCTTCAGCGAGCTGGCGCCGATCTCGAACAGGTTGTCGTGGATGTCGACCCGTTTGCCTTCCAGGGCGGCATCGCAGATGGTCTTCAGCTTGTCCTCGATCTGTGTCAGTGAGCCGGACTGCGGTCCGCGCTGCGCCTCGCGCAGGGCCGCCAGCTCCCTGAGCTCGGTGTCGAACTCGCCGTCGACATAGTTTTCCTCCAGCAGGTGCCGCTGGATCTTGCCGCTGGTCGTCTTGGGAATCCGCTTCACCGGCACGACGGCGGCAAGCTCGAGGCCGGCCTTCTCGCTGACGAGCCGCGTCACTTCGGTCGCGACCGGGAGGAAATCGGCGGTGTCGCCGCGGTGCAGAACGAAGATCACCAGCTCCTCCGTCTGCGAGTCGCGCCGGCGTACGCCGGCGGCCACGACCTTCCCGAGCTCGAGCCCCGCCGCCCGCTGCGCGATCGACTCGAGATCGTGCGGGTAGTAATTCTGGCCGTTGACGAAAATGATCTCCTTGGCACGGCCGGAGATGTAGAGCTCGCCTTCGTGGAGCAGTCCCAGATCGCCCGTGCGCAGCCACCCGTCGGCGGTGAACGCCTCCGCATTCGCCGGTGGATTCTCGAAGTAACCGCGCGTGACGTTGTCACCCGTCATGTGCACGTGGCCGACCTGGCTCGGGGGCAGCGGCTTGTCGTCGTCGCCGGCAATGCGGACCTGGCAGAACGGAATGGCGGTGCCTTCCGAGACGAGCTCGACTGCATCCTTGTCGGTCCGTGCGACGAGCTCTACGGGGGTGCCGACACCCATGCGATGGCGGTTGAGTGCGATGATGCCGAGCGGGGCCCCCACCTTGGGGAAGCTCACGGCGAGCGACGCCTCTGCGAGGCCGTAAACCGGGTACATCGTGTTGCGCGCCAGCTTCGCCGGTGCGAGACGCGTGAGGAACTCATCGCACAGCTCCACGGATATGGGCTCCGCCCCGTTGAAAATGAGGCGTACCGCCGACAGGTCGAGCCCCTCGACCGGACGGTCGCCCAGCACCTTCAGATAATGCCTGTAGCCGAAATTCGGTGAGCACAGGATCGAGGCGCGCACGCGCGAGGCCAGCGAAAGCCACAGCAACGGCCGGCGGACGAACAGCTCGGTCGGCATCAGATGCGTGTGCACGCGGTTGGCGAACATGATGATGTGGAACCCGATGAGCCCCATGTCATGGGTAAGGGGCATCCACGAGAGGCTCACGTCGTGTTCGTTGAAGCCACCGACCTGCGTCGAGCCGCGCCAGTTGGCCATGATGTTGCCGTGCGTGAGCACCACTCCCTTGGGCTCGCTGGTGGAGCCGGATGAGAACTGGATGAACGCGACGTCATCGGGCTTTGCCGCTTGCGGCTTGCCGGCCTTGGAGATGTCATCGAGGTCGTCGACCAGGAAGGTCCGGGGCCGCAGGCTCGTGAACAGCTCGGTTTCGCCCGCTTGCGCGGCGAATGCGCCGATGCGCTCGATGGATTTGCGGTCGGTGTAGATGAACGGCTTGCCCAGCTTGCGGGCAATGCGCAGGAACTTGTGGCGATGCTCGTCGCTGATCCCGAGTGCGATGGGCACGGGGACGATCCCACCCAGCACCGCGCCCCAGAACGCATCGATGAACTGCTCGTTGTTGCCGAGGAACAGAATCAGCTTGTCGCCGCGGCGCGCGCCGATGCGCTGCAGGTGATGCAGAATTCCGAGCGCGCGCTCGTACAGCTCCGCGAAGGAAACGTCGCGCGAATCGTTCTCTGCCTCCAGGTAGGTGATGTTGCGGGGGAAATTGCGGTTGCTCTCGATGAGCTCCGTGAGCGTCGTGGCGTTCAACATCAGCGGCGTTCCAGCCTCATGTGCAGGGGATATCGGCTACGCAGATTGATCTGCGCTTCCAGCTCGAGGGGCATGTCGGGGACGTGCACCAGGCGATAGCGTCGCGCCACCTTGTACAGGTGCATCAGCATCTCGTACAGGGCGAAGGTCTCCCCGATACAGTGCCGGGGACCTGCGGCGAAGGGCATGTACGCGAAACGCGGCCGCTCCGCCTCGTGCTCCGGCGCGAAGCGCTCCGGCCAGAAAGCGTCCGGGTCCTTCCAGTAGCGCGGATGCCTGTGCAGCAGATACAAGGGCAGCAGCACGTTGGTGCCCGAGGGAATCTCGAATCCCGACAGCACATCAGGCTCGATGTTGCGCCGGGACAGGAGCCAGCCGGGCGGATACAGGCGCAACGCCTCGTTCACGACCTGCTGCGTAAAACTGAGCGACTCCATCTGCGCAAGGCTCGGTGCAATGGTCGCGGGTGCGGCGTCGAGCTCCGTGTGGAGAGCGGCCTCCACCTGCGGGTGCTGAGACAGCAGATACCAGGTCCAGTTCAGGGCGCTCGCCGTGGTCTCGTGCCCCGCGACGATGAGCGTCATGACCTCGTCGACCAGCTCACGCTCGCCCATGCCCGCGCCGGTGTCCTTGTCGCGGGCATTCATCAGCATGCCGACGTAGTCGAAATGATCCTCGTGCGCCTCGCGGCGGCGGCGGACCAGCTCCGCCACGAGCTTCGTGAGAGAGCGGAACTTGAAGGCGAACTGCAGGTTGCGGCCCTGCTCGCGCGTGATGACTTCAAAGGGGTTGCCGCCGAGCTGCTGCGTCATGCGGTCGAGGTCGGTGCCGAAGATCGAGCGCAGCACGATGTCCAGGGTGAGCTCGCTCATCTCGTCCGTGAGATTCAGGGATTCCCCGCGCGCCGCCTGCGCCTCCCAGCGGCCGATGAAACGCTCGTTCGCGGCATCGATCACAGCGGCAAACTCGGTGATCACGCGCCGGTGGAACATGGGTTGCATCATGTAGCGCTGCCGCTTCCACAGCTCCCCCTCACTGGTCATGATCCCCTTGCCGAGAAGAATCTTGACCCGGTCGAGGCCGACTCCCTTGGTGTAGTTGCGGTGATTCGAGACCAGCACCCGCTTCACGTCATCGGGGTGATGGATCACGTAGGTGTACGCTTTACGGGCCGGCACGTACACGCGGTAGGTGTCGCCGTGGCGCGCGAACAGCTCGATCATGCGGTCCAGGGAATCGTCCGTGGATCCGACGTCGAACTGAAGCTCCGCCTCGGGCGGCTGGTTTTGCGGGGATGGGCTGGCGGTCATGCAAGCGGCTGAAAGGCAAGCGGGAATCTTATATTACCTTCCTTGTTTCGGCGGCGCCGATCACCGAAACTGCGCCCTTCGCGCCCGCACGCAACATGGCGCGTCGCGCCCTGATCGAACAGCATGACCGACAGCGAAGACGGCGGCGGGCTGCGCAACACCATTTATCGCTCGTTGACGCGCTCGGGCCGCCGCATGACGGCCGCGAGACGGCTGCTCTATCGCATGGCTGTGCCGCTGGGCGTGGCCATCATCAAGGGCTGGTGGCGCGCCTGCCGCATCGTACGGATCGAGGGCGCCGAGCATCTCGAGCAGGCGTTGGCCAAGGCGCCGTCCCTGGTGCCCTGCTACTGGCATCAGCACCAGCTGTTCTGCGGAAAATATCTGGTCGAGCAGCGGGCCCGCGGTCTTGCGGTCGGCTGGCTCATCAGTCCCTCGGTCGATGGGGAGCTGGGCGCCATGATGGTCCGGCGCTTCGGTGGGCGGGTCATCCGGGGCTCCTCGTCGCACACCGGCGCTCGGGCGCTGCGGGACTACTACCAGGCGCTGGTACAGGACAATGTCTCACCGGTGGTCACTCCCGATGGCCCGCGCGGCCCGCGCTTCAAGTTCAAGCTGGGCGCGATCCTGCTGGCGCAGATGTCCGGCCGCCCCATGTTGCCCATGGCCTATGCGGCCTCGAGGGCGTGGCTGGTCAAGTGGGACAAGTTCGTCATCCCGGTTCCCCTGTCGCGCATCGTGATTGCCATCGGGCCGCCCCGCTATGTGCCGCGCGTGATCGGCGCCGGCGGCCTGGAGAAACTGCAGAGCGACATGGAAGCCGAGCTGCAACGCCTGTTCAAGCTCGCCAGAGACGCACTCGGTTGAGCGCTAAGACAGATTCTGGGCAGCAGTGCGCAGACACCCGCTGCGGCATGCACTAGCCTGCCTTTGCATACTTAGGACCGAGCCGCATTCTGTTAACTCGCGAACTCGTGATCGAACAGCGTCTTAGCTTGTATTCCTTTATTAGTATGCGAGAATCCGGCGCAAGTACTTAGAAAACCGCAGAACATGTCAAGGAAAGCTCCTCGATCAACTGCGGACGAGAGGCGCCGACGCGGGAGCCCGCAAGCCGTCGGTTCGGGAGGTCAGGGTTAAATGTCGTCGCTGCCGCCGGATAAGCCTGCGGACTTCACCGCGTCGGACATCCTTTCGGCAGATGCCTGGACCGGCCGTGCGCCCAAGCCGGTCCTCGGTCTGGACGTCGCCTGCACCAAGATCGCCGTCGACTTCCAGAACATGCGCCGCGAGACCGTGGACGAGTGCGTCCGGCGCAATCTCGAGCTGCTCCGCGAAGCCACCTCCAGCGACTGCGCCTTTCTCGTCGCGTTCCGTCCGGACGAGTTGGTCGTCGAGGACGTGCAGGCCGCGCGCAGTGCCTTTGCCCAGTGCCGTCCGGAAGGACTGGTGGGCACGGCGATGGAATCCTTCCCCTGGCTGAAATCGCGTCTCGATCACCTGCGTCTGTCCGAGCTGCGTGATACCAGCGCTCCGCGGCGCGAACAGGGCGCCGAAGCGCAGCGGCTCGCAGAGCTGCAGGTCGGCTCGACGCTGCTCGTTGCGCTGCGCGTGCAGGGCCGGCCCGCCGGATTTCTGGGCCTGTGCCACACGCTGCCGCGCGGTCCGTGGGACGTGAACCTGCAGCTCCTGATGAAGCTCCTCGGCACCAGCCTGGCGACCGGCCTGGAGCGCATCCGCATCGAGACGCGGTTGGCCAAGCTCGAGGAGCGGACGCTGCTCTCTCAGGCTTCGGCGAACGACGGACTGTGGGACTTCGACGTCGAGAGCAACGAGGTCTACTTCTCGCCGCGCTGGAAGGCCATGCTCGGCTACGCGGACGAGGACATGCGCGGCTCACCCGACTGGCGCAGCCTCGTACATCCGGATGATCTGTCGCGCGTGCAGGCGGCGATTCGCGACCACGTCGCCGGCAAGACGCCGATCTTCGAGAGCACGCACCGGATGCGTCACCGCAACGGCGAATGGCGCTGGGTCATCAGCCGGGCAACGGCCCGCGTCGACAAGCACGGCCGACTGCTGCGGCTCGTGGGCGTCGAGCTGGATGTCACCGAGCGAAAACTGTACGAAGAAGCGTTGTTCCGCGAAAAGGAGAGCGCGCAGATCACGTTGCAGTCGATCGGTGACGGCGTCATCACGACGGATGCCAATTCCACGATCGACTACATCAACCCGGTCGCCGAGGAGCTCACGGGCTGGCGGCTCGAGGACGCCATGGGCCGGCCGGTCGAGGAGATTTTCCGCGCCTTCCACGAAGAGACCTGCGAGCCGCTCGAGAACCCCTTGAGCGTGTCGATCCGCCGCATCCGCCCGATTAAGTCCGTGCGGCCGATGCTGCTCATCCGCCGGGATGGCAACGAGCTGTACGTCGAAAGCACTGCCGCGCCGATTCGGGACGGGTCGGGACACGTGGGCGGCGGCGTGCTCGTGTTCCACGACGTCAGCGAGTCCCGCGAGCTGAACCGCCGCCTCTCCTATCACGCGAGCCACGATCTGCTCACCGGCCTCGTCAACAGGCGTGAGTTCGAGAGCCGGCTGGAGCGGGCGCTGAAGAGCGCGAAGGCGCGCGAAGCTTCCTACGCCCTGTGCTATCTGGACATCGACCAGTTCAAGATCGTGAACGACACCTGCGGTCACAGCGCCGGTGATGCGCTGCTCGGCCAGGTCGGCGCGCTGCTCAAATCGAAGGTGCGCTGGCGCGACACGCTTTCCCGCCTGGGCGGCGATGAATTCGGCATCCTGCTGGAGAGCTGCTCACTCGATGAGGCGATGCGTACCGCCGAGACGCTGCGCGAGGGCGTGCGCAATTTCCGCTTTACGTGGGAGGACCGCGTCTTCCGCCTCGGCGCCAGCATCGGCGTGGTGCCGATCACTGCCGACAACGAGGACGTGGCTTCGATTCTCTCCGCCGCGGACAGCGCCTGCGCAGCCGCGAAGGAGGGCGGCCGCAATCGCGTTCACAGCTTTGCCGAGAACGACATCGAGCTCATGCGCCGCCGGCGCGAGATGCAGTGGGCGGCGCGCATCAATGCGGCGCTCGAGGAGGGGCGCTTCGAGCTGTACCGCATGGCGATCCAGCCCTTGCAGCGGGTCGAGCCGGGCGCGCACTACGAGTTGCTGCTGCGTTTGAAGGATGAGACCGGCCGGATCGTCGCGCCGAACGACTTCATCGCCGCCGCGGAGCGCTACGGAATCACCCCGGCGATCGACCGCTGGGTCATCGAGAATGCGCTGCGCTGGCTGGTTTCCGAGGCCGACGAGCGGCAGAACCTGATGCTCTGCTCGATCAATCTGTCGGGGCAGAGCCTGGGGGATGACAAGTTCCTGCCGTTCGTCATCGACCAGTTCCACCGCAGCGGCCTCGATGCCTCCAAGATCTGCTTCGAAATCACCGAGACCGCAGCCGTCGCCAGCTTCTCGCAGGCCAACCGTTTCATCCAGGCCCTGAAGGAGCTCGGCTGCAAGTTCGCCCTCGACGACTTCGGCACGGGTCTGTCCTCGTTCGGCTACCTCAAGCACTTCCCGGTGGATTTCCTCAAGATCGACGGCAGCTTCGTGCGCGAGATCCTGCGGGACCCCATCGACCGGGAGATGGTCCGCTCCATCAATGAGATAGGCCACCTGACCGGCAAGAAGACCATCGCGGAGTTTGCCGAGAACGCCGAAATCATCCAGATGCTCACCAGCCTGGGTGTCGACTACGCGCAGGGCTACGGCGTCGCGCAGCCGCAGCGCGTCCTCAAGTCCGCCGTCGCCTAGAAGTCCCCGTCGTCCGAGGCCCAGCCTCGCCTGGACGGCCGTCCGGGTCTGCCCCCCTGCTACAAAAAAATTACGCCGGACCCATGGACTGCACAAATACCTTGTGCTAAAAAGGTACCGTATTGAGAAAAGGACCCCATGAGCGTCAACGAGAAATTCAGCCCAATCCGCAAGGGACTGCTCGAGTTTCTGATCCTGAAGATCATCGCCGCCGACAAGGTGTACGTCGCCGACATGCTGAAGAAACTGGCCGACACGGAATTCGCCACGCAGGAGGGCACGCTGTATCCGCTCCTGAGCCGCATGCGGCGCGAAGGGCTGCTGCAGTACGAGTGGCAGGAATCGGATGCCGGTCCGCCGCGCAAGTATTACGAGCTCACCGTGCAGGGCCGCGCGGAGCTCGACGAGTTGAGCGACTACTGGAAAGCCATCAATAGAACAATCCAGCAGCTGGGAAAATAGCCATGCGCAAAGTGGTCAACATCAGCCTGAACGGCAACGCCTACCAGATCGAAGAGGCCGGTTACGAAGCACTGCGGGCCTACCTGGACGGCGCGCAGACGAAACTGCAGCACGACCCGGACCGCGCCGAGATCCTCGCCGATCTCGAGCAGGCGATCGCCGAGAAGTGCAGCCGCTTCCTCGGCCCGCACAAGAGCGTCGTCACCACCGAGGAAATCGAGCGCACCCTGGGCGAGATGGGTCCGGTCGACGACCCGGCAGGTGCCGCGGGAGAGGGGGCGAAACCCGGCGAACAGGCCGCTGGAACGCAGCGCGCGGCGGGCCAGACGGACTCGGGCGCGCCGAAGCGGCTCTATCAGATTCACGAGGGCGCGATGATCAGCGGCGTCTGCAAGGGCATCGCCGCCTATTTCGACGTCGACGTGTCCATCGTACGCATCATCTTCGTCGCGCTCGCCATTCTCACCTGGGGCGCGTGGATCCTCGCCTACATCGTCATGATGTTCGTGATCCCGTACGCGAGCACCTCCGAGGAGCGTGCGGCGGCGCACGGGCTCCCCTTCGATGCACACCATCTCATCGAGGAGGCGAAGAAGCAGTATGCGTCGTTCAAGGACACGCAATGGGGGCGCCACGCGAACCGCCAGGCCAGGCAGCAGAGACGTGAATGGCGGCGAGAGCAGCGCCGCGGGAGACGCGCGATGAGAGAACAGATGCAGTGGGGGCCACGGCCCGATTTCGAAGATGCCGGTTATGCGGCACGCATCGTGACAGGCGTGATGATCCCGATTGCGGCGATCTGCAACGCAGTGTTGATCGTGGCCTTCCTGCTGGCCGTGGCGCAGCTCGTGACGAGGGGAACGATTTTCGGTTGGGCGCCGCCGCCTGGAATTCCACTGTGGGCCGGCATTCTGACCCTGTGCGTTCTGCTGCACGTGTGCTCGGCGCCCCTGCGTGCAACACGTCACGCGGCGTACTACGCCCACGGGCCCGGCGCCAGCGTGTGGTTCGCACTGTGGGGAAGCATCCTGTGGGTCGGTTTCGTCGTGGTGTTCTTCTGGTTTGCCTTCCATTACTGGCCCGACCTGCAACAGTTCCTCCAGGACCTCGTGGACTCGATTCGCAACCACCGCGCGCACGCGCCCGGCGAGAGCATCTGGTGGAGTCTCGTGAATCGCTCCGGAGGGGCGGGGGTCGGTGCAGCGCTGTCGGGTGGCGCAGCAGCGCTGCCAGGCGTGAGCTAGCCGAACTCGAGGCGCATCGAAAGATCGATCGCCCGGACGTGCTTGGTGAGGCCGCCCACCGAGATGAAGTCGACCCCTGTCTCCGCGATGGCGCGGACGGTCTGAAGACTCACGTTTCCGGATGCCTCGAGCTTGATTGCCGGGCTGCGCGAGCGGGCATGCTCCACGGCCGCCTTCAGGTCGGCGCGGCTGAAGTTGTCGAGCATGACAATGTCGGGGGCAGCCCCCAATGCCTGCTCGAGCTGCGCGAGGGACTCGACTTCGACCTCGATCTTCAGTCCCGGCGCGCACAACCACCGCATCGGGTTGTTCGACCTGGTACTGATCAAGGAGAACCATATCGCCGCCGCAGGCTCGATCGCC
>FTEN01000251.1_pt1 | contig 14024 bp, 11 predicted proteins | sample 1640221 | NCBI WGS metagenome assembly FTEN01 (sample SAMEA3914816, study PRJEB12502) | metagenome | biome: forest; material: soil | place: USA | collected 2011-09-16 | depth 0.3 m | reverse complement strand
TTGTCGACGGTTGCGGTGGCGGCTTGGTTTTCCATAGTTTCCTCGAATCACGAAAAAGCCGGACCTTTTGGGCCCGGCCGTCTAAATCGACTGTTAGTTCTTGAGCTCGAATTTGATGCTGAACGCGGTGCAGGTCGTCGCGGGCTGGCCGTCCTCGGTGCCGGGCTGGTAGTGCCCGGAGCCGGCTTTGGCGAGCTTGAGCGCGCCGTCATCCAGTCGCGCGTTGCCTGAAGTCCTCTGTACGCTCGGCTCCTCGGTGATCTTGCCGTTCGGACCGACGCAGACATGTACGATTACCGTACCCTCCTCTCCCAAACGCTTGGCGGCGGGCGGGTAGTAATCCTCCGAATTTGGAAATCCGCGACCGGGCTTCGCGTTCACGCGGTTGACTGCCTTGGGCTGCGGGGGCGGGGGCGGCGCATGCGGTACGGGCCGGTCCGTGACGTCCTGAATGGCGGTGGACTGGGTCTCCACGGGCAGGTCGATCGACACCTCCGGGGGTGGCACCTCCACCGGCGGACGTTCCATCTGCGGCGGCGGCGGCGGCGGCGGCTCGTCGCGCTTCTGGACTTCCTCGACGATATCGGTCTGCAAAGGCGGCGCAACCGTCTCGATGAGGCGGCGCGCCAGCCCCGAGGCTAGCGCCCAGAGCAGCAGAACGTGTACGCCGATGATGGCTACGAATACGGCTGCCCGCCGTGTAAAGAACGATGAATCTTGTGCGTAGGCGCTCATTGTGTGAATGCAATATCGCTGTTACATGTCCGGAAACGTCGGATCGAAACGCAAGCGTTGCAAAGTAGCTTTCTTTACCTCAGCCCGCAAGCTGTCGACCCGGAGTCTTGCATCTGCCGACTGCCCCGCGGCGCACCGGCTCGTCAACATACGACGGGCGCGCACTGCAGTGCTTTCGAGGCGGATGCGCGCTTGAGCTTTATATCCCCCCGACTGCTTCGTCTATCGCGACTCGCAGCCGCGGAACTCCAATACAGAACGCCGAGCGCGCCGGCGCGTGCGTCGCGAACTCTAACCGCTGCCCAGTGCACTGACAACTCCGCTCCAGCTCAAGAATTCGTTGGAGATACCTGATCGGGTTCGGTGACCGCACCCGCCGAGGCACTTCCGACGAGCCGCGCGTACTTGGCCAGCACGCCGCTCGTTGCATACGCTTTGCGCGGTTTCCATGCGGTGCGGCGCTTGCGGAGCTCCGCTGCCGACAGATCTGCGGCGATCCGCCGCTGCACCGCATCGATCGTGATCCGGTCGCCGTTGCGCAGCAGGCCGATGACCCCGCCCACGGCCGCTTCGGGCGAAATATGACCAACCACAAAGCCATGGCTGCCCCCGGAGAAGCGGCCATCGGTGATCAGGGCTACTTTGCCGCCCAGGCCGCGGCCCGTGATGGCGCCCGTTGGACTCAGCATTTCCCGCATCCCGGGACCGCCTTTGGGTCCCTCATTCCTGATGACGACGACGTCGCCCTCCCGGACGGCGCCGTCGAGGATCGCCTGCGTCGCGCTTTCCTCGCCATCGAAAACGCGCGCACGGCCCGTGAACGTGAGGCCCTCCTTGCCGGTGATCTTCGCGACCGCACCCTCCGGAGCCACGTTCCCGTACAGGACGACCAGATGGCTGTCCTTCTTCAGAGGGTCCGAGAGCGGTCGCACGATGTCCTGTTCAGCAAGATACATACCTGTATTTGCAAGATTTTCGGCGAGAGTTGCTCCGGTGACCGTGAGCGTCTCACCGTGCAACATGCCCGCCTCGAGGAGCATCTTCATCAGTGGCTGGATTCCGCCGATCGCAACGAGCTCCGACATAAAGTAGCGGCCACTCGGTTTCAGATCCGCGAGGACGGGAACGCGCTTGCCGATGCGTGCAAAGTCATCGAGCGAGAGTTTCACCTTCGCCTCGTGCGCGATGGCCAGGAGATGCAGGACTGCGTTGGTGGAGCCCCCCAGCGCGATCGTCACAGTGATGGCGTTTTCGAAAGACCTGCGCGTGAGGATGTCGCGCGGCCTGAGTCCCTCCCGCACCAACTTCACCACCGCCTGTCCGGCTCTGCGGCAGTCGGAGAGCTTCTCCTGGCCCACTGCCTCCTGCGCTGAGCTGCCTGGAAGCGACAAGCCAAGTGCCTCGATGGCGGAGGCCATCGTGTTGGCCGTGTACATTCCGCCACAGCTGCCAGGCCCCGGAATCGCGGTGCGCTCGACATCTCTGAGCTCCGCGTCGGAAATCTTGCCGGCCGCGTGCGCGCCGACCGCCTCGAACACCGAGATGATGTCGCGCCGGTGACTGCCGGGGCGGATCGTTCCCCCGTACACGAACACCGCGGGACGGTTCAAACGAGCGATGGCCATCGCGCATCCGGGCATGTTCTTGTCGCAGCCGCCGATGGCGACGAATCCGTCGAAGCCCTCCGCGCCGACCACTGTTTCAATCGAATCCGCGATGACCTCACGCGACACGAGCGAGTAGCGCATCCCGGGGGAGCCCATCGAAATGCCATCGGAGACTGTGATCGTATTGAACACAACGCTCTTGCCCCCGCCTTCATCCGCGCCCGCTGCCGCCTCGCGCGCGAGCTCCGCGATGTGCATGTTGCACGGAGTCACGTTTGCCCACGTCGAGGCGATGCCGATCTGCGATTTCGCAAAATCGGCGTCCTGGAAACCCACGGCTCGCAGCATTGCCCGCGATGGCGCCTGTTTCGCGCCGTCGACCACGAGGCGCGAGTACTTGCGCGGATCGTTGCTCACTTTCTTCTTCTTCCTGGTCATGGGTTCTCGCTATGGAATACGAAAGCTATTCGCAGGACAGTCGGACGCACGAGCCGGACAGACTACCTAAGTTCAGCCGCAGCGTGCGCGGATCAGTCTGTACAGGCTGCGCACACACTGCGCCTCCGCGCCCACGGGCCGGCCCGGCCGCTCCTTGGGGTTCCAGGCGTACAGGTCTACGTGCAGCCAGCTCGGCGTGGCCGTGACAAAGCGCTTCAGGAAGAGCGCGCCGATGATCGAGCCGGCAAAGGGTGTCGTGGCGACATTGGACAGGTCAGCGTTCTTGCTCGCGAGCTCTTCCTCGTAGCCGGTCCACAGCGGCATCGGCCAGACCGGGTCGGCCTCCGCATCGCCGTGGCTGCGCAGCGCCGCCAAAACGGTTTCATCCGTCCCGAAGGCCGCCGGCAGCTCGGGCCCCAGCGCGACGCGCGCCGCGCCGGTGAGAGTCGCGAGATCGATCAACAGGTCCGGACGCTCGCTGTCGGCCTCGGTCAATGCATCGGCCAGCACCAGGCGGCCTTCCGCGTCCGTATTACCGACTTCGACCGTGAGGCCCTTGCGCGTGCGAAGAATGTCGCCCGGGCGGTAAGCGCGGCCGCCGATGCTGTTCTCGACGGCGGGAATGAGCACGCGCAGCTGAATCGGCGCGCCGAGGCTCATGAGCATGTGCGCAAGCCCCAACACGCAGGCTGCGCCACCCATGTCCTTCTTCATCAGGAGCATGCCGGCGGAGGGCTTGAGGTCCAATCCGCCGGTGTCGAAACACACGCCCTTTCCCACGAGCGTCACCCGGGGCGCCTGCTTTTCACCCCAGCGGAAATCGACCAGGCGCGGCAGGCGTGGGCTGGCGGCGCCGACCGCATGCACGAGAGGGTAATCGTGCAACTGCAGCTCATCGCCCACGAGAATGCGCGCGCGTGCCCCGAAGCGGTCTGCCAGCTCGACGGCGGCCTCGGCCAGCTCTGCCGGGCCGAGATCATTCGCAGGACAATTGATCAGGTCACGCGCCAGCGTGGTTGCCTCGAAGGCCACCTCGGCATAGCGAACATCCGCGCCGGCCGGCGGCACCAACGTCGCACGACGCGCGGGCGCCAAGGCGGACCGATAGCGTGACAATCTGTAAGCGCCGACGAGCCACCCCAACACGAAGTGAGTCGCAGCCGGCGGTGGCAAGGGCGACTTAAGATGATAGGTCTGCGGCGGCAGGCGATCCGACAGTCCCGCCGCGTGCCAGAGCTTGATCTCCTCGGGATGTCGCAGGGGACCTAGTCCGACCAACGCGCCGCCAATGCCGCCGCCCTCCTCCGGGATGGCCAGCACGCGATTGCGTTCGGCCTGGAAGCCGTTTGCCCTGACCCACGCCGCGGCAGACGCCGGCTGCCGAGCCAGCCACTCCTGCAGGCCGGCCTCCGTCACGAGCCACAGCGGACGGCTGTCTGCAGTATCGGGGCTCAACAATGACTCAACGGACACGAGCGTGGAATGACCTGCGCAGGGCCTGCGAGAAGGCGGCTGGAAAATGGTAACGAAAATCTCGCGGCGCCGCGCGCGGGCGCGCGCCTGCCACGCCCGTGGCCCCACCAGCCTTGCCGTGCCCCCAAGGGGTGTTTCGTTGACAAAGTCGGGCTGGGTGTGATGACATCCGGGGCATCTGATTTCTTTGCTTTTTCGACCCGCCATCGCCATGAGAGCCGCATTCGAAGCCCCGCGGAACCCGCTCGACGCAGTCCCTGTGCTGCGCGCGCATCCCGTTGAGCTCGTGCGACTCACCGGGCTGCTGCTCCTCACCCGGAGCGGCCGGTGCGGGGCCCTCGCGTACGCTTAGAAGTTCCTTTCAGGCACGAGCGAGACGAGACACCGAAAACCCCGCACCGGCCTTGAAAGCCGCTGCGGGGTTTTTTATGCGTTCACGCAGGCCGGCAGGCCGTTGGGAGAGACTGAAGATGAAGCTGTACTCGCAGAAAGACGTCGACAAGAAGGCCCTGAAGGGTGCGCGCATCGCGATCCTGGGCTACGGCAGCCAGGGCCGCGCACATGCGCTGAACCTCAAGGACAGCGGCTTCGACGTCGTCGTGGGCGTGCGCAAGGGCGGAGCGAGCAGGAAGAAGGCCAAGCGCGACGGGCTCGCAGTCGCAGAGCCGGGCGCGGCCGCACGGGACGCGGACCTGGTCGCACTGCTCGTGCCCGATCTGGCGCAAAAAGGGCTCTACGCTGACGTGGAGAAGAACCTGAAGAAGGGCGCGACGCTGCTGTTCGCGCATGGGTTCAACATTCATTTCAAGCAGATCCGCCCGCGCAAGGATCTCGACGTAGTCCTGATCGCGCCGAAGGGACCGGGCGATCTCGTTCGTCGCCAGTACGCCCAGGGCCGCGGCGTCCCCTGCCTGATCGCTGTCGCGCAGGATGCAACGGGGCGCGCGCACGCGAAGGCGCTGGCCTACGCTCACGGGATCGGCGGCACCCGCGGTGGCGTGCTCGAGACGACGTTCGGTGAGGAGACTGAGACCGATCTGTTCGGCGAACAGGCGGTGCTCTGCGGCGGCGCCACGGAGCTGGTCGTCAAAGGCTTCGAGACTCTCGTGGAGGCCGGATACCAGCCGGAAGTCGCCTACTACGAGTGCCTGCACGAGCTGAAGCTCATCGTCGACCTGCTGCACGAGGGCGGGTTGCGCAAGATGCATGAATTCATCAGCGAGACCGCCAAGTATGGCGATCTGACACGCGGTCCACGCGTGGTCGATGACCGTGTCAAGAAAGAGATGGGCCGGATTCTCAAGGAAATCCAGACCGGGAAATTCGCCCGGCAGTGGATCGAGGAGAACGCCGGCGGCCAGAAAAACTACAAGAAGATGCTCGCGCACGACATCGACCGCCAGATCGAGAAAGTGGGCGAGGCGCTGCGCGCACGCATGCCCTGGCTGAACGAGCGCCGCGCTTGAGGTCCTGACAGTTCACGAACCTTCGAGGCAAGCAGTCATGAGCCCGAATCCAGAGCGAGTGCTGATCTTCGACACCACGTTGCGCGATGGCGAGCAGTCGCCGGGTTGCAGCATGACGCAGCCCGAGAAGCTGCGGGTTGCCCGGGCGCTCACGGAGCTCGGCGTGGACGTCATCGAGGCGGGATTTCCCGCGGCCTCGCGCGGCGATTGGGAGAGCGTGAACGCGGTTGCGCGCGAAGTGCATGGCGCGACCATTTGCGGCCTCGCGCGCTGCAACCGCGACGACATCGAGCTCGCCGCCAAGGCGCTGCGTGATGCTCCCCAGCACCGGATTCACGTCTTTCTCGCTACGAGCGCCATTCATCGGCAGTACAAGCTCAACATGGCGCAGGAGGAGATTCTGCGCACTGCCGTCGAGGGAGTGCGGATCGCACGGGAGTTGTGCGAAGACGTCGAGTTCTCGCCTGAGGATGCTTCCCGCACGGAGCTGGAGTTCCTCGCCCAGGTGGTCGAGGCGGTGATCGAGGCGGGCGCCCGCACGGTCAACATCCCCGACACCGTCGGCTACACGGTTCCCGATGAATTCGCAGAGCTGTTCCGCTACCTGCGCAAGAACGTTCGCGGCATCGATGGAGTGCGGCTGTCCGTGCATTGTCACGACGATCTGGGCATGGCGGTCGCCAACAGTCTCACGGCCGTCGTGGCCGGAGTCCGCCAGGTCGAATGTACGATCAACGGTATCGGCGAGCGGGCAGGCAATTGCTCGCTCGAGGAAGTCGTGATGGCGCTCAAGACGCGCGCCGCCTTCTTCAACGTGAGCACGGGAATCCAGACCAACCGGCTGTACCCGACCTCCCGTCTCGTCTCCAACATCACCGGCATGCCCATTCCGCGCAACAAGGCGGTCGTGGGCGAAAATGCCTTTGCGCACGAAGCCGGAATCCACCAGCACGGCATGCTCAAGCATCATTCGACGTACGAGATCCTGCGCCCGGAGGACGTCGGCCTGTCGCGCAGCCACCTCGTGCTCGGCAAGCACAGCGGACGCCACGCCTTCCGCGACCGCGTGAAGGAGCTCGGCTTCGAGCTCGACGACGCCGAATTCAACCGCGTGTTCGAGGAATTCAAAGCGCTCGCCGACAAGAAGAAGGAGCTCTTCGACGGCGACATCGAGGCGCTCGTGCTGCGAGCCGAGGGCTCGGCGACCGGCCCGTGGAGTCTGCTCGAGCTGAAGACCACTGCCGACACAGGCTCCCCGGCTCAGGCATCGGTGCGGCTGCAGCACACGGACGGCCGCATCGTGGAGCGGACATCCGCGGGCGATGGTCCCGTCGATGCGGCGTTCAAGGCGATCGAGGCCGCGACGGGCATCAACGTGATGCTGCGGAAGTTCGAAGTACGCGGCGTGACCGAAGGCGAGGACGCGCAGGGCGAGGCTGTGGTTTACGTAGAGTACAATCAGCGCACCTACCGGGGCTCGAGCGTCAGCACGAACATCGTGGAGTCCAGCACGAAGGCCTTTCTAGAGGTCCTGAATAGAATCGAGCTGTCGCAGGCGGGCACCCGCTCGCGTGACGAGCGCACGGGCGCGGCACGAGTTGCGCAGGCCGCGGTCTGAAGCCGCCTCCCCAAGGAGTCATTCATGCCCATCCCAGCCACTCCCTTCATCTGGTTCAACGGCAAGCTCGTTCCCTGGGAGAAGGCCACGGTGCACGTGCTGACACATGCCCTGCACTACGGCTCGTCGGTATTCGAGGGGGTGCGGGCCTACGAGACGCCGCGGGGCGTTGCGATTTTCCGTCTCCGCGATCACACCCGCCGGCTGTACGACTCGGCCAAGATATACCGCATCGCCATCCCCTTCTCTGCCGAGCAGATCAACGACGCCTGCCGCCAGGTCGTCGCGGCGAATTCCCTGACGCGCGGCGCCTACATCCGGCCGATCGTCTTCCGCGGCTACGGTGAGATCGGAGTCTCGCCGAAGAATGAGCCCCCGGTCGATGTCGCCATCGCGGCGTGGGAATGGGGCAAGTATCTCGGCCACGAGAGCGAGGAGCTCGGCGTCGATGCCTGCATTTCTTCCTGGCACCGAGTCGCGCCGAACACCCTCCCCGCGCTGGCCAAGGCCGGCGGCAACTACCTGTCCAGCCAGCTGATCGGCGCGGAGGCGCGCCGCCTCGGCTTTGCGGAAGGGATCGGGCTCGCGCCCGACGGCACGGTCAGCGAGGGCTCTGGAGAGAACCTGTTCGTCGTGAAGGACGGCGTGCTCATGACGCCGGCTCTGGTGCATTCGGTGCTCAGCGGCATTACGCGGGACACCGTGATCCGTCTGGCGCGCGAGCGCGGACTGGAGATCCGCGAGTGCGCAATCCCCCGCGAGCTGCTCTATATCGCCGACGAGGCATTCTTTACCGGCACCGCAGTCGAGATCACTCCGATCAGGTCGGTGGATCGTCTGCTGGTGGGCGCGGGCAAGCGCGGCCCGATCACGGAGTCGCTGCAGAGCGCATTCTTCGGACTGTTCTCCGGCAAGACCGCCGACAAGTGGGGTTGGCTCGACGCCGTGGACATGTCGGCTCCCCGGACAGCGGCGGCGGGTTGAAGGTACGGCCGATGACCGCTCTGCCCCAAACGATGTTCGAGAAGATCTGGCGGCGGCATGAAGTCGTCGCCGAGACGGCCGACACGCCCGCAGTTCTCTACATCGATCTGCATCTCATCCACGAGGTCACCTCCCCGCAGGCCTTCTCGGTGTTGCGGGAACGCCGTCTGCCCGTGCGGCGGGTCGATCTGACGCTCGCGACGATGGATCATTCGACCCCGACGCGCACGGAGCAGGTATTCGGCGGGGCACCGATCGCCATCGACTCGGCGGCCCGGCAGGTTCGCGAGCTCGAGATCAACTGCGCGGCCTTTGGCGTCGAGCTGCTCGGCCTGAGGCACGAGCAGCGCGGAATCGTGCACGTCATCGGACCCGAGCTCGGCATCACGCAGCCGGGAAAGACCGTCGTGTGCGGCGACAGCCACACGAGCACGCACGGCGCGATGGGCGCACTCGCCTTCGGCATTGGAACCACCGAGGTCGGCCACGTCCTGGCCACCCAATGCCTGCTACAGCGCAAGCCGCGAACGCTGGCCATCAACGTCAGCGGGCGCCTGCCCCCCGGAGTCACCGCGAAGGACCTCATCCTCGCGATCATCGGCAACATCGGAGTGTCGGGCGGTACGGGCCACGTCATCGAGTTTCGCGGCGAGACCATCGAAGCGTTCGACATGGACGAGCGCATGACCGTCTGCAACATGTCGATCGAAGCGGGCGCACGCGCGGGAATGATCGCTCCGGATGAGATCACTTATGCCTATCTCGCCGGCCGCGCTCGCGCCCCGACGGGTGCAGCGTGGGAGCAAGCGCTCACTCAATGGCGGAGGTTGCCGACGGATCCCGGCGCACGTTTCGACCGGGAAGTGAGCATCGATGCCTCCCGCCTCGAGCCGATGATCACCTACGGGACGAATCCAGGCATGGTCATTCCGATCTCGGCTTCGGTGCCGGAGCGCAGCGGCGATGCAGTGTTCGCCCGCTCGCTCGCGTACATGGGCCTCACTGCTGGCCAGCGCATCCAGGACCAGCCCGTCAACGTCGTTTTCGTGGGCAGCTGCACCAACGCGCGGCTGTCGGATCTGCGCTCCGCCGCAGGAGTGCTCAAGGGGCGCAAGATCGCCCAGGGCGTGCAGATGCTGGTGGTGCCCGGTTCACAACAGGTCAAGAAGGCCGCCGAGGCCGAGGGACTGCACCGGATCTTCATCGACGCCGGCGCCGAGTGGCGCGAGTCCGGCTGTTCGATGTGCCTCGGCATGAACGGCGATCTGGTGGCGAAGGGGCACTACTCGGTGAGCACGAGCAATCGCAACTTCGAGGGCCGCCAGGGGATCGGTGCCCGCACGCTCCTCGCAAGTCCCGCCACGGCCGCGGCAAGCGCCGTCCGCGGCCGCGTCACAGATCCGCGCGAATTCCTGGGCTGAGGCATCCGATGGAACGCATCGTCACTTTCAGCTCGCGTACCGCGGTCATCCCGGCCACCAACATCGACACGGACCAGATCATCCCCGCCCGCTTCCTCACCACGACCACGCGGGAGGGGTTGGGCCGGCATCTGTTCAACGAGTGGCGCTACGACGCTCAAGGCGCGCCGCGTCCGGAGTTCGCCCTGAACCGCCCCGAGACGCAGGGCTGCCGGATCCTGGTGGCCGGGCGCAATCTCGGCTGCGGCTCCTCGCGCGAGCATGCGCCCTGGGCGCTGCTCGACTACGGCTTCAAGGCCGTCATCAGCACGGAAATCGCCGACATCTTCTGCAGCAACTCGTTGAAGAACGGCTTGCTGCCCATCGTCGTCGATGAGGCCACGAGCGCCTGGCTCATCGATCATCCGGGTGCGGAGGTGGCGGTGGATCTGGAGAGCGGCACGCTGTCGCTGCCGACGGGTGTCCGGGTGCCCTTCCCGCTCGAGGCGTTCGCGCGGTATTGCCTGATGAACGGGGTCGACGAGCTCGGATTCCTTCTCGAGCGCCTGCCTGCCATCGAAAGTTACGAAGCGCGGATAGCGAACGGATGAAGGCACGGATCGCGGTGCTGGGCGGTGACGGCATCGGCCCTGAGGTCACGGCCGAAGCCGTGCGCTGCCTGCGCGCCGTGGCCGAATCGTTCGGCCACACTCTCGAGCTGCACGACCTGCCCTTCGGGGGTGTTGCGATCGACTCGCACGGCGACCCATTGCCCGCGACCACTCTGAGCGGCTGCCTGGCAGCGGACGCCGTGTTGCTGGGCGCGATCGGCGGACCGAAGTGGTCGGGACCCTCGGCCAAAGTACGCCCGGAGCAGGGATTGCTGCGGTTGCGCAAGGAGCTCGGCGTCTATGCCAACCTGCGCCCGGTCAAGGTGCTGCCCTGCCTGGCGGATGCATCGACGCTCAAGCCCGGGATACTCGAGGGCGTCGATCTCGTGTTCGTCCGCGAGCTGACGGGTGGAATCTACTTCGGCGAGAAGCGGCGCGATGCGCACTCCGCCAGCGACGTTTGCAGTTACACGACAGAGGAAGTCGAGCGCATCACACGAGTGGCGGCGCGGCTTGCCCGCCAGCGGCGCCGCAAGCTCACCTCGATCGACAAGTCGAACGTGCTCGAGACGTCACGCCTGTGGCGCGAGGTGTGCGAGCGCATCGTGCGAGCGGAATTTCCCGACATTGAGCTCGAGCACATTCTGGTCGACGCCGCCGCCATGCATCTGATCCGGCGGCCGAGGGATTTCGATGTCCTGGTGACCGAGAACATGTTTGGCGACATCCTGACGGATGAAGCCTCGATGCTGGCGGGCTCACTGGGTCTGCTACCGTCAGCCTCGCTCGGCGATCAATCGGGCAAGTCTGTGGACGGTGCGGCGGGCATTGGATCCAGTGGGGGGGCAATCCCTGGCCGGCGTGGCCTGTACGAACCGATCCATGGCTCTGCGCCGGATATAGCGGGCCGCGGGATCGCCAATCCCTGCGGCGCGATCCTCAGCGCGGCCATGCTGTTCCGGCATTCGCTGGAGCTGACCACGGAAGCCGACGTGCTCGAAGCCGCAGTCACCCGTGCGCTGGAGGAAGGCGCACGCACTCCGGATATCGCGAAGCCCGGCGCACCCACCCAGTCGACGCGCGGCATGGGCGACGCCGTTCTTGCGAATCTCGCGAAGCGCAGCTGAGCAAGCGCTGAGCGCGTAGTGATCGCTGCTCGCATCCTCGGGCTGCTATCGACTCGTTGCCGTTTGCGCCCTCAGGCCACGCTTCGGACAACAGCCGCCGCACGCTCGAGGCCTGCTGCCAGATCCGCACGCAGGTCCTCGAGAGCTTCGATTCCGACCGACAGACGGATCAGGCCATCAGCGAGTCCGGCTTTGAGACGCGCAGCCGGATCCATGGCGGCATGGGTCATCGTCGCCGGATGCGCCACGAGACTTTCCACTCCACCGAGTGACTCCGCTAGCGAGAAGCATTCGAGTCCGGCGACGAACTCGCGCACGGCATCGTGCCCGCCTTCGAGCTCGAGAGTCACGACCGCCCCGAATCCCCGTTGCTGGCGGCGGGCGATGTCGTGGCCGGGATGAGTGGGCAGGCCAGGGTAGTAGACGCGCTTGACGTTCGGCTGCCCTTGCAGCCATTGAGCGATTCCCTGGGCGTTGCGACCGTGGTGGTCGAGTCTGGCATGCAGAGTCCGCAGTCCACGCAAGGTCATGAAGCTGTCGAAGGGCGCTCCGGTCACGCCGAGGCAGTTCGCCCACCAGATGAGCTGCTCGTGCAAGCCTTTGTCACTCGCGACGACTGCCCCTCCAACCACGTCGCTGTGACCGTTGAGATACTTGGTGGTGGAATGGACCACGAGATCCGCTCCCAGCGCGATGGGCTGCTGCCACGCAGGGGACAGGAAGGTGTTGTCGACGACCACCAGCGCACCGGCTGCGCGTCCCAAAGCCGCGAACGATTCGATATCGGTGATGCGCAGCAGCGGATTGCTGGGCGTCTCGATCCACAACAGCGCCGTCGGTTTCGCCAGGGCCGCCTGGACGGCGGTCTCATCGCCGAAATTCACGAAGTCGACGACGCGCTCACCGCGGCGGCGCCATGCATCGAACAAACGGTACGTACCGCCGTAGCAGTCGTGCGGCGCGACGATGCGGCTGCCGTTCGGGATCAGATAGCCGATGAGAGTGATCGCTGCCATGCCGGTCGCCGTGACCACGGCGCCGACTCCCTGCTCGAGGTCCGCGAGCGCCTGGGCGAGCAGGTCGCGAGTCGGGTTTCCGGAGCGGGTGTAGTCGTAGCCGCGCTTCTGGCCAAAGCACCGGAATGCAAACGTCGAGGACAGATGAATCGGTGGCACGACGGCACCCGTTGCATCGTCGCATTCGAGTCCCGCGCGCACGGTTTGCGTAATCTGATGGGGGCGATCGCTCATGCCACGCTCCCGAGAGCGGCAGCGAAGATGCTGCGCAACTGTTCAGACTCCTTGAGGAAAGCATCGTGACCGTACACGGACGAGATTTCGTGCAGCCGCGCCACCGGCAGCCGCGCCACCATCGCCCGAATGTCGGCCAGCGGGACGAGCTGGTCCTCCCGCACCGCGATGGCGGTGGTCGGAACGAAAATGCTGCCGGCGTCGACGCGGTGCAGGTCGATCGACTCGGACAGGCACAGGAACGATTCCGGCCGGTAGCGCGCGGCATAGTCGCTGCCCCGGGCGAACAGGTACTGCTCGACCGGGAAGAGAAAGCTCTCTGCCTGGCGCGTGGGCGGCCCGCTGAATCGCGCCGAAAACTCTTCGGAGCTGCGATACGTGGTCATCGCGAGCGCGCGGGCGAGCTGCAGGCCGTCCTTCGCGCGGCCGCACTCGACGCCGAACTGCACGATGCGCCGCTGCACGCTGCGCCACGCGGTCGCCATCGGATTGGCGCGATCCGCAGCTCCGATGATGATGAGGTGCGCGACGCGCTCGGGGTACCGCTGGGCGAAGGCGAGAGCGACCATGCCGCCATAGGAGCCGCCTGCGATGGCGCGCAGCGATTTCAGGCCGAGATGATTCAGAAGCCGTAACAGCACCTCCGCCTGGTCGTAGCTGGAGATGCTGGGAAAGGACTCCCCGCTGGCCGGGCCGGTGGAGTCAGCGCTGCCGCCGAGGTAGTCGAAGCTCAGGACGCGGTTGCGGGTAGCGTCGAGCGCTTTGTCCGCTCCAACGATCTGCGACCACCAGCTGTGCCGCGGATCCTCCGTGAGGCACACCCGGCGGTGCGCCGAGATGCCCCCGAGCGCGCAGACCACCGGCGCGTGGGCGGGACCGGCGATGCGCCATGCGATGCGCATGCCCGACAGCTTCCCGCCGTGATACAGGGACACATCGCCGGGCACTTCGAGAATGCCTTCGCGGATGACCACGTCGGCGGGAACGGCAGGTGATCCCCCTGCGGGCCTGGCCCGCGGGGACGGAATCGGGTCGACTGAGGCGTTCATCTTGGTAGGCTCCGCAATCCTCTGGCACGGCCTCGCCGAGCCTCCTGCGGAGCACCTGCCGTTTCCGGCAGGCTTGTCGCGTCCATCCTGGAGTCCCGCGCTTGAAGCGCAAAACCCAAGGCCACGCAGACCGCTCATCTGTCGCTTCCGCCGCCGGCCAATGCCGCGCGGGGAGCTGCAGGAGTTGGCACCTTTCCAGGATGGTTGGTCCTGGCGGTTGCCCCGGCGTCTAAGGGCCTTATCCCTCAGCCGGTCTCGATGAGTGA
>FTEN01000302.1_pt1 | contig 14124 bp, 9 predicted proteins | sample 1640221 | NCBI WGS metagenome assembly FTEN01 (sample SAMEA3914816, study PRJEB12502) | metagenome | biome: forest; material: soil | place: USA | collected 2011-09-16 | depth 0.3 m | reverse complement strand
TCGGTGCGGCTCCTGATAAGCTCGCCCCACGGATGTCCAAACCACTCGCAGCCCTGCGCCACCGCGACTTCGCGGTGTACGCGGCGGCCCGCTTCTGCGCCACGCTGTGCTGGACGATGCTCGACGTTGCCGTCGGGTGGCAGGTCTATCAGCTCACGCGCAATCCGCTCGATCTCGGCTTCGTCGGCCTCGCACAGTTTCTGCCATTCGTGCTGCTGGTGCTCCCCGCCGGACACACGGCCGATCGGGCCGATCGGCGGCTCGTGCTGCTGGCGGCGTACTCAGTCTCAATGGCCGCGGTCGCCCTGCTCCTGTGGTTCACGCTGGCGGGCGGCGCCCACCTATGGCCGGTGTTCCTTGCGATGACGCTGTCCGGGGCGGGGCGCGCTTTCTGGATGCCGGCTTCCCAGGCGATGACACCCAACCTGGTACCGCCCGAGGCCTTCCAGAACGCTGTAGCCATGAACTCCGTGCTCCTGGAGATAGGCGTCATCGCAGGTCCCGCCCTCGGCGGACTGCTCTACCTGCTCGGGCCGGCGGTCGTTTACGGCACCTCCCTCGGGCTGCTGCTTCTCATCCTGACGCTCGTCTCGACGATCAGGCCGGTCCGGGCGGCCGCAGCCGCGAAAGCGTTCAGTCCCTCGGATGCGCTCGAGGGCATTCGCTTCGTCTTTCGGCAGCGTAGCGTGCTGGGAGCGATCTCCCTGGATCTGTTCGCTGTGCTGTTCGGCGGTGCCACCGCACTTTTGCCGGTGTACGCGAGCGACGTACTGCACATAGGCCCGGCGGGCTTGGGGATTCTGCGCACCGCTCCAGGGGTCGGCGCGGCGATCACGGCGCTGGTACTCGCCTTCAACCCTATCGAACGCCACGTTGGGCGCTGGATGTTCGGGGGCGTCGCAGCGTTTGGAGCTGCGACGATAGTCTTCGGGTTGTCGCAGGTTTTCTGGCTGTCGTTGTCGGCGCTGGCGGTTCTGGGTGCCGGGGACATGGTCAGCATCTACATCCGTCACGTCCTCGTTCAGCTCGAGACCCCGGATTCGATCCGCGGCCGCGTGAGCGCCGTGAGCTCGATGTTCATCGGGGCCTCGAACGAGCTGGGTGAGTTCGAATCCGGCGTGACCGCCCGCTGGTTCGGTCCCGTGCTCGCGGTGATTGTTGGAGGCGTTGCGACCCTGCTCGTCGTCGGGTCCTACCTCAAGCTGTTCCCCGAGCTGCGTTTCATGGATCGCTTCAGGCGCCGGCAGCGCGAACTGCCGGCGGCATAGCCGGCGTCAGAAGCCCAACTGCAGCTGCGAGCCTTCCCGCAAGGGCGGGCGGAACAGGTGAGTGTGCTGAGGAATCTCACGGCTGCCCGAATTCAGGTTCAGCCGCCGGCACGCGATCTTGAACCGGTTGCGCAGCAGCTCCGCGATCGGGCCGGTGCCGCGCATGCGGGTGCCGAAGTTTGGGTCGTTGTCCTGGCCGCCCCGCATATCGCGGATGAGTGACATGACGTGCGCTGCGCGTTCGGGGAAATGCTCCGTCAGCCATTCCCGGAAGAGGTCTTTGATCTCGTACGGCAATCTCACGAGCACGTAGCCCGCGAAGCGGGCGCCCGCCGCGTGGGCAGCTTCCAGGATGCTCTCCATCTCGTGATCGGTGATGGCAGGGATGACAGGCGCGACCATCACGCCTGCGGGGACGCCGGCCTCATTCAACTCCCGCAGTGCGCGCAGCCTTGCCTGCGGCGACGCGGCGCGCGGCTCCAACGTGCGCTTGGTGTTGACGTCCAGACTCGTGATGCTGATCGCGACGCTCACGAGATTGTCGCGGGCAAGATCGGTCAGAAGGTCCAGATCGCGCAGCACGAGCGCGCTCTTGGTGATGACCGACACGGGATGGCGCGTGTGTGCCAGGACCTGGAGGATGTCCCTGGTGACGTGCATCTTCCGCTCGGCCGGCTGGTAGGGGTCGGTGTTCGCCCCGAGGGTGATGGACTTGCAGACATAACCCGGCTTTGCCAGCTCGTCCGCCAATAGCGTGCCGGCGTTTTCCTTGTAGAAGAGCCGGGTCTCGAAGTCGATGCCCGAAGACAGGCCCAGGTAGGCATGGCTGGGGCGGGCGTAACAATAGACGCAGCCGTGCTCGCATCCCCGGTAGGGATTGATCGAGCGCTCGAAGGGAATGTCGGGAGAGTCATTGCTGCTGATGATGCCCCTGGCGCGATCCGGCTCCAGCGTCGTGGCGATGCTGTCCGGCTGCTCCTCGGAGTACCAGCCGTCATCCACCCGGTCGACTTCCTTGCTTTCAAAGCGGCCGGCCGGATTCGAAAGCGCGCCCCGTCCCTTGAGTACCTGCTTTCCTAGGGTGTTCCGGCTCATTGTCGAACTGTACGCCCATACAGCCCGGGTCGCAAAGGGCGGTCCGGGCAGCGACATGACGTCGGACGAGCCGCTCGCCGGGTGGTGCAAGGGCGGTCCAAAGCTTCGTGGTGCCCGCCAAGTGCAGGCTCCGGGCCGGCAGCCTGCGACGGCTGACGTGATGGGAGCGGGAACGAGCTCGTCTGGAAGCGAAAACCCACCTCGGGCGCGGCGCTCACTTCCACGGGAGCGGGAACAGCATCGTCGATGCAGGGTCATATGGGTGGCGCGGTGGCATACTCGGGAGGAGAGCTCGAAACCTCTTCGGCCCCCACGTCAGACGAGGAACCCACCATGAAGGGTCTCAGCATCGGGTCCTGCTGCGCTGTCACTCTCGTCCTGTCGGTCGCGTTGCCCGGCTGCATGCAATCGCGCACTGAAGAGTCCCGCGAGCTGCATACGAAGATTGAGAAAACCGAGTCCGTCGTGGTGCTCGCGAAGCCGCAGATCGAAGGCGCCGCGGCCGAGGACGGCTTCCTCGATTGCGTGGGCCACGGACTCGCCGGCCACGGAGCCGGGGCCATCTCCGTGCGACCCAACGTCGCGTTCGTCGATTCGATGTTTCCCTGGTTCGAACCTGGCACCGCCCCCACGCGGCCCGAAGCGGTCGCAGCGCTGTTGACGCGGCCGGGAGTGAGCGAGCGGATCGCCACATCGGGAGTGCGTTACATCGTCTGGCTGGACGGCGGGACTCAGAAGACCGACGGAGGTGGCAGCATCGCGTGCGCGGCCGCCCCGGGAGCCGCCGGCTGCCTCGGATTCGGCTGGTGGGAGAACGAATCGAACTACGAGGCCACGGTCTGGGACCTGAAGCAGGCAAAGTCGGCAGGCAGCATCGATACCAACGTGACCGGCACGTCGGCCATCATCGGGGCGATCGTGCCGCTGCCATTCATTGCCCGAGTGCAGAATCTCGCGTGCAACCGCATGGCCGGCCAGCTGCGCACCTTCTTCTCGGGCAGCGACGACTCCGATTCCGTGCAACCGGTGCTCCACGCAGATACCGGCAAGTCCAAGACGGCGAGCGCCAAGCCGACTGCGGCTCGGAACTGAGGTCACTGATGCGGGTTGCGCTCACACTGCCTAGCTCCGCTGCCGCGCCAATCGTCGCGATGGCGCTGGCAGCCGCAACGCTTGCGGCGGGCTGTGCGTCGCCCGGCGTGCCTTCGGGGTCCCCGACCGGGTCGCCGTCGTCCATTCCCGCAATGCCCTCGACTCCAACGACCACGTCGCGCCCGTCCACCCCCGCACGACCCGCTCCGACGTCGTCGCAGCCTGCGCCAACCTCGCAATCCTCTTCGTCCGGTTCGGGCTCATCGACTCCAGCGTCACCGGACCCCTCTGCACCGACTTCCGCCTCGGCGTCCAGGCAGGGCGGCGCGGGGGCTTCCCTGCCGCCGGGCACGGCGCAAACTCCCGACGAACGACGCGCAGAGATCGACAGGAAGCTCGACGATTCGCTCGGGACTTTCGATGCGGAGCTCCGCAAGGAGCAGGAGCGCGTCGCAAAGGAGCGGGACGCGCGAGACGCCAGTGCGGCGACAGCGACTGCAGGCACCCCTCGGCCCGAGGGCTCAGCCGACACGCATGCTGCTGACGCCGACCATTCCGGGACTTCCTCCACCGAAGGGCCGGACAAGGATTCTGACGCCGATTCGGACAAGCGCGGCCGGGGTAAGGCCCATTCCGACAAGCAGAATCGCCGCTCGGGCGATCTCAAGTCGGACAAGGCCGGCACCACCTCGGCTGGGGGTGCTACCGGCAATGGCGCGTCGGCGCGCGTGATTCCCGATGGAGCCGACGACGACATCGTCGCTCGGCGCCTGCGGAAGGCTGCCGAGCAGGAGACGGATCCTGAGCTCAAGGACAAGCTGTGGAAGGAATACATCGACTACAAGAACAACGCAGGGAAGTGACCCGCGGCGCAGGCGGGGCTTGGGATTTGACGGCGACGAGGTGAGACGATGAGCGGGCGAGCGGTTCGGACAGTCGGCGGCATGGCCCTGCTGGCCCTGCTGGGGGCGTGCGTCACGCACGAGACGAAACCCCTCGCCAAGATCAATGCGATACAGGCGACCCGGCAGATTCCCGAGGACGAGCGGCTGGATGTCGGCGTGCGTTCCCTCGACCCCGGGGTGTCGCCCCAGCTTGCCAAGGACGACAAGGAGCTCGCGAAGAAGCACATCGACCCGCAGATCCGCCAGGCGGAGTCCCACTTCGCGGCCGCCATGCTACGCAGCACGCTGGAGTCCTCCGGTCAGTGGGGAGCGGTGCGGGTGATCCCCGAAAGCGCGGAATTCATCGATGTACAGGTGACCGGCAAGATACTGGAGTCCACGGGAGCGAAGCTTGCTCTTGAGGTTACGGTCAAGGACTCCACGGGTCGGGTATGGATCAAGGGCAAGCGGTACGAGAGCCTCGCGGACTCCGGGTCGTACAAGACGGACGCTTCGCTGAAGGCGCGCGATCCGTTCCAGAACGTGTACGCGGAGATCGCGAACGACATGGTGGCGGCGCGCGACCATCTGGCGCAGGTGGACCGCCGCGATATCCGCCGTGTCACCGAGCTCGAGTTCGCGAGCGACCTCGCGCCGCAGGCGATGCAGGGCTATCTCGACCACGACCCGCAGGGAATGCTGAAGGTGTCGCGACTGCCTGCGCAGGACGATCCGATCAACACCCGCGTCGAGCGTATCCGGGAGCGGGACGCGACCGTGATCGATACGGTGAACGGCTACTACGCCAACTTCGCCGACCAGATGAGCGAATCGTACGGCCAGTGGCGGCGCTCGAGCTTCGACGAGCTGGAGAAAGAGGAACGGACGCGGAACCAGGCGCGCACGCGGACGTTTCTTGGCGCCGCAGCATTGGTCGCGAGCGTGCTTGTGCCCGGCCAGTGCAACACTCTGGACTACAACTGCCGGCGCATCGAGAGCGCCGTGCGGACGGCGGGGGCCATCGGTGGAACGGCAGCCATTCTGTCGGGGTTGAAGAAGTACTCCGACGCGAAGGTCCACACCCAGGCCCTCAAGGAACTATCGGACTCGTTCAAGTCGGAGGTCGCACCGCAGGTCGTGGATGTCGAAGGGCGCAGCCTGCGCTTGACCGGCACGGCGGAAGAGCAATACCGGGAATGGCGCAAGCTACTGCATCAGCTGTATCTGGAAGAGAACGGCAAGCTCACGGTGGCCGGAGACATCGGCTCCGCCCAGCCGGTCGCGTTGGAGCCCGCGCATTGAATTCGGCGCGGCGTGCGTGAGGCCATGACTGAGGCGGTCGCTGCAACAACCGGACGCAGGCTGGATGCCCGCTACACGCTGCTCGAGACGCTCGGCGCGGGTGGCCAGGGCGAGGTCAGGCGTGCGCACGATGAAGTTCGCGGTGTTGACGTCGCGCTGAAGATTCTCAGCCCCACCGTGGCGCGCAATGAGTCTGCCTGGGCCGCGCTGCAGCGCGAATATGACATTACCAGCCGGCTGAATCATCCCGCGATCCTCAAGGTGTTTCCGCCCGAGCGCTCCGGCGAGGTTGTCGCGCTCCCGATGGAGCTTGCCTCAGGCGGTGACCTGCGGCGCTTCCGCGGTGCGGGCTACCTCGAGATCGTTCCAGTGCTGATCGAAGTTGCGCAGGCGCTGGAGTACGCGCACGAGCGTGGCATCGTCCACCGCGATCTGAAGCCCGGCAACATTCTGTTCGATTCCCGCGGCCGGGTGAAGCTGGCGGACTTCGGCGTCGCCGGGACCCTCGACGGCTCCGGCACGGCGGAGCAGCCCGGCGTCGCGAATCTCGGACTGTCTCCCTTTACCGCGAGCCCGGAGCAGCTCCGCGGTGAGCCGCCGAGTCCGGCGGATGACATCTATGGCTTGGGAGCGCTGGCGTACGAGCTGCTGTCGGGCTATCCGCCGTACTACCCGCATTTCGAGGCGCAGCGCGCGATGCAGGAGCCGGTGCCGGAGCTCGCGCCCACGCGACAGATTCCACCTCTGCTCGGCGCGCTCGTCATGCGCATGCTCGCAAAGAGATCGGTCGACCGGCCGCGCTCGATGCGCGAGGTCATCGATGAGCTCGACGCCTCGCTCAACGACACGCTGACCTTCGACGCGGATCGCGCTGCGGAGCTTTCTTCTAGCCTCGGCAGGCCGCCGCCCCTGGAGCATCGCGAGTCGTTCGACCCTTCGCGCCAAGTGCACTCACAACCCCAGGCGCCTCCCCGAGCCGAGCCGCCGCCGAATGTCGAGGTCCCGCTGCCGAACATCGACGCCGCACCGCCGAGGGGCGCTTCGCCGCCGCAGAGCGTCGACGCCTGGCGGCTCAGAGCACGAGACTTCTCACCCGAGCTCGAGGGTCCGCCATTGAGGGCGGCCCCACCGAGAATCGAGCAAAGACGTCCGCTCGAGGCGACGCGCAATCAGGTCGATTCGCCGCCGCTGACTTGGAGACACTTGCCGCCTCCGCCGTCGCAGCCTGCGCCCACGCCTGTGCCCCATTCTGCGAAAGCGCGCTCGGCGTTCGACGATCTGCAGCTCGAGTACGTGCCGCGAGTCGCGAAGCTCGAGCCCATTCGCTCACGCCGATGGCCCTGGGTCATGCTCGTAGCGCTCGCCGGGGCGGTAGCCGCGTTTTACTGGGTGCCTCGCAACGAGCCCGATCTCATTCCCGCCTCGTTGTCCGACCTTGTTTCCTCCAACAGCGTTACCGCGCCGCGGCCGGCGACTGTCAATCCGCCTGCCTCATCGCCTGGCGCGACCAGTGCGGGCGCAGCGGGTCCAGGGGCAGCGGGTTCGGGCGCAACGGCGAGTCAGGGCGGAATGACGAATCCGGGCGCGACGGCGCGCAATGCTCCGGCGGCGACCCCCGCACCGCTGGGGGACACAGCTTCTCCCGGAATACCCGTGGACAACTCCGCCGCCGCTCCGGTTACGGGAGGGGCGCCTGCGCACCTGACCACTGGTGTGGCGCCGGTCGCATCGCCCGAGCAGAGGCTGAAGGCCGCGCGAACGAGCTTCGATGCTCGTCTCGCCTCTCTGGAGAATCGCGGTGCCGGGGTTTGGGGCGGACGCGACTTTGCCGATGCAAAGATGCTCTCAGCGGAGTCCATCGGCGCGCGCGACGCCCGCGACACGCGGCTTGCGCAGTCACGATTGGACACCGCGACTCAACTCCTCGATAGGGTCGAGAGACGCATTCCTCAGGCACTTGCCGCTCAGCTGGATGCCGGTGAGAGGGCGCTTGCTGCCGGACAGTCGGGCGTCGCGACTCAGGCATTCGATCTGGCCAGGCGCATCAATCCCAACGATCCGCGGGTCGTGAGCGGTCAGCGCCGGGTGCACAGTCTCGGCGGAGTGCTGCCTCTGCTGGCGGATGGTGAGAATGCCGAGCGTGCCCGCAACTTCGCGAGAGCCGTGCAGGATTACAGCCAGGCCGCGTCCCTGGATCCTACGAACGTGCGCGCAAAGGAGGGGCTCGCGCGCTCCAACGCGGCGTTCGGGAACGACACCTACGCCAAGGCGGTGGGCGCGGGCTTCGCTGCGCTGGGCGCCGGGCGGTTGGACGAAGCGCACGATTCGTTCGAGAAAGCCCGCAATTTCAGGCCAAGTGGCGCGGAGGCTGCAGAAGGACTGCGGCGGGTGGGCGCCGCCCTGACTGCAAGGGGTTTCGCCACGACCCGCCAGCGCGCGTCCGGATTGGAGGCGCAGGAGCGCTGGGACGAGGCGCTCCAGGAATACGACAACGCCATGCAGGCAGACCCGTCGCTTCTGTTTGCCCAGCAGGGCAAGGCCCGTGCGGGCGCGCGAGCCGACCTGTCGCATCGCTTGCAGACGCTCATCGATCATCCGGAGCGACTCGCGGCACCCACGGTCCGGGACGAGGCCCGCACCCTGCTGGAGACCGCGCGTGCGCAGGATTCATCGGGTCCGGTTCTCAGGTCCCAGATCGCGCGCCTGGAGATTCTGCTTCCCGACTTCGACAAGCCCATACGGCTGTCGCTCGTTTCGGATAATGCCACCCAGGTAGCCATTCCGAGCATAGGCTCCTTCGGCACTTTCGCGCGCCGCGAGATCGACTTGAAGCCGGGCAGGTACACTGTGATCGGCACCCGCAACGGCTATCGCGACGTCCGGCGTGACATCACCGTAGCTCCGGGGCAAACGCAAACAGTCAGTATTACCTGCTCCGAGCCCATATGAACGATGCGGCAGCCAAGCCGGTACCCTATGCGGAGGCGCGCATCAGGGAGCCCGCCGGCGATCGGACTCTCGGTGAGCAGTTCTCGGTCGGCGGTGCAGGGGCAGACATCATCGTCCCAGGCACCGCGCCCGGTCCGCTGGTGCACGTCGAGCGGCGCAAGGGGGTGTGGATCGTCGAGCCCCGCGCCGGAGCCACTGCGCAATTCGACGGCCGCGCGCTCAGCCTGCCACGCGATCTGCGACGCGGCGACGTTCTGGCGCTGGGGGATGCCCAGTTGATCGTCGAGAGCGTCTCGCGGACTCTGCTGCGCCTCAACGTTTGTCATCTCGTCGGAAACACGACCGTTGCGCCGGCCGCGACGCTGGCGACTCTCGCGCTCGGCGAGGGGGGAGATGAGCAACTCGAGATTCGCGCGCGGGCGGCGCCTGTCATCCCAAGGGATCAGGAGGTCTCCGGCGCGCCTCCTGTGGCGGGGGCAGCGATGCCGGAGCAGGGCGCCGGAGGACGCCGAATCGCGGTCGTGGCCGTCGCGAGCCTGTTCGTTGCCATCGCGGCCGTTGGATTGATCTCGCTGCTGGAATCGGTTTCGCTCGACATCGTGCCCGGCGACGCACGCGTGAAAACGCCCGGAACCTTTCTTTCGCTGCATTCGGGCGGCCGGCTGTTGGTGTTGCCCGGCAGGCATGTCGTCAGGGCTGAACGTGACGGCTACGTATCCGCGCAAACCGAGATCGAAGTTCGCAGCGGCAACATAGACGGCGTGACTTTGAAGCTGGCGAAACTGCCGGGCAAGCTGCGCATAGACACCGGCGGCATTGCGACGTCGGTGATGGTCGACGGAGCGGAGGCAGGACACGCCCCCGGGGACATCGAGGTGCCCGCCGGGGAGCGCACGATCACTCTGCGCGCACCGCGGTACCTGGACTCCATCCATCACGTGACCATCCTGGGCGCCGGGGAGCGGCAGAACCTGGCTGCGAAACTCGAGCCGTCGTGGGGCTCCCTGGCCATCTCGGCCGTTCCAGCGGGTGCGCACGTCAAGGTGGATGGGATGGATTCGGGCGCTGCACCAACGACGGTGGCCGTGCCCGCCGGTGTGCGCGAAGTGGAGATCTCGGCGGCCGGGTTGAAGACATGGGAGAGCACTGTCGTCGTCAAGGCGGGCGAAACGCTTGCGCTGGGCCCCGTCACGCTGGGCCAGGCCGACGCGCACCTCACGTTGAAATCCGAACCGGCCGGCGCGGAAGTGACGATCGGCGGCACGCATCGCGGGCGCACTCCGCTGCAGGCCGATCTGCCCGCGGGAATCGCTCATAGCGTCGTGCTCGATTTTCCGGGTTATGCAACCTGGACCCGCGCGGTGTTCGCCGCTGCGGGCGTCAGCATCGGAGTCGAGGCGCGGCTCGAGCAGGTGCTGGCTGCCGTGTCAGTACAAGGTGATCCAGCGGATGCGCAGCTCCTCATCGACGGAACGGACCGTGGCTCCACTCCGCAGACGATGAAACTTTCCGCAGTCGAGCACCGCGTCGAGGTACGCAAGGAGGGCTTCGTTCCATTTGCCGGGACGGTGACGCCGGCCGCGGGGCTGGAGCGCACCGTTCACTATCATCTCGTGTCCTCGGATCACGCCATCGCCCTGCAGGAATCGGCGCCGCTGATCGCGACCGGCAGCGGATACTCCCTGCGCCTCATCCCGATCGGCACGTTCGCGATGGGCAGCGATCGACGGGAGCAGGGTCGCCGCCCCAACGAAGGCCTTCGCTCGGTCACGCTCAAACGGGCCTTTTACCTCGGTGTAACGGAAATAACGAATGGGGAGTTCCGTAAGTTCCGTGCGGAGCACGCCTCGGGGTTCATCGACAATCATTCGGTCGACCTGGACAGCCAGCCCGTGACACAGGTGAGCTGGAACGATGCTGCCGAGTACTGCAACTGGCTCTCGCAGCGCGATGGACTGCCCGCCGCCTACGACAGGAAAGACACGGCCTACGTGCTGAAACGCCCCGTGACCACCGGATACCGGTTGCCGACGGAAGCAGAGTGGGAATACGCGGCGCGTTATGCAGGTCCCGGCCAGTTGCGCCGCTTCGCCTGGGGTGATTCCCTTCCCGTGCAGGCCCAGGTTGGCAACCTCGCCGGCGAGGAGGCCACCGCATTGCCCGCATCGCTGGCGGGCTATCGGGACGACTATCCGCTCGTTGCGCCGGTGGGGAAGTTCAAGCCCACCCCTCTGGGTCTGCACGACATGTCCGGAAACGTCTCCGAGTGGGTGAACGACTACTACTTCTCATTCGTCGACGCCGCTCCCGTCACCGACCCGTTGGGCCCGGAGGAAGGGACGCGCCACGTCATCCGCGGCGCCAACTGGAAGTCCGCGGCCGTGACGGAACTGCGTCTGGCGTGGCGGGACTCCGCGGATTCGATCGGTTCCACGCTCGGCTTTCGCATCGCGCGATACGCCGAGTGAGCAGCAGGAGGCCACGCATGAACGGCTCATCGCAAACTTTCCGCTGGACGATCCTGGCCGGCGCGCTGTGTCTGGGAGCGGCTTTCGTCACACTGAACGCTACCGGCCAGACCCAGGAGAATCCGCCGGCTGCGCAGGCACCTGCGAATCCGCCTCCGAATCCGCCTTCGGGAACATCCCCGCCCGCGTCACCAACCGCGAGCGCACCCTCAGCGTCCGACAGCCCGACACCCGCTTCGAACAAGAAGCCCGCAGACACCTCGACCGCGGCCAAGCCGGCTGCCTCTGCCAAGGAGCCGTCGCCGAAAAAGCCGGGGCGCGCGACCGTCAAAGACTCCGCAACCATCCACAACGATCCGACGGTTGCGCCTGATGCGGGCGACTCGGCAGATTCCAGCGTCATCTTTCCCGCCGACATCTGAAGCGTCAGTCGCACATGCAACCGTTCGCTATCGATCTGGATGATCGCGCCGTTGCGGCGGCAAGAGGCGGGCGGGTGCTCGCGAGCTCCCCGGGCGTTGTGTTCGATGGCAGCACGGTCGAAGTCGCCGGTACGGGAGCGTGGCATGCGCTCCGCAGCCATCCTACCGCTACCTCCTCGCGCCATCTCGCGTCGGCATTGGCGCAGCCCGAGGTGTCGGATCGGACGGTTTTCCTCGTTGCCGCCGACGTGGCGCACCGACTCGAAGCGGGCAAACCCACGAGCGACGAGCGAGTCTGGGTGGCCTCACCGGCATTGGCCGCCGCACGGGGACTGGGATCGATGTTGGGCATCCTGCGCAGCTTGTCATTGCAGGTCGGCGGGTTCGTCGACTCCGCCACGGCTGCCGTTGCGGCGCTGGAGTTGGATCGCAGCGCCATCGTTCTGGAGGTGGGCCTGCATCATGTCGCGGCGACCGCCGTAGACACGGGCGCCGGCATGGCTCGCCGCCGCCGTGCCGTCGTCAGCGAGCGTGGTGGCCTGCTCGACTTGTATCAGGCATGGCTCGAGTTCATCAGCACGGCAATGGTCAAGCGCACCCGCTTCGATCCGTTGCACGACGCCGTGACCGAACAGCAGTTGTTCGACGCCATTCCCGCGCTGGTACGGGACGCGCGTTCCGGCACGGCGCGTGCGCAACTGACCCGCGGGACGGATTCCTTCGAGGTCGAGTTGAGCCGCGACCAGTTCGCCTCGGCGGCGCAGCCTTTCAATCGCGACATCCTGCGTCTCGTGCACGAGTTGCGTCCCGCCGGCACTCCGGTAGCGCTGGTTGTGCCGGCGTTCGTCGACGACATTCCGGGTCTCAGGGAGGAGATCGACCAGTTTGTCGGTTGCGATCTTGTGAAACTCACCGATGGGTTTGCGGCGGCCGCGCTGTCGGTCGGTGACTTTTCCGAGCTCGCAGCCGATGAGCCCGTGCACCTGCTGCGCCGATTGCCACTGCAAGCGCACGCAGCGCTGGCCGGGATGATTTCCCGCGAGCGCCTGGGTGTTCGCAAGGCCAGCGGCCCGCCGCCGACTCACCTGCTGTTCGAAGGACGGGCGCTGGAAATAGGCTCCGATGCAATCGTCGTCGGTCGCGCACCTGGGGAGGCGCGGTCGATCGCGCTGCCCGACGGACTGGCGGGAGTCTCGCGGCGCCACTGCACCTTTGTCCGCGACGGCGAGCAGCTGGTACTGCTCGATCACAGCACCTTCGGCACGTTCGTGAACGGCGAACGCGTTGCCGAGCGCGTCCGCGTCTACGCGGGCGACAAGGTGCGGCTCGGCGAGCCCGGAGTCGAGCTCGGACTGATCGCGGTCGGCGGGTCGGCCGCGCACCCTTCCTGAAGTCGCACGCAATGCCCAGGAAACGCCGCACGATCGAAGTGTTCACGCTGTCCTTCCTGGATTGCATCTGCTGCGGCTTCGGAGCGGTCATTCTCTTCTACACCATCGTCAGCGCCCAGGCGGGAGTGGTGCGCATTCACAGAGCGGACGACATGACCGCCGAGGTGAACCGACTCGCCGAGGAAGTGCTCGCGGGAGCCAGGAACCTGGCGGTCCTGCGCAACGCTCTGGAGAAGGCGCGCACCGACATGGCCGACGCAGTCGCGCGCAGCTCGAATATCATCGCGGAGCTGAAGAACCGCGACGTGGACGTCTCGACTTTCGATGCGGAGAATCTGGCGCGGCGCGAGCACATCGAGAAACTCAAGTCCGACATCAAGTCACTGCAGGAGGGCGTGCGGCGGCTCGAGGCGGGCAGTCTCGACCAGGGACCGGCCGGACAACAGGTCAGCCGTTTCCGCACGAGTGGCGGCGACCGGCATTACATCACCGGTCTCACCCTGCGCGGCACGCGTATTCTGATCCTGCTGGACGTGTCGGCGAGCATGCTCCATGAGGATGTGGTGACAGTCATACGCATGCGCAACCTCGACGACGCGCAAAAAAGGGCGGCCGCGAAATGGCGGCGCGCGGTGGAAACGGTCAGCTGGCTGCTGACGCAGCTTCCTGCCGGCAGCAGGTACCAGATCTATACGTTCAACACCCGGGCGCAGCCGCTGGTGCCGGACACGAACGGCCAGTGGGTGGGGGGTGCCGACGCGACTCAACTGGCGCGCGGCCTCGAGGCACTCAAGGAGATCGTTCCACAGGATGGAACCAGCCTGTACAACGCGTTTTCCGCGATCCGCGCGCTGAGCCCCCTGCCGGACCAGATCATTCTGATCACCGATGGACTGCCCACGCAGGGCAAGACTGCCGGGTTGCGCCGATACGTCAACTCGGCGGCCCGCATGCGACTGTTCGACGAGTCGGTGGGCCAGATTCCAGAGCACATACCCATCGATACGGTGCTGCTGCCGATGAACGGCGACGTTCAGGCCGCGCACCGCTTCTGGAACCTCGCACGCCTGACCGACGGCACGCTGCTCATGCCGGCGAAGGACTGGCCATGAGCGGGCAAAAGTCACGCCTTTTGCCCGCGGGCAGAAAGCGCCGCAGGCGTCTTTCTGCAGACCGACCATGAGCGGGCAAAAGTCACGCCTTTTGCCCGCGGGCAGAAAGCGCCGCAGGCGTCTTTCTGGAGTCCAATAGTG
>FTEN01000268.1_pt1 | contig 14343 bp, 12 predicted proteins | sample 1640221 | NCBI WGS metagenome assembly FTEN01 (sample SAMEA3914816, study PRJEB12502) | metagenome | biome: forest; material: soil | place: USA | collected 2011-09-16 | depth 0.3 m | reverse complement strand
GGCAGCCTTCGTCAGTCCGACGACCGCGTGCTTGCTGGCTGTATACAGGGCGATGTTGGCGATGCCCGTGACTCCGGCGCTGGAGGATGTGTTGACGATGGCGCCGCCGCCGTGCGCGAGCATGTGAGGAATCTGGAACTTCATGCCGTGCCAGATTCCCTTGAGATTGACGCCGATGATGCGGTCGAAATCGTCCGCCGTCGCATCCTGCACCGGACCGAACCTGCCTTCGACGCCCGCGTTGTTGACAGCAATGTGGATACGCCCGAAGCGCTCGACCGCGCGCTGCATCGCGGACTCCACCTCGCCCATGCGGGTGACATCGGCTTCGATGAACAGGGATCCGAGCCTGCCGGCCGTGCTCACTTCGGACTCCACCTGGCGACCCTCGGCGGATCCCAATCCGACGATGACGACGTTCGCGCCGGCCGCCGCAAAGGCCAGCGCCGCCGCTCGGCCAATCCCCGCCGTGGCTCCGATCACCAGCGCGGTCCTGCCCGCGAGATCGGCCGGCTGTGAGATGCTCATCGGCCCCTGGCCCCCTGCACGAGCTTGTCGAAATTCAGGCCGATGTCCTCGCAGAGCTTCATGGCCGTTGCTCGCCCCGCGCCGAAGACGCCCCCGCCGGGATGTTGGAACGGGCCTACGAGGTACAGCCGCTCCGTTCCGGGCACGGTGTACTGCCCGAGCTCCGGCGTCGGGCGATGCGCGCCCTGCTGGTAGCTTGCGAAGGAGACGCCGTGCAGGTCTCCCCGCCTGAAGCTCGGCGACGTGCGTTCCATGTCAACGGGGCTGTCGCAGTGATAGGCAATGATGTTGTCCGGGGTGGCGCCCTGCAGGAAGCGTCCCATGTGCTGCAGCATCCGCTCCGCGTATTCCTGCTTTGACTCATCCCAGGAGCGGCCGTCGGCCCGCTCGTAGGGGACGTAGTCCCATGCATGCATCGTTGCGCTTCCGGCAGGCACCCGTGAGGGATCGAACACCGAGAGCGAGCCGAGTCCGATGAGCGGATAGCTCGAGAACTGCCCGTAGCGCAGATCGTCGAACGAGCGCCGCAGCCGCTCATACTCGTTCGGCAGCAGCTCGTTCATCACCGCATTGAGCGGCTCGCCGGCGCGCGTGCGCAGAGGAGTCTTGAGCGCGGCGTGTATCGTGATGCACGCGACTGATGTGATCTCGGTGGCAGCGGCATCCCGTGCCACGACGGGATCTATTCCTTCGACCATCGTGCCCAGCGAGTGCGGATGGATGGCGCCGATCACGGCGTCCTTGGCCGCAAACTCACGCCCATCGCGCGTACGCACCCCGGTCGCGCGGCCGCCCCTGGCCAGCACCTGCTCGACATCGACCGACGGCAGCACTTCCCCGCCGTGGTCGCGGATGCATGCGATCAGCGCGTCGGTCAGCTTGCCGCTGCCACCCACCGGCACACCGAAGCCATACGCTTCCAGGAACCCCACGAACACGAACACGCCCAGAGCCGTCGCCTTCTCGTCCGGCGAAACCAGGTTCTCGCCCGCGACCCGCGCGAAGTGCATGCGGACCTTGTCGTTCTCGAAGTAGTTGCACAGCAGGTCGTGGGTGCTCATCTGGGAGATCCGCCAGATTTCGCGCCCCTCGCGGCTCTGGTCCATCATGGCGACGGAGGCGCCCATGGGCAGCGGTGCCGTGTACAGCGTCGAGGCGATCATCGGCAGCCAGGCCGCCGCGGTCTGCGCGAGTCGCACGAAGGAGTCGGCGTCGCGCGTGGAGAACTTCGCAATCTCGGCACGAGTGCGCTCACGGTCCCGGTACATCGCCAGAGTCGAGCCGTCCTCGAAAACAGATCTCATCGGCACGTCGGGAAACAGGTAGCGCAGGCCGTAGCGCGACTTGAGCCTAAGCTCATCATCGAGCAGCAGAGGATTGCCCTGGATGAAGATGTGCGCCATCGAATGCTGGTCGTGTCGGAATCCCGGCACGGTCAGCTCACGGGTGACGACGCCACCGCCGAACCAGGCGTTGCGCTCCAGCACCAGGACGCGCTTGCCGCCGACCGCAAGATAGGCGGCGGCTACCAGGCCGTTGTGCCCGGAACCGACCGCCACGATGTCATAGCTGGTAGCCACGAATACCCCCTCGGATGATTGCTCAAACCCCGACAGCCGGATCGCGCGGACTGTCGTCGAGGCGGACGGCGATCCCCTCCAGCTCCGGGCGGGGCGCGCGATACTGGCGCATCACGAGCGGATCGTGGCCGGGCACGATGTGTCCGGCGGCGCCCGCAAGCGTACGCAGCTTGCGCCATCCGTCGGCCATCCTGGTCACGTCGGCGACCACTGGAAACGGCCGGCTCTCGAGCATGTTGGCGAAGTAGTGCGCTGCATCGGAGGCCAGCACCAGCCACCCGACGCGTGTCCAGACGCGCACGGACTGCAGGCCCAGCGTGTGGCCGCCGATGTGATGCACGGTCACTCCCGGAACAATTTCTCCATCCCCGTCATGAAACACGCCCCGCCCGCCGTATACCATTCTGACTGCGGCCACGACGTCGTCGGACTCATAGGCATGCGAGAAGAACGGCAGCCCCATGTACCGGCCCGTGGCATACGCCATCTCCTTGTCCTGCAGATGGAAGCGTGCACTCGGGAAGTCCTGCAGGTTGCCCGCGTGGTCGTAGTGCAAATGCGTGATGACGACGTCCTGCACCTGCTGCGGATCCACGCCGAGCAGCCGCAGCCCGGCCGCGGGCGAGCGGAGATAATTCCGCTGCCGTCGCTGCGCGGCCTGTTCGTCGAAACCGGTGTCGACGACCACGGTGTGCCGCGCGTTGCGCACCAGCCAGACGAAATAGTCCATCTGCTCCGATTCGTGCGGATCGCCTCCGATGTAATTCTCCACGCCCCGGCGCGTCACCGAGGCGTAGCGGATCGCATACACTTCGAAGGGATCCGTGTCAGCCATGCTTCTTCTCCCTGGGCGGCAGGCGCGACTCGAGGTACTTCACGACCTCCGTGTTGTCCGCCCGCGCTCCCAGCTGCCCTTCGGCCTTGGCCCACATATCGACGCAGGCTTGCAGCAGATCGGCAGGCGCACCCGTGTCGCGCGCAAGCTCGAGCGCGAGCCGCAGGTCCTTCGCCATCAGCCCCAAGGCAAACCCCGAGTCGAAGGTGCGCGGCAGGATGAACTTCGGATACTTGTGATCCGTCGCGGTGTTGCGGCCCGTGGAGGCGTTGAAGATCGGCACCATCACGGCCGGGTCGAGCCCGAAACGCTCTCCGGCGAGCATCGCCTCGCCGGCTGCGGCCAGGGCCACCGCCGATAGAAAGTTGTTGAGGGCCTTCATCGCGTGGCCGGAGCCGGGTGCGCCGGTGAGAAACACCTGGCCGAGTGTCTGGAGAATCGGCCGGCAGCGGGCGATGACGGCGGCGTCGCCGCCCGCCATGATCGCAAGCTTCCCCTCGGCGGCCCTGCCGACGCCGCCCGAGACCGGCGCATCCAGCAGCGTGATGTCCTTGTCGGCCAGCTCGGCGCCGAGGGCACGCGTCCCGACGGGGGAGGCCGATGACATGTCGACGACGATGGCGGGTGCCGCCGCTGCCGTGAGTCCGGCCACGACGCCAGACGCACCCATCAGAACCTTGCGCACGGCGTGGCCGTCGGGAAGCATGGTGATGATGACCCGGCAGGCCGCCCCGAGCTCCTCGAGCGTTGCCGGCGCATCGCACGGGACGTCCTGGCGGAATCGATTGACGGCGGCAGGTACCGCGTCCGCGACCAGCAGGCGATAGCCAGCGGCAGCCAGCCGGCGCGCCATCGGCGCGCCCATGTTGCCCAGCCCTACGAAGCCGATCCGCTCGGGCGGGAGAATCTCACTTGCCATGTTCGGCGATGACTTTCGCTGCCGCGCGGAAGCTGTCGACGGCTGCCGGCACCCCGGCGTAGATCGCCGCATGCAGGAATATTTCGGCGATCTCCTTGGGCGTCATGCCGTTATTCAACGCCCCACGGGTGTGGGTTTCCACCTCGTGCGAGCGTCCGAGGGTGGTGAGGATCGACAGCACGATGATGCTGCGCTCGCGTAGCGACAGGCCCTCGCGTCCCCATGCCCCGCCCCAGCAGAACTCGTTCAGCAGCTCCTGCAGGGGCCGGTTGAAATCGGTGACGTTGTTGAGCGCGGCGTCGACGTATTTCGAGCCGAGTACCTTGCGGCGGATCGACAGTCCGTGCTCGGCGAGCTCCTTGCGGGTCTGATCGGTCATGGCGGTGCCTCGTGCGAGTGCTCAGAATATCCGGGCAGTGTGCGCAGGGCCACGGCCCAGCGTCAACGGAGGGCTTGCCGACAGCGCCCGGCACGCCGCCGCACCCCGAAGGGTGGCCACAACTGCTTGATTCCGCGCATCCGGAGCGGCCGTACCGTAACATTCGCCGACCGCATCCCCCTGCAGCGCATGGGGCGGAGCAATCGCAGAAGCGAGGACACGGCACCATGACGAAACGCAGCGATCAGCCGGCACGGCCGGGCAAGCACGGCATCGACCGCAGGACCTTCATGACCTCCGTGACCGTGGGGGCGGGCGTGGTCGCCACGGGCTTCTCGTCCCTTCCTCCCGCGCACGCCGAGGTGCTGTTTCCTCCCAGCGGCGGAGGGCCATTCGGCGGAGCCTTCGGCTCGGGCGGCAGCGTCGGCGGCGGCGTTTACCGCTCCGAGAACGATCTGTACGACTGCGAGGTCGAGGGCAAGCTGCCCGCGGACCTGGACGGCGCGTTCTATCGCATCGGGCCCGATCCGCAATACCCGAAGCCGGCGAAGTATTCGCACGATATCGCCTTCGACGGGGAGGGCCACCTGTCGATGTTCCGGATCAAGGAGGGGCACGTCGATTTCCGCAGCCGCTACGTGCGCACGCAGCGCTGGAAGGCGCAGCACGCCGCGCGCCGCTCTCTTTTCGGCATGTACCGCAACCCCCTCACCGACGATCCGAGCGTCAAGGGCCTGAGCCGCGGCACCGCCAACACGCAGATTTTCTATCATCACGGCAAGCTCCTGGCGATGAAGGAGGACAGCCCGCCGGTGGTCCTCAATGCCCACACGCTCGATACGGTCGATGACTACTACACGTTCGCCGGCGGCCTCGAGGGCCAGACCTTCACCGCGCATCCCAAGATCGACTCGGCGAGCGGGGAAATGGTCGCCTTCGGCTACGAGGCGAAGGGTCTCGCGACGGACGACATCTTCGTGTTCTCAGTCGACAGGACCGGCAAGCGCAACTGGTCGGCCTGGGTCAAGGTTCCCTACGCGGGGATGATCCATGACTTCGGCGTGACCGATAAGCACGTGCTGTTCTACGTGGTCCCGCTCGCAACCAACATGGACGTCATCAACAATGCAGGACCGCACTTCGCGTGGGATTCCACGCTGCCGACGTGGCTTGGTGTCATGCGCCGCGGCGGCGACGGCAAGGATCTGCGCTGGTTCAGGGGGCCGGGGTACATGGCCACCCACACCATGGGTAACTGGACCGACGGCGACAAGGTGTACTGGGACATGGACGGCGGGGAATCGAACCAGTTTCCGTTCTTCCCGCAGCTGCACGAGAAGTGGGATCCGATGAAGGCGGCCGGCCACGTCATGCGCATGTCGGTGGATCTGTCCCGCAAGAAGGTCCACGAATACGCGCACGAGTGGCTGTACCCGCAGATCAGCGGCGCGCTGTCGCGCCAGGACGACCGCTATCACACCGTTCACTACCGCTACGGATTCTTCAACAGCATGGGGCCGGGGGGCTCCTGGTTCGTGATCGATCAGCAGACGCGCAAGTACCGCAAGTTCTCACTCGGTCCGGATGTGAGCCTGGCCGAGGCGACGTTCATTCCGCGTCGCAAGGGCGCACCGGAAGGTGACGGCTACCTGATCGGCGTGGCCTCGTACCTCAAGCAGAGCGGCCGCTCGGACCTGGTCGTCGTGGACATCGATCATCTCGAAGACGGTCCGCTCGCGCTGGTGAAAATGCCCTATCGCGTGCCGGGGCAGATCCATGGTTTCTGGGTGGCCGGCGCCGACCTGCCCGCTCTCGCCACCTGAAGCCGGAGGATTTATCTTCTCGGGCGTGAGGTCGCGGGCCTTGGCGATCCCCTCGCACGGCGCGTCGACCCCGTAGAGGACGGTGTCATGTCTTGGCTGACTCCGCTCTTCGTCATGGCTGTCTGTGTCGGCACAGCGCTCGAGTTGTGGTTGTCCGCTCGCCAGGTGTCGGCCGTCCGGTTACACCGTGAGCGGGTGCCTGCGCCCTTCGCCGCCCAGATATCGGAAGCCGAGCACGCCAAGGCGGCCGACTACACCATCGCGACCGTGAAGCTCCGCCGGCTCGACACGATTCTCAGCGCGGTCGTCGTCCTTGCGCTGACCGTGGGAGGCGGCCTTGCCGAGATCGATTCGGCGTGGCGCCGCAGCGGCTGGACCCAGCCGTGGCTCGGTGCGGCAGTCATCCTGACCGTCGTCTGCCTTACCGGCGCTCTCAATCTACCGCTGTCACTGTGGCGCACGTTCAGGCTCGAGGCACGGTTCGGTTTCAACCGTCTCACTCCTCGCCTGTTCCTCATGGACCGGCTGAAGAGCATCGCGCTGGCCGCGGCGATCGGGGGCCCGGCGGTGCTCGCGGTATTGAGTCTCATGCAACGCGCCGGGCCGGCGTGGTGGCTGTGGGTTTGGGGTCTGTGGCTCGGCCTGACTCTGGTCATGACGTGGGCCTGGCCTCGCTTCATCGCCCCTTTGTTCAACACGTTCTCCCCTCTGGAGGACCCCGCCCTCGTGGGACGTATCGAATCCCTGCTGCAGCGCTGCGGTTTTGCCTCGAAGGGTGTCTTCGTCGTCGACGGCTCGCGCCGCTCCGCCCATGGCAATGCGTACTTCACCGGAATCGGGCGCAACAAGCGGATCGTATTCTTCGACACGCTGCTGGAGCGCCTCGCGCCCGCCGAGGTCGAAGCCGTGCTGGCCCACGAGCTGGGGCATTTCCGCCTTCGGCATGTCAACAAGCGAATCGGGGTAGCCGTGGCAACCACCTTCCTCGGGCTCGCGCTCCTCGGCTGGCTCGCGGGCCAAACGCAGTTCTACTCCGCACTGGGAATTGCCACCCCGTCGACTCATGCCGCGCTCCTGCTGTTCGTCCTGGCAGCGCCGGCCTTCGCGCTGTTCGTCACGCCGCTCGGTTCGCTGTGGTCGCGGCTGCATGAGTTTGCAGCCGATGGATTTGCGGCGCGCAACGCAAGCGCGCGCGAGCTTGCCACGGCCCTGGTGAAGCTGTACCGCGATAACGCCAACACTCTCACGCCCGATCCGCTGTATGCGGCATTTCATTATTCGCATCCGCCCGCATTGGCGCGGATCGCCCGCCTCCGGCAGGCTGCCCCCGCTCAGGGAATGTAGTACAGATCGATCGTCCTGCCGATTCGCTCGATCGGCTTGTATGCATCCAGCCACGCATAGCCGCGAATTCCGTGTTCGCGGGCCAGCGCCGTGATCGCCACCCAACCGGTCGTCGGACGTCCCGGAGGCAACCGCAGCAGCGGCGGAAGCGGCTCGCGCGACAGATCAGCGGTGCCCTGATAGGCCAGGCTGAGCTGCTTCACTTTGAGCCGGGCCAGCGCCCACTCCAGGCGCCGCAAATCCTGCCCCCAGTCCAGATCCGAGTCGACCAGCACGCGTTGCGGATCGGACACGGTCTCGTTGAAGTACGCAAGGTAGTCCGGATACGCGCTCCACAGGAGGCTCACCTGCCAACCGATGAGCACGACGATGAGGGCGCGTCCGGCATTCGCCAGATGGGAGCTGCGAACGCCGGCGAGCATGCGCCACGAGCGCGCAAACAGGTACGCGGCGCCGAGCGCGAGAAACGGGTAAAGAATGAGCACATGGCGGATGCCGATGTTGATATGACTGAAGGCGCTCGCGAATATCAACAGAGTGACGAACGACAGGAGTGGGGCGAGCCGCCACAGATCGCGCGCGCGCCATCCGTCGCGCGCCATGACACCGAGGCCGACCGGACCCGCTGCCAGAAGCGGCAGTGGCGTCTTGACGGCCAGCGCCACGAAATAAAAGTACCACCAGCCGCTGGACTGCACGCGCCCGAGAAGAAAGGAGACGTGGCCCGTGTCGTTGTGCGCCTTGAGGGCCGTCACTCCCTCCAGCAGAAGCTTGAATGCTCTGGGCAGCCACACGTGGGCCGTGACGGCGGTCGCGGCGTCGTAAGCCCAGACGTGGTTGCGAAACAAGTACGATAGCGCCCAGTCGAATCGGTGCGTGACGAGAGCGGGGTCGGCGGAATGCACCCCGTATGCCAACACGATCGGAACGAACGACACCGCTGCGGCCAGCGCGATGCCGGCGGTCCCGGACTTCCAGGACGACGCTGGCAGAGCTGCCGACCCGCTTGCCCCACCGCCGCGTGTCCTGAGCACCAGCCGGGCACCGCCCATCACGAGCAGCAGCAGCGCGACGAACGGGATGGCAGAGAACTTCGTGCCCGTTGCCAGTCCGGCTGCGAGACCGAACAGCGCCGCGTCCCGCCATGTGCCGCTCGCCAACCAGCGCTGCAGCGCATACAGAGCGAGCAGAGTCGTCCCGGCTGCCGCCACATCCAGAGCGGCGAGTGCGGCGTGACCGAGTACCGGGGGGACCGTGGCCAGCAGGATGACCGCCAGCAGCGCCTCGGAGTCCGTCGCCGCGATGCGCTTCGCCCACAGCCACAGCGACAGCAGCAGCAACACGAAGAAGGGCATCACTCCCAGCCGCGCCAGCGACAGATACAGCTCGTAGTGGCCGCCTTTGTAGAGGATGTCGAGGCCCTCCAGGACGCCATCCGGCGGCGGAGTTCCATAGGAGCGGGCACCGGCCAGATAGGGCCCGAGCGCCATCAGAATCCGGCCTATCGGCGGATGCTCGGTGTCGTATTCGTAGCGGCCGCGGTCGAGCAGCTCGATGCCGGCAGCCAGATGCTCCGGCTCGTCCCAGGTGTGGCCATAGAACCGCCACGTGCTGGCGGCGAGCAGCGTCGAGACGAGCACGACGAACGCCAGAGCGATGCGCGTGGCCGGCGCGGAGAGTGTCGTTCCCTGCATGATCTGGCGCTGCGAAGGAAGGCTGCGGTTCGCGAAAAAAGGTCGATCCGGAGGCTGCGCGTTCAGCGCATCAGGTACGATCGAACGGATTGCGCAGCAAGATCGTCTGATCCCGATCGGGGCCGGTGGAGATCATGTCGATGGGCACCTCCGCCAGCGTCTGCAGCCGTTCGAGATACCCGCGCGCGTTCGCGGGCAGCGCGTCGTATTCGGTGATGCCGACCGTCGAGTCCTTCCATCCGGGCAGATCCTCGTACACGGGATCCACGTCGGCGTAGCCATCCACGCTCAGCGGCGGCTCGGCCAGGACCTGTCCGTCGACGCGATAGCCGACGCAGACCCGGATCGTGTCGAGGCCGTCCAGCACGTCGAGCTTGGTAATGCACAACCCGGAGACGCTCGACTGCACGATCGAGCGGCGCAACGCCACGGTGTCGAACCAGCCGACCCGCCGCCTTCTGCCGGTGACCGATCCGAATTCATGGCCCACCTTCGAGAGGTGCTCGCCGGTATCGTCGAACAGCTCGGTCGGAAACGGACCCGCACCCACTCTCGTGGTGTAGGCCTTGACGATGCCGATGACCTCATCGAAGACGCGTGGACCCAGGCCCGTGCCGGTCCCGGCAAAGCTTGCCGTCGTGTTGGATGAAGTGACGAACGGGTAGGTTCCGAGGTCGATGTCCAGCATCGCCGCCTGCGCTCCCTCGAACAGGACGTTCATGCCGTCCTTGCGCAGGGCGTGCAGCGCCAGCGTCACGTCGGTGACGAGCGGTGCGAGCTTCTCGGCATAGGCCAGTTGCTGATCGAGCGTCTTCTGGAAATCGACCGGCGGCTGGCGGAAATACTGTTGCAGCACGAAATTGTGGAAGTCGAGCATCTCGCCGAGCTTGGCCGCGAAACGCTCTCGCTTGAACAGGTCCGCGACACGTACCGCGCGCCGCGCGGCCTTGTCCTCGTACGCAGGTCCGATACCGCGGCCCGTCGTGCCGATGGCATTCGCTCCCTTCGCCTGCTCGCGCGCGCGGTCGAGCGCGATGTGCGACGGAAGAATCAGCGGACAGCTGGGGGAGATGCGCAACCGCTCGAACACCGGCACGCCCGACTCGATGAGCATTCCGCTCTCGGCGAACAGGGCATCCAGGCACAGCACGACGCCGTTGCCGATGAAGCAGCGGACGTTCTCGCGCATGATTCCGGACGGAATGAGCGACAGGACGGTCTTGCGCCCGCCGCGCACCAGGGTGTGACCGGCGTTGTGGCCGCCCTGGAAACGGGCCACGGCGGCGACTCGCTCGGCAAGGAGGTCCACGACCTTGCCCTTGCCCTCATCGCCCCACTGCATTCCGATGATGACTACGAACTTGCCCACGCACGGCCTCTAGCGAACCAGGAAAAGGATGACGACGCCGACGAGCATGCTGCCCAGGCCGGCAATGCGCAACTCGCGGTCACGGACCTCGAGCAGCCGCGCCAAGCCGCGCTTCACCGCGCCGGGATTGATGAAGGGAGCGATGCCTTCGAACACCAGGAACAGGCCCAGGGCGGCGAGCAGATCGGAGAAATTCAGCGACACGGAAGGGACTTACCGGCTCACCGCTTGCTTCGGATCCTTCAGGTACTTGAAGAACTCGCCGTCGGGCGTCACGACCAGCAGATCGCCGCTCTTGCCCAGCGAGCGCTCGTACGCCTGCAGGCTCCGATAGAAAGCATAGAACTCCGGATTCTTGGAGTACGCGTGGGCATAGGTCTGAGCGGCCGTGGCATCCGCCTCGCCCTGGACACGCAGCGCATCGCGCTCGGCGTTGGCCACGATCTCGGTCCGTTGACGTTCCGCCGTCGCCCGGATACGTGCGCTCTCACTGAGCCCCTCGGCGCGCTTCAGGTTCGCGCTCTTGACGAAATTCTGCTTCATCTGCTCGTACACGCGCGTGCTCACTTCATCGGGCAGATCGATCCGCTGGACACGCACGTCGACCAGGTCCACGCCGAGCGATGCAATGTTGCGGCTCGCCTGCCCGAACATATCGCTCGTCACGGCGGCGCGCTCCGCTGTGACGATCTGGGGCAAGGTGCGCTCCGCGACGACGCCCTTCAATCCGTCCTTCACGATCGCCGCGAGCCGCTCGCCGGCCAGTTCCTCGCGTCCGCCGGCAGCCTGGAAGTACCGCGCCGGATCCTTGATGCGCCATTTGACGTAGAAGTCGACGATCAGCCCACGATTGTCATTGGTCAGAAAGGTCTCGCCGGTGTACGACTGCGACAGGATGCGGCGGTCGAATTTCACGACCTGGTCCCAGGGCCACTTCCAGTGCAGACCCGGCGCGTAGTCCGTTCCGACGATGGCCGCGAATTCCGTCCGGATCGCCAGCTGCGACTCGCTGACCGTGAACACGGACATCGCTCCCGCGAGCAGCACGAGGCCGATGCCGATGATGGGAATGAAGGTGCGCGAGGACATCAGCGCTCTCCCCGGCCGCGGGCCTCGACAGTGACCGAGTCGGCCTCCTTCTGGAGACCTGCCGAGTTCCCATCCGAGGACTGGTCGGATTCGCGAGCCGCCGCCTTGTCCAGCAGCTTGTCGAGCGGCAGGTAGAACATATTGCCGCCGCCGGCGCCGGTGGCTTTCGAGTCGATGATCACCTTGTGCGAGCGCGCGAGCAGCGTTTCGACCGTGTCCATGTACAGTCGCCGCCGCGTGACCTCGGGCGCCTTCTCGTACGCTTCCTCGAGCTGCGTGAAGCGCGAGGCGTGCCCTTCCGCCAACGCCGTGATCTGGGCCTTGTACCCCTGGGCATTCTGCTGCATCTGCGAGGCGGCGCCCTGTGCGGCGGGCAGTATCTGGTTGGCGTATGCCTGCGCCTCGTTGATCGTGCGCTCCTTGTCGGCGATCGCCTTGTTGGTGTCCCGCTGCGAGGGAATCACTGCCTCCGGCACCTGCACGTCGGTGAGATTGACCGTCGTGACCGTGATGCCCGAGTTGTAGTAGTCCAGGGTCTTCTGGATGAGCTCCTTGGTGCGTCGTGTGATCTGCGGGCGGGTCGCGCCGACGATCACATCGTCCAGCGTGCTGCGCCCGACGATCTCGCGGATCGCGCTCTCGCTGACTTCGCTGAGCGTGGTCTCGGGCTCGCGCACCCTGAAGAGGACCTTCATCGGGTCGGTGAACTGGTATTGGACCCCGAAGCGCACGTCCACGAGATTCACATCCGAGGTGAGTACGCGCGACTTGAAGTCGCTGCTGTTGATGCTTGCGACGTTCACCTTGGTGAGGGACTCGATGGGCCAGGGCCAGCGCCACCCCAGGCCCGGGTTCTTCAGCTCCACGAAATGCCCGAAGCGCAGGATGACCCCCCGCTCGGCCGCCTTGATCTGAAAAAAGCCGCTGCCCAGCCAGAACACCAGGACCACCAGCGCGACGGCCAGCGCGAGCGACCCGCCCTCCCCGCCGCCCGGGCGCAGGAGCGACTCGAGCCGGCGCTGCCAGCTCTTCACGCGCTCGTCGAGATCGGGCCCGCCCTGGCCGGGGCGCCGGCCCCACGGAGCGTTGTTCTGACCGCCTGGTTGATTCCACGCCATATGGGTTTGAGCTCACCGACCCCGCGCCGGTTCTAAAGCGAAATTCAGCGCAGCTTGGTCGCGCTTAAGACAGCCGCCGATTGTAGGTAGGCGGTCTCGGGTGCACAAGGCGGGTCCGAGCCCCGAACCTCGACAATCTGGACCCCCGCCGTCCGGGCCAGGGCGAGCAGCTCGACGTCGGGCAGTTCGACCTCCAGCTCGATGGTCCCATCGTCCGCCGAACGCTCGGACCGCACCGCTTTTGCAGCGTACAGGCGCGAGCGCAATGCCCCGGCGCCGGCCGGGACGCGCAGGCGCGCACGGCGGGCGAAGCGGGCCAGCCGTTCGGCAACCGCATCGGCGAGCAGACCCAGGCCAAGGCCCTGCTGCGCCGAAATCCACACGGCCTCGATTCGACCGTTCACGTCGCGATCGATGCGCGGCTGAGTCCCGAGGCGGTCGATCTTGTTGTACAGGATGATTTGGGGGATGTCGTGTGCCCCGATCTCGCGCAGCACCTCGTCCACCTGGGCAATGTGCTCGTCACGGCGCACATCGCTAGCGTCCACCACGTGAAGCAGCAAGGTCGCTTCCCTCGCCTCCGTCAGCGTGGATTGGAACGCCGCGACCAGCTCGTGGGGCAGCTCGCGAATGAAGCCGACCGTGTCCGCCGCCACCACGGCTGTGCCGCCGGGCAGCGTGATGCGCCGCACCGTCGGGTCCAGAGTGGCGAAAAGCTGATCGGCCACGTATGCATCAGCGCCGGTGAGCGCGCGAAACAGCGTGGACTTTCCGGCATTCGTGTAGCCGACCAGAGCGAGGGACGGCACAGGAATCTCAGCGCGCATGCGGCGCCCCGTCTCACGCTGCTGTTTGATCTTCTCGAGCCTCTTGGTGAGCACACGCACGCGGGTCGCGATCAGACGCCGATCCGTTTCGAGCTGCGTCTCACCCGGACCCCGCATGCCGATGCCGCCCTTCTGCCGCTCGAGGTGCGTCCAGCCCCGCACCAGGCGGCTGCCGATGTGCTTCAGCTGCGCCAGCTCCACTTCGAGTTTGCCCTCGAAGCTGCGCGCGCGCTGGGCAAAGATGTCCAGGATGAGGCCGTTGCGGTCGAGGACGCGCCGGCCGATCAGCTTTTCGAGATTGCGCTCCTGGCTCGGCGAGAGCGCGTGATCGACGAGAATGAGGTCGGCACTGCAGGTTTCGGCGACGGCACGCAACTCATCGGCCTTGCCGCTGCCCATGAAGTAACGTGAATCGGGCCGCTCGCGGCGGCCGGTCACCGTGGCGACGGGTTGTGCTCCGGCGGACTGCGCGAGTTGCGTGAACTCCTGCAGATCTTCGGGTTCGACCGGAGCCCCCAGGCCCAGGCGAACGAGCACCGCGCGCTCACCGCTGCGTGGGCGCTCGAACACTCAGACTTTCCGTAATGCCGCTGCTCACTCGGCCGGAGTCTCCGGCGCCACCGTGCCGTCTTCCGCGGCCAAGCGCACGTTGCGCGCCGGCACTACGGTGGAGATCGCGTGCTTGTAGACCATCTGGCTGACGCTGTTCTTCAGCAGCACCACGAACTGATCGAAGGAATCGATCTGACCCTGCAGTTTGATGCCGTTGACGAGATAGATTGAAACGGGCACCCGTTCCTTGCGTAACGCGTTCAAAAAGGGATCTTGCAACGACTGG
>FTEN01000331.1_pt1 | contig 14463 bp, 11 predicted proteins | sample 1640221 | NCBI WGS metagenome assembly FTEN01 (sample SAMEA3914816, study PRJEB12502) | metagenome | biome: forest; material: soil | place: USA | collected 2011-09-16 | depth 0.3 m | reverse complement strand
GGCAGCACCCGCGGGTCCTGCCGCTCCCGCGGGTGCTGCCGCTCCCGCGGGTGCCGCCGCTCCCGCGGGTGCCGCCGCCCCAGCAGGCGCCGCTCCTCCCACGGGCGGTCCCGGCGGCGCGTTCTTGGCCTCGTTTGCCCTTTCGATCATGTAGGCGCGCACGGACTGCGCCTCATCAGCAGTCATCCTTTCTCTGAAGGATGCCATGCCGGAAGTCTGCAGCGCCCCCCCGATCACGATGGCGTCGAAGGCCTGGGCGCTGTTCAACGCCGGCGAATATCGAAGGTCGGGGAAGACTCCGCGATTTGCGTACGCCGTTTCGTGGCACATCGCGCAGTGAGTCGCGAACTGCTGGTGCCCGGCCTCGATGGTCTCCTTCGACGCGGTCGAGGGAGGAGGATTCAAGACGGGCGGGGGCGGAGGCGGCGGCGCAGGAGGCAATACGGCAGCCCCCCCGAGCTTGAATACCAGCAGTCTCGACTGGTTGCTCGTCCCGTAGCGGGCCAGACCGTAGCCGACCTCCTCGGCGATGTACTGCTGGCCATCGATTTCGAATGACGCGGGTGCTGCGACCACGCCGGTCTGCGCCTGCATCGACCAAAGCTCCTTGCCATCGGTCGCGCGGTACGCGACGAACCGTCCCTTCGTCGTCCCTTGGAATACGAGTCCGCCAGCCGTCGACAACGTGCCGGCGCCAATGGTTCCGAGCACGCCCGTGCGCCACACCTCCCGCTCACCTACCGGATCCCACGCGATGAGCTGTGATTCTCCCTGTCGGGGAGCTTTCGATTTCATCTGATCGTAAAGCGCCGGCGACAGCGGAAATTGCAACCCCGTATTCGAGCCCATGGGTTGCGCCTTGAAAGTCGCGGCGCCCTTCATGATGCCGCTGGTCTCGACGGCCGAGAAATACACGAGGCCGGTCTGCGGGCTGAACGAGATCGGATGCCAGGAGTGTGCACCCTGCCCTCCAGGCTGAACGATGGCCGCCTGTCCGCTCTCGTCGTAACGCGCCTGCGCGTTCATGATCGGCCGCCCGCTCTTCAGATCGATACCCGTCGCCCAGTTGGCGGTGACGTAGGGACGAGCGGATACCACTGTGCCGGACTTGGCGTCGAGCACGTAAAAGAATCCGTCCTTGGACGCCTGCATGAGCACCCGGCGCAACCTTCCCCTGATCTTCAAGTCGGTGAGCATCAGTGGCGAGGTCGCATCGAAATCCCATTCCTCCCCCGGCACTTCCTGGTAATGCCACACGTACGCGCCGGTATCGGCGTTGACCGCGATGATCGAGGCCAGGAAGAGGTTGTCGCCGCCCCCCGAGCCTCGATAGCCGCGATTCCACGGTGAGCCGTTACCGGTACCGAAGTACACGAGGTTCAGCTTCGGGTCGTACACAATCCCGTCCCAAACGGTGCCGCCGCCCCCGAGCTCCCACCAGTTGCCGTGCCACGTATCCGCCGCTGCCTTCAGCATCGGCTGTTCGAACCCCGCGGCGGGATTGCCGGGCACGGTATAGAAGCGCCACAGCAGCTTGCCGCTGTCGGCGTCGTAGGCTGAGACGTAGCCGCGGACGCCGAACTCGCCGCCCGCATTTCCAATCAGCACTTTGCCGTTGAAAACGCGCGGAGCCCCGGTGCTGGTGACGGGCTTGTCATGATCCAGCGTCAGCACACTCCACATGACCGAACCCGAAGCTGCATCGAGAGCGATGAGCCGGCCATCGTAGCTCGCCACGTAGATCTTGCCGTTCCAGGCCGCAAGGCCTCGATTGACGACGTCGCAACAGCCCCTGCCGGCGAATTCCCCCGGCACCTTCGGATCGAACGCCCACATCAGCCGGCCGGTGCGGGCCTCGTACGCCTTCACCTTGCTCCATGCGGTGGAAACATACACGGTGCCGTCGATGACCAGCGGCGTGGCTTCCTGCCCGCGATTGGAGTCGAAATCCGCGAACCAAGCGAGACCGAGCCCGGCCACGTTGGCGGTGTTGATCTGCGTGAGGGGACTGAAGCGCTGCTCGTCGTAGGTCCTCCCATCCGTCATCCACTGACCCGGCTCGGCATTCGCCTTGCGTAGCCGCGCAGCGTCGACGGCGGCGGGCGATGCGCCGGCCGCAGCGCACCCGATCGCCAGAACGCACACAAGGAAATGCACAGTAATTCGCTGCTTCACCGCTTCCTCCCACGACACCGGCCGTCCAGCTATTCAGCGGCCTGCGGCCCTTTTTGCCCGCCGAATCTGCGCACCTGTGCCTGGGGAGTCAACTTTTGGCCTTGCCCGTGACCACGTAGGGAGCAGAATCGGCCCTCCAGGGCGCAGGTTTGGGGGGAGTCGAGAGGTTTCCGGAGCCGGCCGCGTCTTTGCAATACCTGGGATTCACATCACACGGGCACCCCATGCGCCAGCGCACCTCCGTCTTCCTGAGTCTCGCCGCTCTGTCTCTCCTGCCGGCGCCTGCCTGGGCGGTGTGGCGGGAGAGAACCGAGGCGATCATGGGGACGCGCATCTACGTCGAGGTCTGGGCGGACGATGCAGGCAAAGGGGATGCCGCCATCGCTGCCGTCATGGCCGACATGACTCGCATCGATGAGCTGATGAGCCACTACAAGCCCGAAAGTCAGCTTTCCCAGATCAACGCGCGCGCCGCGCAGGAGCCCGTACAGGTCGATCCGGAGCTGTTCGATCTGATCAAGCGCTCACTGTATTTCTCCGAGATCACGGAGGGCGCATTCGACATCACCTACGCGAGCGTCGGGCACCTCTACAACTTTCCCGAGCACATCCACCCTACCGAGTCCCAGATCAAGTCGGCCCTTCCCGCGGTCAACTACCGCAACCTCCTGCTGGATCCGGTCCACCACACCGTGCGATTCGAGCACCAGGGCATGCGGATCGACCTCGGCGGAATCGGCAAGGGCTACGCGGTGGACCACGGGATCGACATTCTGAAGGCCAAGGGGATCCGGCATGCCGTGGTCACCGCCGGGGGAGACACGCGCATCATCGGCGATCACATGGGGCGTCCATGGGTCGTCGGCATCCGACATCCCGACGACAAGAACAAGGTGGTGACGCGGATTCCCCTGGTCGACAGTGCAATGTCCACATCGGGAGATTACGAGCGGTATTTCGACGAGAACGGCGTTCGCTACCACCACATCATCGACCCGAACACCGGACACTCCGCGAGCAAGGTGCGCAGCGCGACCATTCTCGGGCCGACCGCTACCGAGACCGACGGGATGTCCAAGACGGCCTTTGTGCTCGGACCGCAGAAGGCACTCGAGATCATCAACCGTCTGCCGCAGTACGACGCGGTATTCGTGTGCCCCGACGGAAAGGTGCTCTATTCCAACGGCCTGACGCCGCCGGACAAGGCAGGCGCGCCTACTGCGCCGTCCGGCCGTGTCCCACGCTGAGCAGGGCGCCGACCTCCGCCTCGGCGGCGAGCCAGTCTTCTGTCTCGCTGCCCCCGCAGAAGCCGCGCCGTTCGGCGCGCAGATAGGCGACTTGCGCGATCATGCCGCGTCGCATGTCCTCTGAGATCTGGACGCCCGGCGCATCGGTCTTGACCGATTTCTTCCTCACACGGGGTGCTGCAGCAACCGGACTCGCGGGAGTCTTCTCGGCCGCTGTGGGGACCTTTGGTGAGAGCGCCTTGGATGGAGGCGTCTTCCGTGACGCGGCGCTCGGCGGCGGGGATTTCGGTGACGGGGCTGGCGATGACTTGCCAGGGGAATCGGTGGGACGGCGACTGGCCATCGGCTCCTCCTGTGAATGAACCCGAACACTTTGCGTCGCCTCGCTCGCTCTGTGCAAGCCGGGACGACAGCGCGGCGTCGGCCGCGCACTGCAAGCTGCTGCAACTTCCATGCTCTCCCATCATTGTCCGCACATGTGTCCGGTGAGTGTCCGCCGACCGCGCTCGCGGACACTGCAGACGCTGACCTCGAGTCACATCGCACCGCATTAAGTTTCGGTTTGTCAGCGACTTACGCTTCACCGCGTCCCTTGGCATGGCCCGTGCACTGTGGCTTCCGAGGGCAAAAATGAAATTGGCACAGCTGAAACGTCCGCTCGAATCCGGTGACTCCGCACCACTACGGGGCACAGAGGCTCAGGACATGCACGTTGCGGCATCAGACTCAGCGAGGCGTCGGCGCCTGTGGATGTACGTCGCGGCCGCCTCCGCCCTCACCCTCATACTGATCTTCGTCTGGCTGATTCGCTCCTGGTCGCGCAGCGGGCATGTCGTCTCTGCCGAGCGCATACGCACGGCGTCCGTCACCAAGGGTCATTTCGTGCGCGATGTCGCCGCCCAGGGTGTCGTGGTCGCCACGGTGAATCCCACCCTATTCGCAATTGCTCCCGGGACCATCAGCTACACGGTGCATGCCGGCGAGTCCGTGTCGAAGGGCAAGGTACTCGCCGTTCTCGACAGCCCCGAGCTCAAGAACGAATTGCAGCGAGAGCGTGCAACCCTCGACAGTCTCGACGCCGCTCTCGCGCGGCAGAAGATCGAGATTCGCCGTCAGATTCTCGGCAGCCAGCAGCAGTCCGATCTATCACAAGTGGCGATCAAGGCCGCGCAGCGCGAATTGAAGCGCGCGCAATGGGCCTGGGATCAGAAAGCCGTGAGCGAAAGGGACTACCAGCGCGCGCTCGACGACGTGTCGACCGCGCAGCTCAATTTCGACCACGCCCGGGACACTGCGGCGTTGGAGCGCGACAGCCTGACGCTCGAGCTGCAAACTCGAAGCCTGGAGCGCGACCGCCAGGGGCTCGTCGTTGAGAGCCTCAAGCAGCGGGTCGAGCAACTCACGGTGCGCTCGCCGGTCGACGGCATGGTGGCCAATCTTGCCCAGGCCGAGAAGACGCGCGTCGCTGCCAGTGCAGCGCTGCTGACTGTCGTGGACTTGAGCGTGTTCGAGATCGAGTTCCAGGTCCCCGAGACGTATGCCGGCGCCATCAAGCCGGGCATGGCGGCACAGATCACGCTGGGGGCCCGCGCGCATGCCGGCACCGTGACCGCAATCTCACCCGAGGTTCGCCAGAACGAGGTGACGGGACGGGTGAAGTTCACGACACAGCCGCCGGAATTGCGGCAGAACGAGCGCGCCTCGGTACGAATCGTCCTCGATGAGCGCGACGACGTGGTCAGGTTCGAGCACGGCTCGCTCATCGATGAGAGTACGCGCGCCGTCTACATAGTGCGGGGCGACCGTGCAATGCGGGCGCCGGTCGATCTGGGAGCGGCTTCTGTCAGCGAAATCGAAGTGCTCCGCGGTCTGGCTCCCGGCGACAACGTGGTGATCTCGGACATGCGCGATTTCGGCGACGCGCCCGAAGTGCTCATCGGACGATGACGAATCAACCGGCCAACAGGCCCGTACAGAGGCTCTTTCCATGCTCAAGATGCACGAAGTCAGCAAGATCTACCGCACCGATCTCATCGAGACTCACGCCTTACGCAACTTCTCCCTCGAGGTGGCCGCCGGCGAATTCGTTGCGGTCAGCGGCCCTTCGGGCTCCGGAAAGACGACTTTCCTGAACGTCGCGGGACTGCTGGAGACTTTCGAATCGGGCGCTTACGAGCTCGACGGCGCAAACGTGAGCCGCCTCTCGGACGATCAGCGCTCGGGCCTGCGCAACGAGAAAATCGGCTTCATCTTCCAAAGCTTCAATCTCATTCCCGACCTCGATGTGTACGACAACGTCGACGTGCCGCTACGCTACCGCCGCCTGCGGTCCGCCGACAGGCACGAGCGCATCACCAGTGCGCTGGACCTCGTCGGGCTGCACTCGCGCATGAAGCACATGCCCTCGCAGCTGTCGGGCGGCCAGCAGCAGCGGGTCGCGATCGCACGCGCCATCGCCGGCGATCCGGCGTTCCTGCTCGCGGATGAGCCCACCGGCAACCTGGATTCCCTGATGGCGCGTCAGGTCATGGATTTGCTGGAGCAGATCAATGAAATGGGTACGACCATCGTCCTGGTCACGCACGATCAGGAGCTCGCCCGTCGCGCGCACCGCACGGTGCACGTCGTCGACGGCCAGATCTCCTCGTTCAAGCCCTATGAGCCGCGATTCGTGCCGGAGGCCGGAGTCGGCGGCTCGTTGGCATAACCCCAAGGCAGAGGCAACCCCATGCTCGGCTACTACCTGCATCTCGCCCTGAAAAGCTTCGCCCGCAATCGCGGCCTCACAGCCTTGATGGTGTGCGCAATCGGTCTCGGAATCGCGGCCTGCGTCATCATGCTCACGATGTATCACGCGATGTCGGGAAACCCGATCTGGTGGAAGAACGACCGCCTCTACACCGTGACGATGGACACGTGGGACCCTACCGAACCGCATGACCCGCGCCATCCGCTCCTGCCTCCTCCTCAGCTCACGTACCGCGACGCCGCGTACCTGCACTCTTCCAACATCCCCGAGCGCAGCGTCACGATGTTCAGGGCGAACGGTGTTCTCTCGGGTGGCACGGTCGAACGCAAACCGGTACCCGTCGTTGCCCGCGTCACGACTGCCGACTTCTTCAGCATGTTCGATGTGCCCTTCCTTTTCGGAGGCGGGTGGAGCGACGCTGCGGACCGCGCGCCGGCGCCGCAGATCGTCATCAGCCGGGAGCAGAACGACAAGCTGTTTGCAGGCGCCAACAGCGTCGGCCGCACGATCCGCTGGAACGATCACGAATTCCGCATCGTCGGCGTGCTCGAGGACTGGATGCCACAGCCCAAGTTCTACGATCTGAACAACGGCCCCTTCGTCGATACCGAGGATGTGTTCATTCCGTTCGGCTGGGGCGAGTCGCTGCAGCTGCTGACCGCCGGCAACAGCAATTGCTGGAAGGCTGAGCCCATCAACTCCTACCGCGACTACATGAATTCCGAGTGCGTCTGGATTCAGATGTGGGCTGAGCTGCCGACTGCGGCGAGCGTCGCGCGCATGCAGGCGCTGCTGGACTCCTATTGGGCCGAGCAGCGCAAGGCGGGACGCTTCCTGCGCCCGCGCGACAACCGGCTGACCAGCGTGGGCCAGTGGCTGCAGATCAACGAGGTCGTCGGCAATGACGATCGCGTGCTGGTCGGCCTGTCATTCGCGTTCTTCGCCGTCTGCCTCATCAACACAGTGGGGCTGTTGCTGGCGAAGTTCCTGAACGGAGCTGCGATCACGGGTGTACGCCGGGCCCTGGGGGCCAGCCGGCGCGAGATCTTCTACCAGCACCTGGTCGAGGTCGGCGTGCTGGCCGCGGCCGGCGCACTCCTCGGCCTGGTCCTGAATGCGCTCGGTCTGTGGGGACTGCGCGCGCTGTACGCGGCGAGCAACGCTTTCGGCCACGGAGGCTATCAGCAACTCGCTCACGTCGACTCGGCGAGCGTGGTGGCGACCGTCACGCTCGCCATCCTTGCCGCACTCGCTGCCGGCCTCTACCCGGCTTGGCGGATCGGACGGCTGCCCCCCGCCGTGTATCTGAAGAGTCAATAGGAGCCACCATGAGCTTCAACCTCCGTCCCATCGCCTCGGCGCTGCTGCGCAATCGAACCGGAGCCATCCTCGTCGCTCTGCAGATCGCGATTGCCCTCGCCGTGCTCGTCAACGCCGTCTACATAGTCGAGCAGCGCGTCACCAAGATCGGCCGACCCACGGGCATCGACGTCGACAACCTGTTCGTGATCTCGAGTACGGGCTTCACCAGCCGCTTCGACTATGACTCGTCCCTGCGTGCCGACCTCGATTACCTGCGCTCCATCAGCGGCGTGAGGGCAGCCAGTCCGATCAACCAGCTCCCGCTGAGCGGCGGCGGCAGCGCGACCGGCGTGCTCCCGAGCCCGGAGCAGAAGACCGGCAGCGTGTCGGCCAACTATTTCGAGATGGACGAGCAGGGATTGCAAACGCTCGGCGTGCATCTCATCGCGGGTCGCGCCTTTCGCGCGGATGAGATCCTGCCGCCGGCGAATACCAGCAACTCGACCGACTTCGTGCCGCAGGTGATCGTGACCCGCAGCCTCGCCGAGGCGCTGTTTCCAAGACAGAACGCGCTGGGCAGGAGCCTCTACGACATCGAGGGCCGCGGCGCGCGCATCATCGGCATCATCGACCACATGCACGGCTCCTGGCCCCAAACCGATCCACCGGATCGGGTCGCCATCGTGCCCCGGCTGCCGCTGCTGTACGGATTCTTCTATCTGGTGCGGACGCAGCCCGGCCAACGCGACGCCATCATGCGGATCGTCGAAGAGCGTCTTTCCGGTTCCAACCCAAACCGCGTCATCAAGTGGGTCAGGCCCCTGTCGATATTCAAGGCGCGGCTGTATCTGTCGGATCGTAACGTGGCGATCTTCCTGGTCACCGTGACGACTCTGCTGCTTGCCATCAGCAGCCTCGGCATCTTCGGCCTCGGCACGTTCAACGTGAGCACGCGGACCAAGCAGATAGGCACGCGGAGGGCCGTCGGCGCGCGCCGTGTGGATATTCTGCGCTACTTCATGATCGAGAACGGGTTGATCACGAGCGGTGGCATCGTGCTGGGTTGCGGCCTGGCGCTCGGTGTCGGTTACTGGCTGTCGATGCAGTACGGCCTACCGCCACTGGATCTTTACTATCTCGTCGGCGGCGTGCTCGTGTTATGGACGATCGGGCAGGTCGCGGCGTGGCATCCCGCGCGGCGCGCGGCGCGAGTGTCGCCCTCGGTCGCGACCCGTACGGTTTGACGTGTAAGCTGCGGTCATGAGTCGCCACGACACCGGATCAATTCGCTCGAGCCTGGCGAACAGGACGATATTCGTGATCGACGACAACGAGGCCGTCCGCACGGCTCTCGAGGTGATGCTGTCTCTGCACGGTGCCCGTGTCCTGCTTGCGAGCTCCCCTGCCGATGCGCTTGCGACACTCGAGCGCAACAGCGCCGATCTGGTCATCCAGGATATGAACTTCCGGCGCGAGGCCACGAGCGGTGAGGAAGGAGTGAGGCTGTTCCGGGAGATCCGCGCGCGGGTGCCCGATCTGCCCATCATTCTGCTGACCGCCTGGACCCACCTGGAAACGGCGGTCGACCTGGTCAGAGCGGGAGCCGCCGACTACGTGGCCAAACCCTGGGACGATGCCCGCCTCCTCACCACAGTTCGCAATCTCCTCGATCTGCGCCTGGCGAGGGCGGAAGCCCGGGAGATCCAGGAGCGGCGGCGCGAGGCCCGGGATGCGCTCGCGGAGCGCTTCGATCTGCGCGGCATCGTGTACGAGAGCGACGCGATGCATACGCTCGTCGCGATGGCGACGCAGGTTGCGCACGCCGACGTGCCGGTTCTGATCACCGGACCCAATGGAGCCGGCAAGGAAGTGCTCGCCGACATCGTGCAGGCCAATTCGAGCGTTCGGCAGCGACCCTACCTGAAGGTGAACCTCGGGGCGCTGCCCAACGAGCTGATCGAGGCCGAGCTGTTCGGCACCGAGGCCGGAGCATTCACCGGAGCCCGGGCGCGTACCGGCCGGTTCGAGGCCGCCGACGGCGGCACCCTGTTCCTGGACGAGCTCGGCAACCTCACGGGCAGTGGCCAAGCGAAGCTGCTGCGCGTTCTGCAGACCGGGGAGCTCGAGCGTCTCGGCTCGAATACCACGCGCCGCACCCGGGTGCGGGTGATCGCCGCGACCAATGCGAACCTGCGCCTCGACATCCGGGAGGGCCGCTTCCGCGAGGATCTGTTCTACCGGCTGAATGTCATCGAGCTGGAGGTCCCGCCACTGAGTGAGCGGCGCGAGGACATTCTGCCGCTGGCGCGCTTTTTCCTGCCCCCCGGATCCCAGCTCACGGGGGACGCGGAACGCGCGCTCGTCCGCTATCCCTGGCCGGGAAACGTGCGTGAGCTGCAGAACGCGATCCGCCGGGCCTGCCTGCTGTCGTCGCAGCCTGCGATCGAGGCCGCGGCGTTGAATCTGCCTGCAGACCCGGCACCGTCGGAGGAGCCAGCCCTGGACCGTTCGCTGGTCGAGCAAGCTCTGGCCCGTGCCCAGGGTGTCGTCGCGCACGCGGCACGTGACCTGGGCCTGTCGCGTCAGGCACTCTACCGCCGCATGCAGAAACTGGGTCTCAAGGCCGAAGCCGCGCAGACGGCTCGGTCCTCGCAAGAAGGCTGATGGCGCGCTCGTCCCTGGCGGGACAGACGGCACTCGCCCTGGCGCTCGTTGCCGTCGTCGCCGCCTGCTCGGGAGCGCTCGCAACGCACTGGCTTCGGTCGGTCCCGAGCGGTGCTGCCGCGGGTGTCCTCGTCTCGGGAGTGCTGGCACTGTGGCTGGCCAGAAGGGTCACGAGGCCCTGGTCGCGCGTCCTGCACGCGGTTCGCGACGGTATCGTGAGCCTGAAGGATCGCGATTTCAGCGTCAGTGTGAGTCCCATCTCCGACGACGAGCTCGGTGAGCTCGTGGCCGCCTATAACTCGCTCGGCGACCTGCTGCGGCGCGAGCGGCTCGACCTAGATCAGCGCGAGCTGCTGCTCGATACCGTGATTCAGACCACGCCGCTCGTGACGCTGTTGACCAACATGGCCGGCAGAATCGTCTACAGCAACATCGCCGCGCGCCAGCTCTTCCATGGCGGCCGCAAGCTGGAAGGGCTCGACTTCGCCGCTTTGATCGCCGACGCTCCCGCCATGCTGCGCGAGGCGCTGCGCAGCACGGCCGATACCCTGTTCACCCTCGAGCTGGCGGGGGAGCAGCACGTCTATCAGCTTTCCCAGCGCGGCTTTCTGCTGAACGCGCAGCCGCACCGCCTCATTCTCCTCAAGCAGCTCACCCGTGAGCTTGCCTCGCAGGAGGTGATCGTCTGGAAGAAGGTCATCCGGGTCATCGCGCATGAGCTGAACAACTCGCTCGCGCCCATCTCCTCACTCGCGCATTCCGGACAGCTGCTCGCCAGAGAACCCGATACGGCGCAGCTCGAGCGCGTCTTCACGACGATCGGCGAGCGGGCGGCGCATCTGGCCTCTTTTATCGACGGCTACGCGCAATTCGCCAAGCTGCCCCGGCCGCGCCTCGCGCCGGTGCCGTGGCCACACTTCCTGGACCGCCTGCAGGACACGATGCACTTCCGCATCGAGGGTACCGTGCCGCAGGGACCGGGGCGCTGCGATGCCAGCCAGCTCGAACAGGTGATGATCAACCTCCTGAAAAACGCAGCCGAGTCCGGATCAGCGGCCGACTCGATCAGCGTCGGGGTTCGCGAGCAGCCCGACGGAGTCGTGATCGAAGTGGCGGATCGCGGAACGGGTCTGTCCGAGGAGGTGCTGCGCGATGCCCTGCTGCCCTTCTATTCCACGAAGGCCGCGGGAACCGGCCTGGGACTCACCTTGTGCCGCGAGATCGTGGAGGCCCACGCAGGGCGTCTGAGTCTTGCGAACCGGCCCGACGGAGGCGCGCTGGCGAGCGTGTGGCTGCCGAATTCCTGAGCTCCACCTTGGGGCGCGGCTGACCGCCGTTGCGTCCGGCCCGCTTGGCCTCCCCGTCCGCGGTCAACTCGAGCGTCCGCAGATACTTGCGGAAATCCTTGCCGAGCGCGGGATGGCCCAGCGCGAACTCCACCGTCGCCTGCAGGTATCCGAGCTTGCTGCCGCAGTCGTAGCGCTTGCCGACGAAGCGGTGAGCGTAGACCGCCTCCTCCTTCATCAGCGCTGCGATCCCGTCCGTGAGCTGAATCTCACCGCCTGCACCATGTCCGAGCGACTCGAGGTGGTGGAAGATCGAAGGCGCGAGCACGTAGCGGCCGACCACGGCCAGATTGGAAGGGGCCACCGAGGGTTTCGGCTTCTCCACGATGCTGCGAACGCGGCTGGTGGCTGAGCCATCGGCCTCCACGGCGACGATGCCGTACTTCTCCGTGTCCTGGCGAGGCACCACCTGCACGCCGAGCACGCTCGCCTTCTTCGCCTCGTAGACATCGGCCATCTGCCGCAGACAGGCCACTTCGCTGCGGATCAGATCGTCTGCGAGATGCACGAAGAACGGCTCCGCGCCGACGGCAGGTTGTGCACACAGCACGGCGTGTCCCAACCCGAGCGGAGCTGGCTGACGGATGTAGATGCACGAGGCGTACGAAGGCAGCACGCTGCGCAGTTGATTGAGCAGATCGCTCTTTCCCTGGGCCTCGAGCATGTGCTCGAGCTCCTGGTCCGAATCGAAGTGATCCTCGATGGCGCGCTTGGATGCGCCGGTGATGAATACGAGCCGGCGTGCCCCAGCGGCCAGGGCCTCTTCTACTGCGTACTGGATGAGCGGCTTGTCGACCACCGGCAACATTTCCTTGGGACTCGCCTTGGTCGCGGGCAGAAAGCGGGTGCCGCGGCCGGCTACCGGAAACACCGCGGTGCGAATGACCGATTTCGGGCTCATCCTCATCAAGCTCTCCTCCACGTCCTTAGTTTGCCGCGCAGTCTACTTGAGCAATGTACGTGCCGCAGCGCGCGAAGACGCGGATGCCGGCGTGTGCCGGATCAAGTCGCCCGAGCAGCCTCGTCCGTGCGCTCCGCCCATTTGAATACCGAAGGCCGCATGCTGTCCCAGGAGCGGCACTTGGGGCAGCACCAGAACCAGCCGACGCTGTGTAAACCGCAATCGTCGCACTGATAACGGCCGCCGGCGTCGCCGATGCGCGTCAGTAGCGCGCCCAGAGACATTGCGTCCGCCACGGATTCGACCTCCGTGCCTGCGTCGCCGGCAACTCCGGGTAGGCGCAGCACCTCCTGAGGCGGTAGCGCGGTGGCGAGCAGCCACGCCAGCTGCCGCGACGTGACGCGACCGGTGCGCCTCAAGCGCTCGGCCAACTGGCCGAGCACGTCGCCCTCGCCTACCTGACCGGCAAGCTTCAGGATGCGCGGAATGATCTCGAGCGCCAGGCCGGGCGAGGCTTCCAGAGCCTTGAAGTAAAGCGCCAGCGCGGCGCCCGGCTCGTTCGCGAGCTCCGTCATGCGAGCACTCAGAATCTCGGCCCGCGGGAGATCCGCATCGTGAGTTCTCGCCTGCCGCAACAGCGTGCGGGCGCGCTCGGCGTCTCCCTGCAACAGGGCGTGCTCGGCCAGCTCGCAGAGGTAATGCGCGGCGACCCGGCGCCGCTCCAACTGAACCGGCGCCGGAAGCTGGTGAAACACCTTCAGTGCGTTGGCCCAGTCGCCCTGCTGCTCGTAGATGCGCACCAGGTGATCCAGCGCAGCTCTGCGATATTCGCGTGAGGCAGCGAGCTCCTCGAGAAGACGCTCGGCTCGGTCCATGAGCCCCGCACTGAGGTAATCGAGCGCCAGGGCAAACGTCGCCTTGTCGCGCAGTGCGTCCCCACCGTGCTCACGCAGACGCGAATGAATTGCGATGGCCCGGTCCACTTCGCCGCGGCGCCGGAACAAGCTGCCCAGAGCGAACTGTATCTCCGCAACGTCGCCGTCGGCCTCGGCCATGCGCGCAAAAATCTCCGCCGCATGCTCGAAGCGATCGTTGATGAGGTGGTCGAGCCCTACGTAGTAATCGCGCGGCAGTCGAACGGTCCGTGCAGCGCCATTGCGGCGTCCCAGGAACCACGCCGCGGCCCCGATCGCGACGAACGCGAGCGCCAGCAGGAACGGGGGTAGCTCGAACACGGTATGGAAGATAGCGCCAGCGCGGTGCGTCGTACAGCGGCAGGGGTCATCCGCACCGGAGCGCGCCGCGCACGGTTCAGTCGCGGATCGGGTGGTCCTGCCCGTCGTTCACGCGCTCGCGCAGATCCTTGCCCGGCTTGAAGTGCGGGACATACTTGCCGGAGAGCGCCACCGCCTCGCCGGTCTTCGGATTGCGCCCCTGGCGCGGCGGACGAAAGTGCAGCGAGAAGCTGCCGAACCCGCGGATCTCGATGCGCTCTCCCTGCGACAGGGCGTCGCTCATGATCTCCAGAATCTGCTTCAGCGCCAGCTCGACGTCCTTGGCAGGCAGGTGCTTCTGCTTCGCCGTGATGATCTCGATCAATTCCGATTTCGTCATGGTTGTTCCCATGGTCTCACGTCCGTCGGAAAGACCGCAGAACTGCGGCGGAACTGTGCGCAGGGACGAAGCGGCCGGAGCCCGAGGACTCCGGCCGCGGTGTCACGCAGTGACGATCAGCCGCGATCACCGCCGATTTGCTCTTTCAGCAGGTCACCCAGGCTCGTACCCGAAGGCGTCGTCTCGGAGCGGTAGCTTTGCACCGCCTCAGCTTCTTCGTGCATCTCCTTGGCCTTGATCGACAGCGAGATCGTGCGCGACTTGCGGTCGACGCCCGTGAATTTCGCCTCGACCTCCTCGCCAACCTTCAGCACGGCCCGCGCATCCTCGACGCGGTCGCGACCGAGCTCGGAGGCACGCAGCTGTCCCTCGATCCCGTTGCCGAGATCGATGATGGCGCCGCGCGCATCCACTTCCTTGACCACGCCCCTGACGATCGTCCCCTTGGGATTCTCGGCGATGTAG